>Ga0209043_1000119_pt1 | contig 49878 bp, 43 predicted proteins | sample SaaInlV_100m_DNA_3_FD_184654 | JGI IMG/M metagenome (GOLD analysis project Ga0209043, IMG submission 184654) | Marine microbial communities from expanding oxygen minimum zones in the Saanich Inlet - SI037_S4LV_100m_DNA (SPAdes) (version 2) | ecosystem: Environmental > Aquatic > Marine >... | reverse complement strand
AGTTTAGTTTTTTAAAAAATCAGATATGATATTTTTAGTTATTAGCATTTGATCTTTAACTTCATTTAACCTTTTGAGATACCACCAAACCGCACCCCTATGAGCGTAAAGTCTATTTTTTAAATCTATATTAAAAAATGATTTTCTAATATATGATGGGTCCACATTTGCCTCTGCATTCTGCGCTGCCATGAAATTTACTGTATATTCATCTCTTAATCGTTGTTGGCGACGATCGTATCTGTCACTATTTTTTGTAATTCTCGTATATTCATATTCATATAAATAAGATATCTCATTAGTGATATTTATTTTGTCTGAAGAATTAAACCTGCCACTTGACACAGAAGCTCTATATGCTGTTTGCCTACCATATAAAGTTGGGCTACCTACAAATCTTAAATTAGTAATTATTGAATCCTGGTTATAAGGAATATTGCTATTGCTATATTGAATTAATTTTTCAACTCTTTTAAATACAATATTATTATCAGTTATTACTTTATCTATTGCATCTAGGTCTAAGGTTATATCTTCAAGAATTTTAATATAATCCTGTTTTAATTTACTATTAAGTTCATCTTTTTGTCTTTTATCCTCAAGAGTTAAAGAACCACTTAGACCTAATAAAACAGCCAAAAATTCAATTCCACCCCTTGCTAGTACATTCTTCATTCTATTTTCCTTATTATGATTTAAAGGCTTCTATTGCTGAATTTTATTAATTACCTAAATCATATCAAATGAATTTGTTAATGAATAAATTCTTCTTAATTATTTATAAATAAAATTAAAAGAAATGTGAAAAAATGAAAAAATATTCTTTTGAAGTCACTACAGCCGATAAAATTGAAACTAAAAATTTGGAGAAATGGTTTAGTCAAGATGGAGATGCTTATGATGTCCTTAGTACGATGGTTGATTATGAACGCGATAAAGAAGAATCAGTTTTAAGTTTTGATGATGATGGAACTTTAAGATGCTCAGTAAAAAAATTGATCGCAGCTTTGTATGAATTCTCGGCTGAATTTAAATGTGAGCTAAAGGGTGAATTTTATACATATAGTAGATATGATGCTCATCATTACAAGGCACCTAAATTTATAAAAGAAGAATTAATGGATTAAAAGTATAAGCTCTCTTAATTATTAATTTGATTTCAACATTTTTTCTACCTCTAATACATGCAACTCTTCTTGACCAATCATAGTTCGAGCATATTCTTCCAAATAAACTGAGTCATTATTTATTAGTTTTAATAATTCATAATAACTTTTAATAGCCTTTTTTTCATGCTCAAGCGTTTCTTCTAATATTTTATTAATATCATGTTTAAAAGTTTCTTTAATGTTTTTAATGTTTAATGGAGGATGTCCACCCAAACCAGTTATATGTTCACCCGCCATATTAGCATGTGCTAATGACTCAGTTGCTTGACCTTTAAAAAAATCAATTAGAGGTAATCTGTTTGGACCAAAGATCATTAAAGAATAATGAGTATATCTAATTACGCCGGATAATTCTAAATCAAAAATTTCAGTTAGTTTATTTATTATTTCTTTTTTTTTCATAATGTTAAATACCTTACTTATTCTACTATCAATAAATCAATTTCGAAAATCAAAGTAGAATTGGGTGGAATCACTCCCATGTCACGATTGCCATAACCCATGTTTGGAGGTATCGTTAATTTTCTTTTTCCACCTACTTTCATTCCTGCCACGCCTTCATCCCAACCACTAATTACTTGACCAGCTCCAACAGTAAAACGAAAAGGTGTTCTCCCAGGATTTAATGAGGAATCAAACTTTGTTCCATCTGTAAGTAATCCTGTGTAGTTTACAGTAACAATACTATTTTTTTGTGCTTCTGCCCCTTCCCCAACCACTAAGTCTTCTATAATCAATTCGCCATCCATTGTTTCTTTTTCCTTACTGCATCCTGCAATTAATAATAAAATGCTAAGTACAGGTATTTGCCATTTAAATTTCATGATTTAACTCCAAATTCTAGGGTATAAGTTTACATTAATTGACTGAATAGAATTACCGTAAATTTAGTTACATGCATATCATAAAATATGACAATGTCAGATACGGAACCTTCGCCTAGATAAAACGTTATTCTGAATAATGCGGATTACTTTATCAATTATCTATCTTATAAAAAAAAGCTTAATGCTCTTCATAGCTTTTTTTGCTTTAATTTTTTCGCAAGATAATCGCCTAAGACTCAAACAAGCTAACCTTTTAGAAAATATCACAATTGATGGTGTATCAATGCAATATCTAAAAGGTGATGTTATTTTTTCTAAAGGTAACATGACAATAACATGTGATTGGGCTCGTTTCAATCAAAAAACAGAACAAGGTTTTCTTTTTGGCAAGGTTTCTATGAATGAGGATGAACAAAACCTAACTTGTGATTCAATGTTTGTAGACTCTCCGAAAGATATTATGATTGCTTATGGGAATGCTAATGTATGGGATACTACCTATAGTTTAGTGGCTGATACACTTTTTTATTTTTCTGAATTAGATAGTGGTTCAGCTAATGGTCAAGCCACTTTAATTCAAAAAAAGCAAATAATAAAAGGTGATCGAATTGAATACAAAGACATACCTGATGTTGATGGCGTATCTTATGCTGCTAGAGGAAACGTCACAATAACTGAAGAAGGTAGAATAGCAACCTGTGGCGAAGCTATATATGATAGAGAAAACAGCAATACCATACTTAGAATTAATCCAGAAATTATAGATGATAATCAAACAATAGCAGGAAGTGAAATATATTTAAACTATAATGATGATTTATTAGAAAGTTTATTTATACCCAGTAATGCGCATGCGACTCATCCTTCAAAAGGAATTCGTGAAAGAATAAAAATTGTAGAGCAAGATACTACTATTTATCAAGATTCTCTTGAATTTACTGATGACATGAGCGGTTCATTAATGAGAGGATATTTTGTAGATGGGAAATTGGATTCTATTCGATTAGAAGGAATGGCAACAACCATATATCATATTTTTGAAGATTCTGTTTACCAAGGAAAAAATCAGGCTTCTGGAGATACAATCACAATGAATTTTGGAGAAAATGATATTGAAAAGATATTTATCTCAGGTGGGTCAGAAGGTACTTATACTCCAGACTCTACAGGAGCTGATATGGATGGACCTGTAATATATAAATCTGAAGATATCGAATATAATGTAACAAATGAATTTACGGACCTACATGGAGATGCAACTATTGATTATACAAATGTAAACCTTAATGCAGGTTTTATTAATGTTGCATGGCGGGATAACCTTTTAAGGGCTACACCAGAATCTGAAAGAGACTCATCCTATGGAATAATTAGACCTTCTATGGTAGAAGATAACGAAGAGCCTATGGTTGGTGATACTATGATTTATAATTTAGAAACAAGAAATGGAAAAGTGATTAAAGGAACAACAAAGGCTGAAGATGGATTTTATCATGGTGAAGAAATTCGAAATAAAAATATGGATATTTTTTATGCTGAACACGCAGCATATACGACTTGTGACCTTGATGATCCGCACTTTCATTTTGAAATGAATAGAATGAAAATGATTAATGAAGATAAAGTAGTTGCACGACCCATCATCCTTTATATAGCTGATATCCCCATATTTGGACTCCCCTTTGGTGTTTTTCCTCATCAGAAAGGTCGGCGACATTCAGGTTGGATAATGCCCACATATGGAACTGATTCTCGTTGGGGTGGATATATAAATGGGCTTGGGTTTTATTGGGCTGCGAGTGATTATTACGATTCAAAATTTACTATGAGCCTTTATGATAGAGATGGAATTACTCTTAGATCTCAAAATCAATATAATAAACGTTATAAGTATAATGGAAGTTTTGACCTTGAAACTAAGCAACGTTTCTCAAGTTCTGTTCCTGATGAAGATAGAGATATTTATAATTTAGGCTCAAACAGGCAAAGTGATTATGTAGTTCGATGGAATCATCGACAACAATTAAGAAATAATCAATCTGCGGCAGTAAATGCAAGCTATTATTCTAGCGGTGATTACAATAGACGAACTGGAATAGAACAGCAAAAACGTTTAAATCAGCAAGCTGTTTCAAATGCTACATATTCAAAAAGGTGGCCTAAATCAAGAAACAGCTTAAGTATAAATTTATCTTCTCGTAGAGATCTAATGGCCGAGCAAAAAATTAATCAAAACTCTGTCTTTTATAACCAACCTACAAGGGCTGGGCAGCAAATAAACATAACAAATAACACCTTACCACAAATGGCTTTTTCTCATAGCCAAAGAGCTCTTTTCCCAACAAAAGCAAAAAAGAAAAGTTGGTATAATAATATCAATTATAACTATTCATCGCGGTTTACAAATAACCTAAAAAATTATTACGAATCAGAAGTATACTCAATTGATGACTCTACAAATGGCTATAGATGGATAACAGATAAAAATGACGACCCACTATCTGATACATTTTCTGATTATATAATTGCTCACTCAACTGGATTAAATATGTCATCAAAAATCTTTAAATATTTTAATATTTCACCCAGTCTATCATTAAAATCAGATTGGGTTAATCGTACGTTCTCGGGTAGCATAGATACTTTAGGAAAAATAAATAAAAATGAAATTGATGGCTTTGAAACAAGGACAACAGGAGCGTTCAATGTAAATATGAACACTCAAATCTATGGGTTGTTGCCACTTAAAATTGGAAAAATTCAAGCTGTTCGACATGTGATCTCACCTAGTTTAGGATATTCTTTTCGGCCCGATTTTTCGAAAGACGTATTTGGTGTAAATCCTGGTTATTATGAGGAAATAAAGCAAGATAATGGAGAATCAATCTACTTTGATCGTTTTTCAGGAACATTAGCTGGGGGAACACCAAGAGGGGAAAGTCAGTCAATGAATATATCAGTTAATAATGTATTTCAGGCTAAAATTATCAATGGAGAGAAAGAAGTTAAGCAAGATCTATTCTCATGGAGAATGTCCACTAGTCGAAATTTTGTAGCTGATGAATTTCAATGGAGCAACCTTAATTCCTCTGTTCGAGCAAATATAAATAGAAAACTAAATCTAGATTTTTCTATGACCCATGATTGGTATGAATTTGATAAAAAAAATAATTTAAGAATTAATAAAATTAGAACCTCTGGCGGCCTCTTAACACCTCGCCTCATCAATGCGCGTTTTTCAACTGGGTTTAGGTTCTCAGGTAATAGACTCTCTTATAACTCAGAAGATGAACAAATTGAAGAGGCTGATAGTAGTGTCTCATTTCAACGTGTAGATGGCGCTAATCTTGCAGTCCCAATTGCTGGATTAGGCAATTCAAAATCTGATGGTAAACTTTGGGATACATCCATGAGCTTTAGCTTTGCATTTAATAATGCAAATCCAAACAACCCTCAAAAAACTTTTTGGATGTCTTCAAATTCTACAATTCAACTTACTCAAGCATGGCGTGTTCAATACAATGCACGATTTGATTTAATTAAACAAAATCTGGTTAGTCATACGTTTTCTATTAACCGTGACTTGCATTGTTGGGAGTTAAGTCTTAATTGGACACCAAATGGATATGCATCTGGGCTTTACCTTAGATTAAATGTTAAATCGCCAAACCTTAGAGACTTAAAACTAGAACAAAGAGGCGGAACATTTAACCGACCATCTTTATTTGACAGGTAATCATTTATCATTAAACTTATTATACAATTATGCCTTTAGAATCAACAGAAAACTGGATAGTAATAGCTGAGTTTAGCGGTAGCGTATATGCTGAAATGGCTGAAAATATCTTAATTGATAATGAAATTCCATGTTTTAAAAAAGGTGATTTTTTAAGTACAGCTTATAATATTAGTGCAATGACTCTCCCTGGTGGCTCTGTAAAATTGTATATTCCTGAGTCTTTTAAAACGAAGTCAGAAACATTACTTAACAATATTTTACCTAAAAATGAATAATAAAACTATTCGCTCAATTAAAGGCACTCAAGATATTCTTCCTGAAGAAAGTATCAAATGGCAATCGTTAGAAAATGAAATTCGCAAAATAACAAGCCATTATGGTTATGAGGAAATTCGCACACCTGCTTTTGAACAAACAAAGTTATTTTCTAGAGGTGTTGGAGAAGAAACAGATATTGTTTCAAAAGAAATGTATAGTTGGACAGATCAAGGTGGTGAAAATTTAACTCTTAAACCAGAGCTTACTGCATCTGTAGCAAGAGCTTACATTCAACATAATTTAGGCCTGGTCAGTCCTGTTAATAAGCTCTACTATATTGATGCGCTCTTCAGAAGAGAAAGACCTCAAAAAGGACGCTATCGCCAATTTCATCAGTTTGGAGTAGAGGCTTTTGGTTCGGAACACCCTGAAATAGATGCTGAAGTAATCGCTTTGGCTATCTCTATCTTTTATTCTGTTGGTTTAGAGGAGCTTCAATTAAATATAAATTCAATTGGATCCCCTGAGTGTAGAAAAAACTATAGAATAGCTTTACAAGAGTTTTTAAAACCACACTTTTCTAATCTGAGTGAAACAAGTCAAAAAAGGTTTAATAATAATCCATTAAGAATTTTGGATACAAAAGCTCCTCATGAAATCAATATTCTTAATGATGCCCCCATAATTTCAAATTATTGGACAGATGAAGATGAAACTCATTTCAAAAAAGTAATTGAATATTTAGATATTTTAGAAATTAAGTACCAATTAATGCCTCGACTTGTTCGTGGTCTTGACTATTATACACGAACTACTTTTGAAATTACGTCATCAAATTTAGGTGCACAAGATGCTATATGTGGAGGTGGCAGATATGATGGCCTTGTTGAAATGTTAGGCGGCAAGCCAACTCCTGGTATTGGTTTTGCAGCTGGAATGGAACGACTACTTTTGGCAATGAAGAATAATCAGTCTAAAAAAAATAAAGTTCAAATATATATAGTTGGCCTAGGAGACAATGCTCGTGGTACTGTAATTAAATTAGCCGAAGAACTTAGACAGCAAAACATAGCTACAGAATTTGACGTTCTTCGTCGTTCCTTAAAAGCCCAGTTAAGAGAAGCTAATAAAATGGGTGTTAGTTATGCTATTATTATAGGTGATAAAGAGTTAGAGTCAAATCAATTAGAATTGAAAAATTTTTCAACAGGTAATCAGCAAAAAATAGAATTAAATAAAATAGTTGAGCATATGAATTCTTTGTCTTTTTAATAATTTCTTTTACATTAATACACGCGCATGAATAATTTGAATTTCCATCACATCTAAAAAAAAGATTTAAATGAGTACAAAACCATTATTAATTGTTGAGTCTCCTTCAAAAGCAAAAACTATTTCTAAATACCTTGGTGGTGAATATGAGGTTATGGCTTGTGTAGGGCATATTAAAGATCTACCTAAAAAAGAATTGGGCGTAGACGTCGATAATAATTTTTCAATTATTGAAGATATCCTTCCTGATAAAAAATCATTTATGAAAGAATTTAAGGCATTGGCTAAAAAAACACCTCAGATTGTTATTGCAACTGACCCGGACCGTGAAGGTGAAGCTATAGCTGCTCATATTGCTAGCGAAGTAGATAAAGATAAAATATCAAGAGTACAATTTACAGAGATTACTAAAGAGGGTGTTGAAGAAGGCATGAATGATATTCAAGCTATTGATCAAGATCTTGTACAAGCTCGCACAGCCCGTAGAATCATAGATCGTTTAGTTGGATACAAAGTATCACGTGTATTATGGAGTACTCTAAAAAAGAATATGAAATTTGTGGAGGTCTCACTTTCGGCTGGTCGAGTTCAATCATCTGCTTTAAAAATCATTGTTGAAAGAGAACGACTAAGACAAGCATTTCATTCTGCTCTTTATTATGATTTAAAAGCAGAGTTCCAAACTAATAAAGATTCATTTAATGCAATTCTTTTCCGAGTAGATGGAAAAAGAGTTGCCACAGGAAAAGATTTTGATCCAAATACTGGGCAATTAAAAAATGACAAAGCCTTACTCCTTTCAAAAGCACAAGCAGATGAATTAGTTAAAGAGCTAACTAATGGAACTTGGGTTGTTACAGATGTGGAAGAAAAAATTAAAAAGTCTAATCCCAAGCCACCTTTCACTACATCAACCCTTCAACAAGAAGCAGCTCGAAAGCTTCGATCTTCAGCTCGAAAAACTATGCGGACTGCTCAGCGACTTTATGAAAAAGGCTTTATTACTTATATGCGTACCGATTCAACAAATTTATCTGCTGAAGGCCTTAACGGTGCACGAAATGAAATATTATCTAAGTTTGGTAAAGAATACTTACCTGATCAAGCTCGAGTTTATTCTTCAAAAGTAAAAAATGCTCAGGAAGCTCATGAAGCTATTCGACCCGCTGGAGTATCATTTGTAAAAACAGAAAAAGTACGAGCTGAGATTGATGAAGATGCGGCAAAGCTTTATGACCTAATTCGAAAAAGAACTTTAGCCTCTCAAATGACTTCAGCTAAAGTAAAGCAAATTTCGGTTACAATTAAAAATCAAAAGTCAGAATTTCGTGCTAATGGAAAAGTCATCCTCTTTCCTGGATATATGGCTGCTTATGTTGAAAGTACTGATAAAAGAAGTGGTATTACTGAGGATCAAGAAACTATCTTACCTAATTTAACTAAAGATCAATCTCTTGAATGTAATCAATTAAATTCTGATGAGCATGAAACGAAACCACCTGCTCGATTTACTGAAGCATCCTTAGTAAAAGAATTGGAAGCTCAAGGAATAGGTCGCCCTTCAACTTTTGCTAATATTATTGATACTATTGTGTACAGAACATATGTTGTTAGAGAGAGAGGAAAGCTAACACCAACATTTCTTGGAATAACAGTAACGCAACTATTAGAAAACCATTTCACATCATTAGTAGATAGTCAGTTTACTGCAAAAATGGAAGATGAGTTAGATGCAATCTCACGAGGTGAAGTAGAAGCCCTTCCCTTTATGAAAGAATTTTACTTTGGTTCTGATGAAGTAAAAGGACTTGTAGGTATGTTGGATGATGAAGTTGATATTGGAAAAGCTTGTTCGGTCCAATTAGACTATGATGGAGATCCTATTGAAATACGTGTAGGACAATACGGTCCTTTCGTTCGACAAGGAGAAGTAAGGAAATCTGTCCCCAAAGATATTTTTCTTGGTGATCTTAATGTTGATAAAGCACTGGAAATTTTAAATCAAGAGATCAATGAAGATCGTGAACTTGGAGTTGATCCAGATAGCAATGAAATAGTTTTACTTAAAAGTGGTCCCTATGGCCCTTATATACAACTTGGAGAGTCAAATAAACGTAAAGGTCTTCCAAAAGGAACACCTCCAAATGACGTTGATCTTGAAATGGGATTAAAACTATTATCACTTCCTCGCACATTAGGAAAACACCCTGAGACAAATGAAGATGTAAAAGCAGACTATGGAAGATTTGGTCCTTATGTTACGGCTGGAAAAGGAAAAAATGGAACAATCCCACCAAATATGTCACCAATAACAATTAATCTAGAAGAAGCAATTGAATTAATAAAAAATCGTAATAGTGGACCACAAGAACTACGCAATCTTGGAAGTCATACTAAAACTGGTGAATCTTTAATTATTAAATCAGGTAGATATGGTCCATATATTACTGACGGAAAATTTAATGCCTCTCTACCAAGTGAATCTGATCCTGAAAAAATCACACTTGAAGAAGCTGTTGATCTGATTGATAAAAAAAGAGCGGCTCCACCAAGAAAAAAACGTCGTAAAACAAAAAAGAAAAAGAAATGAATCGAACTATATCTCTTTTAATATTTTTCAGTTTTATTTTTGCACAAGAAAAAAATGAACTGATAATGGATATTGAACAAAGCCTAATGGCTACTTGCTGTTGGAGTGGTACTGTATATGATCATGGGAATAAGGAGATGGAAATCGAAATTGCTGGAATGGTTCAAAATGGAAAAACTAAAATAGAAATACTAAATTATTTTACTGAAAAATATGGGGAACGAGTCCTTTCTTCACCTGTTGCGGAAGGTTTTAATTTTTTTGCTTGGCTTGCTCCAATCTTTATTTCCATCTTATGTTTTATTACAATTGTATTTTATATAAGATCTCCTAGAGGAAAGATTAATACTATAACATATAAAGACGACTTAAGTATTAAATATAATGATCAAATTGAAAAAGAATTAAAAGATTTAGATTAAATGAGTATTGATAAAATAGTATCTCTTTGTAAAAGAAGAGGCTTCGTATTTCAAAGTTCTGAAATCTATGGTGGTTTTGGTGCTATATATGATTATGGACCTTTAGGTATTTCTTTAAAAAATAATATTTCTCAACTTTGGTGGAAAGCGATGACTCAGCTTCATGAAAATATTGTTGGTTTAGATAGTGGAATTTTAATGCATCCAAAAGTATGGGAAGCTTCAGGGCATGTAGGTGCTTTTAATGATCCACTAGTTGACTGTAAAGAATGTAAATCAAGATATCGGGCCGATGAACTTTTCGAAGGTGATATAAAGGATGGAGATTGGATGAAAATCCAATGTCCTAAATGTGGGACAACCGGTAACTTAACCGAACCTCGACAATTTAATTTAATGTTTAAAACTCATGTTGGACCAATTGAAGAAGATTCTAACATTGCATACCTCCGGCCTGAGACTGCTCAAGGTATATATGTCAACTACCTTCTTACCCAAAATGCAATGCGCCTTAAGATTCCGTTTGGTATTGCACAAATTGGAAAAGCTTTCAGGAATGAAATTATCGCAAGAAATTTTATTTTTCGTACACGTGAATTTGAACAAATGGAAATGCAGTATTTTGTAAAGCCTGGCGATGATGATCAATCTATGCAAGATTGGAAATCTGAAAGGCTTAAATTTTATGATCAGCTAGGAATTAATTCAAAAAAATTACGTTTCCATGAACACGGACCTAATGAATTAGCACATTACGCTAAAGAAGCTTGGGATATTGAATTTGAATTCCCGTTTGGATGGTCAGAGATTGAAGGTATTCATAATCGCACTGATTATGATCTTGCAAGACACCAAGAACTTTCAGGTAAAAAAATGGAAGTTTTTGATCAACAAAACAATAATCGATTTCTTCCATTTATTATTGAAACATCTGCAGGATTAAATAGAATGATGTTAGCTGTTCTATCTGATGCATATTGGAATGATGAAGAAAATAATCGAGTTGTTATGAAGTTACACCCGACAATTGCCCCTGTTACAGCCGTAGTTTGTCCTTTGGTCAAAAAAGATGGTTTACCTGAGCTTGGTCGAGAAGTAATGGATTTATTAAAACCTCATTTTAAAGTTATCTATGACCAACAAGGTTCTATAGGAAAAAGATATTATCGTCAGGATGAAGCAGGTACACCTTACGGTATCACAGTAGATCACCAATCAATTGAAGATAAAATGGTAACGCTTCGTGATCGTGATACTCAAGTTCAAAATCGTATTCCTATTGATAATTTAGTCAATGCAATAACTGATAGTATGGAGTCTTATTCATGAATAGACACTTAGCACTACGCTCAGGGAACCCAACATTAAATGCTAAAACATTCTCCGGTTTTGATTTAACGACTGGCGGAACGATGACTATTATGGGTACCGTTAATAAAACAGCTTTCTCACTTTTATTACTAATGACCACTGCACTTTTTACTTGGAATATGCCAGTGGGAGATCCTCGTGCAAATGGGCTTATGATCTTTGGAATGATCGGAGGCTTTATTTTAGCTCTTATCACAGTATTCAAACATCAATGGGCCAAATTCACAGTACCTGCTTATGCTTTAATGCAAGGGTTGGCCTTAGGTGGAATTTCTAAATACTTTGAGTCTATGTACCCTGGAATAGTTAATCAAGCAGTCATGCTTACTTTTGGAACGCTTGGCGCCTTGTTACTTGCCTATCGGTCTGGCATAATTAAAGCGACAGAAAATTTTAAATTAGGTATTATTGCTGCAACTGGTGGTATTGCTTTTGTCTATATGATTAGTTGGGTATTAAGCTGGTTTAGTATCTCCGTGCCAGTAATTCATTCTAATTCAAATATGGGTATCCTTTTTAGTATTGGTGTTGTAATTATTGCAGCATTAAACCTCGTCTTAGATTTTGATTTTATTGAAGAAGGATCAGAAAAAGGTGCTCCTAAATATATGGAATGGTATGGTGCTTTTGGATTGCTAGTAACTCTTATATGGCTCTACTTAGAGATCCTCAGACTACTGGCAAAACTTTCTTCAAGAAGAAATTAATTTTATTTTACATTAGCCAAATAGCTAATTATTAATTTATATAATTCTTCTTTGCCATAAAATATTAGTATTATAATTTTCTTATTGGTTAAATGAGGAAAGCCTTTTGAAAAAAAATTTTAATTGGAGTAAATGGACACGAAAAACTCATTATTGGGTTTCAGTTGTTATTATTCTTCCCATACTAATTGTAATTATTACTGGCATACTTCTTCAATTAAAAAAGGAAATTAATTGGATACAGCCTCCAACAATTAAAGGGCAAGTCCAAAATAATCCCATAATTTCTTTTGATGATATATTAAATGCAGCTAGAACTGCTGAAGAAGCTAACATTAAATCATGGGATGATATTGATAGACTTGATGTTAGAATAGAAAAAGGAATCGTTAAAGTACGTGGAAAAAATCGATGGGAAGTTCAAATAGACACAAAAACAAAAAAAGTCTTACAAGTTGCATATAGGCGATCAGACTTAATTGAACAATTACATGATGGATCTTGGTTTAACGATAAAGTAAAATTATATATTTTCTTACCTTCAGGGATTATCCTTTTCATTCTATGGTTGACTGGTCTATATATGTTTATCCTACCTTATGCCGTAAAGTGGAATAAGAAAAAGAGATGAAAAAACTCATAATTATAGTATTATTTATTTTTTCTGGATGTAGCTCTCCCCATTTTGATATAATTATTAATAATGGAAAAATTGCTGATGGAAGTGGAAGCAAATTATTCTCTGCAAATATCTATATAAAAAATGGAAAAATAATTGAAATTGGTAATTTACCTAATGCTTTAGGAGATAAAGTTCTAGATGCGCAAGATTTAATAATTGCACCTGGATTTATTGATATGCATACTCATGCTGAACGCCGAAGTCTAGAATTCCCAACTGTTGAAAACTATTTACAACAAGGAGTCACAACAATAGTTGGTGGTAATTGTGGTGGCTCTCCTTTTCCAATCAATGATTTTATGGAAAAAACAGTACAAAAAGGTATCGGACCAAATCTGGCTTTACTAATAGGTCACAATACAGTTCGTAAAGAAGTTATGGGAACTGAAAATCGATTGGCTACTAATAAAGAAATAGATGAAATGCAGAGTATAATTCAGAGCGCAATGAACGAGGGCGCTTTTGGTATGTCAACTGGCTTAAAATACATACCAGGCGCTTATTCAAATACGGAAGAAGTAATTGCTCTTGCATCAACTGTATCTAAAAATATGGGCATTTATGCTACACATATGAGAGAAGAAGGAATTGGATTAATTAAATCTGTTAAAGAGGCAATAGATATAGGACGTAAAGCCAATTTACCTGTTCAAATATCACATCATAAAGCTGTAGGAAAAACTATGTGGGGAAACTCAATAAAAACATTGGAACTAATTGAGGAAGCTAATGCTGAAGGAATTAAAGTTACAGCTGATCAATACCCTTACACAGCTACAAGCACAGGCTTAACAGTCGTTTTTCCAGCATGGTCTCTTTCTGGAGGATCAAAAAAATTAAAAGAACGCTTAGAAGATCCTGAATTACGACAACAAATAAAAGATAAGATTATATGGAATATTGTTTATGATCGTGGTGGTGGTGATCCTGCAAGTATTGTAGTGGCTAGTTATCCTAATAACGATAAATATAATGGTTTAAATTTAGCTCAAATAACAAAACTCAAAGGTCTTTCACCTACTCCAGATAATGCGGCAGAAATTCTTATGAATCTTGTTTATGAAGGCAATGGGAAAGGAATTTACCATTGTTTAAATGAAGAAGATGTACAACGAATAATGGCGCACCCAAGAATTATGCATGCTTCTGATGGAAGCACCATTGACTTTGGAGAAGCACAACCACATCCAAGAAGTTATGGAACTTATCCACGTGTTCTTGGTCAATATGTTCGAGAAAAAAATGTAATTTCTTTGGTTGAATCTATAAGAAAAATGAGTAAGCTCCCCGCATCAGTTTTAGGTATAAAAGATCGTGGAGAAATTAAAAATGGCTTTTGGGCTGATCTTGTTATCTTTGACCAACATAAGATTATAGATAATGCAACATGGGAGAACCCTCACCAATATCCATCGGGAGTTTCTTGGGTTTTAGTTAATGGTAAAATATCTTTAGAGAATGGAATACCATCAAAAAATTTATATGGAAAGGTTTTGATTCATAATGAATGACAAAATAGTAAAATTTAGTCTTATTCTCTTTTTATTTATAGTTTCTTCATGCTCGAATAAATCACCCGTTTTTGGAGAAAATGGGATGGTAGTTTCAACCAGTCGACATGCATCTCAAGTAGGAATAGATATACTTCAAGCTGGTGGGAATGCTATTGATGCAGCCGCTGCAGTAGGTTTTGCACTTGCAGTTACATCCTCTTCAAATGGTAATATTGGCGGTGGAGGATTTATGACGGCTAAGCTAGCAAATGGTGAAGTATTTACTTTAGACTACAGAGAGATGGCACCAAAATCTGCTAACAGAGATATGTATCTAGATAAAGATGGAAATATTATTAAAGGTAAATCTCGATCTACTCATTTTGCTTCTGGTGTGCCTGGATCTGTTGATGGCCTATTAAAAGCATGGAGAGATTATGGCTCTGGAGTTATTTCAAGAGATCAATTAATGGGTCCTGCTATTAAATTAGCTAGAGAGGGGTTTGATCTTTCAATATATGAAGCTGAACGTTTCAATAAAAATAAAGAAAGGCTTAGCAAGCATTCAGAAACAAAAAGAATATTTACTAGAGATGATCGAGAATGGAAAAAAGATGATATTTTTAAACAAACTGACCTTGCAAATACTTTGGAAAGAATTGCTAAGAATGGACGAGATGGCTTTTACAAAGGAGAGACCGCAAAGCTTATTGTTGAAGAGATGAAATCTGTAGGAGGTTGGATTGATTATGAAGATCTTGAGAATTATGTGTCCAAGTATAGACAGCCTGTTAAAGGTTCCTTTATGGGCTATGAAATAATTTCTATGGGGCCTCCTAGTTCTGGAGGTTTACTAGTTGTTCATATGTTAAATATGCTTGAAAAAATTATAGAAGAAAAAAACTCTGATTTTGATTTATCCTTTAATTCAGTTAATTATATTCATACTCTAACTGAATTAGAAAGAAGAGCCTATGCAGATAGAACAGAACATATGGCTGATTCTGATTACTGGAATGTTCCTAATAGTATGTTTCTTTCACATGATTATGCACATGAACGTTTAAAAGATATAGATTTTAAAAAAGCAACTGATTCTCAGTTGGTTGAGCATGGAAATCCATACTCAAATCAAAGTGAAGAAACAACTCACTATTCTATAATTGATAGTGAGGGTAATGCCGTTTCTGTTACTACTACAATAAACTCTGGCTATGGGAATGGAATTACCGTAACTGGAGCCGGTTTTTTACTTAATAATGAAATGGATGATTTCTCAAGCAAACCAGGTGAACCTAATATGTTTGGACTTTTAGGAAATGAAGCAAATGCTATTGAGGCAAAGAAAAGACCTTTAAGTTCCATGACTCCAACTATTGTCCTAAAAGATGGCAGTCCATTTCTAATTCTTGGCTCTCCAGGAGGGTCAACTATTATAACTACTGTTATGCAAAATATATTAAATGTAATTGTCCATAATATGAATATTCAAGAAGCTGTTTCATCTCCAAGAGTTCATTCACAATGGCTTCCTGACATGGTTTTTCATGAAAAGAATGGTTTAAGTCCAGAAATCATTGATGAGCTAAAAAAGATGGGGCACGATGTTAGGATGCGTGGTTCAATTGGTGAAGCGAATGGTATCATGATCAATGAAAAAGGGTTTTGGGGTGGACCAGATTCTAGAGGAGAAAATACTGCAATTGGTTATTAAGGATTGGAGAGGACTGCTAACTGCCCACAACCAGCATTAATATCCGTCCCCTTGCTCCATCTAACAGTGACATTAAATGGTGCAACTTTTAATTCTTTTAAAAAATTTTGAATTGTAGTTTCATTAGGTCTATTAAAATCACCTCCAATCTCATTATATGGAATTACGTTTACTTTACATTCTAAACCTCTTAAAAGAGATATTAATCTTTTTGCATCAAGTGGAGAATCATTAATTCCCTTTAACAAAACATATTCGAATGTTATTAACCGTCTTGTTTTATGATAATAATATTGCGCTGATTTGATGAGCTCATTTAATGAATGAGTATTAGTAAGAGACATAATTTTTTTACGCTCAATTTCTGTAACAGCATTAAGGCTTATTGCTAATTTAAACTGATGATCCTCTTCAGCAATTTTGCGAATTTTTGGGACAATACCCGCAGTAGAAATGGTTATTCTTCTCGCACCAAAACCCATTTTATGATTTAGAAACTTAGCTGCTTTTATAACATTTTTATAATTTAGGAAAGGTTCACCCATTCCCATAAATACAATATTTGTAATCTTGTGTTTTGAAATTCTTTCCAAATGTAGTACTTGATCAATTATTTCATATGCATTTAAATTTTTTATAAAACCCATTGATGCTGTTGCGCAAAATTTGCAATCTACAGCACATCCAACTTGACTAGATATACAGACTGTTGTTCTCTTTTTTTCATGCATTAAAACAGATTCAATACTATGACCACTTTTTGTTTTAAAAAGAAATTTCTGAGTTGGTTCGTATTCTGAACCACTAACTAGATTAATCTGAAGTGGGTGCAATTGAATCTTATTAGATAATAATTCTATTAAGTCTTTAGGAAGGTTTTCCATTTCTTCCCAGTTTTCTACAAAATTATCAAATATCCAATTTTGGATTTGTTCATATCTAAAGGCTTCCGCTCCTATACTTAATAATAATTCTTTTGCTTCTACTTCGTTAAAGCCTATATATGATTTTTCTTCTCTAGTCATAGATCGAATTTCTATTAAGCAAAATGGCCATACAAGACATTTGCTTCATTCAAAGTGGACATGTAAGTTTTCAACCCTTTTTAATTCATCAAATATATTTAGAGAGTAAATTATGACAGATAAGACAGATATAGAACTACTTGAAAAGCTCAGCGAATTAAAATCAACATTCTTCAAAGAGATTAGCAAATCTATAATTGGACAGCATAATGTACTTGACCATATTTTGATTGCTTTGCTTTGTAAAGGACATACTTTAATTGTAGGTGTTCCTGGACTTGCTAAAACTTTGATGATAAAATCATTAGCTGATATTCTTAATCTAAATTTTAAACGTATTCAGTTTACACCAGACCTAATGCCAAGTGATATAACAGGGACTGAAGTAATTGAAGAAGATCAATCAACAGGAAAACGCTCTTTTCGTTTCTTTCAAGGACCAATATTTGGAAATATTATTCTTGCTGATGAGATTAATAGAACACCTCCAAAAACACAGGCAGCATTATTAGAATCAATGCAAGAACATAAAGTTACAGCCTCTGGGCATACTTACGATCTAGAAGAGCCATTCTTTGTACTAGCAACTCAGAACCCGATTGAACAAGAAGGCACCTATCCGCTTCCAGAAGCACAATTAGATCGATTTATGTTTAATATCCTAATTGATTACCCCAGTCAAGAAGATGAAATATCTATAGTTCATTCTTCGACAGCAGGAAATTCACCAGAATTAAAAAAAGTAATTTCTAAAGATGATATAATCACTCTTCAAAAATTGATTAGTAGAATACCGGTTGCAGACAATGTTGTTGAATATGCGGTGAATTTAGTCACCTCAACTCGACCTGGTAAATCATCAAAGGATTATATTAATGAATGGATAGATTGGGGTGCTGGCCCCAGAGCTTCTCAATATTTAATTATGGGTGCAAAAGCTCGTGCAGCACTGGATGGAAGGCCTACCCCAAATATTGAAGATGTAAAGTCTCTAGCAATACCAGTTTTACGACATCGCTTAATTCCTAATTTTAATGCGGAGGCTGAAGGAATGAAGGTTGATGATATTATTTCTAAACTTTTGGATTAATTATTGGATAAAAGAAAATATTTAAATCCAGAAACTGTTGCTAAACTTGATAACATGTCATTAAGAGCACGTTTGGTAGTTGAAGGATACTTAATAGGCCAACACAAAAGTCCATACCACGGATTTAGTGTTGAGTTTGCTGAACATCGCGCTTATGGGCATGGAGATGAGATTCGTTATATAGATTGGAAATTATTTGGGAAGACAGATCGTTATTACGTAAAACGCTTCGAAGAAGAGACAAATCTTAGATCTCATATATTACTCGATACTAGTCAATCAATGAGATTTTCAAGTAAAAGCGTTACTAAACTAGATTATGCTAGTTATCTATCTGCAGCTCTAACGCACTTGATGCTTCGTCAAAAAGATGGAATAGGATTAATTCTTTTTGATGAAAAAATCAAAAAATTTATTCCACCAAGAGCTTCAAAAACACATGCTAAGATTATTATGGAATCATTAGAGAATATAAAAGTCGGAAATGATACTAAAATAAAAACGACTCTTGATCATATGGCAGAGAGAATAAAAAAACGTGGATTAGTTATCCTCATATCAGATCTCATGGATGATCCAGATCAAGTATTGATGGGTTTAAATCATTTTAGGCACAATAAACAAGAAGTTATCGTTTTTCATATTATGGATCGTCAAGAATCTGAATTTAATTATAAAGAGCGCATACAATTTAAAGACATGGAAACAGGAGAAGTAATCACAACAGATCCGTGGCATATTCGAGATGCCTATCAGAATCAAATTAAAAAATTTAAAAAAAAATATCAAAGTGGGTGCAGAAAGCAACGAATTGACTACATACCACTTTATACTGACCAACCTTTAAATATTGCACTGAATGAATATTTAAATAAAAGAAAAAAGTCAGGATAATTATTATTTTATACTAGCCACCAAGCTTTTTTGATTTTTCAAAATATCGTGTTGCGCCATCGGTATCTCCCTGCTTTATAAGAACTCTTGCCATTCCTTTATAATGATTGGGATTTTCAGGGTCTAACGCAATTAACTCTCTATAAAACTTACTCGCCCTTCTCCATTTTTCTGCATTTTCAAAAGTTTGAGCAATCCCTTCTAGCGCTTCTGTATCATTTGGGTTCAAATCGTAGGCTGACATAAAACTATCTTCAGCATCTTGGAAATTATTTAACTGCATATTAAGCACACCTAGATTAAAAAATAAATTTGCTTTTAGCTTTTTTTCTGTTTCTGTTTTAATTGCTTCCTCAAAGGTTTCTACAGATTTTTCTTTATCTCCAAGGTCATAATAAAGTCCGGCAAGCATTGTGATTGCAGTACTATTTGAAGGTTCAACTTCAGTAGCTTTTTCAATGTATTTGAGAGAGCCTTCCTTATCACCACTAAATGAAAGAATCTGGCCTAAAGCCATATTTGGTTGAAATTCATTTGGCATCAGTTCAACCGCTTTTTTACCAATTTCAATAGCTTTATCATTATTACCTAATTCATAATAACTAGTAGATAGTATTGAATATGTTTGTCCTTCATTTGGATCAATATTTACAGTTTGTTCAAAACGATCAATAGCCTTTTGAAGTATTTTTTTGTCTTTTGAGTTTTTGTAATCGTTATAGGTTCGAACTGATTTATTATAATTTTCTGCCCAAAACATATTCCGATAATTTTTTATTACTTCTGAAATGGGTCTACTATTAATTTTTGCTTCTGGATTTGCTTCTAAAGCAGAATTAAATATTTTATTCATTTCTAACCATTGTTCTTTTTTGGCATGAACATGATATCCAATTTGAACCATAACTTCAGCATTTGCTGGTTCAACTTCAAGCGCTTTGAATAAGAATTCTTCTGCTTTTTCCCATTCTTCATCTTGAATTGCCATTTTTGCAGTTGTATACTCTGCTGAGCTACCGCAGCCCCATAAAAATAAAATAGCGATTACTGAAATCACATTTTTTGCTAATTGTTTAAAATACATATTGTCCTCTAAAATTTTTACTTTACTAGTTACTGAAAGTTATAAGTTTTAATCTGTCTATTCAAGCCTAAAGCAAATCGTTAGAAAAGTGTTAAACTAAGTTCTTTGATTTTATTTATGTTGAATTGAGCTCCAGCTTCTTTTATAATTTCTTCTGCTAAATAACCACCAATCTTACCTGCTTCAACCGGGTTCATCCCTTTACATAATGAAGTTATAAATCCAGCAGCATACATATCTCCTGCCCCAGTTGAATCTTTAGCTATAATTGGTCTTGGTGGTAATAAAGTCTGATTATCATTATATGCAACTATCGATCCTTTTTTGCCAAGCTTTATACCTGCAATTTTTACAATCTTACCAAGTTTACTTGCTGAAATATTATAATCTTCTGTATCAAATAAAATAGCCAGTTCAGATCTATTTGCAAAAACTATATCAATATCATTTTTTATTATTTCTAAAAATTCTTCTTTATTTCTTTTAACAACAAATGGATCGGCTACATCAAATATTATTTTAATATCGTTTAATTTAGAAAAATTAATTGCAGTTTTAATTGCAGTTTTTTGAGATTCTGTATCCCACATATAACCTGTAAAATAGAGAAATTTTGATTTGACTAATTTTTCCAAATCAACATCATTTTTTGAAAAATTGCGACACATTCCTAGATGTGTATTCATTGTTCTCTCTCCGTCAGGCGTTACAATGATAATACTTGAACCTGTAGGCCCCTGCCCTTGAACTAAAGCAGGAATTACTCCAAATTTTTGAGATTGTTTTATATATATATCCCCAAAATTATCATTGCCAATCTTACCTGTTATTAAAGATGGTATTCCTAATGCTGAGCAGGCTAATAATGTATTTGGCGCGGATCCTCCTGGATGATAAACAGGTTTTAATTGATTGAAATATAAAAAAATCTCTTTTTGGCGTTTTTCATCCACTAAATGCATCACACCTTTATCAATTCCTAAATTATCTAGATCTTTATCCTCAGCATTAATAATTATGTCTATTAATGGATTTCCTATAGCATATATAATAGGTTCATTCATTTATTTTTCTCTATATTTTGATAAAATTTTATAAATAAAGCATTAGTATGTTACTTATCTTTTTATTTTTCCAAAAGTTATTTTTGGAATAAAATTATGATTTTCTTAAAAACTTGACCTCTAAATAAAAGGCCATGTATATTCATACTCTATGGACTCAAAAACCTTTGCAATAATCACCGATATTCATTCGAATGCAGCTTCTCTAAAAGAAGGCCTGGCAATTATTAATGAGCGCTCAAATATTGATCAAGTTATTTGTTTAGGTGATTGTTTCGCTTTGGGGCCCGCACCAAAATCAACAATTAAATTACTCAAATCTATTCCAGAATGTATTTTTATTCGTGGAAATCATGATCGATATCTATTAGAAAGATTATGGGAACAGGAAAGACCAAATTTAGAAGGAATGTCTCCTGATGATCCAATTTGCCAAGCCATTGTTGCTAATGAAGAATGGACAGCCAATCAACTTGGTGAAGAAGGAGTAGACTTTTGTTCAGCTATGAAGATTGCACACCGGGAAATTATTGGAGATACTTTAATTGAGTTCACTCATGCATGGTATCAAAGAGATGATATTCCACCAACTATGAATGAAGCTCTCTCTTGGAGAAATCATGTTGCAAAAGGTAACCCCGATATTGAAAAATATGTTTTTATACATGGGCATGTTCATACTCCACGAAATGAATCTAAAGAGAATCTCACTATATATTGCCAAGGGGCAACAGGTCTACCTTTTGATGAAGATCCTAGAGGTGCAGTTGCTTTTTTAACTATAGAAGATGATATTAAGTGGGAAGTAGTTCGCTATGATTATAATAAATCAGAAACAATCGATCTCCTTGAAGAATTAAAACCTCCTTTTTATACAAACCTTCAAAATACTGTAAAATTTGCAACTATTAGAAATGACCTTTAAGGTCATTAATTTTCCCTTTAATTTATATATCTTAATCGAACTGATTTATGTTATACTTTGACCACAGCGCAACTACTCCTATCCATCCTATTGTTCTGGATAAGATGAATTCAATATCTCAGAATCATTTTGGGAACCCTTCAAGTATTCATGCTTCAGGAAGAAAGTCTAAATCTATTATTGAAAATGCTAGAAGAATTATTGCTGAATCTATTCAAGCTTCTCCTAATGAAATTATTTTTACTGGAAGTGGTACAGAAGCAAATAATTCTGTCTTATGGTCTTTGATATATGAAAAAAATAAGCATGTTATAACTTCTTCTATTGAACATCCTGCTATATTAAAAGTTTTAGACTCAATTGAACCTTTTGGTATTACCTATACAAAATTACCAGTAAATAAATTTGGGGAAGTAAATCCTAAGGCACTTGAAGAGGTTATTAAAGATGATACTGGATTAATAAGCATCATGATGGTTAATAATGAAGTGGGAACAATAAATCCAATAAATGAATTAATTAATATTGCAGAAAAGAAAAATATTCCATTTCATTCTGATGCAGTACAGGCACTTGGAAAAACACCATTGTCAGTTAAAGATATTCGAGCAGATTACTTAAGTTTTTCTAGTCACAAATTCTATGGTCCAAAAGGTGTTGGCTTTCTTTATAAGAAAAAAAAATCTAAATTAAATCCAATAATTATTGGCGGTGGGCAAGAAAGTCAGTTTAGAGCTGGTACAGAAAACATTTCTGGTATTGTTGGTCTATCAGAGGCAGTACGCCTGTCCGCACAAAATTTAGATAAGCGAATTTTACACTTAAAAAAATTAGAATCAGAATTCAAATCTAAATTATCACATTATTCATCTAATATTGTTTTTAATGGTCATCCCAAAAAACATGTTCCTGGTGTAGTAAGCACTTCTTTCCCCGGGAAAAGAAGTGATATTCTTTTAGCAGAATTAGATCGAGAAGGAATAGAAGTATCAAGTGGCTCTGCATGTGGGTCAGGATCTATCAAACCGTCTTTTGTCCTTGAGGAAATGGGAATATCTGAAAGTCAAAATACTTCCACTATTCGAGTTAGTTTTGGGCGTGGCAATACATTAGAAGATGTAAATGTATTAGTAAATGCTTTGCTCAAGTATACTAATGTCTGACACCGTAATAGTTGGAATGAGCGGCGGAGTAGATAGCTCCGTCACAGCAAAAATTCTTAAAGATCTAGGCTATAATGTTGAATGTGTTTTTATGAAGAACTGGGAAGGTGATGATAAAAATTGTAATTCAGAAGAAGATTATAAAGATGCTCTATCTGTTTGTGACCATTTAGATCTTCCTTTAAGAAGTGTAAACTTTTCAAATGAGTATTGGGATAATGTTTTTAAACATTTTATTGATGAATATGCTAGAGGAAGAACACCTAACCCTGATGTCTTATGTAATCGTGAAGTAAAATTTAAAGCATTTTTAGATTATGCTTTTGACTTAGGTGCTGTAAAAATTGCAACTGGACATTATGCTCAAATAAATGAATCCGAAGATGAGTTTCACTTATTAAAAGGACTAGATAAAAATAAAGATCAGAGCTATTTTTTATATTTATTAGGTCAAAATGAACTATCAAAAAGTTTATTCCCAATTGGAGATATAGATAAAGTTAAAGTTAGAAAAATAGCCGAAAATTCTGGACTAATTAATTATGCAAAAAAAGATAGTACTGGTGTTTGTTTTATAGGTGAACAGCAATTTTTTAAAGAATTTTTAAAAAAATACATACCTGTGAAACCCGGACTTATACAGACTATAGATGGAAAGATTTGTGGAGAGCATGATGGGCTAATGTACTATACTATGGGTCAGAGAAAAGGCCTTGGAATTGGTGGTGGACATGGTTTTAAAGAAGCCCCATGGTTTGTTGCAGATAAAGACCTAGATAATAATATATTAATTGTGGCTCAAGGCCACGATCACCCTTCTCTCTTTCATCATGGATTAGAAGCTGATCAAATTCATTGGATCAATGAAGCTCCTACCAATTCACTGGAAAATATTTCAGCTAAAATTCGATATCGTCAAGATGATCAATCATGTAGAATTACTGAATTATCAAAAAATAATTGCAAAGTTATATTTAACGAGCCTCAGTTTGCTATAACCCCTGGACAATCAGTAGTGTTCTACATTGATAATAAATGTATGGGTGGGGCTATTATTGATAAAAGATTTTAAAATAAAATTGGCTGGAACAATTACTATGTTTTATTTGTATTTTATGTATGTATATGAAATCAATTATTAAAAGAATCGCAATACTTTTAGTCCTGTCCGCTATTAGCACAGGCCAACTTCGTTCTTCTTTACCAGAAAGAACAATACCTATTAACAGTCAGGGCTTATCACAAGCAAGAAATCTTCCGCTCCTTGATTTTAATAGGCTTAATATAAATCATAGTTTTGATATTAGTATGATGAGTGCAGGTAATCAATCTATGACAATGGGCGCTTATACCAATCAAATGAATTATATGTTGAAAGATAATCTTCTGTTATCTACTCAATTCAGTTTAGCTTCTCCAATGGGTGGAATGAATCCTTACGCGAATAATGGATTAAATGGAGCGCAGTTGTACTATGGTGCTAGTTTAAATTATAAGCCTATGAAAAACTTATTTCTAAAATTATCTATGAATAATTACCCACAAAATAATTACAGAAGACCATTTAATAGCTTTTATAATATTCGTTAGTGGGTAAGTTAAAAAGTCTAATAAAATTTAAAGTTTTTTCTACTTCTAGTAGAAAAAAATCGCCAGCTGGTAAAGCTCAAAAAATGGGCTTAGTTAACTCAGCTATAGCGATACTCTCTTTGTTGCTTGTTGCATTTATTTTTTCATTTTCAAATCGACAGACGCAATCGGGCGTACCAATTGAAGTGACCTTTCCAACAATGAGTGATGCACCAAAGTTAGCAACAGAAATTTATAAAGCTAATCCAGTGATGGATATACAAATTGAAATTTTAAATGGTTGTGGTGAGCCTGGCCTCGCTGCAAAATTTTCAGATTTATTACGAAATATTCGTGTAGATGTAGTGAGGTCTGAGAATGCAGATCATTTTGATTATGAGAAAACTATGCTTATTCAACGAAATGAAAATATTTTTGGGATGAAACATGTAGCTGAAGCTCTTGGATTTGATATAAATAATTCAAGTCAAGTGATTACTGCTGCCGACCCTAATCTAGATGTCGATATAACATTAGTTATTGGAAAAGATTTTCGATCTATTTCATCCATTCAAGCCTATTTAAATAACTAATTAATTTGTCACCTTCTAATCCTCCTAAAGCTATCACTTCAAGTGATCTAGCTGCTCAAATTTCTAATTTTGCTTTGGATAAAAAAGCTGAAAACGTAATCAGTATTGATGTTATGAACCTTACAAGTTTTACCGATCAATTTGTAATATGCTCAGCAGATACAGATATTCAAGTTAAAGCAATCGCAGATACTATTAGAAAAAGCACTGATCATAAACCTATTCGAATTGAAGGTTACGAACAATTAAATTGGGTGTTACTTGATTACATCGATGTTATTGTTCATATTTTTAAAACAACTGAGCGAAACTATTATAATATTGAAAAACTTTGGGCTGATGCACCAATAATAGAATATAATGATGAAGATTTTATCTCTATTAAATCAAACTCTGATTAACGCTCTTTCAACTCTGGAGTATCCAGAGAAAGAGATTAAACTTTCACCTCCTAAGAATCCTGACTTTGGAGATATTTCTACAAACCTTCCACTTATTTTAAGTAAAGAACTAAAGATGAATCCAATGAAAATTGGTGAAAAAATTAGTAATGTTATAGATCATTCTGATGGTATAATAGATAAAATTACAGTTACAAACCCAGGTTTTATAAATTTTACAATAGGGGTTGCATACTATTATCAAATTCTTGAGGATATTCTTTCTAATGAGAGTTATGGTAATAATCTTTATGGTAAAGGTCAAAAAGCTAATGTTGAATTTGTTAGTGCAAATCCTACTGGCCCACTTACTGTTGGCCATGGTAGGAATGCAGTTTTAGGTGATAGTGTTGCAAATATTTTAGAGTGGAATGGGTATGAAGTTACACGAGAATATTATTTTAATGATGCTGGTAGACAAATGCGCATACTTGGCGAGTCTGTTGAATTTAGATATAGAGAATTAATTGGTAAAGAATCTGATTTTCCTGAAGGTGGATATGAAGGCTTATATATTATAGATATTGCAAAGTTAATTATCAAAGAACATGGTAAATCTTTAAATACAAAGGATCCTATATTCAAAGATTTTGCTGAAAAAACTATTTTTTTAGATATAAAAAATAGTTTACTGAATATTGGAATAAAATTTGACAAATTTTCAAATGAAAAGTCTTTTTATGATAATGGACAAATTGACAAATTTTTAAATAAAATGAAATCAAAAGATCTCATTTACGAAAAAGATGGCGCAACCTGGTTTCGTTCAACTTCTTTAGGCAAAGAACAAGATCGTGTATATATAAAAAGTAGCGGCGAGCCAACCTATCGAGTTCCAGATACCGTATACCACCAAGATAAAATAAATCGTGGATATAATCTAATAATTGATATTTTTGGAGCAGATCATGCAGATACATATCCTGATGTATTAATTGCGCTTGATGCACTTGGAATGAAAACTGATCATATTCATGTTCTTTTATATCAATTTGTAACGTTATTACGTTCAGGTGAAAAAGTAAAGATGTCAACACGTAAAGCAAATTTTGTTACTATGGATGAGCTAGTTAAAGAAGTAAATCCAGATGTTCTACGATATTTTTTTGTGATGCGCGGTATGAATACACATTTGAATTTTGATTTAGATCTTGCTACAGATCAATCAGAGAAAAACCCTGTTTTTTATTTACAGTATGCACATGCACGTATTTGTAATATAATTAAGCGCTACGAAGCCCTTGACAACCCAAAGTTAAATAATTATGATTTATCGTTGCTTACGCATCAATCTGAACTACGATTATTAAAAAAACTTGAACAATTTCCACAGGTAATTGAAAATTCTCGTACTGCTCTAGAACCGCAAACAATAGCAACTTATTTGTATGATACAGCTAATAATTTCCATCGGTTTTATTCTGATTGCAGAGTAATTACCGAAGACAAAGATTTAACTAGATCTAGAATTGCTCTTATTCAAGCTGTTAAAATTGTTTTACGTAATGGATTAACTATATTAGGCATTACAGCGCCTGAAAGAATGTGATGCAATACTTCTTAGATGTTGAATTTCAATTTTTAATTCTTTGCCTCTCAACGTTATTAACACTTATAAATCCTTTAGGAATAGCGCCCATTTTTATTGTTATGACAGAAAGGTTTTCCAAAAAAGAAAAGGTTAAAATTGCTAAGAAAGGAATTGCTACAGGTACTATAACTTTACTTGTTTTTACTCTTTTAGGATCTATTATATTTAATTTATATGGAATTACATTAGAAGCATTTCAAATAATGGGTGGAATTTTATTTTTTAGAAGTGGTTTAAGAATGCTCGAGGCTCAAGTCGGTCGTTCAAGATCAACTGATACTGAAATTGAAGAATTCAAAGAATCTGATGAAATTGCGATTAGTCCTATTGGAATACCATTAATAGCTGGACCTGGAGCTATCACAGGAGTAATGCTTTTATCTGGGAAAGCTCCATCTACAATCAGTCTTGGAACACTTTTATTAGCTGTACTAATTACAATGATTATATTTTATTTTATTCTACGAGCAGGTGATCAGGTTGGTAAAAAGATTGGTGTTACAGGAATGCGTGTCATTCAAAGAATTATGGGTCTTATACTTATGGTTATTGCTGTTCAATTTGTAATTAATGGCGTTGAAACAATTATAACACGTTTATAATAATGTGGAGGCGGGGAGAATTGAACTCCCGTCCGAAATAGAATCCCGAAAAATACCTACATGCTTAGTCAATCAGTTTAAGCTCACTTATAACTGCCCTGTTGACGTGGCCATTACAAGCAAAGTCTGATTAATTCTTATCCTAATATCTCAGACATAAATTAGAACCAGTCTATGTATTTGACGCCCTTAAAAGTAGCCATAGACGCACCACTTTTAGGACGGACCAACTTACTTAATTAATTAAGCAGCGGCCATATAGCCGTTATCGGCATTTATGGTTTTTCCAGGTGATTAACGAGATCCTGGACCTCGACATGCAATTTAACACGACGCATATCCCGTCGAAACCGATCGCCCCCATTATCAAAAAACTAATATATAGTTGACATACTAAAATAGAAATGCCGCAGAATTTCCAATTTTTCTGAAAATGCTGCGGCTAATTTCTTAATTATAAGGCCCTGAACGCCAACCCAGAGCCCTATCACTTTTTCATTTGCCAACCTCTTAAAATAGTATTCCAAACGAATCCTATCAAAAGAAGCACCCTAATATAACGGCATAAAAAAATGGAAGGCAATAGAGAATCTTTGAATTTTTCAATTATTTTTATTGCAAAGCTTAAAGTATTACTTTAGGTAGCATAATTTTAGTTCGAAATTTTGCTTATTAGATTATTATGGAGTGCTTTCTTTATTTTTTTCAACTAGCTTAACACAATATAGTCCACTGTACATATCTGAGAAAAATATATAGCCCTTATATGGAATTGTTCCCCAAACATTTGGAGAGTTTTTAATATGTCCATCAGGATGCCCTGTTTGAAAAAATGCTATCTCACGCCCCTGCCTGTATAAGTCGCCTAGCAATTCTCCAGATATATCGACTATTCTTAATCCTCCATTGTAATACGCAGCATAAAGAGTGTCACCTTTTATCCAATGATTATGAGAACCAGCTTCAGTTATCGTGTAGATTGCTTCTTCTTTTGGATTATTTGTATCAGTGAAATCTAAAAAATGAAACCCTCCTCGTGGTTGATATGGTCTTGGTTTATTTGGGTACCTCCATGGAAACCATTCATCTCCTGCAACAATATAAAATTTATCAGATGACTGACTTTTAAAAGGAAAGGCAGCATGATTATGTCCATTTGGATCTACCATGTCAGCCAAATGGACTGGATTCGAGGGACTACCTTGACCAGCTTTTAATAAAAGTGGGTTGAATTTTATTTTTTTCTGGTTTTTTTCATTGAATTTTAAACCTCCAACATCAACAGCGTGAACACCATCAGCCCAATTAGAAGAATAGGCTATACCATCTTCTACCCAAACATCATGAATACTGTGACCCGGTGTAGTTAATTCATAAACACCAACACGAAAGGGATTCTTAGGATCTTGAATATTAATAATATCATATTTTCTTCCATTGTTTACAGCAAAAACATGATCTTCGTATATGAATGTATTATGTACCCCACCCGTCATATCATCATTAAATGTAGATAAAATCTCTACATTATACGGATCTGAAACATCTAATATTACAAATCCATTTTTTCTATTAGAGGCCCCCTCTCTACTTATCACGCCTACTCTTCCATCTTCTGAAATTTTTACATCATTTACTGTACGAGCATCTACAGTAACAGTATCAATAATTTTCATATTTGAAGGGTCACTTATATCCCAAAAGTACGCTTCACCATTTGCTCCCCATGTACCTGTTACTGCAAAATCCTTACCTTCATGCTCTCCTATTCCTGGCCATATCCAAAGGTCAGATGTATAAACATTTGAAATTAAACCATGTCCAATTAACTCAACTTCTTTTGCAACATTTCGAGGACCAACTTTAATTGTCTTTTGGGCATTATATCCATTAGATGAAGCTTTAATAGAATATATACCTTTGGTTTCAGCAACAAAACGACCATCAGACATTATTTGCGCTGAAGCAGGTAATCCAATACCATATTCAGCTTTACCATTATATGAAAATTGAATAGGCGCGTTTTCTACAACCTTATTTCTACGATCATAGGCAACTGCTTTAAAAGTAATAACATCACCCGTTCTTATTTTATCTTGATCTGAATAAAGCGATAATGACCTTACAGGATTCTTAATTACTTTTAAATCAATAGATGTAAATAAGGAGTCTACGGTTGCAGAAATTGTTGTATTTCCTGCCTTTAAAGTGGTTAAAGTTCCAATCCCATCAATATTAGCAACTTTTGAATTGGAAGATGAGAGCAATACAGATACATCATCTCTAATTAAATTTGCTTCATCATATACAACCGGATCTAATCTAATAGTTGTTCCTTCATAAATATTATCATTTGAGATCTTAAATACAATTTTTTTCAGCTTAGGTTTTGGCACACTAATTTTTAATTCTCCATAGGTTCTATCTTCACGTTTTATGGATATACTTCTTGTTCGTAGCTTTAAAGATCCGGGTTTATAGGGTTTAACTTTTACTTTGGCAAAGCCAGTTGAATCACTAATACGAGGGTAGGTTTCTAATGATCTTCTTGGTTGACCATAAATTAAAAATGGAGTTCCCGTTAATTTACCATTACTAGTTACCATTTTAATTGTAATCTCAGCTGATTCGCCTACATGCAATAACAATGAATCGGGTTCAAAAATAAATCGAATTGAGTCTTCATCTGCTTTTTGTTGCATCGCTAAAACAATGATAGGTAACATTATTATTAATTTTTTTATCATATCCTCTCCTACTTTTTAGTCCTCATAGTATATAGAACTTACATATACAGTAACTATGAAAATTAATATTCTTAATGCTCTTAATTGACAAATTGAAACACATAAGGTATTTTAAAGTACGTTTTTTACAATATATGGAGGAGTTATGGGTAATCTTGACAGAAGAGAGTTTTTAGGGTCACTTGCTAAACCCGCTGCATTAGCAACAGTTGCAATTTCTAATCCAACTCTAATGGCCAAGGCGATAACAAAAATTAAAACTGCAGTAGGAAACCCAAAAGATGTTGCACGTGATGAGTCTTACTGGCGAGAAATACAACAAGGGTACACTGCAGATCGAGGTTTAATTAATTTAAATAATGGAGGAGTAAGCCCTTCTCCTACTGTAGTTATGAATGCATTAAAACGACATTTAGATTTTTCTAATACATCTCCTGCTTATTCAATGTGGCGTATTCTTGAGCCACAAAAAGAAACCGTTAGGAGAAGAATGGCTAGGTTTTTTAATTGCGACCCTGAAGAAATCGCCATAACTAGAAATGCTTCCGAAGGACTTCAAATCTGTCAAAATGGGATTGACCTTAAAGCAGGAGACGAAGTTTTAACAACCACTCAAGATTATGGAAGAATGATCGCAACATTTAAACAAAGAGAATGTCGTGATGGAATAGTGATGAAACAGTTTAAAATTCCTATTCCTGCAGAAAATGAAAATGAGATTGTAAGATTATTTGAAAAAAATATTACTCCAAAAACAAAAATGATCTTAATGTGTCATATGATAAATATTACTGGCCAAATACTCCCTGTCAAGAAGGTTGTTAGGATGGCTAAAAAATATAATATTCCTGTCATCGTTGATGGCGCACACACTTTTGCACATTTTGATTTTAATATTGATGACCTAGGCTGTGACTATTATGCCACAAGTTTACATAAATGGCTTTCTGCGCCTTTTGGAACAGGGATGCTTTATGTTCGTAGAAATAAAATAGTTGACCTTTGGCCAATGCAAGCGGCATGGACTAGTGACTGTAAAAAAGATGATATTAGAAAATTTGAAGAAATTGGGACGCACCCTTGCCCTAATAAAATAGCTATTGGAGATGCGCTCACTTTTCAGCAAGGAATAGGAAGTAAGAATAAAGAGGCTCGATTGATATATTTAAGAGATCGTTGGGCCAAAAGACTATTAAAAAACGATAGGATTAGATTACATACAAGTTTAAAGCCTGGAAAAAGTTGTGCAATAGCAACCGTTGAGATTAAAGGCATTGATACTTCAGCTGTAGCAAAAGAACTTTGGGATAAATATAGAATTTTTGTTGTTGCCATCAATCATGATGAGTTTACAGGCTGTAGAGTAACACCTCATGTTTATACAACTATTGAAGAAATTGATCGATTTTCTGATGCGATGGAAAACATTATTAAAAATGGTGTGAGTTCATGAACAAAAAATTGGTTTTTGTTTTAGCATTGTTTATTTCTTCATGTGGCCAAGTAGAAACTAAAAAAGTTATTTCAACGGATAAAGCTCCTGCGGCAATCGGACCCTACTCACAAGCAATTCAAGTAAATAATACATTATATTTGGCAGGGCAAATTGCACTAGATCCTACTACACGTAAAATTGTTAGTGGTGGAATTAAAGAACAAACTATACGAGTAATGGAAAATCTAGGAGCCGTACTAAATGAAGCTGGCTTTAACTTTGATGACGTTGTGCAATCACAGGTATTTATTACAGATATGAATGACTACAAAGCAATGAATGAAGTCTATGCTGAATATTTTAAGAATGCCCCTCCAGCTAGAGCAGCAGTCCAAACAGTTTTATTTCCAGGAGCCTTAATTGAAATTATAATGATTGCCCAAAAACCTTAATTATTTCTACAATATTAAGTTTTAAATGAAAAAAGCAGTTATTCTATTATCAGGTGGCTTGGATTCCGCAACCTGTCTTGCTATTGCAATTGATAGTGGGTTTTTACCTTATGCTCTTTCTTTTCGATATGGTCAACGCCATGAATTTGAGTTGGATTCTGCAAAAGCAGTATCCAAAAGCATGGGAGTTGAGAAACACATTATTTTAGATATTGATTTAAGAGCATTTGGTGGTTCAGCTTTAACTGATGATATTGAAGTTCCTAAAGATCGAGATGAAACTAATATTAAAAATGAGATCCCAGTTACATATGTGCCTGCAAGAAATACAATTTTTTTATCATTTGGATTAGCATATGCTGAAACTCTAGGGGCTAATGATATTTTTATTGGAGTGAATGCATTGGATTATAGCGGATACCCTGATTGCCGTCCAGAATATATTGCTTCGTTTCAACATATGGCTAATCTAGCTACCAAGGTTGGGGTAGAAGAAAAATCTGATACTAATATTCATACACCATTAATTGACTTGACCAAATCAGATATAATTAAAGCTGGGCTTAATCTTAATGTTGACTATGGTCTAACACATTCCTGTTACGATCCTGAACAAAATGGATATTCGTGTGGTCATTGTGATGCTTGTCAGCTTCGAATCCGAGGATTTGAAAAGTTAGGATTATCAGACCCTATAAAATATTCTAAATAAAATGTATTCCATAAAAGAAACATATTATACCATACAAGGCGAAGGATTTCATACTGGACGCCCTGCGGTTTTTCTACGATTTTCTGGATGCAACTTATGGACTGGATTAGAAGCAGATCGAAGTAATGCAATATGTAATTTTTGTGATACAGATTTTGTTGGAGTTAATGGGCCTGGCGGTGGAAAGTTTGAAAAAGCTTTATCGCTTGCTAAGCATGCCATTTCATTTTGGCCCAAAAATTCTAATTCTAAACCATTTGTTGTCTGCACTGGTGGTGAGCCACTTCTTCAAATGGACCAAGCTTTTGTTGATGCCTTCCACAAAATAGGCTTTCAAATTGCAATAGAAACTAATGGAACCGTCAATGCTCCAAAAGGAATTGACTGGATATGTGTTAGCCCAAAGATAGGGAGTAAGTTGATCCTTAAGAAAGGACATGAGTTAAAATTAGTTTATCCTCAATTAAATGGTGATCCGAAACAATTTGAGTATCTTGATTTTGAACATTTTTCTCTACAGCCAATGGATGGTAAAGAGAAAAGCTTTAACATTAAAGAAACTATAAGTTTTTGCCGTGAACATCCACTGTGGCGATTAAGCTTACAAACACATAAATTTTTGGGTATACCTTAAGCGATAAAATGGAAATTTATAAAGATATCACTTTTGAAGCAGCACACTTGCTTCCAAATGTCCCCACAGATCATAAGTGTCGACGACTTCATGGACATTCATTTAAAGTAAGACTGACATTAGATGGCCCTGTAGATAAATCATTAGGCTGGGTAGAAGATTTTTCTGATGTCAAAGAAGCTTTTGACCCCATATACCATCAGCTTGATCATCATTATTTAAATGAAGTTGAAGGCCTTGAAAACCCAACGAGTGAAAATTTAACTAAATGGATATGGGATAGATTAAAACCAAAACTTCAATATTTAACTTCAATTGAAGTTAAAGAAACATGTAGCACTGGATGCATATATAGAGGAGAAAATGGCTAAACCTGAAGGAAAATATTTTGAGTTTGATGGAGAAGATCAGATAAATCCTGATTTTCTTGAAACATTCCCTTTTGATAGTCCCAATCAATATATCACAACTGAAACAGATGAGTTTAGTGCAGTTTGTCCTTTTAGTGGTCTTCCTGATCTTGCCTATATAAAAATTGAATACTATCCTAGCGGTGGAAAATGTATCGAATTAAAATCATTAAAATATTATTTCATAAGTTTTCGTAATGTTGGTATTTATCAAGAAGGTGCAACCAAACGTATTTATAAAGATCTTAAATCAGCTCTAGATACTGATAAGATTAAAATAACAACAATTTACAATACGCGTGGAGGGTTTGATACCACGTGTGTTGAGGGTTCGCTTGATTAATAATTTTCACTGTGAATCCCTGTTAACATACATTAAGTTTTGCACCGCTTTTTTAAGCTTATCCGAATCTTTGGAGAGCCGGTAGCTCAGTTGGTAGAGCAGTGGCCTTTTAAGCCATTGGTCGTGAGTTCGAGTCTCACCCGGCTCACTCTTCGATAGTTCTAATTGTCGTCAAAGAACCCATCTTAACCGGTGGGTTTTTTGTTTGTACCTACAAAGACATGAAAAGACATACTTGGACTAATTTTCAATTAAAAGTCCACCTAAAATAAAAGAAGCGGCAAGAAGACTGACTCCAAGTACTCCTATGAAAAAGATAGATTTATTACTCATTGTTTAATATTATATTTTTTTATATTTGTTAATTTAACAGGCGCTTCAAACCAAAGTTTTTATTATACTTACACTTAACAGTAACAGAGTTGGTGTAATTTTTAATTATTTTCAAGGATAAATTATTAAATGGCATGGATTAAAACAATAACAGAGGCAGATGCTAAGGATGATTTAAAAGAGAAATATAATGAATTAATAGAGCCATGGGGTGGTGTAGATAATATTCTAAAGATTCACAGTCTCAATCCTGAATCTTTGGATGCACATGTAAAATTATACAAAACAATCATGTATGGTAAATCGCCCATAAAAAGAAGAGACCGCGAAATGATTGCTGTCGTTGTATCTACTATTAATCACTGCCATTACTGAATTGCTCACCATGGAGAAGGTCTTCTCAAACTCACAAAAGATGATGTATTAGTTAAGCAACTGAAAGCCGATTATAAACTCGCTGATATAAGTCCATCTCAAATGGCCATGTTGGATTATGCTGCAAAACTTACATCCCGCCCTTCTGATATGATTGAAAGTGATTTAATTAAACTTAGGGATAATAGTTTTAATGATCGTGCAATATTAGATATTAACCAGATTATTTCTTATTTCGCATATGTCAACCGAGTTGCGGATGGTCTTGGCGTTGAATTGGAAGATTTCTGGGATAAAAAATAAACCTTGAGCAACTCTAATCAATTAAATCGAGTCCTATCCCTAATGGATGCTACCATGATTAATGTTGGCGGAATCCTTGGCTCAGGAATTTTTATGGTGCCTGCTACTGTTGCTTTATATACTGCTTCAAGCTCTCTATTTTTTATGGTATGGATTATTGGTGGAATCATTAGTCTTTTTGGAGCTCTATCCGTTGCCGAGTTAGGTGCTGCAATGCCTAAAGCGGGCGGGCAGTATGTTTATTTAAATGAAGCTTATGGTCCAGTCTGGGGTTATTTATATGGCTGGTCAGCAGTCGCCGTTATTAATACGGCTTCCATTGCTGCTGTTGGAGTTGCTTTTGCTGAATATTTAAGATTTTTCTTTCCATTAAGTAGTCTTGAAATAAAAAGTATTGCTATTATTTCGATTATTATTTTGACAATAATAAATGTTGTAGATGTTAAATCAGGTGCACGATTTCAAAATTGGTTTACGTTCACCAAAATTGCTTCCATTGCCCTAATCATTTTACTTGGATTATTTCTTGATGGCGGATCAACACAAAATTTGTCGCCTTTATTTAGCGAGCAATCATTCACATCACTTGTAGGTCCATTGGGACTTGCAATGGTAGCAGTACTTTGGACCTTTGATGGTTGGATATTTATTACTTATGTAGCGGGTGAAGTGAAAAACCCAGGACGCAACATTCCTTTATCTATAATTTTTTGTATGATCATTATTCTCTCCGTTTATTTAGCTCTTAATTATGTTCTCGTTTTTGCACTTGGTTTTGATAAGATGATAGGATCCGAGTTGGTTATGTCTGATGCCGCTTCAATATTTTTAGGAGATAAAGGCGGAGCTATTATTACCATGATAATTTTGATCTCTTTAATTGGTGCAAATAATGGTTTCGTACTGACAAGTGCCCGCATTAATTATGCAATGGCAAAAGATAAATTATTTTTTAAAAAGGCCTCTATTATTCATCCAAAATATAAGTCTCCTGCTAATGCATTGATCATACAGTGCATCTGGGCCTGCGTACTAACTTTCACAGGAACTTTTAACCAGTTAATCACTTATATTATTTTTGCTTCGTGGATATTCTATGGAATGTCTGCAGGTGCCGTTATCATTCTTAGGACTAAAAAACCTGACTTAGAAAGACCCTATAAAACTCCATTATATCCATGGATACCTCTCATTTTTATTTTATTTGCTATCTTTCTTACTATTAATACGATTATGGAAGCACCAAGAGATGCAGGAATTGGCGCTCTATTAATATTAGCAGGTCTACCCTTTTATTATTATTGGAAAAATAATGACTAACATCCATGCCTTAATAGAATCAAAGACCAATCAACTTAAAGATGAGATCATTTCATTTATTCAACAACTGGTACAAACTCCAAGCTTAGCAAATGAAGAAGGTCCTGTTCAAAAATTAATATTTAATAAACTACAAAGTCTCAATCTTCAATCTGAAACTATCCCTGTAAAATTTGATGATATTAAAGATCATCCTGCATTTAATGATGATGGGTTTTCTCCTGATTCAAGAATAAATGTAATTGGTCAATGGAATTCAAATAAAAAAGGAAGATCCTTAATTTTAAATGGACATGTTGATGTCGTCCCAACTGGGCCAGAAAAATTATGGACCGAATCACCCTGGTCTGGTGCTATTAAAAATGATCGTATCTATGGAAGAGGATCATGCGATATGAAAGCAGGCTTAGCCTCAGGTATATTTGCTGTTCAGGTTTTAAAATCTATAGGATTTGAACCTAGCGGTAAGATAATGATCCAATCCGTTATCGGAGAAGAGTCTGGAGGCTGTGGAACTCTTACCAATATTGTTAAAGGTTATAGGGCTGATGCTGCAGTAATTCTTGAACCAACATCTCTAAAATTATGTCCGATTCAATCGGGTGCTTTGACCTTTAGATTAATAATTCCAGGGAAAGCAACACATGCCGCAATGCGTTGGGATGGCGTAAGTGCAATTGAAAAGTTTAATATAATCAGTCAATCAATAATTGATTTTGAAAAAAAACGCCATAATTCATTTAGTGTGGAATATTATGAATCACCAGAACGTGTGGCTCCAATTAATATTGGGACAATAAAGGGTGGCGAATGGCATTCGACAGTTCCTGAGTCGGTTATAGCTGAAGGTAGATTAGGAGTGTTCCCTGGTGAATCAGTATCAGATGCACGAATGGCATTCAGCCAACATTTAAAAAAAGTTTCTGATTCAGATTTATGGCTAAAAGAAAACCCGCCAATCCTTGAGTGGTTTGAGGGACAATTTGAATCAGGTAAAACTGATGTGGAACATTCGATAATAAATAATTTAGAGATGGCATATAAAGAGGTTAATAATTCTTCATCCAAAATTGAAGGCGTTACTTATGGTTCAGACTTGCGTTTATTTACGAATCATGCTGATATTCCAGCCGTACTTTTTGGCCCTGGCGATGTAAGACTTGCCCATTCTGCTAATGAGTATGTTAAAATTGAAGAAGTATTAACTTGTATTAAAATCATCTCAAATTTAATTATTAACTGGTGTGAAGAATAAATTGAATAACGATTTTGGCTGTCAAAGTATGGTTGGAGAAATAAAGCGTGTTTTAGTAAAGCATCCCAAGGATGCTTACCAAAATCAGTTAAAAATTGATGATCAATCAAAAAAACTAAATTATCTTGGTAAACCAGACTACAAAAAAGCAAGCTCAGATTATGAACAATTAATTAGTTTTTTAAAAACTAATAGTATTCAAATTCACTATCTGCCAATAGATGAAGATACTTCTCTTGATTCAATTTATACTCATGATCCATGTATTATATCAAATAGCGGCGTTATTCTTTCAAATATGGGAAAGAGAGATCGACAGACTGAACCTAAAGCAATTGCTTCCTACTTTGATTCAATTAATGTACCCATACTTGGTCAGATTAAATCTCCAGGCACATTAGAAGGTGGAGATGTAGTTTGGATTGATGAACGAACCGTAGCCGTTGGTGAAGGATATAGAACCAACGCTGAAGGTATACGTCAGCTTAAGTCTTTATTGAAAAGCGATGTTGATAAGGTTATTACTGTGCCTCTTCCCCATTGGACAGGTCCTGCTGATTGTCTTCATTTAATGAGCAATATTTCACCAATTGACTATGATCTATATCTGGTTTATTCAAAATTATTACCCGTATCATTTAGACAGTATTTACTAGGACGAGGAATTAAATTGGTTGAAGTACCCGATGAAGAATACGATTCTATGGGATGCAATGTTTTAGCTGTTTCACCCAGGAAAGTGATTATGATAAAGAATAACCCAATTACCCAGCAAAGACTTGAAGCTGAAAATGTTGAGGTTCATACATATGATGGTAGTGAAATATCAATCAAGGGTTCTGGTGGCCCAACTTGCTTAACTAGACCTTTTATGAGGTCATAATAATGTTTTATGAAAATAAATTCACTGCGAATACACAGCTTAAGCTTTCTCCTTTTTTTGAACGAACTTCTAAATTAAATGAGTCTCAAGAATGGCGTAGGTGGGCTGGCTATCTTGCTGCTACCAGCTATGAGTTAACTCATGAAAATGAATATTTTGCAATTCGCACAAAAGCAGCCTTGTTAGATATTTCACCCTTAAAAAAATATATTATTGAGGGGCCTGACTCACAAATTCTATTAGATAGACTCGTCACACGAAATATTGCTATTTGTAAAGTAGGTCAAGTTATGTATACACCATGGTGTGATGAACATGGTAAAGTTATTGATGATGGAACCGTACAAAGACTTTCTGAAAACAAGTTTAGGATTACGAGCGCAGAACCAAATTTAGAATGGATTGAAAGTAACTCCACTGGTATGGATGTGATCATAAAAGATGACTCTTTCTCAACTGCCGCACTTGCCCTTCAAGGTCCAAATTCTCGAGCGATACTAAACTCAGCTTCGCCTAAATCTTTAGATAATCTAAAATTTTTTTGGATGATGGATACGACTTTTGAAAATATTCCAGTAACCATTTCAAGAACTGGATATACAGGTGATCTTGGATATGAAATATGGATGGATCCCAATGATGCTTTAAGTGTTTGGGATATTCTAATTGACAAAGGTAAAACATTTGGAATTACCCCAACAGGTCTTCACGCATTAGATATAGCGAGAATTGAAGCAGGCCTTATTCTTTTAGATGTAGACTATATCTCTACACGCCATGCTTTAATTGAATCTAGAAAATCATCACCCTATGAACTAGGATTGGGTTGGGCTGTCAAACTGAAAAAAAGAAATTTTATTGGAAAAGCACCTTTGCTTGAAGAGTTAGATAATGGCTCAGGTTGGAGCTTTGTAGGAATTGAAATAGAATGGCCAGGATTTGAAAAACATTATAGAGATGCGGGTTTAGCTCCAGGGCTACCATCTACAGCATGGCGAACTAGCACACCACTTTATTACAATAATGAACAAGTTGGATATGCCACTAGCGGCACATGGTCTCCCCTTCTTAAGCGCTATATTGCTTTGGCTCATGTTAAATCCAAGTATGCCAAAGAAGGTTCCGAATTGATGTTTGAATTAAAAGTAGAACACTTTAGAAAAGTAACTAAGGCAACTGTTGTAAAAACTCCTTTTTTCGATCCAGAAAGGAAGCGTTCGTGTCCAAAATAAAAAAATATGATGCTATTGTTATTGGTGGTGGTCACAATGGATTAACAGCCGCAGCTTACTTGGGGCGTGCAGGAAAAAAGGTTTTAGTCCTTGAGAGGCGACATGTTTTAGGTGGAGCTGCAGTAACAGAAGAAGTTTTCCCAGGCTTTAAATTTTCAGTTTGTTCTTATGTGGTTAGTTTAATGAAGTCAAATGTCATGCGGGAACTTATGTTACCAAAGTTTGGCCTAGAGCTCCTACCTTTGGAAAGTACTTTAACACCATTAGAAAATGATTATCTTATTCGTACAGCAGATTCAGATCAAACATATAGAGAGATTGCGCGACATTCAAAAAAAGATGCTGAAAATTATATGCGTTTTGGACCTGCAATGGGCCAAATCGGTATGGCTGTTAGACCCATCCTAGAGACTATTGCGCCTAATCCTATTCGACCTTCAATCTCAGATATCTCAGCGACAAAAAAAATATTAGATCATGTTAAATCTTTGACATCAAAACAATTTGAGTATTTAACAAAACTTATGACCATGAGCTCAGCAGATTTTCTAGATGAGTGGTTCGAATACGAACCCTTAAAAGCAACAATGTCTGCAAGTGGTATAATTGGAACATTTATGGGCCCTCGTTCACCCGGATCTGCTTATGTGATGCTTCATCATTACATGGGTGATATTGATGGTGCTTTTAGAGCTTGGGGATTTCAAAGAGGTGGGACTGGTGCAGTAAGCATGGCAATCGCAAGATCCGCTGAACATTTTGGAGTAGATATAATGACCGAAGCTTCAGTTGAAAAAGTGATTGTTAAAAATGGTCGCGCAGTTGGAGTAGCTCTAGAAAATGGTGATGAATACAATTCAAATATTGTTATCTCGGGCTTAGACCCAAAACTTACTTTTTTAAAAATGTTAGATGAGCCAGATCTACCTTCAGATTTTGTCTCTGCCATTAAAAATTTTAGAATTCGTGGATCTTCAGGAAAAGTTAATTTAGCTCTAGATGCCTTACCTAATTTTACATGTCTTCCTGGAGATGGTCACCATTTACGTGGTGCAATCTCTATAAGTCCATCCTATGATCATTTAGAGAAAGCATATGATGATGCAAAATATGGAAATTTTTCAGAATCACCTTTTATGGATATTATTCTTCCATCTGTTTTAGATCCTGACATGGCACCACCAGGCAAACATGTTATGTCATGTTTTGTCCAATACGCGCCTTATGATCTTAATGGTGGCTGGAATGATCAAAAAAGAGAAGCTTTTGGTGATGCTGTAATAAATACTATCGCAAGGTATGCTCCAAATATCAAAGATATTATTTTGCACCGTCAAGTACTAACGCCTGCAGATTTAGAGTCAACATTTGGTTTAACAGAGGGCAATATCTTCCATGGTGAATTAACGCTTCAACAATTATTCTCTCTACGTCCAGCTGTGAAATGGGCTGACTATACAACGCCAATTAAAAACTATTTCCAATGTGGATCTGGAACCCATCCTGGAGGTGGAATTACAGGTTCACCTGGTGAAATGGCGGCAAAAAAGATTTTAGGAACTTGGTGATGAGCAATTATGATGTAATTGTAATTGGCGCTGGAATAAATGGTTTAGCAACTGCCTCTATTCTAAGTAAAGCAGGAAAACGTACTCTTGTTTTAGAATCAAGGGATACAGTTGGTGGAATGGCATCATCAATGGAATTTACTCCTGGTTATAAATGTAACGTATTTAATGATACTATTAAATGGATAGATCCTCGAATAGAAAAGTTATTAGATTTAAAAAGCAAAGGCTTGGAATTAGAACAACCTGAAATTCTTAGAATTGCTCTTGGGGAAAATAAAGAGCACATTGCTTTTCACAAAGAAGACTCTAAAACCGTTGATTCAATTGCAAAGTTTTCTGAAAGTGATGCTAAAAAATGGAAAGATTTTAGTTCTTATATTTCAAAGCTATCTCACTTTTTAGAAAAATTATATGGATTAACGCCACCGGGTTTACCAAATGCTGGAATAAAAGAAATTTTAGGCATGCGATCTATGTTCGGACCTATTCGTAAGCATGGTACTCGGGGGATTGTGGACCTATTACGAGTTGCCCCAATGATGATGCCTGAATTAGTTGATGAGTGGTTTGAAACTGAATTACTTAGAACTTCAGTTGCCTCTTCAGGAATACACCATCTATCATTCGGGCCTTTTGCAGCAGGGACTGGCTACAACCTTTTGCATCAACATGTGCATGCAAATGGAGTTTTTCATAATGCGCAATTTGTTAAAGGTGGTACAGAAAAATTTGCCATAGCTTTAAAAGACTGTGCTGAAAGCTATGGGGCAGAGATTCAAACTTCTAAAAAAGTTCAATCTATTGATACTGACGAGCATGGATGTATTGGTGTTACTCTTGAAAATGGTGAGCAAATTATTGCAAAACAAATTGTTTCAGGCTTAGACCCTAATAATACATTTATAAATCTAGTTGGCCCATCAAATCTTACTCCTGATTTTAAAACGCAACTGAATAATATCAGATACCGAGGAAGTACAGCTCGAATACATTTTGCTCTCAAAAGTCTTCCTAAAATTGATGGTATTTCAGAAGATCAAATGAAAACTGTTTTCTCAATCAGCTCATCAATCGAATATTTAGAACGAGCATCCGATGCTGTAAAATATGGTCGTCTTGCTGATAATCCATATGTCGAGTTTGTTTTACCTACTTTATTCAATAGTGATTTTGCTCCTAGTGGGGAGCATGTACTTTCTGCTACAGTTCAGTATGCTCCTTATCATTTAAGAGATACTGAATGGTCAGACCAATTAAAAGATCAATTAAAGACTAATGTCATTGATACCCTAGAAAAAGTTATCCCAAGCTTTAGATCAATAGTTAAAGAGACTAGTATTATTTCACCCCTAGACATGGAAAGAGAGTTTGGAATTACGGAAGGAAACTTAAATCATGGTGAAATGACTCTTGATCAATTTATGTTTATGCGACCAACAATTAGTTGTTCTCAATATAAAACTCCAATTAACAATTTATATCTTTGTGGATCAGGCACACATCCTGGGGGAGGTTTGCATGGGACCAATGGATTTAATGCAGCACGAGAAATTCTTAAAGGATGAGTTTTAAAAAAACAGCAGAAACACTTAGAGAAGGTGCTCACACATTAGAGCGAGATTACTATATAAATCCGCAAATACTCATAATGGAGTATGATAATATTTTTCTAAATAATTGGATTTGTGCTGGAAGATCCTCTGAGCTTTCTAAAAATGGTGATTATAAAACTGTTAATATAGATACTGAAAGTGCAATTATTTTAAGAGACTCTAGCGGAAACTTAAAAGCCCATACTAATGTTTGTCGTCATCGAGGTACTCGAATTTGTGACAAATTATCAGGAAAATTTTCAAACTCAATACAATGTGGTTATCATGGTTGGACTTATAATCTAGATGGTGAATTGATAGGTGCACCTCATATGGATTCTGTTAATAATTTTAATAAGAAAGACTATCCTCTACACTCAATTTCAATCGCAGAATGGGAAGGATTTATATTTATTAATTTTAAAGATCATCCAGAAAAATTTGAGAATACCTTTTCCCCAATATTAAAAAAATTTGAGAATTGGGATGTTTCTAATTTGATTTCTTTAGAAACAAAAACATACAATGTTGCTGGTAATTGGAAATTAGTAATACAAAACTACTGTGAATGCTACCATTGTCCTATACTTCATCCGGAACTCGCGGCTATAACTCCTTATTTAGGTGGTCTAAACGATATGCATTCTGGTCCTTTTTTAGGCGGATATATGAATTTTAGTAAAGATAAAAAAAGTATAACTGAAAGTGGAGAATTGTGCTGTCCACCATTAAAGAGTATTGATAAAGTTGATTTAAATAGAGTTTACTATTATTCAATTGCTCCAAACATGTTGATAAGTCTGCATCCTGAATATGTAATGTATCATACTGTTTGGCCTAATGGTGTTGATAAATGCATCGTTAATTGTTCATGGTTATTTAATGAAGATGTTATTAAATCTGGTAATTATAATACAAGCGATGCTGTTAATTTTTGGCATAAGACCAATAAACAAGATTGGCATATTTCTGAATTATCACAATTGGGTATTCAATCTAAAAAATATTCCCCGGCTCCTTATTCAGGACAAGAGAGCTTACTTGCAGCTTTTGATCAACATTATAAGGACTCACTAAAAGGATAAAATAATCATAAATAAATTCTTCGATTTTCTTATTATTCTATTGGTCATAAATACTATCTCCTTTCTAAATTTGTTTTCTAAATAATCTAATTATATTCTTAATTCTAGCTAATAATAAATGCCTAAAGACTTAACACAAAATTTTTCTTTAAGACACATTGGTCCAAGACCATCTGAAATAAAAGAGATGCTAGAAGCTCTTAAGTTAAATAATCTAGAAGAGCTCGTAGAAAAAACTGTTCCAAAGTCAATTCATGTTAAATCTGAATTGAATATTGGTGATGGGCTGGATGAATTCTCCCTTTTAAAAAAAATTAAAGGTATCGCATCAAAAAATAAAGTTGCGAGGTCCTATATAGGGACAGGTTATTATGGTACAATCACTCCACCAGTGATTCAACGAAATATTTTAGAAAACCCTGGTTGGTATACTGCATATACTCCTTATCAAGCAGAAATTTCACAAGGTCGATTAGAAGCTTTACTCAATTACCAAACTATGATAACAGAAATGACAGGCTTAAACATTTCTAATGCATCACTTCTAGATGAATCTACTGCTGCTGCCGAAGCAATGGTTATGATGCTTCGTTCAACAAAAGAAAGAAACCAATTTTTGGTTGCCAGTGATTGTCACCCTCAAACTATAGATGTATTAAAGACTCGGTCAGAGCCTATTGGTGTGAAACTCATTATTAAACCTATTGAAGAATTTGATTTTAATGATAAAATATTTGGCGCTTTAATTCAATATCCAGCTACAGATGGTAAAGTTTTTAACTTTCGTAATCTTTGTAATCAAGCTCACGAATCAGGGGCGCTTATAGCCGTAGCAACAGATTTAATGGCTCTTGCCCTTATTCCAACACCTGGAGAAATAGGTGCTGATATAGCAGTTGGTAATTCACAAAGGTTTGGAGTGCCAATGGGATTTGGTGGTCCTCATGCCGCATTTATAGCAGCAAAAGAAGATTTTAAACGAAAAATGCCGGGTCGTATTATTGGTGTCTCTATTGATAGTAATGGAGATAGAGCACTTCGTATGGCTCTTCAAACACGTGAACAGCATATACGTAGGGATAAAGCCACATCAAATATTTGTACTGCACAAGTGCTGCTTGCTGTAATGGCAAGCATGTATTCAATATATCATGGCCCATCTGGCATTAAAGCGATTGCAAATCGTATTCATAACAAAGCTAAAGCTCTTGCAAATAGCCTCCAATCTTCAGGTTACGAAATTGTACATGATCAATTTTTTGATACAATACGTATATCAACAAATAAAAATTCAATTGAAGAATTAAGAAAATCTGCAGAGTTAAATAATTTAAATTTTAGATATTTTGAAAATGATGATGTTGGAATATCTCTTGATGAGACGGTTTCTGACCAAGACCTAATTGATATTCTTTCTATCTTTAAATCAGAAATTTCACAAAAAAATAATTTTAATTTATCCTTAAATCGTGAGTCTTCTTTCCTTAGTCATGAAGTTTTTAATCAGTACCATTCTGAGACAGAGATGATGCGATATATTCATAGATTAGAGACAAAAGACCTAACCTTAAATACAAGCATGATTTCTCTTGGATCATGTACAATGAAACTTAATGCTGCGGCTGAAATGATGCCTATAACCTGGCCAGAGTTTGCTTTTTTACATCCATTTGCCCCCTCAGATCAAACACAAGGATACAGTGAGTTATGTGATTCACTATCTGATTGGCTAATTGATATAACAGGTCTCAGTGGATGTTCTCTACAACCTAATTCTGGTGCACAGGGAGAATACACCGGTCTTCTTGTTATTAGGGCATATCACTTAGATAATGGAAATTCTCATCGAAATATATTCTTAATCCCATCATCTGCACATGGTACAAACCCTGCAAGTGCAGTAATGGCTGGTATGAATGTTGTCGTTGTTAAATGTGACGATGAAGGAAATATAGATTTAGAAGATTTAAAGATTAAAGTTGAAGAAAATAGTCAAAATCTAGCAGGAATCATGGTTACATACCCTTCTACTCATGGAGTCTTTGAAGAAGCCATTGGAGAAGTTTGTAATTTAATTCATGATCATGGAGGCCAAGTATATTTAGATGGTGCAAACTTAAATGCCATGGTTGGTCTTACTCGATTAGGTGAATTTGGCGCTGATGTTTGTCATATAAACTTACACAAAACTTTTGCAATTCCACATGGAGGTGGAGGTCCTGGCATGGGTCCAATTTGTGTTGCTAAACATCTCATTCCATTTTTACCTGGTCATCCTAACTTAGACAATTCAAAAAAAGCAATTCATGCCGTATCTGCAGCACCAATTGGAAGTGCAGGAGTCCTACCAATATCTTGGGCATATATCGCCATGCTGGGAAATGATGGATTAAAGATGTCTACTGAAATTGCAATATTAAATGCTAACTATATGGCACATAGACTAAAAGATTATTTTCCAATATTATATCGTGGCGCTAATGGATATTCAGCACATGAATTTATTTTAGACCTTCGACCATTAAAAAGAGATCATAATATTTCTGATGAAGATGTTGCAAAGCGATTGATTGATTATGGCTATCATGCACCAACAATGTCATTTCCTGTTCCTGGAACATTAATGATAGAACCAACCGAAAGTGAATCTAAAAGAGAACTTGATCAATTTTGCGATGCGATGATCTCAATTAAAAAAGAAATTGAAGATATTATTAATGGAAATCTTGATCAAGAAGATAATCCTCTTACCAATGCTCCACATACTGCTCAAGTTGTTACAAATGACAATTGGGCTCATTCTTATTCACGAAATCAAGCAGCATATCCAGCTAAGTGGCTAAAAGAATTTAAATATTGGCCATCTGTTGGTCGTGTTGATAATGCTTTTGGAGATCGTAATTTAATTTGTACATGCCCTACTATTGAAGACTACGAAAATGAATAGCCTCGTAAGTTGTTTAATCAAGAATTATGGCCCCACTTAAATATTATAACAAATAGATAAAGATTAAGATAGAAGAAGTTCATGCTCTTCCATCAGCTCTAAATATTCACTTTCTAAAGCATTCATTTTATCCATTGCATTTTGTAAAGTTTCATAATTATCGATATTTTCAGGATTTTTAGTAATTAATCTTTGTTCTTCTAACTCATTTTCAATTCCCACAAATCGTTTTTCTAGCCAAGATACTCTATTACGTTTTTTCTTTTTTGCTGCATATTCTGATTTATTTTTTGATATTTTTTTAGTTTTTGTAGAAACAATATTATTAGAATCTTCTATTTTTTTCCATTCATAATATTCATAGTTCCCTTCATAAACCTTAATTGTATTATTACCAACTTCAACAGTTATATTAGTAACATTATTAAGAAAATGACGATCATGAGAAATACAGACAATAGATCCGTTAAATTGAGTTAAAGCGTCTTCAACTATATTTCTAGAGATCATATCCAAGTGATTTGTTGGTTCATCTAATAATAATAAGTGAGATGGCTCAACTAGCATTCTACCCATTGCAAGCCTAGCTTTTTCACCTCCCGATAATACTTTAACCAATTTATCAATCTCATCTGATTTAAATAAAAAACTTCCTAGATAAGTTCTGATTTGAGTTTCACCCCACCCCGGACTAACTTTTTGAATAGTTTCAAATATTGTATCATCTTTATCAAGGATATCAAGTTGGTGTTGGGCGTAATAGGCTGTTTCAACTTTGCTACCTAATAAAATATCACCTGAGGAAGGACTTTCTACATCTGCTAACATTTTAAGTAAAGTTGATTTACCTGCACCATTATGACCCACTAGTCCAATCTTGTGCCCTCTTTCAATAGCCAGATTCATTTTATCAAATACTTCAATATCTCCAAAATTTTTGCTCACATTTTTACATGATGCAATTTTTAATGGTGGTCGTGTAGGCTGGGGTAATGATAATTTTAATGCATTATTATCTTCAAATGGTGCAGAAACTTTATCCATTTTATCTAACATTTTTACTCTACTTTGAACCTGTTTTGATTTAGTACTTTTATATCTGAATCGATCAATAAAGCGTTCTGTCTCTTTTATTTGTTTTTGTTGGTTTTTATAAGCATTTTGATTTTGCTCTAATCGTAGTGCTTTCTCAATTTTATATTTTGAATAATTACCATTATACAAAGTAACTTTTTTAAGGTCAATTTCAACAATATGATTAACAGATTTATCTAGGAATGTGCGATCATGGCTAATCATTACCATTCCTCCTTTCCAATCTGTTAAAAATTTTTCTAACCAAATAGTAGCATCTAAATCTAAATGATTAGTGGGCTCGTCTAAAAATAATATATCTGGTTCTTGAAGAAGAATTGAAGCTAAAGCAACGCGCATTCGCCATCCTCCTGAAAGAATGCTCATTTGTTGGCTTAATTGCTTATCTTTAAAGCCTAAACCATATAATATTTTTTTTGCTTTTTTTTCTATTGTCCAACCACCTAAAGCTTCAAAATGGTTTTGAACTTCACCTAATTCATTAACTAAATGATTATTATTTTCATCAATAGCAATTGCATTTGTTAATTCATGCATTTTGCTTTCAATTTCTTTCAATTCAGGAAAAGCATTAAGAACTTCTTCTAAAATTGATTGATCATTACCTACTATTATATCTTGAGCTAAATATCCTATTGTTGTTGATTTGTCTAATTGAATATTCCCAGCATCTGGAGTTTCTTTCCCAAGCATTATTCTAAGTAATGTAGTTTTACCAGAACCATTAGGGCCAACAAGTCCTAAACGCATACGACTTTTAATAAAAATATTTACATTATTAAATAAGTCACCATCAGGAAAAGACTTAGATAGGTTTTCAATTCTAATCATAGTTTATTTAAGTGTACCAAAAACATTAGAACCATAATT
>Ga0209043_1000116_pt1 | contig 50678 bp, 41 predicted proteins | sample SaaInlV_100m_DNA_3_FD_184654 | JGI IMG/M metagenome (GOLD analysis project Ga0209043, IMG submission 184654) | Marine microbial communities from expanding oxygen minimum zones in the Saanich Inlet - SI037_S4LV_100m_DNA (SPAdes) (version 2) | ecosystem: Environmental > Aquatic > Marine >... | reverse complement strand
CCAGTTTCATTCAGCCTTGGCCTTCGAAATGTTCTGAAACAGGTTGTGGCTCTAATTGCTCAAATGGAGCAGTTTGCGGCAATTCAACGACCTCTTTTCCGGTAACAAGAACCGGTGGAGGCAACGGATTATATTCAGGGGGCGTTTCAAGTGAAGGAACGATATTATGTTCCGGTTGTTTAACTCCCAATCCTGCTTTCATGTACTTTGCATTCAAGATAAATGGGATAGAAAGTGTTCCAAGTATAATCGCCATGAAAACGATAGAGACCGTGAATGGTGGCAAAATTAAACTGCGTTCGGTTGTTATTATGGTCACATCCGCAGCAACAATTGAATTCGATGGCTCAGCATCGTTATCGTGGACATTGTCCCAAGTGTCAATAACGATATAGAAATCTTGCCAATCTGTCCCTGTAAAGAATGATGAGTATATTTCTGGGCCATCAAGATTGAGCGCAAAATTGACATTGGATACTTGCTCATATTCATGTGAATCGCGATATGACTTCCAGCCTAAGAAATTGAAACTCCGCCACTCGGGCGGTATATTAGAAAGAGATTCCTCAAAGTCCGAATAGAACATATCAGAGGATTCATGAGCAGAATGATAGGATTGGGTATAACTTTCATATTCCTGTGTGGTGAGAAGATAGACATCGCCATCGACTGCATTGAGATCCGTATCTTGCAATGTAATACAAACAGTGGTTCGGTAATTTGCTGAAAGATTTACTCGTAAAGCACCGACACTGTCATTTCCAATGAGCAATGTGGTGTAATGGTTTTCTTCAAGTGGCTCAAGACGCGGCCTCATCCAATCTTCATACATCCAGGGTTCTTCTGGGCTCAAAGCACCATCATCAGTTGGTTGTGAATCTGAAGATTCTGAGCTGCCAGAGCCATCTTTACGAACGTCTTCTTCATAGTACATTTCATCCTCGTATTCACCCCATCCACCCCACCACATTCCGTTGTGGAATGGAACCAAAGCAAGGTGTTGAGCAGTCTGGTTCCAGCGAATAGGAGTTGTGTCTCCTGCACAAGAATCTGCGGCTTGAACTTGCATTGACATTGGACTCGAGAGTAAAAGCAAAAGCATCGGCAAGAGCAAGGTCAGTGTAATTGAACCCACTCGTACGTGTGATGACATGACCTCTCCTCATGCAACGATAGGAAAGGAGGTTATACAAACTAACGGTCAACCTCTTCGCCGAAGTGGACGGATGTATCCACTCTCATCACTTCTACGTTCCTCTTTTGACAGTATTCCTGGGGCGGGCGGTGGAGCGTGGTGGTCCATTCCGAGCAAACCGCCTTGATTTTCGACATGCTCAACGTCCGTATAGGTTTCAGCAGCTTGCTTTGCTTCATCCTCCAGTTCGGATGGTTCTCGCATGACTAGCCAACCTAGAATCAATGCCACAGCAATTAAGGCAACAAAGGTTGCAAGGTCAGAACCTGCATCTGCAAGCCAACTCTTCCAATCTTCAACACTGAAGTCTGACAAGGATGGTGGTTTAGAAGGTTCAGGAATTACACTGATTTCTTGGTCCATTGAATCACAAATCCCAACGCTGTCACAAACCTCTAATCGTATGGTATAAGTTCCTACTTCACTCCAACTTCCAGCGACTCGAGATTCTGAATTTGGCATAGGTTCGACCCAATCATCTGCAGGATTTCCATTGTTATCAGCATCGATTTCAATATCCATATCCCAGCGAACTAACAAATCGGGGGTGAGTGTTTCATCTCGGTTTGAGGTAAAGCCATCGTTGACATTGGTGTCACGATATACTGCAAGAGCAAGGTTTACCTCAATGTCAGAAATATTCGCCATAAACGAATTCGTATCGGATACAATAATTTCGTCCGGGATGAAAATCTCATGAATAATTGGGGGGTAGTCTATAATGACTGTGAAATAGGCTCTAGATACATCTCCGGTTCCAAACGCATCTCTAACAGTAAGTGTGACTATGTATTCTCCAGGCAGAGAATAGGCGTGCCAAGGTGTTGGACTATGGTCTAATGGAGAGCCATCACCGAAATCCCAAGTGTATTGGACAAGTCCATTCCAATCAGGTGAATTGACATCCAATGGGACATATTTTCCTTCAAACGATTGGTCGCCATCACGGGTCCCATCAGAATCAAAATACAACAAAGAGTGGGGTGCTGCAAAAGTTTGTTCTTGTTCGTTGAAGGTTCGAGTCCAATCTAAATCAGTCAATTCGGGAAGAACGCTAACGTCTGTAATCTGTTCATCGTTATACCATGCATCGAGAATTTGAACGGTGATGATTGGCAAAGGATTGGCGATTTCAACAGTCAATATTCTAGCAATGCTTTGTTCACCAGCCGCATCAGTCACAATTAGAGTCACTGTATGAACCCCAGGCTGAGAGAATGAATGAGTAACTTGTGGACTTGCGCCAAATGATTCATCATCAGAGAAACTCCAATTATAAGTCAAGTCACTCGAGTCCCCAACGGTACCATCGGGGTCAAATGAACTGCGCCCATCAAAAGTATAAGGGGTTTCAACTTGGCCGTTTTCAACACGGAAATCAATGATTGAAGTCCCAGAAGTGGTTGTTTTTACAATAAAATCTGCAACAGGAATTTGATTCAAAACTGAAATTGACAACATGGCAAAAGCCGAACTTCCATCATCATCGACAACGGTTAATTCAGCACTTTTTAGCCCCGGTGTATCCCACGAAGGCGTTGGATTTGGAGAATTGGAAGTAGTGAGGGTAAATTCATCTTCCCGGTCTGTCACTCCACCGTCAAGGTTCACGCCTTCAGGGAAAAACCACGAATAAGAAACAATGCTACCGTCTGAATCTTTGAAGACATCAGGCATTACGATTGAGGTATAGGTATCGGTTGACAAAATATCTGAAAATATCTGATAGGGGACTCGGTTGTTAACATGAACAAGAATGTTTTTGACACCAAGATTGATGCCATCTGAAACAGTCAGTGTAAGGTTATAAGTCGCATTTATCCCATCGATGTCACCCCATTCATGAGGTGCTTCAAACATGCCAATACCACTCTCTATCATGCCATCGCCCCAATCCCATTGGAACGACAAATTCTGTGTTGGTACGTTGTCGAAGGTGAGAGATGCTGAAAACAAAATCATTTGATTGGTAAGAATTGAAATTTCTTCCTCGATCAAAACACTGTTCACAGTAATGAGCGGGATAGGGGGGGTATTATCGGTAATGTTCAATTCAAGAACATCTACATCAGACCATGAACCGCCCTGGTCTTGGACACGCAATGTAGCGTTGTATTGTCCAATTGTCCGATAGAAGCGATAAGGAGATTTCAAACCCGATGTTGTCGTATCTCCGAAATCCCAAGCATAGGCGACAGGGGGGTCGAGGTAAGGCAGGGAATTGTTGTCATACGAAAGACCCCATGCATCGAATCCATCCCCGTTAAATTGGATGTTTTCCCAAGTTTGAGACTCGTTCGGAGAAAGAGTTCCATTGGCTGTTGGTTTCATGTTGTTGAGGATTTGAGGAGAAGTCGACAGCGTATCAACAGTTGTTCCAATCATGTCTTTCATTTCCATCTGGAATGTATATTGTGAATTGTAAGGGGCGGTGAACCAAATGCTCTCTTCAGTGCCAACGCCTCCACCAGCAGATACTCGTTTGGTCTGTGTGTCAACAACTATTCCACTGTTGTCTAGCACCTTGGTGGTGACATCGAGGTCTTCGAAGAACGCGTTTGAGAATACTTCGTAGTTGATTTGTGCTGTGTCTGGGGCGCCATCTCCATCACGGTCGCTCAAAATAGTTGTATTAAGGGCCAAAGTTGCCGGTGAAGTAATTCTTGCCGCTTCAATATCTACCGTACCTTGTGGATACGAAGGGCCGCAAGATGTGTAATCGCAATCAGCGATTGTACTAGCATACCAAGTTATGGCCCAAATCTCATCGGTCAAGGCCCCTACATCGTTCAAGTTCCCGAAACCAGGAATCAGAGCGGTCGCAACATTATTTTGGAAATTCAAATCTGTAGCAGACCACAAACCATCGGCAGTCGCACGTGAAACTACGACGCCGTCGAAATGACTCACATCGGCAGTTAAACGCATGGTTAATGGTGCTGGAGATGAGGTCCCAGGTGTGAATTTGAATGCTCGAATACCCCAGCCTTCAACTGAATGGCCAGTAGATGACCAAGGCCCTGCCCAATCGCTGTTGGTATCCGCAGGTTGCACTCGGCAAAAAGAACCTGAAGAGCATGTCGCAGTCAAATCAAGATTCGAAAATCCATAGATGCCTTGAGGTGAATCTAAAACTGCAGCAATGGAAAAATTCGCAAATATCTGCCCCATCGTTCTTCCAAGCATACCGCTTTGCCCACTGACAGGAGAAATTGCTAAGTTTTCGACACTTAAGCCCCCAGTGGCAGAATCTTGAACTAATTGACGAATAGCAGGGCCGCCGCCAAGATGGTCGGCCAAATACATAGTGAAAATGAAACCAGCTCCATAATCAGCAAAACGTTGATTCCACCATCTAACTGAAAGTTCGGATGATTGCGTCCATTGGTTCAAATGACTCACAAGTGTCGAGTCTGCACCAAAGCACAGGTAAATGGCAACATCTGCATTTCCTTCATCAATCCAAAGATTTTCGTAAGGATCTTGTGCATTATGCAATAAATGTTCTAATTCGTGGGCAAGAATTGATTTGCCCCAAGACAAGGTGATGTCGGCATAATCGACAAATACTGCTTCACGGGAATTTGACATTGAAGGTGCAAAATAACCTCCGATATTGTAAGCACCATCGATATCGTAGATGATGATTTGAACTTGACAATTATTATCCACATCAGGTGGGGCAAGGCCTCTACCGTCTTGGTAATCCTTGCCGTAGTAGGTGGTCATTGTTGGATAGATGGTTTGGTCCCACGAGGAGGCAAGATTGTTCAAAACAGTCGAACTGAGTGTTCGCCCGGATTGGACTAAGAAAGCAACTGTTGTTGTCGTTTTAGCAACATATGTGTCGACCGAACCACCTGAAGTTGGAACAGTTAATTGATCATTGACAACGTGAGAATTACACGCTCTGCCACCTGCTCTAGCAGAGGTTTGTGGCTCATAGACCATGTCTTCGACGCCGGGTCGGCCAGCATCAATCCATTCCTGTTTCAAGAACGAGAAGGCTGAAACAACTGGTTGCTCTTCTTCAATCATCAAATATTCATTGCCCATTTCAATTTCAAAATCTGCGATATCACCTATAACAACTCCACCTGCATTGTAAGGCAGTGGCTCGTTTAAATCATCTGATTCTGCACCAACTGCAAGCAAAAGTGGGGAGATTCCTGAGACAAAAAGCAGGGTCACCAAAAGTAAGGCGGTATTGGAGCGTAGTTCCGACATTTATGGCACCTCATTTATTCGCAAGACTGCTAACATCTGCACGACTTGAAATGAGGTATTTAAGAGTGGGTCTATGAGGCTTCATACATGCTCATGTCAGATGCAGGCAATTTTTACACCTCGCATTCATTTGCGACGGTGGTCATTGCTATGCTTCTTTGCTCCTGCAGTGCATCGATTTCACAATCAGCCCATGCAGTAAATTCACCTTACGAGGTGGTAGAAATATGCGGATATTTTGATGGACTCACTTTCAACGGCACGCTCGCAAACCAATCTGTCCAATGGCAATCCGGACTTGGACCAAGATTGCCTGGGTCAAATGCTTCAGAATTGTTTAGAAATTCGGTTGCTGAAAATCTAACCGAATGGAATGTGTCCATGCATGAATACACAGTCGATAATTTAACATTCACCAATATTGAAGCCTTATTGACGCCGACAGTATTCGATGTGGACACTCAAAGAGTAGTCCTTGTAGCGCACTATGATACCCGCAACATTGCCGAGCGGGACAGTGATGAGAATCGAACAAATGAACCAATTATCGGTGCGAACGATGGCGCCAGTGGGGCGGCTGCTCTGCTTGAACTTGCACGCATCATTCCTGCAATGAGCCTTGAATACGAGGTTGAATTGTTATGGACGGATGCCGAAGACCAGAATTACACACCTCACCGATTTTTCGGTGCTGAAGCGTGGGCTGGAGAACAAAGCCAACAGGATATTGAACGCACTGCTGCCTATATCGTCTTGGATATGATTGGTGATGCCGACCTTCAACTCACCGATATTTGGCCAGGCGATGAAGCACTCTGGAGTACTATTTCTCCTCTTGCTCAATCACTTGGAATGGTCGAGAACCAAACCGATTGCAGTGGTGCGATGGGCGTGAAGATTTATGATCAAAATACTTCAATAGGTGTCTTTGACGACCATGTAGCAGCATATAATATTGGTATTCCAGCTATTGACCTGATTGATATTCGATATGGGCCAAATGCCTCGGCATTCGGAGGATATTGGCATACCCATGAAGATACGCCCGACAAAGTAAGCGCTGACTCATTGGCAACGGTTGGTCGCTTGGTTGAACTAGGATTGAGAAGTGGGGCGTGGATGATGACAAATGCCACACAGGATGACATTGAAGAAGATAATAATTCACTTGATGAAACGCTTATTTTAGATGATGAAGAAACTTCAAAAAATTATTCATCCAAGTCAATCATAGTTGTGTCTTCAATCATCTTGCTTCTTCTTTTGAAAATCTATCTAAGATTGAGTATTTGGAAGAAATCCTCATAGAGTCTTGCGCGGCTAAAGAAGGGAAGGGTATTATCCGCGCATACCTTGACCTAAAATAAGCGGAGGTGAAAATGATGGACGATGAAGAGATGGATGAGAAACTTGTAGCCCTTCGTGCTCGCGTCCAATCAAAACTCGAATCCTCAGAAGCAGCAAAGGTTTCTCGCCAGATAGCGGCAGATGAAGAATTGGTCGTTGAAGCGCACGAGCTTGATGAAGCGGTGGAAAAAGCAACGGTTCGTTTTCAATCCAAACTCGATGAACTTGACCAATCCGACAAATCAAGGCTTCTCACTCTTGCAGCCTCGTTGATATTGGTTGGTAGTATTCTCGGTATGGCCTCTGGAGCATTGATTCTCAACGGCAATCCTGATGATTTACTATCTTCGACCCTGTTTGAAAGAGCCGAATATGTTGATGTTTCGGGCATAGCAATCGAGGCTGAACAAGGAAACGGTGTTGAGAATGTCACCGTCCAATTACTCAATATCGACACCGATGAAGTGATTGCTGAAATGGAAACTGATGAAAATGGCTATTTCAGATTTCAAGAGATACAAAGTAAAGTATTAACTCTCCATGTTGAAGCTGAAGGTTACGTTACCGTCGAACGAGATATTATCCCTGATGAAGCAGGAGTCAAGCCAATCACAATGACTCCTGGCGATGGCCTAAGAGTCGAAGAGGGTGTGAAGAATGACGAAGGCTGGAGGCTCGAATCAGCAGTCGGGCTCTCAACGGCAGTGGGTGTTTTCACGATATTGACTGCCTTTATCGGATTCCAAGCAGCAGTTGAAGTGCGTCGGGCAAAACACTACCGAAGAACACAATATCTTGCAGGTTTTGCTTTATTCAGTCGAGGATTAATCATCTTTGGACCTTTGATGATTCTTGTTGGGATGATTATGTTGAGTATCTCCAAAGATCAATTTGATGATGTCGGTGGTGATTGAATGTATCTCATCACGGTAGAAGGTGGTGATGGTTCTGGCAAAGGTGAAGCGGCGAGAATATTGCTTGAATTAGCCGCTGAATATCCCTTCCCCGAGGTTCATGCTACACACGAACCACGGCGGCACAGTGAACTTGGTAAGTTGGCACTTACATCAGTAAAACTCGGAAACAAAACCCCACTTGAAGAAGCTGGCCTATTTGCCGCAGACCGCCTAGACCATTCCCATACTTGGATTCGCCCTCTTTTGCAAAAAGGTCATGTTGTAATCTCAGACCGAAATATCCATTCTTCGCTAATATACCAAGGAATTGTTGGCAAACTTGGTGTCGAACATGTTGCAAAAATGAATGCTGCTGCAATGATTCCAGATTTGGTTTTGTGGGTTGATTGCGACCCTGATAAAGCGATGAAACGGATCAAATCAGGTACCTTGCGAATGAATAGTGAAAAACAGGAGTATTTTGAAACTGCAGAGATTCAAAAGACAATACGCCAAGGATTTATCGATTTACTTTCAGGTGATTCAAAAGCACCTGCGCCTTTTGACAAATGTTGTGTTGTCGGTCCAATTTTGAACGAAGGAGGGCTTGATGAACTCAAGAAGAAACTTCGTTCAGAACTCCGCTCTTTCTTCAACCGAAAGCCAGCACCTCTCAATGTTGTAGCCGATGAAGTAGACCGCCACTTACTTCGAACTTTAGTGGCAGATGTCAAGAAACAACAACGCCTTCCTGGCGCCCCTCAAGAACGAACTTCAATCCATATTGGGTGGCTTTCAGGACGTTCTCCTGCGGAGTGGATGGCTTATGCTGAGGAAAAGTGGGATTCAGACAAAGCAGGAGTGAATGATGTACCTGCGACACCCCATGCGCATTCGTGTTGGTCGGTGTTAGGGACATTATCCTTGATTGTTGGTTCAAGCGAAGTACCACGCCTCCACAAAGCGTTTGGCCCGCATCGAATGGTGACACAACGTCACACCCAGAGACTCATCAAGTGGATGGAGAAAACCCGTTGGGTTCACAAACAACAATCTCATGTTCCTTTTGCAGAGGCTCAAGTGTTCAAACTTAGGGACAGTCGTTTGGGTTACGGACGCCTTGCTCTAGCCATGTGGCCACTACGCAGTCAAATCGCCTCATGGAGACGAGCAAATCCTGATGCAGAATGGGCCGGTGCTTTACGGGAAATCTTGATTCCAGACGATGGCAGAACTCCACGACCTTCAATTCGTAAGGCTATTGGGTTTATCTGTAAACGGCTCGAACTGCTGAGCAGCGGCCATGAAATGTGCCCAGTCCCTTCATCGATTGATGAATTAATAGCATGGTGGGAAACTCCACCGCCAAAGGACTGATCACTGTTCTTCATCTTTGACTTCCAACTCAAAACGGGCGTTACCCGGTAATATTACCTGACTTGCTTGTTCAAAAAAATGTGGCCGAGCAGAATATGCTGCAGCAGTAAGAACCGCAATGCCAATTCCAAATGGTGCCCCAGTCAGAGGTCGTGTGATATTGTTTGATTCATAACCCGTAAGTAATTGTGTGAAACCGTCAATCAATAATGGCACACATAGGATTGCACCCATTCCAATCCAAGCCCTGGTTCTATGGTTATCTCTATAGATTTTTTCAAGCCATTGGTCAGGCAATAGGGAAAGGCAAGAATCTTTGATTGTCCAGCGATTATATCCATAACGAGAAAACACCAAACCACCAATTGCCAATCCGAAGAATATTCCTACATCACGGGTGCAAACTGGCATTTGATTACCGTTGATTTCCCATGTTCGTTCGTGCTTATTGTGGCAATTCAGATCACCAAACATGTAGATAAAGCCTGTATAAGGGTCAAGTTCAGTCCAAGCAAAAGGTTCGTGCATGTGCGAGGTGCCATCATCGTGAATATGGTTCAGTGAAGAAGGCGTGTTGCCTTTTGAGAAAGCACCATCTTCAGTTGCATAATCCCAAGCATTCGCTCTGGCACCAAGTTCTGGAACGCTATCGGTTGGCAATATCAGTGGGACGAGAAAAAAAGAGACTAAGAAGAAAGTGCTAATTCCAAACACCCAAAGACCGACTTTACGCTCTCGATGTCGGTCAAACAAGCCGTTCTTCTCCATACCTTGGCCAGTGTTAACCAATTGATGAAGTTTCGCTCGGCAGGATGCGAGTATTGATGTGCAAGGCCGATGTAGAGGTGTCATGAGCCTCGCAGAGGGTGAACCGGTTGGTCTTGGAACCGGACTTCAAGCAGGGGCATTCATGGGCCTATATCTTGGATTCAGTTTAGCCGTCATATCAGTCTTAACCGACCCAGGAGAACTCAAACGCTTGGTTTCATTGATGTGTATTCCTCCGATGATAGGCTCGATTTTGCTTGGTCCTTTTTTAGCTAGGCGTAAGCGACCCGTATTTCTTGGGAAACAGCCCCTTATTCATGCGAGGGATTTACTACATCGCTTCAATGAAGGTCAAGGAAATTGGCGTGTTCTCAGCCACGTAAAGAGCGATGGTATGGCGATTCGTATAGACATGCACAATCTAACCAATGTTGCTGGAGTTGTAGATGCTGGCTTAGTATTAGCCGAACAATATTCGGTTAAATTCATCGTTGGCCAGGGCATTAATAACAGCCGTCAACCCGAATTGAGAAACAAAGTTCTGTCCCAAATTGAAGAGAAAGTAAGTCTTGCTCGTCGTTCGAGAAGTGCAAAATCAATTGAAGTTTCACCTGAACCAACCGTCAAATATGTTGACCAACAACGAAAAATAAATCGCGCTATACTAATTCTTCTTCCAATTGTCTCCTTCTTTGCATGGTTAGAAATGAGTGGAAATTTGTAATTGCTGAAGTAACAACCCATCCTTTACATGAGTTGCCGATTTTGCAATGATGATGACGGACATGCCAGCCTTGCTGAAACGTCTTGAAAAAGGCGGCATAGTGGTGCCAAATCTCGTAAAAAAGGCCATGATAAAGGTAGATGTTTCAGACTTTACTGATTACGATGTTGAACCGTTTTTTGCCGACCGCCCCATCCCCTTTATTGAAACAGACGAAGGTGGAATCAAAACTATCTCGGCACCTCACATGATTGTAACATTATTACATCATTTGGAATTGTCAGAAGGACAAGAAGTCGTAATATTAGGCGCTAAAGGCGGCTATATCGCTGCTCTTATCGCCATAATTGTGGGTGAAAATGGACGTGTCCGATTACTTGACCCTTCTCAACTTGCTGTAGAGCATGTCCAGTCTCGTCTTACTCACTGGCCGACAGTTGAATCAAGAGTATTGGAGGCAGTTGAGATTGCGCCGGTTGCATTCCCTGGGGATTTGAACCGTGTGCTGATTACCGGGCAAGTTCGTGAATTGCCTGAATGGCTCTCATCTCGAATCGTTGACGGAGGATTTGCTCTTGTACCTCTTGGCAACACTGCGGGGCAACATTTGATGAAAATCGAGCGCCAAAGCGAAGAAATGTTATCAACTGATTTAGGTCCTGTTTCGTTTGGCCCTGTCGACGTCAAAGATTCCGAGACTGGACCAATGAATCCCGATGAATTAGCCGACTTGCTTGAATTGACTATGGAGACATGTGAAGAGTTGGAAATGATAGATGAACAAGAAACAAATGCATTACTGGATTTGATTGCCAGTCTTCGTCAATTGCCTGCAGATTTGCCACCACCAGGAGATGGTGGTATTCCGATGAGCGAACATCCGATGGTTCAATTGATGTGGGAGGCATCTCCTTCATTCCTTCGATTATGGCCGATGTTGCAAATGATGTTGCATCCAAACCTTGCTCAGCCAGGTGCGATTGATTGGAACGAAGATGACGATGACTTCAACTTCGATGAATTCAAACGCTGATTGACATGGTTGAACAAACGGATATGAAAGTCATATGCTTGAAATCTGAATTATTAGATTTATCTCCATGAAGAATATTGAGGCACACCCCTATGAGGAACCACTCACTCGGTGCATCATGGCACATGGTGGTTTGGACAGTGAAATCGCTCGTTTGAAGCACAAGGATGTGCGTAAACGTCGTCGTGCAATTCGTGTATTGTTCGATACCGATATTCCAAGAGCCCTCGAGGGTTTCGTCCCATTGCTCAACGATAAAGATGCTTGGTTTCGTTCAAAAGCACTGGAAGCGCATCGAAAGTGGGCACCAAAGCAAGGTGTTGAATCATTACGAATTTTAGCGACTCATTCTTGGCTTGATGCACGACGATGTGCTGCTAATTTACTGGGGGAGTTCTCACAAGACACCACCGAAATCGCTCTGTTGTTGTTCGAAGATGAAGATTTGACGTGTACGCGCAAAGCTGCGGAAGCACTGCTCAAAGGCAAAAATGCTGCCCTTTATTCTAAAAAATTGCAAAAACATACAGACAGCGCTCTTAGACGAATGGCTGTATTGAGCCAAGGCGCAGATGCAAAACATCGCTCTATCGCTCTTTACGATGAAAAGAACAGTGTTTGTGAAGCAGCATTACAAGCCATTTCCGATAACGGCGAAACGCTGTCAGAGAAGGAGATGAAAGAAGTCCTTAACCGAGGTCTCAATTCAAATTCTCTGCTCCCATCTGCAGTTCATAACTCCGGCGAAGTTCTGGTAGAAATCGCTCGACAAGCCGATGCCCAAACAATGAAGGCATTGGTCAAAGAACTCCGTTCACAGTGTACTTCGCTAGATGATGCTGCGATTCAACTATTGCTTGAACATGAATTATTTGTCGTTGCTGGGCGTTGGATGCAAGGTAAAAAAGGTAAAGAAATCGATGCATTGCGTTGGAATATTCTTCGAAATGATTCGGTTGATGTGATTGAGCGTGCTCGCTTACTTGAACGACTTATCGGACGTTGTGGAGAACCTGAAATTGCAAAAGAAAATAGCTTATTTCTTGCCGAATGTAGTGATGATTTGCTCCGTATTTCAGCAGAGAACCTTTCAACCGCCTCTACTGAACTTGGTCTATGAGCCGCCAATCCTCTGGCATCCGCTTCCTAATCGACGCAACAGAAGGAGAATCCCGACGTTTGTCTGTTGGCATCGAAATCAAGGGCCCTTTTACCGGCTCAAACCTCACAGTACACTTTCCACGTTGGGTCCCGGGGTCCTATTTCCTCCGTGAACCAATTCAGCACATGACCGATTTTGTTGCCACAGATCAATCTGGAACAATCTTGAACTCTCATCGAAAAGATGTTGATGCCATACGTATCAAAGTGTCTCCAAACACTGCCAATGTGACGCTTACCTACCAACTTCTTGCCACTGACCTTTCGGTTCGTTCCAATCATTTGGATACCACACATTTGCACATGATGCCACCTTTCACTTGGTTCATGCCAACAGAAGGAATCGATTCGGAACGAATGAATATGGAGCATATTATAGAATTACATGCACCGAAAGGATGGACTGCTGCAACGCAATACACAGCCACAGGAAACCGCACTGGCAAAGGTGAATTGACAAAGAATCAGGGTACAACCCATTGCTTCACATCACCCAACCGTGACGAATTCCTCGACGCTATCGTCGAATGTAATCCAAATCCAATGGATTCGTGGACCGTAGAAGGGCGCACACACCACCTCAAATTATGGGATAGTGGTGGACATCAAGTCGATTCTGCAATGCTCAAACGATTCAAACTTGACATGGACCGGGTGGTCAAAGAACATCATGCCTTGTTTGGAATTCCACCTTGGGACAATTATGTCACGGTTATTCAATTGACAGAAAAAATGAGAGGTGGGCTTGAACACCTCAATTCTCAGACCTCCATGCTTCCACGTCAATGTCTCATTCCAGGCCATGACGATGAATACCGAGACTTGGTAAGTCTGTTTAGCCATGAATACCTCCATCAATGGAATGTGAAGAGATTACGTCCTCGGAATTTTCTTGACTACGACTTACAACGAGAAGCACATTCCGATTTATTATGGTGGTTTGAAGGCGGGACATCTTGGATGGGTGACATGCTGTGTATACGCTCGGGAGCCTGGTCAGAAGAAGACTGGCGCAAGGATTTCATGCGGAAAATGAAACGACATACTGCCCGTCATGGGATGGAAAGTGAATCCTTGTCCGAATCTAGCCATGATGCTTGGATTCACTTATATCGAGGGCATGCATTTTCACGAGAAACTCAAATTTCATACTATCTCGAGGGAGAATTGGCCATTATGCAACTAGATACTGAATTACGCCGCCGCTCTAAAGGTGAAGTTGGTGTCTGCGATTTGATGGCCGAATTGTGTAGGAGGCATGCCATTGAATACGATGGTATCGAACGTTTAGGCGTCACCTACAAAGATATCAGAAGAGCCTTGACTTCAATGAAAGGTGGACGACAATTGGGTTCGATGCTCGATACTTTGATGCATGAGCGAAAAGCACCGGACATGAAGACAACTATGGCCTTTTTCGGGCTATCTCTCGCTCCTGAAAACGCTCCTAAAGATGGAGATGAAACGAATGGATGGTTGGGATTGAATCTATCTGGAAAGGATGGGAAGGTTACAGTCACATCACATCTCAAAGGCTCACCAGTGCGTCATTGCGTAATGCCAAGTGATGAAATTGTCGCCGTTGATGGTCTGCGAACGACTTCACTGAAAACTCTGAAAACTTCACTAAAAGGGAAAGCCGGGACTGAAGTGAAGTTAATGGTCTCACATGAAGGGGTCATTCACCAATACCTTGTAACTCCTGTATCTTTACCACAGCATGGCGTGAAATTAGAAGGGAAAGGAAACACACGTTGGCGTGCTTACATCGCTACACGTCAATCCAATTGAGTTGGTGCATGCTGCTCAAGAACTTCCAATGAAACATGTATTGGTGGCAAATGGTCAGCGATGGTATGGCGACTTGTTTTTGGAGGAAAAACATTGCCTGAAAGACACATTTCGATAACTTGTTGCTTGGTGAGGGATTCAATTTTAGAAGCCGGCCAAACATCGACTTCAATTCGTTCATCTTCAAGATAATCTACGCATATTGCCGGAACTCGTGCCAAATTGAGTTCACCGGCAATCGAATAGCGATGATGACCATCCAAAATACCACCAGTTCGCTTATCGACGATTAGGGGTTTGGTAAATCCACCCCAGCGTTTGGTCATCTCGAGTAATTTATCTCGGTTTCGCGGTTTGATTTGCTCATGTGGCTTAAGCCATTGATACGGCACTAGTTCGACATCTTCTTCATCCCACATTGAGCCGTTCCAACGGCCATTCTGCGATAATGCTTTGTCTGCCTTGCGCCCCCATTCGGTGTAAAGGGGAGTTCATATGTCGGATAGAGGTTGGCCGAATCCTGCTATTGAAGCAGATGTACCGGCCCTTGAATGCCCTCCAAAAGTAATAGAATGGCTTGAAAAACTGCCCTCTCATATCTTCGACATTGCCTCAACAGTCGCCGAACATGGCGGTGGAATTTGGATTGTCGGCGGTGCAGTAAGAGATGCTTGCCTTGGATTAGAAGTTCATGACATCGATTTCGCCGTGACGCTTGAACCTCAGAAGATGATGGAGATTTTTCCAAATGCCATTCCCACAGGAATGGATTATGGCACCATCAGTCTTCGAGGCGGGGGGGAATTCTATGAAGCAACAACGCTTCGCACAGAAAGCAACTATGAAGATGGACGGCGACCTGAACAAGTTAACTGGGGTGTATCTCTTTCCGAAGACCTTGAACGCCGTGATTTTACCATCAATGCTATGGCCATTGATATCGCTAGAAAAGTGATGCATGATCCACATCATGGACTTCAAGATATGGAGAGGGGGATGCTAAGAGCAGTCGGTCAAGCCTATCGACGAATTTCCGAGGATGGGTTGAGGATTCTTCGCGCCTATCGTTTCCTCGACCGAGGAAAAGCCGGTGTTTGGACGTTTGATTTTGAATTGAGTGAGGCCTTGCGACAAAATTCACATATGCTCAAAGCCGTCACAAATGAACGCATTTGGATGGAATGGCTCAAAATTCTCAGCGGGAAAAACATGGCTCAGGTTGTCGAAAAAATGGCTCACGATGGAGTATTAGATTGCTTCTTACCGGGTCAGTGGAGTGCACAACATCTGCGTCTAGCAGCACTCTACCATCCTTTTATTCATGATTTTGATGGGCTGACAAGATTCGCCCTACTCCTCGCTGAATGCTTTTCTATAGAGGTTGAGCAATCGCTTGTTGACCTTAAGCTCTCCAAAAAGGACCGAACCTACATTCTTGACCTTCACGGGCGTTTTGGAACACTCCCCGTTGATTCACGAGCGAGTTTGAGAGTGTTTCGAGCCGTCCTTGAAGAAAATGCTGAACAACATTTGAAACTTGAAGTGGTGCTTCGAAGTCACGAACTTTCTCCTTCAATGGGGAGTGGAACTGAAAGTGCTGACGCAGTCTACGCTTTACTTGAAGAACTTGAAGTTCTCTCACCTTTACAAATGGGCCATGAATCATTGATTGATGGGCATTGGCTCATGGAGCGCACAGGATTGGGAAAAGGAAGAGCACTAGGCCGATTAAAAGACTGGCTTCATCGACTCCAAATAGAAAGAGATTTGGCAACTTCTGCTGATATTGAAACAGCGCTTTGCTCGCTTCATTGGACTGAAGAAAACCATATGGATTGGCCTCAATTGAAATTCCCTGATTAATTGTCGGCATCAAGTTGATGTGATAGAGGCGTTGTGCTTTGCACATGCAAGGTGATGCCGCACGAGATTTGGCCTTCAAGAAAATTGAAGAGAAACTCATGACAAAAGGCATCAATCTTGCCGTTTTGGACAATCAAGAACTGGCTGAAATAGCGATTCGTTTTACCGGTGACGCCCCTCCAGACCATTTGCCACGAGAAACGATTATTGATATCTTATCTGAACAACAATCCGTTCAAAATTGGGCTCTTTCAGTTAAAGATAAAATTGGCTCAAATGTGACCGAAGCGGTTACTACTGCTGTTCGTGAAAAAGTTACTGGGGCTAAGTCAAAAACAAATAGCGTGGCTGGAAACAATCCTATGGCGGCTCAAATTACTGAACGATTTGGTGTGTGGCTCAAAGAATCCGGATACACTTCTGTTCAGTTAACTCAAATGCTTGACACAGATGGAGACGGATACATTTCAAATAAAGAAGCCTCGGATTTGGTCCGGAAAATTTCGAATACTGAGCCACCGGGCTGGGTCATCGACCAAATAAGTGCAATAATGGATTCAAACTCTGATGGAAGGTTATCTGTCACAGAATGGTGGGCATTCTTGGAATCAATTGGTTTTGAAGGTGAACAAGACGCTGAAATGGATGAATTTGCTGATCTTGAGCAGGAATTGACTGCTGAAAAGAAAACCGATGAAGAACTTGCCCGAATCAAAGCAGAAGAGGAACGCTACTTGAAGAAAATAGAAGATGAAAAGAAGAAAAAAGCCTTTTCGGGGCCTGAAAGAGTTATTCGCATCAGTGATGGTAACCAGAAAGAAATTCAGATAGATGGAACTTTCCTCGTAAATAATAATGTATTAGGGAGTGGTTATTGGATTTCTGATTCCCGCTTTATTGTGCAAATCGCTGATTGGGGAGATATTTGGTGGATTGGTGAACTTGTTGAAGGTGGCATGTACACTACATGTGTCGACCTTGAATCACAAGCAGAATCTGCTCAACCACAGAATTTCGAAGAAAATTGGGTGCCTGAATCTGAGCGACAAATACAGGTGGTTGATTCACCACCATCAAGTGTGTCATTCAGCGAGACTTCTTTCGAAAGAAGTTCGATTTCAACAAATAATGAAATGACCGCTTCCCAAGACTCTGCGATTCGTTATTCCACTGAATTTGCAATAGAGCATCTCGAGAAATCTCGTCTTTCAAGTGAATCTCAAGGCATTATTGAGCGATGCATCGAACATACCGTCGTAATCAAGGTCGAGGAACACGGTCGAACACTTTTGGCCTCGGGCCAATACCGTGGTGGTTGTACGATTCAAGGTGAAATCGATGGAGGACCTTATTCTGCTGGAATCATGCTCCCTGCAGAAGATAATGAATTGGTTGAATCACTCAAACCAGGAGAAATAGTCACCTGTCAAGCAAAGATTGTCAAATGGTCAAGTGGTTCACGCCAAGCAACTCTTGAAGGCCGAGACTCTGTGAAAAATTGAATCACTTAAGTCCACGAGCAATAACAATTCTTTGAACTTCTTGCGTCCCTTCATAGATTTGAGTAATCTTTGCATCTCGGAAGAAACGTTCAACAGGGAATTCTTTGGTGTAACCGTATCCTCCCAAGACTTGAATCGCTCGTTCAGAGACCCACATTGCAGTATCTCCAGCATACAACTTCGCCATGCTGGCTTCTTTCGAATGGCGTGGGCCATTGTGCTCGTAATGCTGTTGCTTGACCCATGAAGCACGGTAAACAAGCAATCGTGCTGCATCAATACGTGTAGCCATGTCAGCAAGATAAGTTGTGATCATTTGGTGACGAGCAATCACTTGTCCAAATGCTTCACGTTCGTGAGCGTATTTGAGTGCTGCTTCATATGCACCTTGAGCAATTCCTAAAGCCTGTGCTGCAATACCAATTCTACTGTTATCAAGGGCATTCATGGCGATAGGAAAACCCTCGCCAACGCCTTTGAGAACATTTTCCACAGGGACCTTGCAATCATTGAGAATGAGGGTGCAAGTATCCGATGAGCGGATGCCCAGTTTGTTTTCTTTCTTCCCAACTGTAAAGCCTTCAAAAGAAGATTCTACAATGAAAGCAGTCGAACCTCCGTGCTTCTTTACTCCATAGTCTGGATGGTCGACATCTTTGGCAAACAATATCAAAATTTTGGCTTGAACTCCGTTGGTAACCCACATTTTTTCGCCGTTGAGAATGTAATGTTTGCCATCTTCAGATAACTTCGCTTTGCAAATCATGGCTGCAGCATCGGTTCCAGCTCCTGCTTCTGACAATGAATATGCTCCAACTTCACCTTCTGCAAGTCTTGGTAAGTAGTGTGATTTTTGCGAGTCATTACCATGCAGTGAAATGGTTTTAGCACAAAGTCCCACATGTACGCAATACATAACTGCGAACGAAGGGTCAACACGTGCCAATTCTTCTACGATAATCGATTCTGAAATGTCGTCAATTGGTGAACCACCGTATTGTTCAGGAATTGTGACTCCTTGAAGGCCATATTCGAGGAATTCTTGCCATTCGGCCGAAGGAGCAATCTGATTTTCATCTCGGTGTTCAATTGTGGGGGTCAAGACGCTTTCTGCGAAATCTCGAACGAGTTCACGAATCATTTGCTGTTCATCGGTTTCGGCAAAATTCATACGCGCTCAAAGAGTGCTAATACGCCGTCTCACTTAACCAATTTGACGAATTATTTTGAAGTCAAGACATGCCTCAATTTGATATACAATGATGTTTGGGGCGGATTAAGGATGAGAAACCATGGACGAAGAAGTGGTAGAATTCAGTGTAGCCCATAACAGAAAATATTCTCGTGATCACCTATGGTATCAAGAGAAAGACGACCGCTTGATGATTGGAGTTAGCGAATACCTTGCCGTTGAAATCGGTGAAGTTTTGCGTGTGATCCTCCCTCAAGCAGAATACGAAATAGATGAAGGTCGAGACATGTTCTCGATTTGGACAGCCGAAGAAAAAGTGGCTTTCCCATCACAATACTCCGGAATCATTGCAGAAGTGAACGGTGAAGTTGAAATCAACCCCGACTTGGTCAACGATTCTGCATATGACCATGGTTGGATTATCATCATCGACCCTCACGAATTGGACCTCGAGAATCTTCTCGACCCTGATGAGTATGTCGAATTCCTTGCCGAACTTTGAGCAAAGGTCATACTCCGTCACTCTCGACCCTTTGCTATGACGGATGCTATGCATCGACTTCGTGAGAGCCTTCGCAATGCCCCAGTGATTTGGAAAGGTGACTATCCCTATTTCATTCACCCCATCACCGATGGAGTACCTCGACTTGACCCGCTGGTACTCAAAGCGGTCACTGATTTATGTGAAACTGCAATTGACTGGGTTGGTGTCGACCTTATTTTGGGAATTGAAGCGATGGGTTTGCCTCTTACTGCACCTTTGAGCGTGCGAACTGGAATTCCTTTGATCATCGCTCGAAAACGGCCTTATGGCCTTGAAGGAGAAGTTACCATTGGACAGGAAACTGGCTACTCAAAAGGTGAAATGTTTCTCAACGATTTCAATCCTGGAGAAAAAGTAGTCATCGTAGATGACGTACTTTCAACCGGTGGAACTCTCAAAGCAGTTCTCGAAGGTGTTCGGCGAACAGGTGCAGAAGTAACCCACATCATCGCAGTAGTCGAAAAAGGTCCAGGTTTGGCCAAATTGCAGGCAGAATACCCTGAAGTGATCATCGAATCTTTGGTTCGCTTAGAAATGGATGGCGACCGTATCGTTTTGCTCGATGAAGAATAGTTGGTCTAAAGGGTGGATTGATGAGGGGGAGGCTTGCCCCTTGGATTGGGGACAGCCATGGATTTAGACCGTCACGACTTCCAACTCACCGAATTGATGGAACGAATTCAGGCCAATGATAACCGTTTGATTGCTCTTCAAGTTCCTGAAGGACTCAAAATGCAAGCACTCGAAATGATGGATTCCATTGAAACCGAAACCAGTGCAAAAGTCATCTTGGCAGCTGACCCTTGTTACGGAGCATGTGATCTAGTTCACGATAAGATGCAGATGATGGGTGTAGAGTTAGTCGCTCACATGGGCCATTCCCAAATGAATATCGATTCAGGAATGCCTACACAATTTATTGATGTCACCTATGATGGCGACCCTGAACTTAAACCAGTACTTCCGTACTTAGAGGCTCATCGAGCAATGGCTCAACAAAGAATGGAAAATCAACCGGCTCCTGAAGACCTTTCTGAAGAAGAAGCACAAGATCGATTCATGGATGCTGTTGGACGACTTGCTCCTTTGACGGGCACCAAACTTGGCTTGGTTGGCTCGATTCAACACTTGCACCTTCTTCCTGAATTCCATGACCGCTTAGAAGAAGCTGGTTTCGAAGTGGAAATACCAATTGGCGGCGCTCGTCTCTCTTTCCCAGGTCAAGTATTGGGTTGCAACTATTCAGGTGATGATGATTCCATTGGTCACTATCTTTTCCTCGGTTCAGGCGATTTCCATCCGATTGGCTTGGTTCTCCATACAGGGAAGCCTCTGGCTATGCTTGACCCTTATACCGGTGATGCTGAAGAGATGTCGCTCGAAAGAATCGAACGTATTTTGCGCCAGCGTTTCGGCCTTATCATGGCATGTGGCGAGGCGGAAAGATTTGGTATACTGATTGGTGAGAAACCTGGGCAAATGCGTCGTAGTCTTGCTCTTCGAATGAAAAGAATTCTCGAAAAGCACGGTAAGAAGGGATACTTGTTGGCGCTGGAGCATGTTGGACCTGAATTGATTGATTTCTATCCTGTTGATGCTTTTGTCAATACCGCATGCCCTCGCATTGCAATTGATGATGCGGTGCGATACCAGAAACCTCTAATCACTCCGTTTGAACTTGAAGTCGCACTTGGCGAGAAGAAGTGGGAAACAGGTTATCAGTTTGATGAAATACCCTGAGTTAGAGTTATTTTACTCAGAATTGATGCTCTTTCACCCAGAATAAACCGTATGTTCAATAACGGTTGGCGTAAGCCTTCCGTTGTTATGAGTAACTATCTCGACCGTATAGGTGCTGGCTGGGTTCTAGCAAAACCTGAAGTGTTTAATTTTGATTATATCCCAAATAAACTGGTTGGTCGCGATGGAATTCAAAATGAATTAGCTTCTAAATTCACAACACTACACTTACCAGAAGGTTCTGGTCGTGTCGTCATAACAGGCCCTGTTGGGAGTGGAAAAACAGTTCTTGCACGAACTTTTTGCCGTGACATTCAACGCCATTTAGCAAATAAACGAAACATTCGCTCTGTTCATGTAAATTGCCGCAATGCCTCAACCAGTATGCGAGTTGTTCAGCGAATTTTACACGAACTTGCACCAGGACACCCCGACCGTGGACTATCAATGGGTGAACTGTTGATTAGCCTACGACGTATCCTTCGGAAAGATACTTCTCACTTGATTGTCGTTCTCGATGAAGTCGACCATATGCTTCGTCGCTCTGGCGATGATTTGTTGTATCAACTACTCCGCATCGATGAAGACCAAAGTGGCAGAGGGACACTCTCACTCATTCTCATCAGCCAAGAACAAGTGCTCGATGTCCTTGAAACAGCGGTTATCTCTCGAATGGGCAATACCAATCACCTTCGTATTCAACCCTACACTTCCGATGGACTTGAGGCCATTGCAACCCAACGGGCAATAGAGGGGCTAGTTCCAGGTTCTTGGACACCTGAAATAATCCGACTGCTTGCAGAAAAAGCTGCTCCAACGGGAGATGCTCGAAGAGTTATCGAATTGCTTAATGCTGCGGTCGAACGATGTGAATTTCGGCAAGATGACCATAGTGAACGGCGGCTCACCGTCGAAGATATTCACCTCCCGCTGGAGAATTCACCAACAACGCTCGGAAGTAACCTCGAACACATCGATGACCTGAACCCGAACGCTATGTTGGTGTTGCTATCTTTGTGTCGTCGACTAACCAAAGAAGAGTCGATGACGACTGGGGATGTCGAGCAACTTTATGCCGTTGTTTGTGAAGAGTACGAGAAGAAAATGAAGAGCCATACCACGATTTGGAAATACCTCAAAGAATTTGAGGAGCGACAAATTATCACCTCTAGAGTAGCAACAATCACTGGTGGGCGCGGTCGAACTACGCACTTGAGTATGCCACATTATCTTCCAAAAGACCTCGGAATTCGTATCGAAATGTTACTAAAAAAGAGGTTTCGCTGAATGATTTCTCGTCGTTGAACAAACGGTGGGGCTAAATACAGGTCGATGGTCGGAAGGTCGTTCTAGAAGTGATATTATGGCTGTTGGACAACAAGGAGAATTCGTCGCTGTAGTGAATGATACCGACCCGAAAAACGGCGGTAAGTCTTATTCACTCAAAATTAGTGGAAATAATCATGCTCAATTATTGGGTAAGAAAATCGGCGATACCGTCGATGGAATCTTTGTTGGAGAAGGTGAACAAACACTCTCTGGCTTCAAACTCCAAATCACTGGTGGTTCAGACAAAACTGGAACACCTCTTCGTCGAGACCTTGAAGGAGGCCGCCGACAAGCAGTCCTTGTAACTCGTTCAACTGGATTCAAAGGGCACAACCTCGTCTTCAAGAACAAAGGTGGCGAAAAGAAGCGATTCCGATACAAGCCAGATGGTCTACGAAAGCGACGTTTCTTCCGTGGCAACACTATCAGCCAAGATACCCGTCAAATCAATCTCAAAGTCATCGAGGCTGGAAAGAAGTCTCTTGGCGACCTCCTTTCAACAGGAAGCGAGGAAGCATCGGAGTGAATCCCGAGAGGGCTTTCGTAGTAGGGTGAGGAAGCATGGCACGAAAGCTTCCAGCACAACCTGAAATCAATATTGGATTAGTCGGTCACGTCGACCACGGTAAAACCACCTTAACACAAGCTCTTTCGGGGGTTTGGACCGATACACACTCTGAAGAAAGAAAACGTGGTATCTCCATCAAACTTGGCTATGCCGACACTGCCTTTTACAAGACAAAGAAAGGTCAATACTATGCTACTGGCCGGCACCCAGATGGCAAAGGTGATGATCCAAAAGAATTGGAGCGAGTCATTTCATTTGTCGATGCTCCAGGCCACGAGACGTTGATGGCCATTATGATAACAGGCGCTTCAATTATGGATGGTGCCATGCTTATGGTTGCCGCAAATGAAAACTGTCCACAACCACAAACTCGTGAACATTTAATGGCACTGGAAATTGCTGGAATAGAAAACATCGTAATTGTTCAAAATAAAATCGATTTGGTTAGTAAAGAACGCGCTCTTGAGTCTTATGGAGAAATCAAAGCATTCCTCGAAGGAACCATCGCTGAAAAAGCACCAGTAATTCCCGTTTCAGCTCATCACGATGTGAATCTTGATATCCTCATAGATGCCATTGAAAAGACAATTCCAACTCCTGACCGTTCGAAAGATAAGCGCTCTATCATGCATGTTGCTCGCTCATTCGACATTAATCGCCCTGGAACACGCCCAACAAAACTACGTGGTGGTGTTATTGGTGGCAGTATTATAGAAGGTAAATTCGAGATTGGTGATGAAATCATTATTGGCCCAGGAAGAAAAATCGAAAAGGGCTCAAAGGCAATATGGGAACCTATCGAAGCAACTGTCAGCAGTATGAAAGGAGGTGGCCTAGACCTCGATTCAATGCACTCCGGCGGATTGTGCGGTATGGCGACACTCCTTGACCCATCTATTACCACCGCAGATAACCTCTCAGGGCAAGTGGTTGCTCGAAAGGGCGATCTACCGGAAGTTCGACATTCTGTTTCCGTAGATGTAACTTTGATGGAAGCAATGGTTGCTGGTGAAGGTGAGGCTCCTGAAAAAATCTATCCTCTGAGAAATAATGAGATGTTAATGATCAATGTTGCAACAGCAACTTCAGTTGGGGTGACCAAGAACTCTGAAAAAGGCAAGGCTACCCTTGATTTGCGACTTCCGATTTGTGCCGATACCGGTCAGCGTGTCTCTCTCTCTCGACGAGTTGGCTCACGATGGCGTCTTATTGGCTATGGAACAATTCAGTGAACATCAAGCCATGAAGGTGATGTGAAATGCAACAGATACTGATTGACGCCTGTGGATGGGTGGCAGTGATTGATTCTGGAATGAACATCGATAGTGAACTACTACGTGTATTTGGACCTGCCCAACTATTACTTTTGGACAGTGTTCGCCAAGAATTAGAACGGGTGAATACTGAACGGCCGAGAAGTAAGAATCTATTGCTCACCTTGTTAGAACAAAAATCACAGCCTATAGAAGCACTTTCACTTGATTCAACACATCCGGATGACCAATTATTTGACCTTGCAGTTGAACTCAAAATACCAGTATTAACCGTAGATATAGAATTGAAACGCCGATTGTATGAGCAGGGTTTACCAATCATCGAAGTAAGTCAGAAACAACGATTAGAAATGGTTGACTCTCTATAGAGTGGCGTTCAAAGAACTCTTCTATTTATGGAAGTGTAAAAAGAACATCGTCACCATGTCCATCAAGAAGACCTATCTTGACGCCGGCATCAATCCAAGCATGAGCGTAGTTGATGGCCCCGAATGCTCGAACGTGATCTCCAATTGAGAGAAAATGTGCGGCATCAGAAGCGTAGTCATCAGCCATTCGCATCATGGTGGCCAAATGGCCAGCCTGTTCACTTCCTTCCTCGACCAAGGGTGTTGCCTTTTCACGAGCACGACGTGTGATATCGAGGTATTTCTCGATTCGTTCACGGGTGACATGTTCTTTCTCTTCACTCACTCGCCACCCTCCTTTTGACGCTTTAACAGGCGACGAACGTCTTCGGTACGGCCAAGTGCCTCATAGAGTTCAACAGCTCGAGATAAGCGACCTTCGTCTTCTGCAGTTTGTGCTCGGGCGAATATGGCTCTTCGCTCTTCCCAATTCTTAGCCAAAGCGGCTTCAGCAGCGGCTTTGTAGCGCCCTTGACGTTCGGATTGAGCCAAATGAGGTGCAGTCCATCGACGTATCAATCCTTCACGGGTGGCAGTTACCATGGTATCAGGAGTTAATCCAATCAACAGGTCACCAAGATTCATCGATTCGCCAAGAAGTGCTTCTGATTGGTTTTCACCATGTCCAGAAAGGTGATGTAGATGTCCTTCGATACCCAAAACCCACCATCCATCAGCGCTTCTTACGCCCTCCATCGGCTCAAGAGATTCGTATTCAATTCGTTCGAGTGAATCCCATCCGAATGGATGAGGTACGCCTTCCCAGATGCCTCCATCACTCGATTGCATGAGTATTCGACCGCTCATCAAAGGAGTTACCCAACTCCAAACTCGGTCTTCAAGTACGCGCTTTTGATCATTTTGAGCAAGGCGTGCACACCAAAGCATACCGTCAGAATCTTGCCACATCATGTGCTCTCGGTCAAGCCAGCCGAGTAAACGGCGAACTTTACCGCTATCTAGCCTGCGAAGGCCAGTTCCTTCGTGTGTAAACAAATGGAGGTGCCCTTGTCGCCCAGATAGAATCCAACCGCCTCCAGGGCGTGCTAGAATCTCCGTGAAGCCGCCCTGCGTTGAACGCCCTTCATGCAGCATAGAGCCATCAGAAGTCGAAAGAACATAGAAACCATGCGCTGCTAGGATGCCTAATACTCCATTATTAGCCTGTGCGCAATGGGCTTTGAATGGCAATTCAACTTTCCAACGCACCTCCCCATTTGCTTCAATCATAAACAGGTCAAGGCCACTGCTGACGACCATACCACCTTCAACCGGCGCAAGGGCTGCAATGCGCTGTGGAGACTGCCAAGACCATGTAATTGACCAAGACATCAGTTCTCACCTCCAATGACCTTCCAAGCAATCAATTGGGCACGAGCGGCTTGTGTGAGTTCATAGTAACGGTTTCTTCCAATGGTACGAACACTCAAAATCCCTGCTTTCAATAACCGATTGCTGATTTGAGAAAGGCGTGCTCGCTTAATGCTTAACTGCTCGAGCAATTCTTCATCCGAAGGAGAATATTTTCGGTAATGAGCAATAGATATTATAGAGATTTCATGTGAAGTCAAGGCTGAAAGAACCGTGGCATTGAGAGCATAATCTTGCTTAGGGCCACTTGGTTTACGTTGAAACGCTTCAAGTGCTTCAACTAATTTTCTTCGTTGAACCGCACTTCCATTCTCACTAGGCGCCATAATGGCAAGTTGAAGTGCTTTCATCACAGGGACCATTCCAGCTAATTCACTCAACAGACCGTTAGCAACAGGTGCAATCTCTAAATCAAGTTCCAGTTCTGGCAATGGTTCATCAAAATCCGTAATGCTCTGTTCAAGTTCTGGCTCCATCTCCAGTTCTTCTTCGATAAAACCGACTTCATCATGCAGCATAAAAGCCGAATCCTCTTCACTTATTTCCTCTTCAACCGCTTCGGCTTGTTGCAAAGAAGGATCCTCCCAGAGTTCAACACCACCCTGCCGTTCAACAAGATTGCTTTCCGGCGGGGTTTCGTGCTCCATATCAAGGAAAGAACGGCTACGAGAGAACAAGCCTGTCATTCCTGCGGGAGTGAGGCCATCAAGAGGGGGGCGCTCAAAAACTTCTGGTTTTGCACTAGCTGGAGCCGCATCATAACCTTCTTTGATTTCTTCAACTGTTTGGAGTTTCTTCAATTCTTCCTGATTGTCTTGATCTTCAGTGAGTTGTTCAAGATTGAGGTCGAATAGATTGTTGACGTCTTCGAGACTTTCCATAATTTGAGCATCCTGCTCCATGATTAAGGCCTCAGAATCATTGGCATATTCCTCTGTATCAGTTGATTCAACGACCTCAATCACATCTTCAGGCTCTGTGAACAATGATTCAAAGGATGAGTGAGGAGTTGATTCAAACAACGAAGGATTAAACTGAGGTTCGCTAACAGTGGCATCAGAATCATATTGAGGTTCAACATAGGTGTATTGAGACATCTTTGCGTTATCGATTGCATCTCGCATTACCCGTATGACGTCGGATGGCAAGCCTGAAGTTTGCTCTAAGAGGTGCTGAGCGTCTTCTTTGGCAAAGGAAAACGGCTGATTTGTAGACTGTTCTATGCGACGTTCTACCAAAAGTTGAATCTCTTCCAATGACAAGTTCTCCAAGGGTCGCATTTGGTCCAATTTTTGTAGTATTGAATCATGTAACATTGTCTTATCTTTGGTTTCAAGAACCACAACAATGACTGCTTGAATACGTTCAAGTGTTGGTAATGTATCTCGCAATGCCACGTTAAGAGCAGATATATCGACCGTCGAAGCATCGATGACAATCAATGGAAGTGCTTTGGAATAATTCTGTGATGCTTCGAGAATTTTCTTCGTCAATTCATTACGATGTTCGGGAATATTAGAATTAACGAAGCGAGAATAGATTTCTTTCAATAAATTTAATCCTGCATCCATCGGAGGAATATGATCAATATGAACGGGAATTGGCGATATTTTCGATGCACAGCGCAGCAATGATGTTCGTCCAGAGCCATGCTCACCAAGCAATAAAATACGGCGAGGAGAACGGAACTGGATGTATTGAGAAAGCACAGTAAGCATGTGCTGCCGTCCTACTAATAGGTTTGAATCACTAGATTCTAGCGGCAAAGTGGAGAACGGGTTGGCATCAAGAGGAGGGAGGTTCATTTCTTTTCCAATAATACGCATGATGCGAGCATTCGCCTTTGGGTATATCATCTTTCACCAATAAGAGGGGGCGGGGAAAGGCGTTAGGACCTGTTAGTCTCATGGCCGATGCCGTTTCAAACATGCCATTAACACACTAATAACGCAAAACTAACGCGTTAATAAAAGCGTTAAACCCGTTAATAATCCTATTTTGGGCCACTAAATATGAAAAAGGAGAATGGTTTGTTTCTACGCCCTGATGCCGATTGCTTGATGGGGTACAGGTGAGTGGCAACAACTGGACGTGGACACATGCCGGTGGAAAATAGTCGTTTGAGTGGGTTTTTCCGCCACAGTGTATCTGAAAGGCGGCAAATAGTTGCTGACTTGACCGACCTTAGTGATGAGCAAATCGCCGCACTCAAAGCCTGTGGGGCATTAAGTGAAGATGCCGCAGACCGAATGATTGAGAATGTCATAGGCACCATGTCGCTACCTGTAGGAGTTGCTACAAACTTTGTCATAGATGGCAAGCATTACCTTATTCCGTTCTGTCTTGAGGAATCTAGTGTCGTGGCTGCTGCATCCAATATGGCTAAACGTTGCCTGAAAAATGGTGGATTTCATACCAATTCTGATGGTCCAATGATGATTGCTCAATTGCAAATATTGGGTTGTAGTGATTGGAATAAGGCTGAACAAGATATTCTTTCAAATTCCGAAGAGTTGATGGCCCTGTGCAATAGTCTTCCATCGACAATGATACGCCTTGGAGGCGGATGCAAGCGCATTGAAACACGCTTACTCGACTCCATCAGTGGACCAATGCTTATCGTTCACATCATAGTAGATTGCCGAGACGCAATGGGCGCAAATGCAGTTAATACAATGGCTGAATTGATTTCACCCCGTGTTGAAGAAATCACAGGCGGTAGGGTACATTTGCGAATCCTTTCCAACCTCGCAGCACATCGTTTAGCACGCGTGAGTGCCGTATTCACTCCAGAAGAGATCTCTGAAGATGGAACCCATGAAAATGGTGTTTCAGTCATCGAAGGAATTCTTGAAGCACAGCATTTTGCTATGGCAGACCCGTTTCGTGCTGCAACCCATAACAAGGGCGTTATGAATGCAATCAGCAGCGTTGCTGTTGCTTGTGGCCAAGATTGGCGTGCAATAGAAGCAGGATGCCATGCTTGGGCTGCTTACAGCAACGGCAGTTACAGTTCAATGACTAATTGGGAAAAGGACGCTCAAGGTAACCTGCTAGGCACTATCGAGACTCCAATGGCCGTAGGCATCGTAGGGGGCGCCTCAAAGGTCCATCCAGTGGCTCAGGCGAATCTTGCTATACTTGGGGTCGAATCGGCCCAGGAATTGGCAGGAATCATCGCTGCGGCTGGGCTATCGCAGAACTTAGGGGCACTTCGAGCACTTTCAACCAAAGGAATTCAGGCAGGCCACATGAAACTACATGCTCGCAATATGGCTGTTTCAGCAGGTGCTCAAGGTGAAGAGATTGAAATTGTTGCTACCCGTTTACAACAGTACTCTGGGCCAAAAACACAGACACTAGTTGGAGAATTACTTGAAGAACTACGTAAAGAATAAACTATCACTCTTCTTCACCGATTGGCAAAGTCGATTGGACCGAACCATCGATTTCAGTTTCTTCTTTGAGGACAGTGGCATCTTCCATTCCATCGAATAGCCCAGTGGTCTTGACTTGCTCTCTAAACCATTTCTTGACCTTCTTCCGGTCGGTGTAAGGGCATCCAAATATCTCAGAAAACCTTCGTGTCGTCGAAAGACGGCGCGTATTGCCATCTTTTCTTCGGTCAACCATTCCGAGTTGGGCTAATTCACGAACATAATCGTAGGCTTTCTGCCCCAATAATTCGACCAAACGCGATTGCGGCATTGGTTGATGATACGCAATGAGGGCAGCAGCCTTGAGTAGTTTCTGAGGAATTTCAGTTTTTGTTCCTTTAGGTAAATGACTGGCAATGTCTGGTTTGACTTCAATGGCCCATCGGTCACCTACTTCTGCAACCTGTAAAGCACCGCCGCGTCGACGTTTTAGTGTGGAGCGGAGTGAATACAGACTGTCTAACATCTCATCTTCATCATAGCCAAGTGCAACAGAAAGTTCTGAAACACTCATTGAGCGACCTGCCCCAAAAAGTGTCGCTTCCAACAGAGTATCAACGGGTATTTCTGTCATTTTTCTCCCTCTCATTCAACCAACCATTCATGGTTGTCATACGACTGTTTTTCAAGGTCTTTCGATTCTTGCATCTCAACAGCAGCTTGTTCCTTTTGTTGCTTTGCTAGAGCACGTTCCTGCTTTCGAATCAATACTTCTTCAGCCAGACGGGCCTTTTCTGCACGAAGTTTTGCATGGCGAACCGAGCCGAGGTCTTGTTCTTGGATGCGTTCATTTTCAGCATCTTGTTGGTCTTGAAGCAACTGCTTAACCTCTTCAAATGTTTCAATTTGGGGCCACGAATCCTCTAAGAAAATTTCACCATCTGGAACATTGTCTTGTGTAATTGAAGCAAAACCACGGTGTGTAAGGAACAGCCCCGCAATAAAAGAAGCAACTTTCGCTTCATCATCATAACCTTCAGGGATCGAACCAAATGTATGTTCGAGAATCGGTTTAAGTTTCTCCATAACATCGACAACTGGAACTTTTGTTTCACCTGCAGACAAACACGAGGTGCGAAGGGCTTGCCAGCAACGCTTGATGTCTCCTTCAAGGTCTTCATTATGCATTCTCCCGTCGACATCAGCAAGGTATTCCTTCAATTCCTCTTCGTGTGCCAATCTGTTTTGTTCCCGAAGACGGAGTGTCTCGGCGTCATCAGAAGCATCTTTGAAGGCTGAAAGTAGTTCAACCAAAGTCACAGGTCGCCCTTCATCACGCCGAACGCGATTTTCTAATAGGTCTGGAAGAATGTCATCTGCACTACCTTGAAGAATTGAATTGGTAAAGAAAAAGTCTTCATCGTTGTAATCTGCTTCCCATCCGAATCCAAGTCCGTCATCCCAGTCATCAAGTTCATCTGAATACTGGACTCGGTCAAACAAATCCTCGGCCTGCTGGTGTAATACTTCCCATGAAAGGCGTATGAGGCGCCCACATGCTGGTAAATCGAGGGCTTTTGCTTCGGATTTAACTCGAGCAGTGAAAACCTTAAGGAAACTTGACAAGTCAATGTTCCAGGCATCAAGGCCCTCATCTCTAACCAAGGAAAGCACAAGTGCTACAGAACGGTCAAACGGATCGATAAGGGTTTGATGCTCTGCTTCTTCTGTAGCGGCAATCGCCATAATTTTGTCACCAAACAGAGCTGCTTCTTGGGATTCTTCACCAGAAGCCAATAGTTGGTCGATGACATCCTGACGAAGGAACCATTTGTCCAAACCTGACTGCTGCTCTGCCATCATGCTCACCTCAAACAGTTTCTTCCTCAATGTCGGTTTCTTCCACGCCATCGGCTGAATCTTCAGCCTCTTGGGCTTCAACTGCTTGAATCGCTTGTGCAACTTCAGCATACTCTTCGATATCTTCTGTCATCTCGGCAGTTCGCTCCGAAAGTGCTGCCAATCCAATACTTGTCTCATTATCTTCAGAAACATCTTCTTCTGAAACCGGGATGTGGTCGAGTAAGCCGCCAAGACTGCTTGGTGTAGACAATGGTTCAGGAACTTCTGGCATCTCGTGAGAGGCGGCAAAAGATTCTTCAATCCGTGAACGTAGCAATTTTTCTGCTTTTTCAGCCTCTGCCATGGCTTCTTCACCCAGTGCAATCGCCTGTTCACGGTCGAAATCAACAATGCGTCGACTACAGCCATCTCCACCGTGTGTAATGCCGATGTGATGGTCTGCAAGACGAAGAGAAACTTTTCGCAATGTTACCATAATGAATTGTGCTCGCTTACTTCTCTCTCTGCACATCAAAGCAATGCGCTCCGCGTTGTAGCCGTCCAAGTTTTGGTCAACTTCATCGAAGTAATAGAATGGGCTTGGGTCGTAATCCTGTATGGCAAAGATGAGGGCAAGAGCAGCCATTGACTGTTCCCCCCCTGATAATTGATGGCGTGTTACCTTAGCCGATTTTCCACGTGGTTGAGCCCACAGTTCCAATCCACCTTTGAACGGTTCATCCTTGTTTTCAAGGAATAACTCGCCACGTCCACCATCACTAAGGGATTTGTATGCCTTCTTGAAATTCTCATTAACCTTCTCTAGAACCTTCAACAGACGTTCTTTACGTTGACTTTCAAGTTTGTCAGTGACATCAATAAGGTGCTTACGACGGTCTTGGAGGGTCTTGAAATCGCCCTTCATTTCCGATAGTCGTGCCTCACAAGCATCGTATTGTTCGATTGCCAACATATTAACTGGGCCGTGTGAATCGAGTTTGCGTTGAAGGTTGCGTTCATTACGCTCAGCATCGCCAACACTTGGCAGTACCGCATCTTCATCTGCAGGTTCGATGTTGTTTTCTGCCATTTCTTTCATGGTTTCTTGAATGGATTCGTCTTTCAGGGCCAAAGCACGTCCCATTTCTTCAACCATCACTCGTCGTGAGCGAGCATCAGAGGCTTTCTGTTGAAGTTTTACTTGCAAAGAGGTGCGTTCTTCGATGAGTTCTAATCGTTCTTCTTCAAGTCCTTGATTTTCTTCCAAGAATTGGAAACGCTCATCTTCTTTTGCTTTGAGCTCTATAGAATCGGTGGCTATTCCGGCTTGGAGTGTGTCCATGCGGTCGCTGCGAGTAATCAGTTGTTCATTCAACAATTTCATTCGCTGTGTGATTTCATCGACACGGCTGCGAAGAAGTGATTCGTGATTTGAGTCGCCATTGAGAGATATTTCAGCCTGGGCTTTGAGGCCTTCCGCTTCAACTCGCTTGACTTCTGCAGCATGCAATCGGTCTTTGAGATGTTCTGGGCTGGCATCTTCCAATGCACTTTGAGCAGTTGAACGTAATCCATTTGCTGCCTCAAGAGCTTGCTGGGCTTGATCGTGCTCACGAATTTTGTTGGTTCCTTCGAGTTTGAGTTCAATTAAGCGCTTCTCGTGTTTTGCAACTTCTCCCAATGCATTGTTGTGATTGGTTTGGGCTTGCTTATGTCCAGCACGCCATTCTTGGAACCGAACGGCATGGTCGCCTTCGGAAAGGGCATTAATCTTGACTCGCAATTCTGATTGCAAACGACGAGCGTCGGCTAATGCACCGTTAACAGTGTCAGCCATCAAACGGAAGCGTTCAACATCCGAAGATAGAGATTCAACTTCGCTAGCCCCCTGTATATTACCGCCGAAAGAGACTGTCATTCTGCGTTTCTGGCCACCTACCATGGCGCCACCTGCTTCGGTTACATCGCCCCTTAGTGTGACTAAACGAACACCACCCATGTTCATTCTTGCAATTGACAGGTTCTCAACAATCAGCGTATTGCGTAGAACAAAACGAACTGCAACATCGATTCGAGGGTCGAAGTCTAACAATTCATTGGCAAAACCGATGACACCTGGCTTCTTTGAAACCATCAAAGCCTTTCCAGCAGCACGAGATTGAGTGAGTTTGTTCAGTGGCAAGAACGTAGCACGTCCTGCTTTATTTTGGGCCAACCATTGAATGGCTTTGGCAGCAACCTCGTCATTATCGACAACAACAGAAGTCATTCCTCCACCAATGGCTGTAGCAAGTGCGTCGGTGTGTGCAGGGTCTCGTGGCTGACATAATTCTGCAACTGTTCCGATGATTCCTGATAATTCACCTCTGTCACGGGCTGCAATAATTGCCGCTGCACCACCAGCCATACCTTTGGCACCGCTTTTATTTTCGAGTTCATTTTTTGCAGTGTTGAGTTTACGTTCAGTTTCACGTAGTCGTGTCTCGACTGCTTGTGATTCTTCCACAAGTTTTGCCTCTGAACGTTGAGCAGTAAGCAATTGATCACCAAGTTTCCTTCGGTCATGATCAGGTGCATCAGCGCCAAGTTCTTCGCCTTCTAATTGTGATTCACCCAAAGCAAGCCGTGCACTTTCAGCGGCTTCTTGTGCAGTACTCAATTGTTCACCCAACATCTCTGCTTGTGTAGCAACACGGTTAACTTCGGTTTGTGCTATCCCCAAAGCCTCTGTCGCTGATTCGACCTCGGAAATGGCTTTTGACAGTGCCCGGGATAATTCTGCATTTGCAGTTCCAGATGATTCGAGAAGTTCCTGAACTTCTGTTTCTTCTTTTTTGGCTTCAATCAATGCTGCTTCGGCTGACTTCAAATCTGTGCTGGCATTGGAAAGTTCTTGCTTGAATTCATCGAGTGATGTTTGTGCTTGTTGCAATAATTCTGCGAGTTCTACCAATTCCTCTTTGTCTTCAAGGTCTTTGTCTTCTGACTCGCTGATTCGGTCTTCACTGGTCGCAATTCGTATCTGAAGTTGATTGATTGCAGCGAGTAATCCATTCGAGTCGCCACCCATCAAATCTTCAATTTGTTTCTGCAGCACCCCGATTTTATCTTCATATATCAGGAGTTTCTTAGCACCATCTTTGACTTCACTCTCGAGTTGGTTTGCTTCTCCGTCTACTCGAACTCGTTCCTCAATTGTATAGGTTCGCTCAGCTTGTTGGCTCGCCAACTTCGCTTGGGCTGAAGTGATTCGGGCAAGTTTGAGTTCTTTTACCAAATCTTGAACTTTCAAAGCGAGGTTTTTTTCTTTGGTCAAATCTTTCAGACGAACTTTTTGTTCATCTTCAAGTAAACCGATACGTTCAATGTAACCTTCAACCTTCTCTTTTTGGCGGTCTGCCTTTCGAATCTCATCATCATATGACGTGACACCTGCGACGCCGTCAAGCACTTTACGGCGCTCTTTAGCAGTCATTTTGGCCAACTTTGTGACGTCGCCTTGTAGAACAATATTGTATCCATCAGGGCGTGCATTCGCCGCCCCGAGAAGGCGATGAAATGTCTTTTGGCTGCTCTCTCCACCATCGAGGAGATAACTTGTGATGATATTATTGGATTTAGACAATCGAACAGAACGAGTCATTCGTACTTCATCTTGGTCCAAAGGTAGGCGTCGGCGACCGCTGGCTAGCAATGGATTGGCGAATACGAGTGTAACCTCGCATGATCGTGCTGGCTTGGAGTTTTTACCACCGTTGAAAATCAAATCTTTGGCGTTTTGGGCACGAATCACCTTGTTGCTACGTGGACCAAGAACAAATTGAACAGCGTCACCACAATTCGATTTTCCTGAGCCATTCGGTCCAGTAATTGCGGTGAATCCTCGATCAAGGGGGATGGTTATGTCGCCTTTGAACGATTTAAAGTTTGAAATTTCTAGTGCTTGAAGATACATCCCTATCCCTCTAATCGAAGTACTTTGCCTCGACCTTATCCGCGACACCCATCTCCCACAGGTCTTAAACAATGCTAGTGAAAGAAGGTCAGTGCACTGGTTTTTGGAGGTAATCAGTTTGAGCCGGATGGCTTCAACAAAGGTTCAACACGGAAATGAGAGATGGCTCACAGTGTGCCGGATTGGTTGCATTCTTTACATCCGCCGCCCTTGCAATATGGACATGTTGCAAGAACTTTGAGGCTTTTTGATGTATTCCGTCGCATATGTAATTGAGAATCCTTCTTCAACAGTTGTGAACGAGTAATTCGATTTGTAGAACCACTGCGAGAGGTCAAAGACATTTTTACTGAACCAAAGGCGTCCCTGAAATCATCTGCCACTTTCCTTTGTTTGGTTAATCTGTCTCGAGTTTGTTCAATCGCTTCAGCCTCCCAATACTTTGGCCCACCCATGAGGAAGGCGCCTATTGCGGCAATGATACATTGAAACAAAAATGGGTTGATATAAAACGGTATCAATTCAGAAATGCCTTCAGAACTTGCCGCTCGAGGTAAAAAACTGAGACGGTCGAGAATCGCGATGCTAAACAGTGCAGCACCGGTTGCAAATAGAACATGATAGAGGCGTTGAGAGCGACGTCCGGTTCTTGCAAAGCCTACACGCCTGTAGAGAAGAACAAACAATCCCAATCCTAGGAATAGAAAATCAACACCGTCCCAAACGCCAACTGCGCCAAGACAATACGGCTCGTTGCCATTTGCCAATTCTTCTTCGATAACTCCAATCCCACAATGGGGTTCAAACATTCGTGTGATTATCATCTTGGTGTTTTCAGCCCCGACAATAAAATAAGGTGCTATTTTCCCCATTCCAGCATTTCCAATTGAAAATCCAACAAGGCAAAACCCAAAAACAATGCCAAGAGCATCCCGGAGGCTCGCCATAACGAGAGGTAAACGTTGGCCGAACATAGCGGTTTCGCTTGCCGATGGGGTGAAATGTAGTTGCCCACACCCATAGACAGGTTGGGGACAATATGGCACGTATCGTCATCATCGGAAGCGGCATTGCAGGATTGTTTGCTGCTTTGCGACTTGCTGATGCAGGATATACTGTAACCGTCATCACCAAACAACGCCCGGTCGATTCTTCGACCAATTGGGCTCAAGGCGGTATTGCAGCGATTCTCGATAAAACCGATGGTTTAGGATTGCAATCCCATATTACCGATACTTTGGCAAGCGGTGATGGGTTATGCGATGAAGAAGTCGTACGACGCGTAATTGAGGAATCTGGTGCACGAATACATGATTTGCTCAACATCGGTGTTCGATTTGAAACCAATGAAGACGGAGAATTTCACTTTGCCAAAGAAGGTGGACATTCACAAAGAAGAATTCTGCATGCGAAAGATGCCACTGGAAGAGAAATTGAGCGTGCATTAAACGATGCTGCAAGTTCTCATGTCCACATTACACTCAAACCAAATACACTAGCTATGGACTTGATTCAACGGGAACATCAAAACCCAGAAAAAGGCATTGCAGGAGTATGGTGTCTAAATCAAGAAAACAATAGGGTGTTCACAGAACCAGCAGATGTACTGATGATTGCAACGGGCGGCGTGGGCCAATTATGGTCACAAACAACAAATCCACCTGTTGCAACTGGTGATGGTTTAGCAATGGCTTATCGCGCAGGTGCAGCAGTAAAAGATATGGCTTTCATTCAATTTCATCCAACGGCTCTCGCTGTCAAATCGGACAGGCCGTTCTTGATTACCGAGGCCATGCGAGGTGAAGGGGGAGTCATCCTAGATGAAGAAGGACTTCGTAATTGGAGGGACGCTGTCAGAGATGCTGGAGAACAAGGTTCCAAAGTAGCCCCTGGACCCTTTTCATTCACGTTGAACCATTCGCCGCTTGGTTCCATGGCAACTCGAGATATTGTGGCTCGAGCCATCGATCAGCGCCTGAAAGAAACCGGTGACCCACATGTGTACCTAATCACTTCCCACCTTGACCAAGACCATCTTTTTGAACACTTTCCTAATATTCAGCAACGACTCAATCGTCACGGCTTGATGCTTGGACGTGACCCTTTACCAGTATCTCCAGCAGCACATTACATCGTAGGAGGTTTGGAGGTTGATGAATTTGGTCGGCCACACAGTCGAGAAACAGGTACAACGATGCCGTCATTATATGCCATTGGCGAGGTTGCTTGTACTGGGATGCATGGAGCAAATCGACTTGCATCAAACAGTTTGCTTGAAGCAGTCGTCTATGCTGCACGAGCAGCTAACCACATCATTGAATCAATGCCTGAAGGCAGTGATACGAAATTACCCGATTGGCGTGCTGATGGATTGAAAGATTTGACCGAACATGTTTCTGTATCCAATGATAGGGAATCTTTGTGCAACACTATGTCAAGAGAAGTTGGCATTGTTAGAAGATTCAATCGACTTCACCGAGCATCTCGACGTCTGCAACTTCTTTCTCAAGAAGTTGATTTTATTTGGAGAAGAGCATTGCCTTCGAGACAAATCGTCGAGTTACGTAATTTGGTTTTGGTGGGGCAATTGGTTACTGAAGATGCTGAAAATCGAACCGAGAATAGAGGGTTGCACTATAACACAGACCTCATTCAACATGAAGAGCAGTGACCATCGCGACCAGCATTTGGTTGAGCGGTGTTGCGATTCCTGCTCGTTCACCCCGTGTGACAATGGCTTGGTTTAATACCGAGATTTCTGTATTTCTTCCTGCACGAATATCTTGAAGCATACTACAGATGTTGGTTGATGTTGCTGTGATTACTTGCCGTAACTGTTGTTCAAGTTCTGCATCATCGGGAAGAATAACTCGCTCCATTCGAGCCACAGCGGCCCCTTCTAGCATTGTCGAAAAGGCTGATGAAAACAAATCTGGACTCAATAGCGCTCCATTTTCTACACCTGCCAAAGCAGCAATTGGATTAATAGCGATATTGAGAAGTACTTTGTTCCAAAGGGCTGCCAAGCCATCAGAAGACCACGAAGGCTCTAATCCAGCAGCCAAGAAGACTTCGAGTAAGGGTTTGGCTTCTATTTCGCCGGGGCCGCCCGGTAATGAGCCCAGAACGGTTTTACCCTTACCAGCCCAGTTGACACATCCTGGTGATGGGCGCCAGGCGCCATGGGTTGAGGTCGCAGCAAAAACTCGCTGTGGGCCAAGAATTTCAATGCATTTTTCTGCATGGCCAAGTCCATTGCTAAGGCATAAAGCCATGCCTTGTTCACTCAATAATTGATGGGCCAATCCAGCAAGGTATGTCGTTTGGCCGGCTTTCCCAGTAAGGAGGGCAAAATCTATTGTTCCAAGGTATTCAGAAGGGATGCCAACCTCTTCAAGAGAGAAGAAAACTTCGGCATTAGAAAGAAAAATCGTCTCTAAACCTTCTAATTGAAGCCCATTTGCCGCCATATGTGCGCCGTGACTTCCTCGTCCATGGATTAAGAGTTCTACATCTTCTACTTGTGATAGAAGTGCTGCATACAAAGAACCAAGCGAACCTGAACCCAATATTGCAATACGCATGTTCAAACCTCACACATAACTCGACAAATGGATCACAAGTGTTTCGTCTTGATGTTCAAACCAAAGTGTCGAAATGGTACTTGAAGGTGGAACAAATTCAAACGAATTCCAACCTGTCGAAAGTGAATTTGGCGATTCAACGGTTATCCATTGTTCACCATTACCCTGATAATTTAACTGAACAGGCACCGAGGAGTTGTCCGAACTATAGATTGAGAAAGTGGCGCCATCAGGTTGCACCAGACTGCCGTTATATGCAGCCATCCACATATTTGACCATATTCGGTGAGAGGTGTTGTAGCGTTCAAATACCAATTCTGGCCCTTCTTCAACCGTGAAATTAAACTTCGGTTCCACAGAAAGTTGAGGAGCACAAACATGCATGCTCGATTCATCCGACATTTGGATATTCAAGGACTGATTACCATCGATGACTGATGGAATATTGGATATCTTTCTTACATCAAGGTCCCAAACCCATTGACCTTCACTGGGGGCCGGAGGGATGGACAAGGCTGGATCAAGAGGACAGAGTGAATCGATTGAACTCAGTAAGCCACTCGAGTTGAGCATGAAGCCCCATCCAAGAGAGGAGGTATTGGTAATTGTCCATCCATCCGAAGGCACTACTGCCACCAATGGGAATTCCGGCAAACCGCCATCGAAGATTTGTTCATTCAGTTGAATTGTGTTGAGTTCTGAAGTACGGAGAACAACCGGGTCTAAACCTCGTATACAAATTTGATTTGGGGATTCTTCAAAGCTTGCTGATAAGTTGTTATAGCCCTCAATCCACTGCAAACGAGATTGCAGGTTGATGACTTGACCTGCATTAGGGAAACTTACATTGAGGGCTTCTGTTGAATCAACATTGAGGTCCATACAACGTTTCATTTCACCTTCATCATACAACATCTCCCAAAGAGAAGCCGGATGTATCGAAAGGTCTGGTTGAATCGAAATTAGATGACTAGTGTATACTCCCTGGGCCAATGAAATGAGAGAGAAATCTACAGCGGTAGGTGAATGTTCTTGGTCAGTCCAAGTTAAGTTCAGTACAACAGTTGTTTGGGTTTGTGGTGGTAACGTACTTCCACAACCAAAGCCATTGATATCAAGCGAATCTTCACCGTCACATTGCCAAACTTTGCCCCATTTTTCTAGTCGTGAATCGTATTGGTCATAATCGATGGCCCAATCTCGTGTGACCGATGAAGGATTTATCACATGAACAGAAACCAAAGCATTCCATTGCCCTTCTGCTTCACTTGCTGTATAATTCATATCAATGTCATAAACAACAGAAGTATTCCAATCTTCATCAAGTTCAAATGGAACTTGACTTGGCAAAGCGAATAAGATGGCAACAAACATTACAATTCCGATATTTCTCATGGTTTTGAGTTCAAGACCTTTCGTCTCGTTGAGAATCAAAGGTGAACTTCGGTCAGCACCCATAAACAGTAACAGCGGCAATATCAAGGTTAGAACAAAAATCCAGATGGAGAAGCCATTGAAGGCATCGAACATCCAAGCAAAAACCAATATTACAAGGAATATGAACATCTGATTTGTGCTACTCCGTGCTTCGAATGAACCTGCACGAGAGATCATAATCCTGCCACCGGGGAAGGTTGGAATCGGAAGTAAAGATATCCAACCAAAGAATGTTAACAATGCTCCAGCTTTCACAAAGGGGTGTGACCATATGAGTCTTGTTAGGTAATCATCCAATTGCCATTGACCAATTAATTCGATAATGAAGGGACTATTCGCCACATTTTGAGCGTGTGTTATGGCAATATATTCGGGCGTTAGCCAAAGGCCAATACCCCAAAGCAATAACCCGATACCAACCAATGTAGTAGGTACTGAAAGAGCAACTAAGCCCAAGACTTTGCGGTCGCCCCATAGCCGAGCATCCATACGTGGGAACGTTGGAATGATAAACAAACCAAAAGGCCAAACAAGTGATGCCTGAGACAGCAAACCAAGGCTCCAAAGGGAAATAGTCGGTTCTGGAAGTGGTGTAATATGCCCTACGCGATGATTGAAATGCAAAGCAAGTCTTTTCTGAATCAGTGAAGCGATAAACAGGCTACCAAGGACTGGAATTGTGTAACCCAATATGGTATCCAAAAATGATGATTGTGAAAACCAACCCCCTTCAGGGCGTGAACCATCCATCCAATATGCACCTGCAAGTGTTAGGGTTAAAGCCGAAAAAGTCCAAAGTGTGAGCGTGAGTTTCAGTGAAGGAAATTGGCGCTCAGGAAGTGGGAACAGTTGAACAACCCATTCTTCAGTTTGCGAGAGTTTTGCAACCCAACCAAGTTTTTTCAGATGAGCATTGGCTTGGTCAAGGCATTCATCAACATTTTTGTCGCCTTTTGGCAAGACAACCCATGTGGGTAAGATCCCGCCAGACATTTTTGAAGCAACAAAGAAAGAACGATTCAAAATTGTTGATAGAAGTTCGTGTTGTTTCCATTCTGAACGATGCGCAGGCATCGATTCGAGAGAAGAATCAACCTCCTTAGAATCATCCGAATCGGTTGACATGTATTCTCCTCAAACCTTTGTAGTTCTGCTTCCCCTTTGAAGGAATCCCTCGACCAGTTCAAACGGGTCAAACAAGAATCACTTGTTTTTGAAACGCTTGAGACGGAATGTTTCTTCACGTTCCATCTCTTCAAGTCGAAGTTGAATAAAGACACGGGCTTCTTCTAGTTCTGGAATAACTTTGAACTCCAAAGCATTGACACGTCGCTTAGTCGCTTCAATTTCTTGAAGCAGTCGCTTAAGTGTCGCTTCCATCTCAGATGCTTTGACAATCTTTTCAATCAAACTGCCAAAGGATTCACCAGCCTCATCGATGTAAGGCGAGGAACCAATGTATCCAACACCTCGCTCTTGGAAAGTCGATTTCAAATTGGTTCCACTAACGCTTGGAACGACGACACCCATGATGTTTCGTCGTTCAACTTCAACTTCAGGATGACCTGTGTTTGCAATAGCGGCTGCACGAACGGCCAAACCGCCTTCAATTGCATTCGCCAAATCAATACGTTGCTTTGCCAAACGATATGCTGCAGTCAAGTCGCGCTTTGCTTCAATCATGGCTGAAAGAAGACTTCGAAATTCATGGAACAATCCATCACGCTTCATCTTCAAGAGTTTGTAACCATTCTTGGTTTGCTTGATTCTTGCCTTGAGTTTAATCAACTCACTGCGGGTTGGTTTGATGTCGAGTGCCATGTTCTTTCACCTCCTTTCCTGATTGTTTAAAATGTTTTAAGCTCGGTTATCTGGGTGGTACTTGTCAATCCACTTTTGGTCGAGACGAACAAGGTACTTGGTGTCGATTGAGGACAGAAGGGTCCAGCAAAGGTCGAGTGTTTCTTCGATTGAACGGTCTTCATCACGGGTTTGGCGAAGGAACTTGTCTTCGAAAACTCCGGAGAAAGTAAGCAATTGCTTATCTCGCTCATTCAGTGCATCTTCACCAACAATAGCGACAAGTCCACGAAGTTCGCGGCCTTGAGCATATGCTGCATACATTTGGTCCGAAACTGACTTGTGGTCTTCACGGGTTGTTTCCTCACCAATACATGAACCCATCAATCGAGAGAGAGATGGAAGAACGTTGATTGGCGGATAGATACCTTGTTGGTGCAATTCACGTGAAATAACGATTTGTCCTTCAGTAATATATCCAGACAAGTCAGGAATTGGGTGCGTGATATCGTCACCAGGCATGGTGAGAATTGGGAATTGGGTGATTGAACCCTTCTTGTTCTTGATAATTCCTGCACGTTCGTAGAGCATAGCCAAATCGGTATACATGTATCCAGGGTAACCACGTCGTCCAGGTACTTCTTCACGAGCAGCACCAATTTGACGAAGAGCATCACAGTAGTTGGTCATGTCAGTGTAGATAACAAGAACGTGGTAGTCCTTCTCGAAAGCGAGGTATTCTGCAGCAGTCAGTGCGAGACGAGGCGTAATGATACGCTCGACAGCAGGGTCGTCGGCAAGGTTGACGAACAAAACCGCATTTTCAAGAGCACCGGTGCGCTCCAAATCGGAACGGAAGAAATTGTATTCTTCAGCGGTGATTCCCATTGCACAGAACACAACAATAAATTCTTCATCGGAATCCTTGAGCTTTGCTTGCCGAGCAATTTGCAGAGCAATGTCGTTGTGTGGGAGCCCAGATGCTGAGAAAATTGGCAACTTTTGTCCACGGACAAGGCTTGTACAAAGGTCGATTGCGGAGACTCCAGTTTGAATGAAATCATTTGGACTCTGTCGGCTGTATGGGTTGATAGCAGCACCGATGATGTCGGCCTTTTCTTCAGCAACAATCTCTGGTCCGCCGTCTCGAGGACGTCCTGCACCGTCGAGAATTCGACCGATAAGGTCAGTACTCACTGGGAGTTTGAAAACATCACCCATGAAGGTGACACCAGCTTCTCGGTCAATTTTGGATGTTCCTTCGAAAACTTGGACAATCACGAGGTCGTCCGAAGTATCGAGAACTTGTCCGTTCTTGATGGTACCATTGGAGAGTCGTAGGGTAACGATTTCACCAAAGGCAACAGGTTCAGTTTTGTTCAAAAAGACCAATGGTCCTTTCACGTCAGTAATGGTTCGGTATTCTTTTCCAGTCATGATATTCCTCTCCTCAGTTTTCCTCCACCGTATCGGCGATTTCATCGGTCATTTTCTTGACCATGTCAGCGATATTGTCGATATAGCCCTTTTCGAATCGACCTCGCATGAGGTCGGAACGAGCTGGTACGTTAACAACATCGTTGAGAACGGCACCGCTAGCCATTGCAGACTTTGCTGCATCTTGGAAGGATAGGATGGCCTTTGCCATCTGATATTGCAAATGAATATCACAGTATGCGTCAACATCGTGGAATCCATTTTGTTGCAAAAAGAATTCACGGATCATACGAGCGACTTCAAGAGTCAATTGTTGGTCAGTAGGAAGTGCATCGGAACCGACCAGTTGGACAATTTCTTGCAATTCGGATTCAATCTGAAGCAAACCACTGATTTGTGTTCGGACTTCGGGGAAGTCTTGAGAGATGTTATCTCGGAACCATTGGTCGAGACTTTGTGGATACAAAGAATACGAGTTCAACCAGTTAATTGCAGGGAAATGCCGTTGTCGAGCAAGACCTGCATCCAATCCCCAGAAAACCTTGACAATACGAAGTGTTCCTTGAGAAACTGGTTCGGAAATGTCTCCACCAGGAGGGGAAACAGCACCAATAACAGTGACCGAGCCGTCATCGCCGTTAAGTGTTTCAACACGACCAGCACGTTCGTAGAATTCTGCGATACGAGAAGACAAGTAAGCAGGATATCCTTCTTCACCAGGCATCTCTTCAAGTCGGGAGGAAATTTCACGCATTGCTTCAGCCCAACGAGAGGTTGAGTCTGCCATCAAAGCGACGTCGTATCCCATGTCTCGGAAGTATTCTGCAATGGTAATTCCAGTATATACTGATGCTTCTCGAGCAGCGACAGGCATGTTTGAAGTGTTTGCAATCATGACGGTTCGCTCCATTAGAGGCTTACCGGTGTTTGGGTCAATCAAGTGAGGGAATTCATCCAACACTTCAGTCATTTCATTTCCACGTTCACCGCATCCGATGTAAACAACGAGTTGTGCATCGGAATACTTTGCGAGGGATTGTTGTGTAACAGTCTTTCCAGACCCGAATGGACCGGGGATTCCAGCTGCACCACCCTTAGCAAGTGGGAACAAGAAATCGAGAATTCGCATTCCAGTGATAAGAGGGGTTTCAGGTGCGTACTTTTGTTGGAAAGGTCGAGGGGTTCGAACAGGCCACTTCTGCATCATCTGCAGTTCAGTGCCGTCTTCAAGAACACACACGGTTTGTGTGACATTGAAATCACCGGATTCAATCGATTTGACAACACCGCCAACGGTTGGAGGGACCATGATTTTGTGAACGATTGTTTCGGTTTCTTGAACGTGTCCAATAACTTGTCCTGCAACCACTTCATCGCCAACAGCGACTTGAGGTTCAAAGGTCCAAATCTTTTCGAGGTCGAATGCATCTGCGTCAACACCACGAGTGATGAAAACACCCATTTCTTCTTCTAAAGTTGGAAGAGGACGCTGAATACCGTCATAAATTTGAGTCAAGAGACCTGGACCCAAAGAAACTGACAGTGTTTCTTGCGTATTCAATACTGGTTCACCCGGTCGGATACCAGAAGTATCTTCGTATACTTGGATGACAGCTTTATCGCCGTGCAGTTCAATCACTTCGCCCATTAAACCTTCTTCGCCAACACGAACCACGTCATACATTGCAGCTTTCATGCCAGTTGCGGTTACAACAGGTCCCGATATTCGGTAAATTACTCCTTCATTGCTCATTTTTTTTTCCTCCATATGGTTTGGAATATTACTTCCACAGGTCGACTCCTATTGCCTTACGAATTGTATCTCGTAGGGTAGTGTCTTCTTCCGTTCCAATGCCAAGCACGGTCGGAGAGACGGATGCCGAGAGTTGGTCACGAAGACGCTCTGGCAGCGTAGTAAGGATTGAGGAGTCAACCACGACAATCCCTACGCTCTTTGTATTGAGTAGTTTTTTGAAGGTCGAGACCATAGCCTCTTCTCCTTCAGGGTTATGCAGGTTATCTATACCTGCAAGTTGGAATCCGAGGGTGAATTCTGGTGTTCCGACAATTGCGATATCCATACTTCTTCACCTCACAAAATATGTGCTTCAAGCACTTCAACAGACAATCCAGCAAGGCGCCCACGAACGATTAGGCGCAAATCATTCACTTCTTGGACCTTCATGGCCACATAGTGAATAACCGGTAGTGCAGATACTGGATGGAGGAAGCTCATTCGCTTCATAATTGCATGTTCTCGTTCCTTGAACCACGTAATGACGGGGTCAAGGCTATTCATTTCCTTTGATGCGGAAAGTATTCCTTCAAATGCAGGGAAATCGAATCGCCCTGCACTGCGTAACAAATCCATAGCAGCGTCTTTTCCACCTGCAGCAATCGAAGAGAAAGCACGGGAAGGAATCAATTTTCCACCGGGGATAAGCATCGAGATAATATTCTCGGAAGAAATACCAACTGCTTCAGCCTCTAGAATATTCAAGAGGTTGCGATGGTCGATTTCAGCAGCAAGAAGGCCATTCAAGAAACGAACATCTGCGCCTTTACCACTCAAAGAAGCCAAGGCTTTCTTGAAGTAATGGAAATCAAGTGCATCTTCATAATCGGAAAGTCGTGAATCTTCTGGGACCGCAATAAGTGCAGGGCCAAACGGCTTGTGTCGCATCTGAACGACTGCTGAACGCAAATCATCAGCATTTTCGATGATCTTCAACCAAGGCGTGTTGATGTCATTCAATTCAGGGAGAATTGAGTGAGCGACTTTTTCAAGTTCAACATCATTCACAACAGCACGAAGAACAACTTTTGCATTATGATACTCAAATCGAGAAGTGTAGGTCTCTACCATGCCACGGATTTTTCCATTGCACATCGAGAGCATCTTCTCAAGTTCGTGTTCCAAGTTGTGGGTCAATGCAGCCTCAACCAAATCGCCACCTGTCAGTTGCCCTGCATAGATATCAATCTCTGCACGGTATCCGATTTCTCCAACTGCAACAGTCAGTTGTTCAGGCGATTGGCTGATTAATTGGCGTAGCCTGGAACGGTCCGCAAGCTTCTGCCGTCGCGACTTAGCGCGGGCAGCAACATAAGGTGTGTTTCCAAGCATTACCATCATTTATCCCTCAGTCAAAAAGTATTGAATTCGTTTCAGCGAGTTGGTCACTCCACGAAGAGTCGAGAAGTGTATCAAAACGCATATCATAGGACACAGAGCCATCAGGCGCTTCGAGAACAAAGCCTCCAAGGCCATCAATTGCTTCGCCAACGTTACGCTTTCCAGCCAATTCTGAAAGTGCCTTGCGGTCAATTTCAACTGGCCTAACTGTGTAATCGTTACCACCAATCTTGTCAGCCATGGTCATCAAAGACTTGAGCAGACTTGCTCTTCCTGATAGTTTAGGGCTTCCAAGTTCATCGCTTGCAGTTTGGAAGGTCTCATCGAGAACCTTTCGTCGTGCTACGAGAATTTCTTTTTGGTTGGCTTGGCGTGCACTTGCTACAACTTCACGGGCAATCTGAGTTGCTTCACGTTCAGTACGAGTTGATGCTTCCGAGCGAATGTTGTCGGCCTTGGAATTGGCTTCGGCGAGAATTGCCTTGGCCTCTTTCTTAGCCGCCTTCATCATAGCCGAGGCTTCAGCCTCAGCAGATTTTGCGATATCCTTTGCGAGTGTTTCGAGCGTCATGTATTATTCCTCTGTGTTTTTTTTTCACTTTACTGGGTGTTCCCAGAATATTGCCTTCTTCCTCAAAGGAAGAGAGGCAAAGCACCGAGAATCACGATTGATTCTGGCAACGCAGTGAAAATGAGTGCGACACCGAATTTGCTTCCATCTTCAGCAAGCATGCCGACAGCTGCGCTGCCAATGGCTGCTTGGGAAACACCAGCACCAAGGCCGGCGAGTCCTAGAGCGATACCTGCGCCAATAGCTGTGTAGCCATCGCCGTCGGTTGCTCCGTCTGTTGGTTCTGCTGCGACACCTTGAGCAACCATGGTTATGGCTGCCAAAAGGATCAGTGTTCTTAGGCTCATTTTTAGGGTATTTACGTTCATATTTGCTACCTCCGTTTTTTGTCCGTTGGACTATGATTTACTCTCCACGTGTGCGCTCTCCACATGGAGATTGCGGCCACCGAGCGGTGCGAAAGCACGGCCGGACCCGTCGTAGAACTTGCCCATCCATTCCACAAAGTGGAGACGGGCAGCGTGAATAGTAGGGGAAAGAATTCCCAAAGCGATGGCAAAGACTTGGATGCCAAGGAACAAGACAAAGCAAACTAATGCAGTGAGGTATCCACCGGCTCCGCCACTGGCAAATGCATCCGTCATTGGTTCAAAGCCCATTGTGATGGATACTTCTGCAATCTTGACGCCAGCTACACCGACTGCCATGATTCGCAAGTATGAGAGTGTGTTTGCAAGTAAACCGAATGTTTCGATTGGACCCATAATGAGGCCTCCAACCCATCCGAACTTCTCAAAGATTGCCAAACCAATGATGAGGCTGACAATTCCCACAACAAGGAGGAGAGTCCAGATTTGGAATTCAAACAATTCATTGTATCCACTGACCATGTTTCGACATTGCATGAATCCACCAATGAGGATTAGAATCCAAGAGCCCTTTTCGAAATAGGCTGCTGCTGCACCATGTGCCTTGTAGACATTGACTAGGCCAAGAACGAATCCAACGAATATGTGAAGAGCGCCCAAGTAAATGGAGAGAACCACATATTCTTGTAATCCGTGACCTGCTGAAGCGCGATGGAATGGCATGTGAAGACCACTGAGATTCAAGAGGTCAGCGAGTGCTCCAGGAACATGGAGATTTGCATAGGTCCATTCATAAAAACCAGTAAACGGTGAATTTGCACCCATTTGGCCGGTATTATCCCAAACAAAGCCAAAGCCTTCTGCAAAGATAATTCCCCAAATGATACACCAAACACCCATCCAACGAAGAATGGTGAGCCCTTTTTGAGCCATTGGGTCCGTTGCGAATGCTTTGCTACCGAGCCATCCTGCCAAAGCAAGTAGAACAATTCCATAGCCCCAATCTCCGAGTATCATTCCATAGATGAATGGGAATGTCATCATGAGGAACATGGTTGGATCGAAAGTTCCGTATTTTGGACGCCCTACCAAATCAACCATCAGTTCAAACGGTTCAGATGTTGAACCGTTGGTGTATTGAATTGGTGGTTCAACCTCAAGTTGTTCCCCGCCAGCAGATGGCGAATTGCGGATTCGTGTCAAGGTAATATCGAGTTCTGGAAGGTTGATCTTTCCGTCACCGTCAAGGTCAACAGCGGCAACGAGGCCACCAACTTCCCAAGGTGGAAGGTTTACAATATCTGCATTTCTAAGAGCCTTTTGAAATTCATAACAATCAATGAGTCCTGAATCATCTAAATCGATGGCTTTGAAGAATTGGAAAATCGACTGACTGGACTTTTGAAGATAATTCGAAAGCATGACAAGTTCTTCAGGGTCATTATTAGAATGGTCGTCATGCTCTTCATGGTGATGATGCCCACCTACATAGGCTTCAATGCTCACGTGAGATGCTGCTTTCGATAATATACTGCTAACCATCTCTGCTTTATCGGCTGGAACCCAGCCATCCAAAGCGAAAGCCTGGTTACTTACTGCAACCAAAGTCGGTGCAGTGTGAATGGCTGATTCTCGGACAAGGTATTCTTGAACAGCCACAAGTTTGCGCCCATTGCGAAGAACCCAAGCATCGAGAGCCTCTTGAACAGAGACGATTTTGGTTTCAAGACGACTGATTTCATCTCTGAGGGAATTTGCTTTTTCATCAGGAGAGCCTTCTCCAGCAGGGATTTGAACAGCCTTTGCTCCGAGTTCTGCCATACCGATTTGAACTTCAGCAGATTGAGAAGAACGGCATGCAATGGCAATGAGGCCACCTGCAGCATGCATTTCAATATCCGAATCAATATCAGAAAATACATCTCTTGCTTTTGAGGCTCGACTTGTTTCACCAACGAACACATCAACGCCTTCGAAACCACCCATCAATTCCAGAGGAATATCTAATGGAGCAAGGCGGCTCAATGCTTGATGTTGTTCTTGAGAGGTCGCAATATCTGCTTCAGCCTCACGAAGGGAATCGATGTATTCTAGGGCAGCAGTGATTTTCTCCTCAAATGAGGGGAGCATCTTTGTTACTTCAGCACGAGAAAGTGCGCCTTCGGTGTTGAAAGCATCGACTGATGAGGAGACTGCTTGGACTTTCACCAACAAAGCACTAATCGAATTTGCATCTTCGGAGTCCATAGACTTACCAACGCCAATTCCATCTTCAAAACGACCGTATTCTTCGATGTGAACACAAGACAAGTCTGTGCAAATTCGTAGAATTTCTTCCATTTTATCAAGCGGGGCGGCTACCGTAAGACGGGACATCTCGGAGGTAGCAAACATAGTATCGCCTCATTGTGATGTAACTGCATCAAGAAGATTCTTGACGGCCTTTTCTTTGCGACTGGATGCTGAAGTTTCGATTTTTTCAACAACCGAAGCACCTTCTTTTTGGACCTTAGTAGCCTCTTTTCCAGCCTTTGTTCGGGCTGCATCGAGTGTTGCTTGGGTTTCGCTTACAGATTCTTCTGTAGCACCGGATACGATTGCTGCTGCTTCACGTCGAGCATCAGCAGTGATTTTATTCGACTCAGTTTGAGCGGAAGAAAGGGTCTTTTCAGCAGACTGCTCTGCTTGTTTGATTTTGCGAAGGACATCTTTCATACCCATGTAAACCACCTACAAGGTCGCTGAATCGGAGGGGGTTTATGAGGGTAATGGGCCAAAAGAACGGAGTTCTTTAGCGCAATGGCCGTTTTTACTCTTGTTTTGGTTTAGTTGCTCGGAACCGACTCGACATCAAAAAAGGCC
>Ga0209043_1000113_pt1 | contig 50982 bp, 47 predicted proteins | sample SaaInlV_100m_DNA_3_FD_184654 | JGI IMG/M metagenome (GOLD analysis project Ga0209043, IMG submission 184654) | Marine microbial communities from expanding oxygen minimum zones in the Saanich Inlet - SI037_S4LV_100m_DNA (SPAdes) (version 2) | ecosystem: Environmental > Aquatic > Marine >... | reverse complement strand
GCGAGTGAAGAAGAATTACAAGATGTAATATTAAGGGCTGGATTTAGACCCAAAAGAAGAGATTCAGACTACAATATTCTTCCAACTGAGATAGTTGCAGCAGAGGTTTCCTCGATGAAGGCCCCAACGCCTATTCAGTGATCAAACACTAGTTGGTCCAGTATACACTACATAGACGACGGCCCTTATTTGCCGCTGTCCATTTCCAATATTCTCACTTGGAGTATATTCTTGCCCGTTATACAATCCCTTGTAAGTTAAGTGATTATTCCCACCATCCATATCGCTCCATGATGTAATATCGTATGTCCATTGTTTTACATCCTGTCCTGCACACCATCCTGCTCTACCATATGGCCAAGAACCATATTGATTTGCCACAACACCATTTGCAATCTCAACCTTACACCCATTGGCCTGATTATGAACAACTGGATGCCATTCATAGGTATGACTTCCATTCATGTAATAGTGATGTTCATGATCGCAAAATTCAGCACAATTAGCAGCATCCTTGTTGAAACCATGTCCTGTAATTGTAGCGACCAAAGATACCTTTGTGGCCCATGACGGGACAGTGAAATTCATTTGTCTATTATACTTGGATTCATTGTTGTATGTCCCATCGAATTGACCTCCCGAGAATGCGTAATCAGCTTCATATGAGCGTTCACCACTACCCCAATTGCTAAAGAGGAATTTCACAGTCAAATCACCTTTATTCGCACCGCCATACTTGAATCTTCTATCCTCGCCATCATCTATCATAAACAAATATGGAGAAATATCTGTTAACCACATCCCTTCTCTCCCATATGTTGTAATCCATCGCATTATTTCAGTACTACATTGTGAATTATTTTGAGCATTACAGATGTATAGATTTGCCAGATAATCCCATTCATGACATCCACCATAACTTCCATCGGAATTACTGTGTCTATTTTCTCTATCAGGGCAAGCGTGTTCATGGAATACTTCCAATGTGTCGTAATAACTGATATTGTTTGTTAAGTCAAATGTTGCGTTTGAGAAGCTACTGAATCCTCCACTCCATCCTCCTGCGTGATTTTGGAAATCCATTATTGTAATAACTTCAACACTTGGGTCTAATTCCCTAACCTTAGTTGGAAATTCAACATTCCACTGAACTGGTTCAAATGCTACATGGCTTGGGTCATTTGATTGGGTTGGCCAGTCATAGAACGACCCCACTTCACGAGAAAGTTGGAATCGGTCAATTCCCATGTATAATGGATTGTTGAATGAACCAATCATTTGTCCTAGTCCACCGCCAATACTACTTGCACGTTGGTCAATATAGTGGATTCTATCTTCCCATTTTGTTTCCTCTGAAGGATTTAATGCAGCGAGAACAGCAGATTTTCTTTGAGTGACATCATTGTGGAATGTTGAGTCAAATGATCCATAAAACAAGTGAGTATTATCTGGAAGAGCGCGAATTAACTTTCCAGGGCTTTGGGCCCATGTGGCTGAATTTGAACTACCATCGCCATTTGTATATTTGAACATAAATAAGTATACATCTTCTCCAGTCCATTGTTGCTCAAAATAGAATGTTCCATCAAGAGTTGGCATGCTGAAATGGGGTACTGCCTGCATTGGTCCGCTTAATGATGTTGTCGAAGTCCAAGCGATCGGTTGTTGAAGAACAGCGCAACCAGAACTATTTGCAGTCCAACGCTGAGGAGTATTAGGGCAGATATCTACATTTGAGAAAACACCGTCATTATCGATATCTGCACATCCGACTCCATTAACCACAATATTTGCTGGAGTCCCCTCACACATATCATAGAAATCAAGAACACCATCGGAATCACTATCACGTTCAATAGAAGCACAGCCATTCTCATCTACATCAATACCTGATTTCGGAGTTCGTGGACATTGGTCTAATGTAGCACCTGTTGAATTGTAATCATTTACACCGTCATTGTCATCGTCATCATCTTCAGATGTATCGAAGCACCCGTCATCATCAAAATCATTGAATTCATCACCAATCCAAGATGTCAAACCCTTTGGACATGAATCAACTGAATCATTTCTTTGATCATTATCATCATCATCATCTTCATCTAAATCCGAGCAACCATCACCATCCCAATCACTGTATAGATTAGAAATCCAACCTGTTAGTCCCATTGGGCAAGAATCGACCAAATCGTCAACTCCATCACCATCATCATCATCATCATGTGATTCATCATGACAACCATCTTGATCATAATCTGCATCTACGGTACTCTTCCAGCCTACAGAATCAGGGCAGTTATCATTGACATCTAGTATGCCATCGCCATCATCATCATCGTCTTCATCTCTATCCCTACATCCATCTGAATCCATATCATCTGCAGTCGAAGAAATCCATCCTTCCGCTTCACCAATTCCATTAGGGCAATTATCATTATCGTCGCTTATTCCATCACCATCTGCATCAATACCCGCATTTTCAACGATAATGGTGGTAGTTGAAGTGTCTGTTAGTATTGACCATTGTCCACATGTTGCAACAAAAGTGATTGTAATATCAGTTACTCCTTCGTATAGTTCAGTAAGTAATTTCCAAGAACCATCTGATTTCACATCTACTTGCCCTTGTTCTTCTTCACTGGTGTAATCTAATGAACAACTGTCCAAGTTGTCATGAGAGATTGTTCCTGAGACCCATGTTAATCCTGAATCCTCTAGCAATATTAGGGAAGGAGAATTCAATATTGGTGCCCCTTCTACAGGCGGGCTCACTTGTATTATTTTATCAATAATAATAGGACCATCAATAATCGTAGTATCGGTATCAGCAGCCTCAAATGTCACAGCAACATTGTAGTTTACAACTTCACTAGGCATGAAAACAATGTTCACAAGGTCCTTCGATACTGTAATCGCAAATTCAGTATTGGGATAAATTGATACAGAAGCCTGCCATGCTGTTTTTGCATCACCTTGACTTTGAACTGTGATTTGAAGACTTACTATTTCACCCAATGTCGCATTGTTTGGCAGTTCAATGAATTGAGCATTTAGTTCGAATTCCTTCGCAACAGGAGTAATCTCTTCTTTGACAACTTCATCAGCAGCACCGAAACAACCAGCGCTCAACATCACGAAAATCAATATTACAGCAGAAGTACGCTGATTGCCCATAATTTTGCATGGGTTGGGGCAACCCTTGAATGTGTTGCATAAAATTAATTTATTTCAGATTCAGTTCTTCCGTCGTTTACCATCAAAGTTTTTTGTTCTACATGAGTTGATGAATGTTTTACTCTTAGGGGTTCGACCCATAATAGAGGACCTTCATTTTCTCTCTCAATGTGGATAATTATTTCCCAATGAATTTTTACAAGTGGGCTAATCGTTGTACCAGGCCATTCATTTGTAGGGTTTTTTAGGGTCATTTCATCTTCACTATATTCGACTTTACCACCAGATTGCATCACTCGCATCGGCCTGATAAATAAGCCGCCAGCAACCTCTTGCCTCTGCATTGGGGCATCTTCCCCTGCACCAGTCCCGTCATCAAGACCAACTTCCCAATGATGAGGTAATTTTGTAGTCAAGCCTGGTGGTGGTTGTCCGTTAATGGTGCGATTTAATGCAGCAAATACGGCATCTCTTGCTGGTGGCAAGGAACCCACTCTCCAATAAACTGAAATCTTATTCCAATTGTCTTTGTTTTCCTTAAAGTTAACTTTCAACTTCAAATCTTGATCGGCTACAGCCTCCCCAATTATTTCAATATCAGGGTTTGTTGGTGGATTTCGCAAAAATAATTTTTGTCTTCGTAAATCACTAAAGTTTGCTGTGACTCTTAACAAAAGAGGTATGAAGAATAATGGACCAACAATTAATGCTAACAGTGGATAATCTAGTAATCCAACACGTACAGTTCCTGTTCCAATTCCAGGAATTCCGACAAAGGAAAGTATCGGTTCAATGAATAAGTAGAGTAATGAAAGCAGTAGGATATACACGACTCCATTAATGAATTTTCTAGCAGTTGCATGGATTGGGTGAGGAGTCAAATACCATCCTGTTCGTTGTTTTTCAACGACAAGTGGCCATTCCGATTCATCACAGACCCCATATTCATAGGTTTCATTTTTGATAGTAGTTCCATCAAATAAGTACCTTCTTTCCACCAACCAATCAGTTTTCTCACCGATTTTAAAACTTGGAATTAATTTTGCAACCATTTCCAGAGCTTTTTCTTCGTCAATATCCTCAGAAATAATTTCACTATTTCTTGAAATCGGTAATTCGGATGCTACCAGACGGTGTGCATCAAATGGAGGGTATTTGACCAAATGTTGTACTTCTAAAGTTCCCATTCAATCCCCTCATGTGAATAATAGCTTAACGCCAGCCTTTAGTGCAAGTTTGCGGAAGGCGGGTACCTTTTTCAACAGTGCCATTCCCAATGGTACTGGTTTTTCGATATCTCCTATAGAATTTATCAATTCCAATACCTCTGGTTTTGAAAAATTTTCAAAGTGCTTATCCAATTCATCATCGGTGCAGTTACTTACCAGTAAATCTCTTAGCGCTCTAGCTTTATCTTGACTTCTTTTCATATCAGACCAGTGTTTTGATGTGATTTTATGTAAATGATTTTTTGATAATCTATTTTCATCAATTGCTGTTGAAAGTGCATCAATTACCAGTTCAATTTGCTTGAAACCAGGTCCTATCCCACCACCAGTTGTTGGTTTTGACATGCCAGCAGCATCACCGATTAGCATTACTCTATTTTTCACTGGACTCTTTACCATTCCACATGGAATAGGGCCACAATATCTAGCAGTCTCCTTAACACCACTAAACCTTTCAACCCAGAGGGGGTGATTGATTAAATCATGATAGCATTGTTCTACTGAACGTCCATCAAGGTGACCTGCAGTTGACCATATTCCAATACGATGTGTATCAAATCCAGATGGAATCACCCAAGCAAAAAATCCGGGAGCGACTTTTGAGCCACTATACATTTCCAGCCATCTATTATCGCTTTGATATCCAACCACTTCGGCTTGAAAACCTATCATCAATTCCTTCGGTTTACCCATTTTGAAATATCTTCTCGTCCAGGAGTGGGCACCATCGCAACCGAGTAATAACTTACAGTTTATCTCGGAAATATCACCATCATTGTCGACTGTCAATTGAACTCCTGAGTCATCAGTAGAGGCATTAATTGGTTTTGAATTGAGCCATAATGTTGCCCCTGCTTGCAATGATTGCTGTACAACACCTTGATCAAATCTCTTGCGACAAACAACAAATGTGCGAGGATTATTTTCCTCACCAACTGGTACCATTGTCCCACTTGGACCATGAATTAGTGCGCCATCAATTTCTTGAAGAATTGTTTCTTCTAGAGAAACTGATTCCATTGCCCGTGGATTTACTAATCCAGCACATTGGAATGGCCGGCCCACTTCACTGTGTTCTTCTAATAGCAATACAGAATGGCCTCTTTCAGACAATAATGTTGCACAACGACCACCTATTGGGCCAGCGCCAACAATGACTACATCCCATATCTGCTGTGTCATTATTCAGCAACCGCAACCGATGAGCAATCAACCTTCTCATAAAATGTGAGAATAATAGATGAATCTCAAGCATTAGCTTTTCTTAGCGAACTTGTATCCAACAGATTCATTCTTTTTCAAGTAAAGTGATGAACTGAAAGGTCGCTGAGTTTTCTTTGAGGTGAAATCATCAAATGGTCCGAGTGATTTATTTTCGATCAATTGTTTTGCTTCTTCACGGGTAATTTCTCTCTTTGAAATTTCCCTCATTAGTTGTATTTTGCACTCTGTGCCATCCTCTTGTGGTTGGTAAGTAGTTTCAGTTTCAATAATATTTACCTTATGAATTGGACAAATTGCGACCACTCCTTCAACAATAGGGAACTTAGTTGCATCTGCAGGTGCAGCACGAGGAGGAAATTCAAATCCAATCTTGTTGCCAGTTCTAACTAGATATGCACTGAATGGACGTCCTCGTTTTGAAGTGAAATCTTCCAACAGTGGCGACTTTCCGTCATTTAGAATTGTTTTTGCTTCCTCTGGAGTAATTGCTCTCTTACACATCTCCCTAGAAACTCCTCTAAACTTACAATCATCATAATCGCAGGCGTATACATTAGTTCCAATACGAATTACTCCATGATCGCAGGCAGGACATGGGCATAATTCCTCATCACTTGATTTGCTGGTTGATTCTCCTCCTCCTGCCAAGATTACCTTTCCTTCATCATCAAGTGTAATTGTTGCTTCATAACCTTCTCCACTACGGTTGAAGAAACCGTGTAAGTCGCTTATTGCTCTGTTTTCAATTAACCTTGACGCTGTAATTCTATCAAACCAACGGCCTGAAGTATCCTTCCATAATACGAAAGAACATCCCTTATCTCGTCCGAGATTTTCGGTACATTGGTAGGAGAGTGTAGTCTCTTTTATTTCATTGTCACATTGTGGGCAATTTCCTAAGGATGGTTCTTTAGCGTATAATTCAACACGATCGTGGTCTCGAATCAAATTTACCATGGAAGTTGTTTTTTCGATAATACTCTGCATATATTTTTCACGAGGTTCTTCTCCACGCTGCACATTTAGTAGTGAAGATTCCATTTCTCCAGTTAATTCCGCTGAAGTAATCCAATCAACTGGGATTCTTCTCAATACATCAATAATTCTAATTCCATGTGCTGCTGCACTAATTGAACCATTACGTGATCTAATAATGTACCCTCTAGTAATCAATTTTTCAATAGTATCTGCTCTTGTCGCAGGAGTTCCTAGACCCTTATCCTTGATAGCAGCTGCTAATTCATCATCATCGATTTGTTTACCAGCATGTTCCATTAGCCTCAATAATCCAGCTTCCTTCAGTCGATTTTTTGGCTTAGATTTTTCTTCCTTAAATTCTGATTCAGTAACGTCTGCTTTGCAAGGGTTTGACGGTAATGAATTCCAACCTTCGGGCAGTGATTGCTTTTTCGGCTTTACACTTCTCCATCCAGGAATTTTAATACATCGAGATTCTTTGATGAAATTTTCCTTTTCAATTGTAGCGATTCTCTTTTGCACATCCCAAGTCGCCTCAGGATACCATGATGCAAGGAATGTTCGTACGATTAAATCATACAATTTAGCATGGTCACCGCTGAGTCCATCAGGAATTTTTCCAGTCGGAATAACGGCAAAGTGATCACTGACTTTCGCATCATTAAAATTACGCTTTGTATTATTCATTCCAGAACCGCCTGTATTCTTAGAATCAACGATTTGTAATGCGTGTGAATTATAGTTATCCTGAGCCGCTAATTGACGAATTGTTTTGGTAATTTCTTCAAACATATCCTCTGGTAAATGTCGAGAATCGGTACGTGGATATGTTGTCAATTTGTAGGTGTCATACAAATCTTGAGCCACGCCTAATGTTCTCTTAGCAGACCATGACCAGATATTATTTGCCTCTCTTTGTAGTGCGGTTAAGTCAAAATTTAGCGGAGGTTTTTCAATTGAATCTCTGTTGCTTTGAGTTACATCTGCTTTAGCATTTGAAGATAGTATTGCTTCAAGTTTTTCTTTTTCCGAAGCCTCTATTATTCGGTGTGATTTGTACTCTGGTCTATCTTCATCATCTTTGTGCCCAGTTCTTTCCCATCTAGCACTCCATGATGCATCTCCAGAACTAAACTTTGCCTCCAATTGCCAGTATGGCATTGCTTGATGTGCTAAAATCTCTAACTCATGGTCCACTATCATCGCCAATGTTGCGGTTTGAACTCTACCAAGTGAAATCGCCCCTTTTTCGGTTCGCTTCTTAGGAAGGAATGAGTTTGCGATTCTTGAACCGTTCATACCAATAATCCAATCGGCTTCACTGCGGGAATATGCAGCATCTCTTAGTGCGCTATATTCATCACCTGGTTTTCTTGTATCCCATGCATTTTGAATAGAGTCATGCGTCATCGATTGTAACCACATTCTGCTTGTAGGAACTTTTGACTTGCTATGTGCTACTATAGTTCTGAAAATTAGTTCACCTTCTCTAGCAGCGTCACAAACGTTAACAATTTCAGTTACGCTCTTATCTTTGATCAATTTTACGATTGCAGAGAGTTGTTTTTTACCTCTTCCACCGATTGCTTTGTACTTGAATTCTTCAGGTATGAAAGGTAATCTATCAACAGTTTTTCTCCAGTCCTTGAAGTCAGCATCATAATCATCCATGTACTTTAATTGCAACAAATGACCGATTGCCCATGTGACAACTAAGTCATTCCCTTGCCAGTGAGTCTCGTGTTTATTATTTGCTCCAAGCACTTTTGCAACATCAGCAGCGACACTTGGTTTTTCAGCGAGGATGAGAACTGCCATGAAATTGAAGGCCAATGCCGACAATACTTGAACCCTCTCTAAGATGGATTTGCAAGGGTTTGTAAATAGATACTTTAGTATCTAGTCAAAATCAAACAATATTTGTTGCAATTTTTTTTTACTCGCCGGAATAATTTTATTGCAAACTATTCCGATGCACTTGTTCATCCCATTTCTTCTCAGAATTAGGGCCTCCACATCCTATGCATCCGGGGTAACCTGCCGACAATAAATCAGTGCAAGCATCTAAGACATCCAGCCATAACTCATCATCTCCTCGAATCCAAACTGTTTCCAAAGTGGGTTCATCATGGGAAACCTGTACAATTGTTCCAGATAATTCATCTTCATCATTTTCCATCTCAATACTGATTTTGTTGGATTCCATTAATATTGGAAATGTGGTTCTAGAAGGTTGACTTTCGCCAAGTTGTATAATTATTTTTTTTGTCAACGAGTGGAATTTATGTGGCAACATTATTCGAATCTGTTGCAATCTTAATATTCTTCTTGATGCTTCACGTACGGCCGGCCATTGGGGGTCAGTGATACGCATATTGTAGTCCATGCGAGCACAAGTCTTGAAGAATACCTTTCATCACCCACTAAACATGGGACTTGGTTATAGCATCTTTGCCAAACCCCTTCTGGCGGTACAGGATTCTGAAAAAGCCCATGGTAGGGCATTGAAAATACTGAGATTAATGGTTTCAAATCCCGTAACAAGAGGAACGTTATCAATTCTATACAAACCATCAAAGCAGGTGCCCACATCGGTATTTGGTACTGATTTTAGCAATCCGTTTGGAATTGCGGCTGGAATGGATAAGAGGGCTGAGGCTTTGCGTGGCTGGGAAACCTTGGGCTTGGGTTTCATGGAAATCGGTGGAATAACTATGCTTGAGCAACTTGGCAATCCAAAACCGAGGATGTTCCGCGCGGGTAAATCGAGGGCACTGGTTAATAGGATGGGATTCAATAATCCCGGCAGCGAAAAAACTGCTCTGCAACTTGACAAACATTTCTCCAAGTATGGAAGGCCAAAAATACCGTTATGGATAAATTTGGGAAAATCAAAATTAACCGAACTTGAAGATGCAGCTGATGATTATTCCACTACCATGCAAAGGTTATGGAAATATGGTGATCTTTTTGTGATTAATGTTTCATCACCAAATACTCCAAATCTTAGAGAATTGCAAAAGGATGATGATTTGAAGAAAATTATTGAATCATGTAAATCAGTAAATGATTCACAATCGGCAACACATGGAAAACCAGCAAAACCAATATTGGTGAAGATTTCGCCTGATGTTGATGATGACCAATTGATAGCAATAGTAAATACAGCCCGTTCTAATGGTTGTAGTGGCATCATTGCATCGAATACAACAACTAGCCGGCCAAATGCAGTTGCAGGCAAGGAACAGAAGGTATTTGCGCAAACTGGTGGGATGAGCGGCATCCCTGTACAATCAAAATCAACTGAAATGATCTCAAAAATTTACAAGATGACCAACGGAGAATTCCCCATTGTAGGAGTTGGTGGGATAATGTCTGGTGAAGATGCTTGGCAAAAAATATGCGCTGGAGCATCATTAATTCAAGCATATAGTGGATTTGTTTTTGAGGGTGCATCATTAACAAAACAGGTCGTAAATGGTATTGAAATGAAAATGCGACAAAATGGCTTTACATCATTAGAAGAGGCAATTGGTAGTGCTCATGGGAGTGATTGATTTGATTGCAAGAAGGTCAAGATTTCTAATAATCGGCGCCCTGATCACAATAGGTCTACTCGGTGTGATAATTTTAGACGCACCAGAACCGACAAAAACTATCGATGTATTAATGGATAATCCAGATGAACTATTAGGAAAATCCATTGCTATTAGAGGAGAGGTAACAGACGGAAGTATTGTCAATGAAACTTCAACTTTCACATTACACGGAGAAGATTCTTCGGTATTAGTTAATTTTTCTCAGGCATCTGTATCCAATGGATTAGGCGATAATAGAACCGTTTATGCTGAAGGAATATTAGTTTTTGAAAATGGAGAATATGTATTTGAGGCCGACATTATCAAAACCTCTTGCCCATCAAAATATGAAGAGCAAGTAGAGGAATAAGACAAATTATTCCACTGTTGCTAATGCGTGTTATTCAAATATAGTCAGTGTTAGGATTGGATGGGATAGGTGGGGAGCTAGGCGTACCCTATACCACAAATCGTCTTTATGGTGGGCTGAAAGCCTTGGGGCGGCGAAAGCGGCCTATTGGTTTCTGTATGCGGACATTGATGTCTCGCCCCCACATGATTCGGGTGCTTTGAACCGTCTTCGGAAGAAAACGGGAATAGGATAACCGAGGGATTAGGTCAGGCCGGGAACGGAGCAGCCCTACTCGGGGCCATGAGTGCTGTGGGGTTTCGGGATGGAGGAAGTGTGCAGATTTGGCCATTAGGTACGAGCGTCCACCTTCGGATTCCCACCTTTTTTTTTTGATTATCAAATATCAAATATTACATCGCAATACCAGCCAGGACCTTCAAAAGTAGGAACTTCTGGCCATTCACTAGTGATTACTTGTTGTGATAATACTTTTTCAAATAGTAATTCGTGACTAGTAACTGCTTTAATTTCAATTTCTCTTGTAATGACTTTTGAGTCAATCCAAGAAACTTGCGCTTGTAAATTTAGTTTACCTTCAGAATGTTCAATCATTATTTGGCAATCTACTAGCCATTGTTGATGTACTTCACATCGATAAAGAACTTCATCCAGCCAGTTGACGAGTAACATATCATAGCATAAATCGTGTTCATCACTATCGATACTCACATTCCACTGCGAGTTATGACGAATATGGTTATTCAGTTTGTTATTTGAATCATTACTCATGAGAATATTCTGCATTCCAATCGTCGCTTCAGCAATTAAATTATTAGGTGAATTAGAAAATGCCCGTAAGCCGATATCGGCTGTAGTTGGCCTAGGCCAATGACTCATAATATCACCTCAGCGCTTGGATACTTGAAGATTCCAAGCCATTTCGCCAATACGATCCACCAATTCATCACGACTTAATACGAATGAATCAGAACTACTTGCTGCAAGAATACATTCGCATGCAGCATTTACCAATTGTGCTGTATGTGAAACTCCAAGCTTTTCTGATATTGCAACAGCGATCGCAACAACAGCAGCATCTACTAATCCAATCATTTGCCTTAAGTCTGCCAATGTACATTCTGCATGAACAGAACTTCCATCATCTGAATATATTGTCACTCCACCGGCGCCACAAACAACAACCAAATTCTTCCAACTATGATTTTTGATTAGAAGGTGTGCAGCGGCATCGCCATTGTCAGCACCCAATCTCCTGCGCATTAATTCCAATCCATTGGCTTGGAAAATTACCCAATCAACACCATGTGTATGATGCAAACCTGTTAATTTTGGGTCAGCAATAATTGGAATATTTTTTTCCGACGCAGCATCGATAATCATCTTAACACCTTCTTCAACAATTACGCCTTGTCCATAATCCGAAATGATTACAGCAGTTGCATCATCCATCTGGAATATTACTTCACCAAATAAAGCCTCAATTGCTTCACCAGGAACTTCCTCATCACCTTCAATATCCCATCTAAGTAGTAATTGTTCCTCACTAACTAAACTCTCTCTGGTAGCAAGAAGTCTGTTTTTGACCGTAGTTGTAATTCCTTCAACTATTGCGATACCAGTTGAATGAACTCCTTCCTCTTCCAATGATTCTAAAATATTCAAACCGGCTCTATCATTGCCGACTACGCCAAATAAGTGAGTCTCTACTCCCATTGAGATTAATCCTCTTGCAACGTGTGCAGCACCACCAACATCTTCTTCTCTGCTGGTTTCTTTCAATACAGGTACTGGTGCGTTAGAATTGAGATTATTTGCGTATCCATGGATATATCTATCCAACATGATGTCACCGATTAGTACAACTTTGCTATGTTCAATTGATTTTACTTGAACTCTTAGCGCGTTTAATTGGTCGTGGATTGCGACTTCTTCATCAGTCATGCCCATATTAGTCCCCTCGTTTTGGTGGTTGTGTGGCCATCATTTGATGCTATCGCGTAACTCGGCAAGAATTTCCGCATGTTGTGATGGTGAAATATTCAATGTTTCTCTCAAAGTTTGTAGCATTGCATCTTCATCTGCAGTGATAACTCCATCCGCGAGCGCAGTTTTCAGTGTATCCCGATATGTGACAATATTTTGTGGTAATTCAGGTTCGTCAATAGCGCGTTGTAATAATTTTTGATGTGTTAGTTGATCTATACCAAATGCGACTCTAACAGTCTCTAGTAAAGCGATTTCATCTTCAACTAATTCCCCGTCCACCAATGCCTGTCTTAGCATATCAAGGTATATTTCTTCAGGCGGAGGTACCTTTTGGCTGCGACGTGATTCATCAGATAATCTGCGTACTCTCTCCGGATGCATTCCTAAAAATTCAACAACTTCAGACAGTAATTGTTGTTCATCTTTGGTGATCTTTCCATCCTCCCATGCTCTTGCAAATAATCTCCTAACTAATTGCTCTCCTGCTTGTGCATCCAATGAAGCAACACCGTCTGGATTGGAAACGGGTGAAACTACGGGATTTTCGTGATATACCATGGCTTCATCAATATGAGATAACAAATCAAGGGTTAATTGTCCACCCTTTCTTAATTCGGAAATAACAATCATAGAACCGTCCTTTTCAATTTCTCTAGATAATATTTCACTTCTTAATTCAGAAGCCCTTTTGCGTCCTTGTTGCGTTAGACTGTATACAATTCGCCTTTGTTTTGCACCAGGAATATGGCGTTTACTTTTCACTAGGCAACCTATTGATTCTAATCTTTTCAAAGTTCTTGGAACATGCTTTCTTTGAACGTGTACGGCTGCCGATATTCCTGCCTGCGTCAATGAGAGAGGTGCTTCCCACTCACCTTCTGGCATTACATGGTCATGAAGATGCAAAAGCATCCTAACTTCAGTAGTTAAGGAACCAAAAAATCCGTCGACCACATTATCCCCTCTATATTGGCGATGAGGGCGGAAGCACATAGGAGCATCGGTTACAACTTTTTACAATATCAACTGATAGACTGATTTCGTACCTCTAATTATCCGACGCACTCAATAACGCGAGTTGTCAGCCACCAATATGGGGGACCAAAGTCGCAAGTTTACGCCAAGGCAGAGGAACCGCCGTCCCCTTGGCACACAATCGGTAAAGAATGAGGCACCTGCAATTCCACATCCTGCTCCAATAAAGCGTGGTGATTATTGGTTTGTTTCAGCACCACTTGCTTCAAGGTTGCACCAAAAAAGTGGACTTGGACAAACAACATCGGATGGCGGCATCCTGTTGGTCAGCGAAGAGGTTCTATTCTGTCATTGGCACCGTCATATGCCACTTCCAGAGGAAACATGGTTTGCAGAACAATTGGAGAATGATTCACAACACATCGCTCGCGCAGTAGTTTTCGATGTTGCAAGAAGTGGGGGAGAAATAATTGTCCCTAGAGATCATCTCAAAAGCGAATTGATAGAAAAAATCCATCCAAATACATGGGCTGTTAGGTGGAGAAGAAACCAATCTTTTAGCAAACAACTACCTGAGGCACAGACTCGTTGGGCTTGTACCACCGACTCAGTAGATATTTCAGAATTACTAGCATGGGCAAGTGAAGTCAAATCACAGGGATATATTCCGGAACTTTATATTGTCGATGAAGAGATGGATGTAACAATGTATCGCCTTGACATTATTGAGATGAATGGAAACCAAAAAACATGGAATGATTTTACAACTAAACAACAACAATCTATTCAGCAACTATGGGAACAAAAACTTGCTTGGGGAGATGGTTGGTATATTCCAAATCAATCGAAATGGGCCTGGTCTGCTGTTGGTATTGAACATATGAGTGGTAGACTTCTGAGGAAAGAAGAAAGTCAATGGCTGGAAAAAATTCTTTCAAATGAAACAAATTCATCACAAACAAATTCACTATTCGCTCACCTAATGTCGAGAGGGTTAATTATTCGCCCGGGATTCAAATTTGGCTGTCGTTGGAGAGTATATGATGATGCAGTTGAACAATCGCATGCACCTTGGTTAGTGCAAACTGAATCAGATGCACCAACTACATGGGAAGGAATTTGCTTATCCGTAAGGTTGGCTGAAGGTGTGCACAAAAGTTGGGTCTGCATTCTGGGACAACAAGATGATTGGAATTGCTTACAAATAAAACGCTGGTTACCTGGCAGAAATTAATCTATCAATCGTCCCCATGAGTCAACCTCTTGAGGGGTTTCTTCAGAGTGTATTTCTTTCTCTGAATGGCTAATCATTTCAGACACTCCTTCCATACTGTTCATTTTTTCTAACAATATTCTATTGTTTACTTTTGTGTCTCTCATACTAAGAAGAGTCCATAGCATTGCCAAAATTCCAGCTGCTGCAAGCATGTTCGATGGTTTTCTCCACTGTTGCCCAAGTTCTGAAGAATCAGATTTGGCAACAAACTCAACAGGATACTCCCATCGATGTCCAGAAAATGAAATCAACACAATTTCACCATTTACAACCATTCCATCAGTCAATAATCCCTTTGGGTCAATATCTATGATTAATTCACTCGATTCATCTAAAGTAATTTCTTCATTTGTTTCAGCAATTCTTGATAATGGACCGGTAATTTCAACTCTAAATGAATTTGAAAAGGTTCCATCAGAATCAATGATAAGAGATTTTTGTTGTATCTGATTTGTATCTATTATTCCAGAAATTTCACCTGCTATAGGTATTTTACCCAAGGTTAAGATTAGAGTATTTATCTCAAAATATGATGTACCACATGATATTGAGCCAGTAACTGCCGATTGTGTTTGCGGATTTCTAGTGCCGTTAATTGTAGCCGAGAATTCCTTTACCCCGATGTTCATTTGAGCCTCTTGCTCATTGTTGAAAATAATTCTATTCCCATCAGATAATAGCAAATCCAATTCCATTAAACATTCTTCTGAACTAGTAGCAGTAAACACAAAATTATCATCTGGTAGGATTACATATCCATGATCTTGGAGATCCAGTTCTAATGTAGGTGAGCAATTAGGTGCGGTAAAATTTACATAGAAATTATCACTATTTTCAACTGTGGCAATCCATGGAACCAATATTCCATCGTGGTCGAAAATTTTCACTCCACTAGCACCAAATTGCCCCGAATTGAATAAATCATCCGCCTCACCACTATTGCTTCCACTGGTCATATCAGTTCTACCATCGGCTTCAATCACAGATAACCAAGGCTGTTTAGGGTCTCTGTTCAATTCATTTTGTTCAACATTTCCAACACTTTTGTCTTGGTAAGTAACGAGGAGCCCAGAGCCTGGTAAATGCGAATCAAAGCCGTTATCAGTTCTATATTCAAGCCAAATTACTTCAGATTGTGATATTTGAATTTTCATCGTATCGCCTTCTTCACTCAATCCAGACATTATTACACTCGGTCCAATACAAGGAGATATTGCACTACTCGGCCATTGTAAATCCATAATTTGCTGGCGCTCAGCACCGATTAATTCTAGGCTTGCAGCAGTGGGTAGAGCAGGCCAAGAACCGCCGCCATTCCAATTTCCACTGGCCATAATATCCCAATCACCAACTCCCTTCCATTGATGAGTTTGAAAGGAATCATGCACAGGATACAAATCTAATGCGCCCATTTGGTGGAGCATTTCGTGAAGCATTGTTCCTATTCCGCTGGAACCAGTTCTCAAACTTGACATTGTGTAGTGGCCTACCTTTAGGTCACCAGAAATAGTAATTGGTTCCTTAAAAGTTGTAAAATGACTCCATATTCTATCACTTGAACCGGTGTTCTCTTCTTGACCATTAGTTGTATGCAGTATTAACAATCGGTCAACCCATCCATCTCCATCTAAATCGAATTGGCTCCAATTAACGCTTGAAATATGGCTTTCTACTGTTTGCTGCGCTAAATCCATAGGCAGAAAATTACCCTCGGAATCAACATCTCTTTGCCCATTAATATCAGCCCCATAATCTGCTAATACACCAGTTGCTCTAGTGACATCATCAGCAACAAATATTTCCACCGACGATTTACCTCCACTTAGTTGGTCAATGTAACTTACCGCACTATCTTGAAGAATGGTCCTTGCTTGAGTAGGACCCCAAACAGAATTTGCCGGAGATTGCTCAAAATCAACAATTAGAACTAACCATCGCTCATCATGCTGTAATTTCAGCACAGGTGAATCATCATCAGATTCAACAACTATAGCATTTTCACGCATCCATTCTTCAATCGTCTCTCCATTTGAATAAGACCACGAACTTGCAAGGAGAAGAATGACCAATAATGGCACTCCGAAAGCAGTTCGCATGACATCGCCTAACGCTCAAATCGTTTCAACGTTGGTGCAATTAGAGTGTTAATTCAATGTATTTATTTTGATATTAAATGCTGACAATTCATTAATAATTGCCTTGATGTCACATCCATTTACATTAACAAACGCTGTATCTGGGTCAAGTTGTAATCCCCAGCGCCTATCAGCAGATCTTGAATCCAATACAATTGCTTTTGGTAAAGTTGCTGTGTTTTTCAGAACTTCAACCAACCTAAAGGGTAGGTCCTCGGCTAACCATGGATTGTTTTGGCCAGCGATTGCAAGTGCAATATCTAAGCCGAGTTGATTTTGCGGAGTTGTTCGGTATGACTGTACTTGCATCAATTCTAATCCCCTAACATCACAACTTAAGGAATGACAATTACTTTTGAACAAATGTGGTAGTGGTTTGGCATCACATCCAGTGATAAGTACATCTGTTACGCGATTAACCCTAATTTCATCCAATAGTGAAAGACGTTCGTTTCTATCATTACAAAGTCCCTCAAATGACATTATATCGAGGTTGGATTTATTATCTGTTAGTATTGATTCACAACCTCCATCACATCGACAATCAGCAATTAGAATATTTCTTTTTGCCCCTTCAAAATCATAAACATGTGATTTTGAATTAATTGTATTAGGCTCAATATTTGTCCAGCGAAGTGAAATGATTTCAACTGCCAATATTGATGCCAGAATAATACTGAAAACAATCATACCACCAACATCTGGTAATGACAATGCAAGTAGCATTACCAACATCCCATGAACTCTTAGCCTCCACCAATCAGCAGTTTTTTGATTTAGATTACCGGTGATTCCGGCAATTACCATAGCCAATCCGGCAATTACTATCAACATCTGAGCCCAAACTAGTGATATTGCAAATTGTAGCATCAATGGAGCATCATATTTTGCTGTAAATCCCATACTGATATTGCTTGAATGTCCAATAGAAAATGCATATGGGACAATTAGTAGAATCGTGATTGACATTACTGATAATATTCCTATAATGCCGCCGATGGCCCAATACAAGAACCATTTTTTTTCACTTGGTAGTAACCCTGATTTTGCAAATGAATATGATTGATGTATTAAGATTGGAATAGATGACAATATTCCTAATATTGTGGCAGATAACCAACGGACAGCGCTCCATCTAGCAGGGTCATAGAGATTTAAGCATCCACTTGAGCATGGTTGCATTATATGTAATAATTGAGTAAGAATAGAATCAATCCAATTCATCCAGATAGCGGTAAATATTAGTGCTGAAACAATCACTAATGTCATTCGATTTGTAAACTCATCAACATGAGAATTGACAGTATTGTCTTTGTCTGTTTCTAATAACAAAGACATGAAATTACCTCAAACCATTGGCAATGGAATGTGAATGCCTCAAATGAGGTCTGTGTATTTCTTCTCAGCACGGGCTTGGACGACTGTTCTATACACGCCAAAAATAGACCAAAGAGCCAACATCCCGAAAAATAGTGAAGCTAATAATTCTAGATCTGTATTTATGGACCAAGCAAATATTACGACCAATATTACTGAAACAATGGAACGGCGGATTCCTTGAGGAACAGCTAGACTCATATCCAAATGAGGAGGGCCACCTGAGAATTTCTTCTCGTAGAATTCTCCTTGGAAAACAGCTGCGACCAACAATATTGAAAGTGTTGTCCAATAGAACATATTTCCATTAGTGAAATATTGGTCTGCAATATGCTCTTGGCGTGCTGCTTCAATTGCTTCAGGATCTTCTTCAGCAACGAATAACGATTCATAGTCACCTACGCTAAGAGTACGCAATGCAAGTCCATCAGCATCATCATTTGTTGTAGTATTGGGGGAACTAATAGAAAATGATAGAATATTCCAATGATCACCTTCATCAAAATTGCCATCGCCATTAACCGCATTACCTACCAATTGGAACGAAATAGAACCGATGTCTTCAGCAGGTGCAGTCCAAGTGACAATCCAATCATTGCCTGGGGCAGATTGAGATACAGCGCCTGGCTCTTCAGTAACAGTTTGAGATCCATCACCTGGAGTCAAAGTTCCACTATTGTAATCCCAAAGCATGAAACCACCTTCGGAGTTGCTAGCGTCTTGTAATGAAACGGTGAAATCATAACTTTGCCCAGTATCATATGAACGAGGAACACCAGAAATAGATACAACGACACTGTTGCTAGGGGAACCTCCACCATGGCAAGAACATCCAGTTTCAACAACTAACTTGCCACCATTTTCCCATGGTGGCCCAGACGATATTCCAAGTGCAGGAGCAATGAATAACAAAGCCATCAAAGAAACGATTAGTAAACGACCACGACGTGATATCATAATCTCACCCATTCATCTCCACCTGTGCTCGCCCTTTGAACATTACTTCTAATTCTTTAGAGATAATCAAATCTCTTTGACAGCATTATTCAATTCAGTCATCATTTTCTTACCATCGCCGAATAGCATCATGGTCTTGTCCATGTAGAATAAATCGTTGTCAACACCAGCATATCCAACGCTCAGTGAACGCTTGATTATTACCACAGTTCTTGCTCCATCAACATCAATGATTGGCATACCAGCAAGTGGTCCTTCTCCACTACGCGCTGCCGGATTTGTTGTATCATTGGCACCGATGACCAATGCGATATCACAATCAGGGAACTCTGGATTGATTTCATCCATCTCAATCAATTGCTCATAAGGAACATTTGCTTCTGCAAGTAAGACATTCATGTGACCTGGCATTCTTCCAGCGACTGGATGAATTGCATATTTGACCTCAGTATCAAATTTCTCAGCCACTAAATCAGCGAATTCTTTTACCTGATGTTGACATTGTGAAACAGCCATTCCATATCCTGGTACAATGATTACTTTTTGTGCACCATCGACCATCATTGCCACTTCATCAGCATCTGAACCTACCTTTGTGCGAGTCAGGTCAGCTTTTTCACCACTGCCTCCAAATGACTTGAATAATACATCAATCAATCTTCGATTCATTGCCTTGCACATAATGAATGTTAGAATAATTCCAGATGCACCTACAAGTGAACCAGCAACTATCAATACTGAATTTGAGAAAATAAATCCTGTAAATGCTGCAGCAATTCCTGATAAAGAGTTTAGCAGTGAAACAACTACTGGCATATCAGCGCCACCAATTGGTAGAACTAAGATAATACCAAGTATACATGAAATTGCAATAATTGCCCACAGATAATCGGTATTAGTCGGCTCTGAAACGCTCATAACAATCAATACAGCAACTGCAATTAATAGAATAATTTTAACCGGATTTAACCAAACAGGTCCCCAAGTAGGTGTCTTTATCCACTTGCCGAAAATTTCGACTCCACCCTTCAGTTTGTACATTGCCAAAAGAGAACCTGTTAATGTCATCCATCCAACCAATGCTGAAAGTCCAGCAGCAACCATTGTTACAGTCAATTCAAGACCTATAGGAAGAGTGCCACCTTCAATATATTTCCATGTTTCAGATAGTGCGACCAATGCACTTGCAGCACCACCAAATCCATTGAATAATGCGACCATTTCAGGCATACCAGTCATTTCAACTTTAACAGCCATCCAATATCCAATTAGCGAACCGATAGTCATTCCAGCAATTATTAGAGTCCATTGCGCTCCACCCTCAAGTTGCATACTTGCTACTGTCACAATTACTGCAACAAGCATACCAAGTGCGCCTAATTGATTGCCACGAGGGGCAGTTCTAGGGTGACCTAGTTTCTTTAATCCCATAATGAATAGAACTGCGGATAATAGATATCCTACTGAAATCCAATCGCTCATGTAGTCAATTAATGCAGACATTTTAAGCACCTCTCTTCTTCTTTCCAGCAATCATATTCAGCATACGATTCGTTACTGCAAATCCACCGACTACATTGATCATAGCGAGAACTACTGCTACGAATGATAGAATTCCAGAAGTCACTGTATCTCCACCAGCATATGCTACATTGGCTCCAATCAATGCGCCTACAATACTGATTCCAGAAATTGCATTTGCACCGCTCATTAGAGGTGTGTGTAAGGTTGCAGGAACTTTGGTAATCAATTCGACACCAAGGAAAATTGCTAGTACGAATAATGTGATGCTACCGATTAATAATTCTGGACTCATTGAACCACCCCTGCTAAGCGTGATTGCTTATGGTGGATTTCACCATCTTTGCAAATAAGGACGCCACCCATGCCACCGATGTGGAAGTCAGAACCTTCAGGGGCTCCGACCAGAACATCATCATCATCGCTTATGACGACTTCTCCTTCCTTGACCAAAGAGGTCATGAAAGTAGTGAGATTGTTTGAATACAACATGCTTGCTGTATTTGCTAAAGTACCAGGCAGATTAGAAGTTCCTACGATAATTACACCATTACTAGTGGTGGTAACCTCTCCAGCAACAGTATCTTCACAGTTTCCACCAACATCAGCATTCATGTCAACAACAACTGCTCCGGATTTGAAATTTGCAACTGCGCTTGAAGGAACTGTAATTGGTGCGGGTCTTCCGAATATCCTTGCGGTTGTAACAATGATATCAGCATCGGATGCAACACCACAAACTGTATCGTTTACCTTTTGAATAAATTCTCCAGTCAATGGTTTTGCATAACCGGATTCATCTTCAAAGTCATCCATTCCATCTACTTCGATGAATCGTCCACCAACAGATTCTATTTGCTCAGCAGCAGACTTTCTTACATCCGATGCGTATACAACTGCACCAAGACGCTTGGCAGTAGCGATTGCTTGAAGTCCAGCAACGCCACTTCCCATAATTACCACCTTTGCAGGACGCACAGTTCCAGCAGACGTGGTCATCATCGGTATTCCGCGAGGGGTATTTGCAGCACCAAGAAGTACCGCCTTGTACCCTGCAAGGTTATCTTGACTGGAGTTAACGTCCATTGATTGTGCACGTGAAAGACGGCGAGGAATCATATCCATTGAAAGCAATGTAATTCCAGCAGACAAACATTCCTTGACATTTTCAGGGCTTCTAAAAGGATCTGAAACACAAGTTAGATTTGCACCCTTTGAGATTCCATCTACTCCTGGAAATCTGATGCAAACAATATTTTGGCATGCCATTACTTCAGCACGGGTAGAAATAGTTGCACCAGCATTTTCATATTCCGAATCTAGATAATTGGCTGAATCTCCAGCGCCCTTTTCAATAAGGATCTCGAACCCAGCTTTCAACAATTTTTTAACACTACCAGGGACAATTCCAACGCGTGTTTCACCTTCAGGTTCCATAGGTACTCCAAGTTTCATGATATCACCAATAATGTCGAATCCCGCATAAGTTGTATTCAGGATATTTGAGGCGAGCAGTAGGGGGTTTTTAGATAAAGCGCTTTAGATGAATAATTACACCATTTGAGATGTTCAAAAATCGGCCCATTTTATTTTGTCATTTTCCCAAAACTAATTGTGATAATTATTGACAATCATACTTATGGAGGGCCGATGTTTGGGCAAGAATGGGCAAGTGATTCACTATGGCTAATGGACGAAGAAAAATCGCAGTTATTGGAGCAGGAAATGTGGGTGCAACATGTGCATTCGTACTAGCACAAATGAAAGTAGCAGACATTGTTTTGCTAGATATCTATGAAGGATTTGCAAAAGGAAAGGCACTTGACATGAGTCAAAATTCAAACATCTTGAATTACGATGGAACAATTACTGGTACTGCAGATTACGCAGATATTGCAGACTCAGAAGTTATCGTTGTTACATCAGGATTTCCAAGACAACCAGGAATGACCAGAGAGGATTTGATTGGTAAAAATGCAGATATCGTTAAGCAAGTTGGAACTGGTATTCGAGAACACGCACCGAATGCAGTAATCATCATGATTACTAATCCCCTTGATTTGATGACATACCATATGCAGCAAGTCACTGGATTCCCTACCGAGCGCGTCATTGGACAAGCAGGAGTTCTCGATAGTGCAAGAATGGCTCATTTTATTGCACTTGAACTTGGTTGTGCAGAGGAAGATGTTTCTCCAATGGTTCTTGGTGGACATGGTGACACAATGGTTCCTCTTGCAAGATATACTACGGTTGGAGGAATTCCAATCACTCAGTTAATCAGTGAAGAAAGAATTGATGCAATCAGCGAAAGAACTGCAAAGGGTGGCGGAGAAATCGTCAAATTGTTAGAACGAGGTTCTGCATTTTATGCACCAGGTTCAGCAGCTGCAATAATGGCAGAGTCAGTGCTAAACGATCGCAGAAGAGTCATTCCAGCATCTTGCCATCTTTCAGGTGAATATGGATTGGAAAATATCTACATTGGAGTTCCATGTATTATTGGTGCTAATGGTGTTGAGAAAATCTTTGAATTAGAATTGACAGAATCTGAGTTAGAATCATTACATGGCTCCGCTAATTTTTACAAGAGTCAACTCGTAGACATTCTCGGATATTGATTCAAGTACGAATTATTGCTAGCGATTGGGTTTCACCCATTGTTGTAATATTAGCTGGATTACATGTAAGTGTATCAACTTGTATGAGTATTTTTCCTTGACGTTTTCGAGTGCGCATTCGCGTGAGTATTTCTTGTCCAATATAGCACCCCTTATTCTGGTGGACTAATTCCTCAAGTCCACAAGAAAATGGATGAAATGAATTGCTTATCTCATATCCATGCCATGGAATTTTGTTTGCAATTCTCCATTGATTGAACTGCTCAAAAGTTGCAAGATTTTCTGGCCCATTGCCTTTGCTAGCAATTATCAAGGAAAAATTAGCGGAAATATTTGCTCGTGTAATTTCACCATGTGATGAAAAAGTGCCGATAATCTCTTGCTCATTAGTACAATTGAATTCAGCAAAAATATCATTTCTAGATGTGATGTCAGTTATTGAAACATCTTGTCCCAGTATTTTTTTGTGGGTATGATTGATCAAATTATCAAGGTGTGGCAGATGACCTGCTGCAACAATAAATTCACCCATGTGGAACAATGTTATGCAGTCAATTATTTTTGCATTTGACTCAGTGAATATTGTGCGAATTATTTGGCCTTTCTTTAACTCGGTTACTTTGTTCGTGGATAATCCATCAATAAATGGCAGGACATCCTTACCTCTCCATAGTGTTAATGAGGAATCTAATAGGGCCACAATGGGCAATCAAAACACCTCAAGAGAAAGATTCACCACAGCCACAAGATGATTCAGCGTTTGGGTTATTGATTTTGAATCCACCACCCATCAATTTTTCAACATAATCAATTTCTATTCCATCCAACAAATGTGAAGAGTCATTAGGAACAAGAACTCTAAACCCATCAACTGATAGTTCTTGACAATCAACATCAGTCGATTCAACAATTTGCAGGTCATACATATAACCAGAACATCCACCACTCAATACTCCAACGAGCAAGGCATGAGAACGGTCATCTCCGAATGCATCTGATAACATATTTTTAGCGGTCAATGATATTGTTAAATTAACTTCAACAACTTCAGGTTTGACCACTTGAACAGGGCCAGCAGTTTCACAAGTTCCGCAATCCATGTCGGTGCCTACCCCCTCATCGCTATGAACCTGCGCTTTGAAAAACTATACTATTGAGTAATATTTGACTCAATTTCATAGTAACAATCTTTGTTGGAACAGTCTGAACAGACTCTATTATTGGATATTACATTAATTCCATGCCTTTCTTGCATAATTCCTGCAAGAATTCCTTCATCTAGGAGACAAAATATTCCATTCTCTTGAGGATTGCCGCTACAGGAATTACCATTGCGAACAGTTATCTTTGATGCTTCATCGTCTGAAATAATTAATTTGCCCATTCCCATACTTTCCCATTGAGTTGCTAATCGATCCCAAAACTCGTTATCATCTTCTGTATCATTGATTTTCATTGCAATTTCACGACCAATTCTCTTGCCTACTGAATGGAGTAAATCCCCAACATCAATTCCTAGCATAGACAATGCTTGTGCTTCTACATTATCCGGATTTATTGGTTCTTGGCCAGTATTTTTTAGTTTAGAAACATTACCGGAATTGATATTATTTTTTATTCCGTTGGCTAAGTTAGCCTTTAATTTCGCGTAAAATGAACCTTCTCCAAGTGAATACTGTAATGGTTCAGTAATTTCTCCATCAATGATTCTCGCTCGTGCAACAGAGTATGAAGAGGCAGCAGCCCATTGAATTTGTAATAATTCATTTTGAGCCTTCAAGAATTCAGAACTTTCGATTAATAGGGCAGTGTCTTCCTTACCCCGCCCAGTTGGGTTATCTTCGCTATATACAAATTGAATTCCAAATTCATCATCAATAAATGCTCCTTGCAATGATAATTGTTCATGGTGCCTAACTTCGATTAGTGGAGATAAATCATCAAAATATCTAACAGTCTTCTTGTCTACACAAGCTACAATATTTATTTCAACACCACGTTCAATAGCATCATCTAATACTTTTTTTCCACCGATTCGCAAGAAGTGTAATATGCCCCATCTTCCGAGTAATAGCCACACTTTTGACTCCGCTTCTGCAAGAAGTGATTCGAAAGTAGCCATGATTTGGTGCCTGTCTTTAATGACAGAGAATGTCGCTTCATTAACATGATTTTCAATAGACATTAATGCCATTGCAGGTCCTGTAGTCAATTCTTCGAGATGTTCTTCCATGCGTTGCAAATCGATTTTTTGTTTGTGGATAAGCAACTTGAACACTTCACTGATAGTATTACCAGCAAATCTCATCGGCTTGTCTAATGTTGCTCTAATCAATCCCTGCTCCTGTAATTTACGAAGCGAATTGTATGCATCCATTCGCGATAATCCAATTCTTTTTCCAACCTCGCTAGCTTTTGAAGGGGGATTGGCGGCCAAATCAACGACAATTTGTGCCTGTTTTAACTCGAGGCCTGATTCCTCTAGGCGCAGCATAATTGAGGTCATATCATCTCCGGACATGTTACTTGTCCAGCGCTCTTAGTTTTTCAACCCATTCACGCGAACAAATCACGATTTTTTCCTTATTTTCTTTTGGCGTTCTTTGTTTAATATAGTGCAGCGTCGAATCTGATCTTTGGCTCTTTTCGCTTCTGCGGTTGACAAACCACGAGGAATTGATTGCTCAAAACACTTGATTGCATCAGGGAATCTTTCCATTTCAGCATATGCTGTTCCCATATTGTACAATGTCTGGCCCCTTACTTCTTTTGGACGAATAAGCATTGCTTGATGGTATGCTTCTACACATCGTGGATATTCTTCCATGTAATAGTATGAGTTTCCACGACCGTTAAGAATCCTAATTACCATTTCATCATCATCTTTGAAAGATGGCAGCGCTCTGTCAAAGCATGTCAATGCTTCCTTGTACTTTCCATCTTCAATTAATTGAACACCTTTATTATACCATGCAATATCCTGATTAGCGACAGATTTAGACATAGTTTCTCCAACTACATTTAGAGATGCTGCATGTGTAGCATCTAATGCAGCTTTTGCTAAATCAACAGCGGGGTTTTCATCTATTATATTGTTAGCAGGCCTTGGCTCAATTGGAGCCATCAGCAAATCATTCGCTTGTTGATTTTCTTCAACTTTAGCAGGGGCATCAGCAATGTTCGGAGTGACTGGGGCGAGTAAAATATCTGAAGGAGACTCAACGATTGCTTCCAATTGTTCTTCAGGCTGAGGAACAGGAGTTAATGGCTGGCCGAGGGGTTCAATTTCCTGCTGAATTTCTTCAACAACGGTTTCAGTTTGCTCCATTGCCACAGGCTCTTGTACGACTACTGAAGGCGCTGGACCATTTTCTATTTCATTAGCTTTGGAATGGCATTTCTGTGCGGTTGCAAGATCACCAGCCTCTTCTAGTGAGCGGGCTAAACCTCTCCAGTTAGCAGCATTATCACCATCTTCTTGGATTAGTGATTTCCAGGTAGTAACGGACTTGTGATGGTCTGAAATTGCTGTGTATGCTCTAGCATGTAGAGATGAAGTCCCATCTCCAATAATTCCAAGAGCCTCTTGAGCAAGTTCTGGTCCTACTGGTAGGGTTGGAGGTAAACCTTGTGTGGAATCAAGTACATTTGCTTCACCTTCAGCAATTTCGATTAATATTTCAGCCATCTCGGCCACTCTTTCATCATTTGAGTCAATTTTTGCGACGATGCGTGTTGCCATCAAATATGTTTCAACATCACTCAACTGTTTTGATAAATCACTGAGTTTTATTGCTGCTTTATGGTAATCTGGTTGGATTTCAAGTGCCTTTTGGTAGCATGATTTAGCCTCGGAAAAGTTTTCTCCACGTTGATGAATTGAGCCTAGATTAAACCAGCCACTTGAATTTGAAGGGTCAAGTGATTGTGCATGAGTAATCGCAGCAATCGCATGCGAATCTAATTCAAGTCTAGCCATTGCTCCACCTGCAACTCTCCAAGCATCTGCATTTTCTGCTGCAGTTGTCTTTAGATGTGGTTTCAATATTGATAGTCCGCCCGCCGCATCTCCTGAGCGGATTAGTTCTGTTGCTTCTTCAACGAGTGAATCAATATCTATTACAGGTTGCTCAACTACTTCTTCAACTTCTTGCGAATGTACTATTTCTTCTTCAACCACTTCTTGTACAGTATCCGCAATCACTTCAACGGGTTGTGGAGTGGCAACTGGATTAGCCTCTAATCTGACAATTACTTCTTCTGTTGCCGCCACAACGGATGCGGCAGATTTCAATTCAGAATAGTCTAGGTGGGAATCACCATCGTGGTCGTGATAAACTGCCTCTTGAAGTACGGCTTCCATATCAGCAACTCCAACATCATCCATTACTGCAACCACAGTTGCTTCTTCATAGGAATTAGGTGATGCCACAATACGAGGAATATCTGTTACTGGAATATTTGCTTCTGCACTCTTACATCGCTTTGTAATATCTACTAGGGCAGGATGTCCTGGATAAAATACAAGCCCTTTCATGGCCATATCATATGCTGGAATCAATTCACCCATTCGCTCCAAAATACTGGCTAGATTTGCTGTAGCAGGTGCGTGGTCTGGATTTAGATCAATACATATTTGGAATGATTGCTTAGCACCTCGCGCATCTTTTTGCGCTTCTAATAATACTCCTCGGTTAAACCATGCCATGTCACAAGATGGGTCAAGTGCAATTGCCTTGTTAAACGCAGCAAGCGCACCTTTTGCATCGTTTTTTCTTGAACGCTCTTCACCCACAGTAATCAAACCGCGAACCATCTCTTCATTATCATCAATATCATCTAATTCTGGAAAAACATCAGCCGCCATTGTCGTACTAGTATCAATTATTTCATCTGACTGGACTTGGCCAACATTTTCTTCAACTTCTACAGCAACTGGAATTTCTTCCAACATGCTTCCTAGACCCGCCGACTCCAGAGCAGCAGCCATTGAAGCCAATTCGTAATCATCCACATTTTCATCTGTTTGAGCATTATTATTTTGAACCGAATCAACTTCATTGCCATCTGTCATAACAGTCACAATATGCAAGGGACCACCTAATGCGGATAAGAGTTGCTTATCGTTGGGTCTAATTTTTTGTCAACATTCAATATTTTTATGGCAAATGACATTAACTTTGGCTACCTAGCGAGAATAAGAAAGAGATAGGTGTTTCAATGTCCACTCAGATTCCGCGTTTTGAAGATGATTTTGGTTCCACATATTTATTGGTTAAACCAGGAACCTTTGTCATGGGAAATATGTCAATAAACTCACCACGAAGAGAATCACCTTCCCGCAATGTCAATATTACGGAGCCATATTTTTTTGGAAAAATGCAGGTCACACAATTACATTGGCAGTCGGTAATGGGTGATAACCCAGCGAAATTTTGTGAAGGATGGTCAGCGGGATTACGGCCAATTGAAAATGTTTCATGGGACGACGCTCAGTTATTTGTCGACAAATTAAACGCAGAACACAATGATTCATTGCGATTAGGATTGCGAGGTATTTGGAGATTACCAAGTGAATCAGAATGGGAATATGCTGCTCGCGCTGACACCATAACACGCTGGTCCTTTGGAGATAGAGATTCAGATTTAGACGAACATGGCTGGCACGCTGGAAATTCCGGAGCATCAACTAGAGAAGTCGGACAGAAAAAGGCTAACCAGTGGGGTTTTCATGATTTTCATGGAAATGTGAGCGAATGGTGTCTGGACGATTGGTGTGATGACTATTCTGATGCCCCAAGCGATCAATCTGCAATGAAAAATAGTGAGTCAAATCGCAAAGTACACAGAGGAGGAAACTGGTTCACAGAAAGTGATTCAACACGTTGCTCAGCTAGAGGGTCTTCTCAGCAAAATATCTCAAAAGATGGAATCGGAATTCGCTTGGTGTGGCAACCAAATTAAACAGATAAATCATTAACTTGGATTTAGAGCATTTGCTATGGCAACCCTTTATCATAATCCACGTTGTTCAAAATCGCGCCAAGGACTTGAACTATGCAATGAATCTACAATGGAAGTAGAGATTGTACACTATCTCAAATCATCTTTGACAAAAAGTGAGTTGGAGGAGATCATTTCAAGGCTTGAGGGATGTGTTTCTGGATTAATTCGCAATGGAGATGATGCATTCAAGCAATCGAATTTTACAACACTTGATTTAACCAATAGCAAAAATGTGCTAACTATTCTTCTCGAATTACCCCAAGTAATGCAAAGACCTCTATTGGATGATGGAAAGCGAGTAATTATTGGAAGGCCGCCACAAAATTTTAGTGAAATTTTAGGCTAATATTTTTCTCCATCCAATAGTGAAATATCAATTTTTAATCGTCCATCTAATTCATCAAGAACTTGCCCTGCAGGAGTAATACCTGGTCCAATGTTCCACTTTCCATCAAAGGGCTTGTCTAGCGCCAATACTAGATTGTTAGCGATTAATGAAGCGATTCCCAGAGTTGTTCTATTTACTACCGGTGCGATTTCTTCATGGTATGTGGAATCTAATTGATTACATATTTCCTCAAAATCTTTGGTACCATCGCATAATTCCCAAAGCAAACTATTCATTTTGTCAAGTGGTCTCCTTAATTCTTTAGGCGCTCGTAATAATTTTGCGAATATTGACTCAATTTTCTTAAACTTTTTTTCAATGCGAATGACAATTTTTCTGCCACTGATTCCATTACCTTCTGGGTGAGGTCCAATTTCTCCATAGCGTCCCCACCATACCGGTAGCCTACAGGGATACTTCCCCGCATATGTGCTATTCGAGGAATCAACAATTTCAGCCATAATAATCACTTAAAATTCAGTTAATGTCCATCCCAATAAACTAATCATTGCAATAATTCCGCTAAAGGCAACTAGTTTAGTCAACTCCTCTTTGGTGGTGAAATTACGTAGATACCAAGTGGCAACTCCACAAATTGAAACAATAAATAGCAATCCATACCATAGTGGAGGGTATGTTGCCATATACATCTCCAAACAATGTTCACCTTTTGCTTTATCTAAAGAGTTCCATCTAAATATTGCTGACCGTAGTGATTCCACTGTTCCATAGACCAACCTACAGGTAAACCGGCATCAGGTAGTGGTGGGCCAACAATTTGAGCAGGACTTTGACTCTCTTGTTCTGTATTAACAACTTCAATTTGAGGAGGTCCTGTTGGCGCATTAGATGGTTGGTCCGTATCACTCATATGCTGCGTACTAGTATCGATGGAGTTTTGGCTCACAGACGGGCCACTAATATGAGAAATCGGCGGTCCAGAAGTTGCAACCAATGGGACTTCTTCCTTTTCTTCAGTGTGTGACATTTCATCGTCTTCCGATGAACGCTTTTTAATTAATACCGCAATTAATGCGATAAATACGAAAAATGCGAGTCCACTTGCCACTGCCAACTCTGTACTGAGTTCGAATGATTCATCGCCTTGAGGTTGGAAAAATATTGATTGTTTATCATGCCATGACAAAAACCCATCTTGGCTCTCTACTGTGATTTCTATTTGGCCCTCAAGTATTCCATTAAGTCTGTGAATATCACAAGAAACAAATTTTTCCTGCGCATTAATGTGTCCAGGAGAGGTAGTGATAGGGTATCCACTTTCATTCATTAGAACTCCAAGACAAACCACTTGCCACCCTTCGGGAACAGTACTTCTAACAATATAATTTTCATTCACAGTTGACGTGCTTGTTAGATTAATCCAAAGTGGAACTGAAATACCAAACTCATTTGTCTCGTTGCTAATAGGGCTAGAAGTTGTTGTCATTGAACGTCTTGAGTCAACAACTATCATCGCTTCATGATCTAAATTATATGGGCGCATTTCAAAATCTAATCCGCCAACAATTTCAAATCTCACAACAATTCTTGTATTGAGCGAAATGTCCTCGGGAAGAATCATGTCAACTGAGAGAGTCGTTTCTTCTCCACCTCTAAGTGTAATCGTTGACCACTCATCGACTGGAAGAGCACCGCCATTCTCGCCTACAGAAAAGAAACTGATTATTCCAGAGGTTGGCGGAGATGTTGAAATTATTGCTCGTACCGAAATTTGGTTATCTACAGCATTCCCAATATTTTGGATAGTAATATTTGCAGATGTGGTTGAGCCGGCCATGACCCCCTCTGGGCTGGAGGAATTGGTGATGAATGGCTGTTTATGCGACGAAATTATTGCATTTGTTTCGATAAAATTGTCTGATGGATTAATGTCTATTTCAGCTGAATCAGAGGATAATGCAATTTCTATCGTATGCAATATTCCTGCTGATTCTGTCATTGAAATTAAAATCCAGATTTCGACAGTTTTTATGTCCTGTAAATCGTAAGAGGCTGACAATTCAATAGGGCCGGTGTGATTTTGGTCTGCGACTCTAATCCACCATTGCCATGTATTCGGCAAATTCGGCAGATCAATCATCGCATCAGTTGGGCCATTACCGTCATTTTCAATTTCAACTTCAATTTTGTTTGCAGCACCCGGAATTAGTTTTGTTGGTGATTCAATAAGTCGAATTACAAGGTCTTCAATAACTGCGACTTCAAGTTCGTTAAATTCATCGCCCATAAATGACATTCCACTTCTTGTTGATGTGATAATTGGTGTTATCGTCGGCCCATCATCACCTGCTTGAGCATTTTCAGGAGCCGTCACCTTTGCAGTAAAAGTAGTCGAATCTCCAGGGTTAATCACAGCATTAGGTCTAGTAGGTTGTTCAACATCCCAGAATAATCCTCCGCTTGATTGAACTGACATCTCAAAAATATCTTGCCTAGTAGCATGATTTGTTATGGTAAATGAAATCATCTTACTTTCACCAGCAGTAATCACCCAATCATCGGCGGATTGCGATATGGTTTGGACTACGCTGGCATTGGATATCATCGATGCTGAGATATCGATTTCAATTTCATGGAATCTACTCGTATCATTTTGTGATGTTGCAGTTAATTTGAATGTTGAAAGAGTGTCTGGAGGGCAATCATTTGGTAGTGACATAGTCATAAATATCTGCACCGGTGTATCTGGTCTAACCAGTATACTACTCGCCTGTGTCCATTCTAAACCAACTTGCCAACCATTCGGGAGCGTAGTTTGGTCAATTGTCAAGTCAAATACATCAGTTGCTGCACCTATGTTTTCAACAAGTGCAGAAAATGTACAGGTGCTACCCGGTGGGCAACTAGGTCTAAACTCAGGCCCAGTAATCAGTGGAATTCTATCAGCTAATACCTGAAATTGAACTGGTAAAGTAGTATTGATCTCATTGTAGTAAGTAGAGTATGCTTTGAAAGTCATTTGAGTAAATCCAGTAGATTCATTCAAGCCCGGCATTATTTTCAAATCTATTTGTTTTGATTCACCAGGGAATAATGACACTCCGGTTTGTGGATTTAACGCAATGCCGTTGGTATGAGAATAATATACTTGCCAATCAGATGGTAAACCTATCAATGAAGGGATAAATGAATCTGTGATATTTCCGTCATTTGTCACTTCAACTCTAACCGAGCCCCAATCACCTGGCAATGAACCTATTGTGGAGACGCCACTTGAACTCAAACTATATTCTGTCACTTTCACTTTTTGATCATACAATATTACTAAGTCATCCAACCAATAACCAATATCAACGCCTGTAGAATCACTGATAAATTCAAACTTGAATTGAGATTGTGAATGGAAATCGGCTTGTGGAACCGGAATTAGTGGCGAAGAATATCCTTTATTGTTGACGGTAAAGGTTTGCCAATTACTACCATCAGCAAAGTTATTGTCAATGGTATTGCTAATCGTTCCCAATTCATTCCAACCACCTGCAGTATTCTTTGAGTACATTTTCAGTTGGTCATTTGAAGCAGCGCTTCCGGTGTAGAAAAAAGTTAATCCATTTGTTCTTGTAGGATTTTCAACAGCATCTGATAAATCAAGAACTGGTGTAATTAGAGATGTTTGCATTCCATTGTTATATGTTGAACTAGAACCAGAACCGACATGACATGATTTGCCTTTTGAGATTGAAGCATCTGTGTTTGACGACCACATATTTCCGATAGTCCATGAGGTTAAAACATCGCAATTGTAGTATTGATATCCAACTGCAAACCCTCTTGACCAAACATCATTATTCGGGTTATCATCAAGAATTGTTGAAGTAACAGTAATTTCAATCGTGTGATTACCTGAATAAGTCGGGGTAAATTGATGGTCAATACTATTCGATGAACCACCATTAATTGATGCCATTTGAATCGTATCATTTACAAGCTCAAATTGAGTATATTCATTGTGCAATAATTTAATGTTAATATCTATTGTTCCTGATGGATTTGTGCCAAAGTTTTCAACGACTATTTTTGCACTAATCGGCACATCTACCATTGCATCTATGACAAATAGATTAAATGGTTTATTAAATCCTAAAATTGGGAAATTAGATGAAAACATGCGGTATTTTCCTTCATCAACAGAATTTGGATAACTATAGGTGGAGTTTGTTACAGCCAAATCAACACCAGTTGCTCTAGCAGAAACAGCATCAATATTTTCCTCCACTAGGCTATGATTCTCAATAGAAATATTTGAAGACAATAATATCATCAAAACCAATATCAGCGGTAATCTACTCATGCCCCTCATGTCGGCACACTGCTTCAATCTATATGAGGACAGTGTCACAATTTTAATATCTCATCACTTAGAATATTATTTTCATTAATTGGCATTAATTGAAATTTCATCCTCGGATTGCTGTTGTTTGAGTTTCAAATTATCTCTCTTTTCCTTTGCTCTAGCAGCAAAAAATATTGTAAAAGATGGAATTAATATCACTGCAAAACATCCGACTACTGATGCTAATGCCCACAAGAACTCTGTTGCAGCATCAACTGAAAACACAGAAATTGAAGCAAATTCTTCGTTAACACTAATCAACATGATACTTGGATTGGTGCTTCTATTTCCTTGCTCAATAATTTCTACGCGTATTGTCGAAGGTGAATGAAAATATTCAATTTCTTCACGGGCCCTTTTCTCAGCAGCATTGATATCCTCCCCATATACTGAACCATTATTTCTTCGCGCAGGGTCTAATTCGGTTAGTGTAACTATTGAAACTTCTTCCCCACTTTCAGAAATTATCTGGTGTGTAATATTTTGTTGACATTGTTGCTGGCAGGAAAAATCCCTTGCGCCGGCAACTCCAAGCAGGTGGTGGCTAAACAAACCCGCTCCATTTGATAATTTTACAATGGCGCCATCTGATAACTCCATTGCAGTTAGATTTACCCATGTCAAATTTTGTCCATCAACTGCAAACTCCCAATGCCAAGTAGTAGTATTATCTCCATCATCATACAATTTTTGAGGTTCACTATCTGACATTTCAGTAGAGACTGCTTCTGTTTCATAAATGTAGTACGAAGGGGCTATTGTTGCGCCATAAACTGCATATGATAGCAAAAAAATTAGCGTGAATGAAAGTCCCAGAAGTGTCCGAAGAAGGTTCGGATTTTGGGCTAATGCTTTCTTCATCATGCGTGGCGTAAAGTAACCACTTCATCAACACTTGCACAAAAAAATACCCGTTAATCAAGCAACAGATGGCCAATCAGTACCCCGCTCATACCCGTTTCCTTGATATAGGGGAGATAAGTCGGCGAATTGCTTGGTGTCTTATCATGACCACGTTCTACGATATTCCTGCTGAACTCCTTATCCCAGCTCTTGCTGAGAGAATTGCATCAACCGATGGAATTGAAACTCCAGATTGGGCTGGATTTGTCAAGACTGCAGTTTCACGTGAGCGCCCACCATCCCAAGAAAACTGGTGGTACCTTAGATCTGCTGCACTTCTTAGAAAGGTAGCAAGAGAAGGTCCAATCGGTGTAACACATCTTTCACAAGCATATGGTGGAATCAAGGATAATGGTGCAATGCCAAATACACCTGGTGTTGCAGGACGACATATTATCCGTACATCTCTTCAACAACTTGAATCCGCAGGATTGGTTGAAAAGGTTCCAACAAAGACCATTGAAACAGAAGATGGAGAAGTTCAACTTTATGCAGGTCGCAGAATCACTAGTGCTGGCCAAAAGATGCTAAACGAAATCGCTCATGGTTGCAGAGATGCTGCAAATGAGCAATTCCCTGGTTTAGATAAGTACTAAGGAAGTGAAGTGGTGAATACAATGGTGACAACTCAAGATAATGAGTTGTCTATATTGAGAGAACAACGCCGTTTAGAGTTGCAAAAGCAATTACAACAGCAAGCATCAGCGCAAGCAGATGCCGAGATAAAAGCACAACAAGCACAAGTTGATGAGCAAAATATCAATGCAGCAATCAAATCAATTCTTTCTCCTGAGGCCCGCTCACGTTTAGCCACTATTGCAATGGCTACACCACAGCGTGCAGACAGCATCAAAGTAGCTTTGATGAAAATGAATCAAGAAGGTAGAATTCAAGGTATTATCAACGATGAGCAATTCAAGCAATTGCTCGCATCACAATCCAAGAGCCGCCATAGTGCGTCCATCCGAAGAATCTGAGAAGGTGCTCGAAATGTCAAGAAATAAGCCAGCCGCAAAAAAAATACGCCTGTTAAAAGCAGGAAAGCAGAATAGACGTGTCCCTGTTTGGATCATGTTAAAGACCGACCGAAATACGGTTTCTCACCCTAAGAGACACCACTGGAGACGCAGTAAGCTACAACGCTGAGGTGTTATTATGGCTAGAGCAAACCAATCTGAATTAGTAGTTCCATTGCGCCATGCATGGAATATTACTAGATACAAGCGTGCACCACGTGCAATACAAATTATCAAGAATCAAGTAATTCAACACTTGAAGGTAACAGAAGAAGAAGTTGTCTGGATAGACCCTGCAGTAAACGAGTACATTTGGTCTCGTGGAATTGAAAACCCTCCACGTAAGATCAAGTTGCAAATTACTCGCCACGACGAGCCAGACATCCCTATCGAAGTAAAATTATTTGAGGAGTGAATATTATGGGAAATATTAGACCAAGTTTCATTAAAATTAGAGCCATCCGCCTAGTCGAAGAACACGGTGAGAAATTCACTGAAGATTTTGACCATAACAAGGTAATGGTATCACAATTAACTGATGTAGAATCCAAGAAACTAAGAAACTGGATTGCAGGATACGTCACTCGTTATAGACTACGCCGCACTGATTGAGGTGTTCACGTGTCGGTGCGCGTTTATTGGAAACGCACACCTGTGAGCGTTCACCACTCCAGAAGAGTAGTGTTAGAATCGCTAATTCTCTATCTGAGAAATGTTCACGGAATGCGTAAACGTTCGATAGTAATGGAAGATAAAGAAGAGGGAGGTTTCCTCTTTTTCATGTATCAACCATGTGATCCTCGATGGATTAATGCCTGGCAAGAATCTTATCAAGAGGAGGAATAATTATGGGCGATAGAGTGGATTTACCTTTACCAAAAAGTGAATATCAACTCGAAGTTATTTTGGTTGGAGCAACTCATCCAGGGAATCTTGGAGCAGTATGTCGGACCATGCTCAACCATGGATATTGCAACCTGAGATTAGTTAACCCCATTTGCTCTCCAGACGATGTTGAGGCAAGAAAAAGAGCCAAACATGCTGGTATGATATTGGAAAATTGCCAAACTTTTGATTCCTTAAAACAGGCGACAGAAGATGTATCATTGGTAATAGGAACTTCTGGAAAAAGAGAAAAAGGTAAGAAGACTTTTTTCCGCCATTTTTTGTTTCCTTGGGAAGTGGCAGAAAAACTTTCAACATTTAATGAAAAGGTAGCAATAATTTTTGGTGAAGAAGGAAAGGGTTTGTCGACTGAAGATTTGGAGTACTGCGATTTTTTACTAACACTTCCAACATGGGAAGGATATCCTATCGCTAATTTGAGCCATGCAGTAAATAGCGTCCTTTACGAGTTGCATAGAAACAGAGTAATCAATAATCAAGGTGGTGACCCTGCATTACCTAGTATTGTTCCATTAAAGCGAAACATCAATCCCCAACTTAGGGAAAAGTTGAATCAAGCGATTACTGAAATGGCAGAATCTCTTTCAGGTTTGGAGGAACATACAGTAAGTTTCCAACAAACACTACAGCGTTCACTTATGCGTAGTATGCTAACCAATGATGAAGCTACAAGAATCCTTGGCGGATTAGTCGAAGCAACTACTGCAATTCAACATCTTAAAGGAGATGAAAATTGGCAAAGAAAACGACGACGTCGAATTGAATAATCAGACTCTCCAACTTGCAATACTCTTTGGAGTTTCACGGCAATGCATGGCAATTAGCCTTAGTCTATTGCCATATGAGGTTTTGATATGCGGTTCAACTTGGTCAAATGCCCACTTGGCTAGATTCTCCGCTGTAGGGATGAATGGTACGATAACTGTTCGATGTTCATCATCCATCATAGAGCATGCAGCAAGACCTTTTTCATCACCAGAATATACCACGAAAGCATGGTCTATTACATCATGGACATATTCAGTTAGTATCGCCGAAACATCTGAAAAATCGATTAACATTCCTTCTTCAGATACTCCGCTTTCAGTTACAATATCACCCTCAATCTCTGCCTCAAAACGATAGCGATGCCCATGCATATGCCTACACTTACTTTTGTGGTTAGGAACTCTATGTCCTGTATCAGTTTCAACATATCTTCTAATAATCGTAGTCATTTTCATCTCTCCTTAAAATCCATTGATGCTGAATTAATGCAATATCTTTCACCACCAAATTGAACTGGTCCATCATTGAATACATGTCCAAGATGTGCATCACATTTACTGCATCTTACTTCAGTGCGAATTCTACCATGAGAATTATCTTCCACTCTATTGATAGAAGCATCTTCAAGTTCACTATGGAATGAGGGCCAACCACATCCTGAATCATACTTTAATTCGGAATTAAATAACATGTGACCACAACATAGGCAGGAATATTCGCCTTCCCGTTTTTCATCCCACAACAGTCCACTAAATGCTGCTTCTGTACCACTTTCTCTCGTGACATGATATTGTAATTCACTCAAGCGTTGACGATAATCCTCATCTCTATGCTTACTTTCAATTGCAAGTGCATTACTTAATACAGCATTCCATGAAGTGACATATTCGACAGGATCTTCTTTTCCAATTGCATGAAATGCCAAGATTCGTTCTATGTCTGCGCCACTAGTTCCACTTGCGCGGCCCAATTCATCAGGGTCATAGGAAGTATTAGTATTGCGAAATATTGTTGAAAAATCTAATTCCAATTTTTCAATTGCAAGTTCAGCATCTCGGAGAATTGTTTCTTTATCGCCATCTAAATATGGTAACTTAAACGAAACTTTTTCGCTATCCCAATTACCTACTGCGAATGCATGGCCTATAGCTTGATAAAATTCAGGCCTGCAGTCAGGATATATTTCGTGGTCTCCACTGTGGACACCCAAAGCGATTTCTACATCGCAATTTTCCTTTAATGCAATAGACAATGCATAACCATAGAGAATAGAAGAGAAAATTGCATTTCTATTTGGAACTACGGTGGCTTTCATCGCTTCTTCTTCATAGTGCCCCTGGGGAACTTCATCGCCTCCAACGATTAGGCTAGAATGGAATAGATTCATCGCGCTTGACAAATCTACAATACGGTGGACAACTTGAAAACCATTTTCTTCAAGATATGAAATATTTTGCTTTGCCCTAGTTAATTCAATGTTATGCTTTTGACCATATTCATAAGATAGACAATCAACAGAATATCCATCAGCGAGTAATCTCATCAACAAACTAGTCGAATCCATTCCTCCACTAAATGCCATTACTGCTCTCAAAAAACCCCCTCCTTAATCTATGCCCATCCATTTATGAGTTTGAAGACTTAGTCTCCACTGAGGATTCTTTTTCACAACATTTTCTGTGAGTGCAAAATTCTTTCCATTCCATTCAACGCTCTCTGAATGCAAGTAACATGGTTGCAAAAACAGATGTTCAAAACCCTCTTTTATTGCATCATACATTGCAAGGTCTTGACCAACATAAACGCATTTTAATTCATCACCACTAGTTTGACGTATCGATACATTTGGATATTCTTGGTCTTTTGGAGAAATGGTTATCCAATCCAGTAATCCATCTGGAATTTCAATAGTGCCATTACTTTCACATGATAGTTCATAGCCACGCGCTTTGAATAGCCGATGTAGCGGCCATAGATCATTTAGCATCGGCTCACCGCCAGTGAATATTATTCGTTTACAATCAAATTTTAGGACCTCTGATAAAATGTCAATTGCGGTCATTGTTGTAAAAGTTTCAAAGTCAGTATCACACCATTCGCATTGCAAATTGCATTTTCCAAAGCGAATAAAAACATGAGGTATTCCACATTTAGCGCCTTCACCTTGAATTGAATGGAATATTTCTACAACCTTATACTCCATGGCTAAATCTGAAGGATTGTCAACAGAAGCGTTGCCCGAAATCCCACAATTTCCAAATTCTCCATTCAAGTTACACACCTCACATTTCACAAAGGACGGCTGTGAATTAATTGCATTAATTCGGCTCTAGCTTCTGAATTATCGAAAAACACTCCCCGCATTGCAGAAGTAGTCATTACTGCATTTTGCTTGCCAACACCTCTGCACTGCATACACCCATGAGCGGCCTCAATAATTACAGCGCAACCTAGTGGTGCAAGATGAGTTTCTAAATCATCAGCAACTCCCTTGGTAATGCGTTCTTGATTTTGTAATCTTCTTCCATGTAACTCAACTATCCGCGCTAATTTAGAAATGCCAACAATACGTTCAGTTGGGATATATGCAACATGTGCTCGTCCCTTGAATGGTTGCAAATGATGCTCGCAAGTTGAATGGAATTCAATATCTCTCAACAAAACAATCCCATCATAACCCTCTCCATTGAAAGTGGCTTCAAGAATATCTCCTGCACTTTGAGAATAACCAGAGAATACTTCTTGCCATGAATCAATTACCCTTGTTGGAGTCTTCATCAACCCTTCTCTATCAGATGAATCTCCTTCTAAATAGTCCAATAATGTCTTTATTGCGGATTCCGCTTCTTGTTTAGTGGTCATTTCAATTACTCCTTCTGTATATTTCTTCCATGTCTTGAATCAATTTCATCAAGTTGATCAAGTAATTTTCTGCAAGCAGTTCTTACAGCATCAGCAAGGCTGACAAATTTCTTATCATCGCCTACATGTTTACGTAAATCTTCGGTTAATTGGCTCGGCATGTCCAAGGAAATCTTAGGCATATCTCGTCCTCCGCACAATGTAATATAAGTATTACTGGAGTATTACTATGCTATTACTTGAGTAATATTATGGGATTGGTTATTGTATTTCATCCATTTTTTGAAAATTATCACAGCAATACAAGAAGTGTATCACTAAAAATGTTCAAAACCCTCCTACGATTACAATGTTTGATGAGTGCTAAAGTTGAGCAGTTGATGGAATTACTTTTTGACATTAGAAACAACTCAGGTACTTGTGAAACACCGGGTCTGAATGATGCTGAAATCAGTAATTTCATAGGCTTAGATTCAAATTTATCGAGGGCAATAAAAGAGGCGCATGCATGTCATTTAGGTCTGAGGGATGAATTTGATTCTCAGTTATTGATGTCGCCTGAGATGGAATTGGTAACCAAACTACAAAGTGGTTATGTCAATTTTTACAATCCAGCAACAGTCAATCCATATGTTGCTATTGCGGCTAGAGGTCCATGGGTAATTTCCTCTCATGGTGCAGTATTGCATGACAATGGAGGATATGGAATGCTAGGGGGCGGTCATGGACCTGATGAAATTATTGAGGCAATGTCGCAGAATTGGGTAATGGCCAATGTAATGACTCCATCATTTTCTCAACAGAGATTAACAGATCGACTGAAGAAAGAACTAGGACATAGTCGTGGCAGTTGCCCATTTGATAGATTTATTTGCATGAATAGCGGTTCAGAGGCTGTTACTGTTTCTTTGAGGATTTCTGATGCAAATGCCAACACAATGACAGGTCCTGGTGGCAGATACGAAGGAAAAGCAATCAAATTGGTCGCCATTGAACAAGCATTCCATGGACGTACAGGTCGTCCAGCACAAATTTCACATTCCTGCAAACCAAATTATGACAAAAACCTCGCCTCCTTTAGAGATAGAGATAATTTATACCTAGTTCCACCAAATGATATTGAAGCCCTCAGAAAGGTATTTTCAGATGCTGAGGCAAATGGTGAATTCATTGAATTGATGGCAATTGAACCCGTTCAGGGAGAAGGTAATCCTGGTCAATGTGTAGAGCGCGCTTTCTATGACGAGGCGCGAAGATTAACATTAGAGCATGGCTCAATGCTACTTGTAGATTCTATTCAAGCAGGATTGAGAGGCCAAGGTTGTTTGTCCATTGTTGACTATCAAGGATTCCAAGATTGTATTGCTCCAGATCTTGAAACGTGGTCAAAAGCGATGAATGCTGGTCAATACCCTCTATCTGTACTCGGAATGAATGCAAGAGCATCATCCCTCTATGTTTCTGGAATCTATGGTAATACGATGACTACTAATCCTAGGGCATTAGAAACAGCAGTAGCAGTACTGGATAGAATTACACCTGAGTTAAGACAAAACATTCGCGATAAGGGTGAAGAATTTGTAGAAAAATTGAGTCAACTTGCGGAAGAATTTCCTGAATACATTACCTTGGTTCAAGGAACTGGCTTGTTATGCAGTGCAGAATTAAGACCAGATGTCCTACCTGTAATCGGATTCGATGCAGTGGAACCATGGTGTAGAAAGAGAGGGCTGGGAGTTATCCATGGTGGAAAGAATGCATTAAGGTTCACCCCACACTTTGCAATTACTTCCCAAGAAATTGATTTGATAATCAGCATTGTTAGAGAATCAATAATTCACTTTACTTCATAATCAACTAAGTGAAGTTACAATATCTTCTCTCTTGAATTGATTTGATGCATACTTTGCAGCTAAGACCGCATACAATAATGAGGTTCCTACCCAAATCAAAATATGCGACACAATGATTCTATTCATTAGTAATTCACGTAGTGCAAGTAGAACATTAACCACTGGAATTGCAAACCAAAACGACTCAATTCCATCTAGATTGATAACTTGCGTAAATAATGCTGGGAAAATAATTAGCATTATCGCTGGACCCAAAATACTGCCAGCCTCCTTTACACTATGAGATCTCATTGCAAGTGCTAATTCAATTGCAACAACCATAATGGCAAATAGCATTATTGCACCAACGATTAAGATTATTGTCATCAATGACAATTCAGGAACTCCAAGAATACTAGAACTTGCTAGATAGCCTATTGCAAATAGTAATCCAAATATTTGCAGTAATACGCCAACACCGGTAATAGTGGCTACTGCTAACCACTTGCCGAATAATAATTCCAGCCGCGTACATGGCAGGCTTAGAAGTGCTTCCAAAGTCCCTCTTTCGCGTTCTCCTGCAGTCATATCGATAGAAGGCTGTATCGCTGATGAGAAGGTCCAAACGGCCAATACTAGCGGTATAAACATGGATAAGGCCATACCAGCCTGCTCACCAGCTGTTGCAGCATCTGCTTGAGAAATCTCTCCATCCCATCTCAATGGGTCCAAAGTTGAGTTTACATCAAGGCCACCGGATTCAATTCGCGCTGCAGTTTCATTATTCTCCCATTCATTTAGGTCATACAACAATCTTGATTTCGCCTCTCTAGATTGCTCAGATGTAGACATATGGAGAATTGAATAATACCAAATATCTTCATTTTGAGTAATCCTTAGAACAGCATCAACAGTACCATTTCTCAGTTTTTCTAGGTCATCACCTGGTTGACTCAAATCATCTAATATTGGCAATTCCTCATATGTTATTTGTATTGAAGATTGATTGATTATAGCGCTCAAATTATTTGGCATTCCATCGGTTTGAATAGTCAAATCCAATTCAAGTGATTGTAATTCTGCTGCTTCTGACTGAAGCAGTACAGGGAATAATATGAATAAAAGTGGGAACATCAATAATGGTATTACAATAATGGCAATTATTGTTCGCCAGTCTCTAGCGAATTCAACAACCTCCTTTTTGGCAATTTGCTTAATTCGCATTGCACTACCATCAGCCATCGAGGTCCACCTCCAGTTCAGGGGTTTTTGGAGTGAAAAGTTTTCTCCACCAAGCAGTAAACCTGCCTTCTGAGTCATCATCTTCAGACCTTGCCCTCGCTTGATCTGCAGTCAAAGAAACATATGCTTCTTCGAGAGAATCTTGTTCGGTTTGTTGCATCAACTGTTGTGGAGAACCATCTGCTCTTACCTCACCGTTGTGAATGATAATGATTCGATCACATACTTGTCTTGCTTCTTCTAATTGATGAGTTGAATATACTACTGTTCCACCTTCATCTCTTAACTGCTTAACAAGTGCTCTGACAGTTCTTGCACTTGTAATGTCCAATCCCGCCGTAGGCTCGTCTAGAAGAAGGATACTAGGTCCATGTGCAAGAGCCCTAAGAAGGGCTGTTTTCTGCCTCATTCCTCTACTGAATCCTTTGGTATGCCTACTAAGGCTATCACTCATACCTAGTCTACTGGCAAATAATTGTGTACGCTTCCATGATGATTCATCATCAATTCCGTACAATCTTGAATGATAGCGAATATTTTCCCATGCCGTCAAACGTGAATACAATCCTGTAGATTCGGGAACTACACCCAATAAGTGCCTCATTTTTGTAACATCGGAACCATCTTGTAATGTTACACTTCCACTAGTTGGCGTATAGACTCCAGCCATTAGTCTCAAAAGTGTAGTTTTCCCTGCACCATTACTACCGACCAAACCAACGATTTCACCACTGTGAATATCTAAATCAACATGAGTTAGGGCTTTTATCTCGTCAAAATGCTTGGCGACCCCCTTTATTGAGAGCAACTTTTCAGACATTATTTTCCCTCAACTGGCTCTTCCGGATTCAACCGCAGCATCTAGACCAGGGTGCTTCTCTTCTAGGCGACAGGCACGTAGCAATTGCTGTCTTAATTGCTGATGAATTTCTTTCTGAGGAATACCCATTTCTACTAAATTACCGATCATGTTGAATGCCCCTTGTATTGCTCCAGCATCAAGAAATGCATCATTGGAAATTTTTCCGTTATTCCGTAGGTTATCTAACTGAGCAGAAACAAATTCCGCTTCTTTTCTAACTCGTGGGCCATCAATATGTGGTAGGGCAATAAGGTGGTCTACGCAAGTTCTCATCAAATCAACCCTATCACAGTAGGGTTAAGAGAGTATTCCTCAAAAATTTTCATTGAGTTTCATTTGTCAATTTTTCTGTTTTAATTCCACCAATACCCCGCCTGTTGATTTGGGGTGTACGAATGCAATTTTTGAGCCACCAGCACCGAGTTTTGGTTCATTATCAATCATCTGAATACCGTTATCCAGTAAATAGTCAATTAGCGCTTGCAAATTGTCTACGCGGAAACACAATTGTTGAATTCCAGCCCCGCGCTTTGCCAAAAATCGACCGATGGGTGTATCCGGAGAAGTTGGTTGAAGTAATTCGATCATTGGTGGGTGACTTTCAACACTCTCATCTGAAGGAGAAGTTGAAAAAAATCGAGTGGTAACTCCTTGTTCTATTACAGTTTCATCCTCTGTATTATTTACTAATCCAAGTAGTTTCCAAAAATGACTAGCTGAGTCTAAATCACTAGTTGCTATTCCGATATGATCTATGTGTATTGCTCCAAAATCCATTTTCTCACCTCAAAATCCACTTGGAGCCTTCCATTCGCCAAACTCATCGCGCATTGCATTCATTATTTCTCCAAGTGTGCAATTTGCCTTTACAGCATCTAGGATCAATGGAAATAGATTTTCTGTACCAGCAGCCGCAACCGCAATTGCATCAATGCACTTCTGTGCCATCACAGAATCTCTATTATCTCTTAGATTGGCCAATCTTTGACATTGCATTTGGCCAACAGCAGGGTCTAGTTGTAGGACTTCAGTACTTGTTTCATCCTCCATTACTCCATGGTTAACACCGACTATTTTTCTTTCACCAGATTCAACATCCATTAGATGCTTAAACGCAGCATTGTGAATTTCCCTTTGTTGCCAACCCTGCTCAATTGCTGCCAATGCTCCACCTAGGGATTCAATTTGTTTTATCTGAGCAAAAGATTCTTGGTAAATTCTTTCGGTTAACGCTTCCACATGGTAAGAACCACCCAATGGGTCTACAATATCAGCAGCACCACTTTCTTCAGCGATAATTTGCTGAGTACGTAGCGCTACAGTAGCACTTTTTTCAGTAGGTAAACCCAGTGCTTCATCATAAGAATTGGTGTGGAGGCTTTGTGTGCCCCCACAAACTGCTGCGAGAGCCTGTATTGTCACCCGAGCGATATTATTGAGTGGTTGTTGTGCAGTTAGGCTTACCCCTGCAACTTGAGTATGGAATCTAAGCATTGCAGACTTTGGATTGGTAGGATTATATCTTTCATTAATCAAATCAAACCATAGTCTTCTCGCAGCTCTAAATTTGCTTGCCTCTTCAAAGAAATCATTATGGCAATTGAAAAAGAAAGAAAGTCTTGGAGCAAATGCATCAATATCCAATCCCGATTCTATTGCCGCCTCAACATATGCCAGTGCATTTGCAAGTGTGAAAGCCACTTCCTGTACTGCAGTGGAACCGGCTTCGCGAATATGATATCCTGAAATTGAGATTGTATTCCAAAGAGGTATATGTTCTGCACAATATTCAAACACATCAGTAATCAATCGCATAGATTGTTTTGGTGGAAACACATATGTTCCTCTGGCAATATATTCCTTTAGAATGTCATTTTGTATAGTTCCAATAACTTTGTCAGATGAGACTCCTTGTTCTTCTGCTACTGCGACATACATCGCCAATAGGATAATTGCAGGCGAGTTAATTGTCATCGATGTACTAACTTGGTCTAATGGAATCCCATCAAGTAATAACCGCATATCATCAATAGAAGATATGGAAACACCTACTTTCCCAACTTCTCCCAGTGATAATTCATCATCTGCATCTAGGCCAAGTTGAGTTGGCAAGTCAAAGGCAACAGAGAGTCCTTTTTGCCCTCTTTCCAACAGAAGTTTAAATCTTTTATTTGTCTCTTCGGCACTGGAGAAACCAGCATATTGGCGCATTGTCCACAACCTTGAGCGGTACATAGTGGAATGAATACCTCTAGTATATGGTGCGCTACCCGCACTACCCACATTTGACTGAGAATATCCCACATCAGAAAGAGTATCTTGATCGCTTTGCAGAGGAATGTCAAGACCGCCAAGGGTTTCCCACTCCTCTTTACGTGACGCGACCATACAGTGCCCAAGTGTAGGCGATTCTTCAACACTCCCCAATTCGGGAGCAGAAATAATTATTCAATGATGATGGCCATTAGGGCCGTGAACGTGTCCATGAGAGAGTTCTTCTGCATCAGCACTGCGCAGTTCAATAATTTCTACTGCGAATGTCAATGACTCGCCAGCTAACTTGTGATTGAAATCAGCAGTCACTTCATCATCTGTTAATTCAACAATGGAAAATGGTGCTGGACCATGTTGCATCTGTGCAACTAAAGTCATTCCAATTTCCAATTTTGCTTCTTCTTCTAACGAAGCAAATTCACTGCGAGGAATTTTCATCATAGCAGCATCTTCTCTTGCACCGTATGCCTTGTCTGGGGTTAGAGTAAACGTTCTCTTTTCACCAATTTTAGCACCTTGAATCTCTTCTTCGAAGCCAGGAATCATCTGACCATGTCCAACAAGAAATGTTAGCGGGTCTTTTCCTTCACTGCTATCGAATACTTCTCCACTTTCTGGCATTGTACCTGTATAATGTACGCTTGCAACTATATCTTTTCCTACTGTTAATTCACTCATATTTTCACCTTCTGGTTGTATATTTCCTAACTAAACTCTTCAATTTGTCACCGATTTCTTCGGTTAGGATATTTTCTAGAATTTTCGTATCAATAAATTCATACGATTCATCCACTGACATTCTTTCACCTTTGGCCCACACTTGGCCTAGAATATTTGAACGGTGCTCTTCAGGAACGGTTGGGTTGTCAAGAATATCTCTTGCAGCATATTTGTATTCCAAATATTTTTGCCTGTTGAGTCGCTTCTCTTGTTTTTGCCTTCCGCCACCTTTTTTCGCATGAGGTCGGCGTTTTTTACGGCGATCATTAGTGGCCTTGATTTGAGTTTCTTCAACCACTTTGAATACATTTAATTGTGAAACTGCAGGTTTTACACTGGCTTTTGCAACTGCTGAAAAGGATTCAATTTCTGCCTTTGCTTCAACCAATTTTACTTCTTGAACAACCTCAACCACTGGTGCGATTTCTTCAACAACAGCACCAACTTTTTGTTGTTCTGCATTCAATTTTGATGCAGCAGATTTCTTCCGTAGTTCTGCCAAGCGGTCGGCACGTGAGGATGTTTTTTCAGTTGTCTGCTGTTTTTGATTCTGCTTAGAAATACCAGTAGTTGTTGGTTTAGCAACACCTTGTCCTGCAGCATTAGGTTTGGATTCCGACATTCTTTCAAGCGCTTCTTTTCGCTTTTTGTCTAAATCTGTTAAAGTATTATTTTTCACTGGTTGATTAGTTGGTTTTGGAGTCCTTTGAGGAGAACTTTGAGCGCGTTTATTATGACGCTGATTTCTCTGCGAATTAGCATCACTGGCAAATGGATTAAAAGGCTCACCTCTCTTCTTTTTGCGCTCGATGGTCGTCTCCCCCAAACATGTGGCGTAGCCGACCCCATAAAACGGTTAGCGTTCAGTATATGTTTCACGCCCAAGTTATTGGCGTTTGGTCAGTGCGTAAATATTGGTCAATTGCACTTTGCGAATAGTCGGTTAATCTTCCATTCTTGAGTTCTAAAAATCCTAGTTTTGCGATCATTGTTCCGTTATCAATGCAATACATTCTCGGTGGTGCAAAGGAAGTGGATTCTCGTTCCTCGGCCATCATATCACACATAGTACGTAATCTTGTATTGCAGGCGACACCACCTCCAAGTAATAGTTCAGTTTTACCAGTATGAGCCATTGCTCTTTCAGCTACTTCTACACAAGCAGCAAAAACATGCTCTTGCAATGACCAACAAACTGCTTCAAGAGGTTTTCCAGATTCTAGTAGTCTCTGTGCAGCAGTCATTACCCCCGAGAATGCTAAATCCATACCTCTAACCGCATAGGGTAATTCTAATCCTTCCATTGATGGATGTGGATTACTCTCAAGCCATTTTGCTGCAAGTTTCTCTATTACTGGGCCACCAGGAAATGGTATTCCTTGTGTTCTGGCAAATTTATCCAACATATTGCCTATACCAATATCGAGTGTTTCCCCCAAAACGCGATATCTTCCCTCCAACCTTGCTATGACTTGTGTATTTCCTCCTGATACATACAATAAGACTGGGTCATCACATCCACATTGGTCTCTGCCAATTTCGATATGGGCTACACAGTGGTTAACTCCAATTAACGGGACCTCAAGTTTACTTGAGATTCCCCTTGCAATAGCTGCACCAACTCTCAAACAAGGACCCAATCCAGGACCCTGTGAATAAGATACTGCTCCAATGTCAGTCATTGAAATATCATTTTGAATCAGTATTTTTTCAAGCAGTTGAGGAGCCACTTCTTTGTGATGGTCAGCAGCCTGGCGCGGATGGATTCCACCTTCATCAGGACTAACAGTGTCGGAACACGAAGGAAAGGGTTTACCACTAGAATCAACTAATCCAAATGACAAAGTATGTGCCGTAGATTCAATTCCGAGGGTCCATTTGTCCATCTCGCTCAGACACTCCTCATGGCTATGGTTCTTCAACCCTCACGCATAAGCCCCACCAATGCGAACCATATTGTTGGACCTTGGACCGATGGCGCATCTCTCTGGAAAGGGTTCTTTGAAGGGTAGAGGGATATCAGATATTGATGCTCTAACTAGTCCTGCAGGTAATGGAATTGTTGTGGAAAATGGAATAATAACACGAATTGATGACTCTAAAGTGTTAGAAGAAGAATTTGGTAGAGAAAATATCCATCAATCGAAATCATCTCTTCAGGAGAATAAAATATATTCGTTACAAGGCAAGGCAATAATTCCTGGCTTAGTAGATGCTCATACTCATTTGCTTTGGGCGGGCGACCGTTCTCGTGAAGTTTCATGGCGACAGCAGGGCCATTCATATTCAGATATCGCTTCAATGGGCGGCGGTATTGTTTCCACAGTTGATGCTACAAGAAATTCATCACAAAGCGAATTGGTGGAGTTGGGATACAAGAGGCTTCGAGGAGCCTTTAGAAATGGCTCAACCCACTTGGAAATAAAAAGTGGCTATGGCTTATCAACAGAGGCTGAATTAAAATTATTATTGGCAGGACAAGATCTTTCAAAAATGGACCATCTGCCAAGTATTGACCAAACTTGGCTCGGGGCACACGCTACTCCGAAAGGAAATACTCGTCAAAATTATGTTGAAGAAATCTTGAGCGATCAACTCCCCTCGGTAATCGACCAAGGAATAGCGCGTTCAGCAGATGTGTTTTGTGAACCCGGATGGTTCACAGTTGAGGAGAGCGAGGATATTCTAAAGCAGTCTAAACAGGGAGGTTTAGACCTCCGAATCCACATCGATGAATTTACTGATGGTGGAGGTGGAGAATTAGCTGCAGATTTGAAAGTCACCACCGCCGACCACGCCCACTATACTTCTAGCGATGCTAGAATGCGTATGCAAGATGCTGGCGTAAATTGTGGTTTTTTGCCCGGAACACCGTATGCAATGGGAGAGCAATGGCCTGATTTCAACAATATTACAGAACAGGGATTCACCTGGTCAGTAGCAACAGATTTCAATCCAAATTGCCGCACATTAAGTCTACCATTCATCGCATCAATCCTAGTACAGCGCTGCGCAGTATCACCATTAGCCGCGTTAGTTGCATGTTCACGTAACCCAGCTCAAACAACTCCACATCCATCCGGAGCCCCGCATGGAGTGATAGAGGAAGGCGCTGTTGCTAATTTGAATGTCATTGATGGGCCATGGTGGCAGGCTTGGTGCCAACAGCCTGGAGATTCCCCATTCCACGCAACAATGCTTGAGGGAGAATTAATCTTTCATTGAATAATTATGATTTCCAATTACTTTCTTTTTAGAAAACAAATAATATAAACTAACATCAAAACATAATAAGGTGGAAATCATGGTTGAAGCAATAATTGAAACTGTTGTATGTTCACCAGCTCAGGGCAGAGATGCAAGATTATTGAGAATGCTAAATGCACGTCAAGAGTTCAAGCGTCAAAAGTCTGGATGTCTCGCGGCTTGGCATGCTAAGTCAAGC
>Ga0209043_1000111_pt1 | contig 51947 bp, 52 predicted proteins | sample SaaInlV_100m_DNA_3_FD_184654 | JGI IMG/M metagenome (GOLD analysis project Ga0209043, IMG submission 184654) | Marine microbial communities from expanding oxygen minimum zones in the Saanich Inlet - SI037_S4LV_100m_DNA (SPAdes) (version 2) | ecosystem: Environmental > Aquatic > Marine >... | reverse complement strand
AGATGAGAATTACTGCACAAGGCTACATCGACTCAATGGAGGCCACTCAGAAGGCGTTATCTAACTGTGTGATTGAGTTATTCAATATGACCAGACCACCAGAGGTTGAATTAGGCAAGATCAAAGGACTGGTTAAGACGATGGGATTGGATAAGTTACTGGATAAGGCTGAATCGAAATAAGATGGCCTCTACCTGTTGATGGAGTACCGCCACAATGGATGGGCAGGTTCATACCCTCCCCATTACCCCCCCCTTCAAATCAGTGTTAAGATCAGTCTTATCAATAATAATAAAGATATACCCCATGAATCGCTTTACTCCTGTCGTTGCTGGTCTGCTTCTTTTAGGCACTTATCCCATCTCAGCAGAGGATGTATCCGTAGAAGATGTTGTTAAGCCTGATATAAGGGCCATAGGCCAGACCCAAGGCGCTGGAGTGCCTAATGCCATAGGCGCGGGGGCTTTTGTACCTCTTCACACCACCTCTAATGCCGTCACTTATGTGGATGTGGAGGCCAAAGCCCATCTGGATGACAGATCAGGCGACAGCAGTATTATCAACACGGATGTGGCAGGGACTACGCTTTCTACTTCCACCCGCGTAGGTTACCGCTGGCTTAATGATGTAGGAGACTGGATGTACGGGGTGTATGCAGGATATGACACCAGAGAGTTAAAAGCAGGGCCAGTTGATACCACTGTTACCGTCACTGACCCCAGAACCGTTCACTTCCAGCAGGTTGCGGTAGGCGCAGAGGCGGCTTCCAACCAATGGAGTCTTCATGCCTATGTCCTGATGCCTACAGGGACAACCGAGAAGCAACTTAACAGCCACTACCAAGCCGGTGCGCTGGATACGCTAGGTGTGGATGCGGGTTACCAGATCAACGAAAAAACTAAAGCCACGGTAGGTTATTACCATCAAAATGGTGATGTCGGGGAGACCGATGGTTCAGGTGTCACAACTGGACTTTCCTACGACATCAATCAAAGCCTCACGGCAGGAGTCAAAGTCTCCTATGACGATGCTTTTGAAACCCGTGTCATGGCGACCGTCAACTACACCTTTGGCAATCTCATCCAAGGTGATGAAGAAGAAAAAGAGGCCAGAGTGAATTGGCTGATGAATGCCTTGAGTGCATCACCTGAGCAAAGGGATGTGCGGGTGCATGATGGCCCAATCCTTTGGAAAATTACTATGACTCCTGAAGGACAGCGGGTGATGATGGCCATAGACAACCAAATTTATGGCCGTTGCGATCCTCCTCCGCAGCCTGAATGTATTCACAGCGATAGTAAATGTGTTGACATGTACGGATGGGAGGCTCCGTGTCCACCTTACGGTTATTCCACGTGCTACGACGATCTCTTCCCCTGCCCGTCGTAAATAAATGATTGACCACAACGGACTCATTGAAAAAACCAATACCATACTCCACACAGTACATAGAACGCCTCTTTACGCTACAGCGTATACCTACGCTAAACCCTCTCTTTACCCCTCCGATGTGACCCCCATCACATTCAAAAGTTGAGCCACCACCCTAACAGCGGTATTCTTGGGCCATAACCCAAGGAGAATTCTATGAGCGACTTTCAATCATTCCGTGATGCTGTTCTAGAAGATGACGATCTTCAAGAACAAGTTATATCCATCGTCAATACAGCAACTTCCAATGGGTCAGGGATGGGTGATGGCATAGCCACCCTTGCGAAGACTCATGGCTTTACCATTACATCAGATGAGGTCTATGCCCATCAGGACTTCCTGGGACAAGATGGTGACTTGACGGACTTTGAACTGGAGTTAATTAGTGGGGGTCAGGGAACTGATCAGGGCTGCTAACCCCATTGATTCCAACCGCTTAACCAAATCCTCAGCCCTAAGATGCGTATAGCGCAGTAGATTCCCTTATAAACAGTTCTATAATTTAACGACATATCAGATTAACGATATATCAGAAGACCATTGATAGATCAGTAAAAGATCATAGGAGATATAGATCATGAACCGTTTCACTCCTGTTGTTGCAAGCCTTCTTCTTCTAGGCGCTTATCCTATATCCGCACAGGATATTTCTGTAGAAGATACCGTTAACTTTGATCTAAGGGCCATCGGCCAGACCCAAGGCGCTGGCGTTCCCAATGCTGTCGGTTTAGGCGCTTTTGTTCCGCTGCATAAAACCTCCAATGCGGTCACCTATGTCGATATAGAAGTCAAAGGTAATGTGGCTGACCGATCAGGGGATAGCAGTATCATCAATACCGAAGTCGCCGGCACCACGCCTTCTTCTTCTACCCGTCTGGGTTATCGACGGTTAAATGAATCAGGCCAGATGTATGGCGTCTATGCAGGCTATGACACTAGAGAATTAAAAGCAGGACCAGTGGATACCACTGTAGTGGTCACTGACCCCAGAACCGTTGACTTCCAGCAGGCGGCAGTCGGTGCTGAGTTTGTCTCCAACCAATGCCGCTTTGATGTGTATGCCCTGATTCCTACAGGGGCTACCGAACAGATACTTAACAGTCATTACCTAGTTGGTGCGCTGGATACCTATGGGGCAGATGTCGGCTACCAGATCAATGACAAAACCAAAGTCTCAGTGGGTTACTACTATCAGCACGGAGATTTAAACGAGGCGGATGGAGGTGGCGTCTCAACGGGTCTTAACTATGACATTACCAATAACCTTACCGCTGGCCTTAAAGTCTCCTATGACGATGCTTTTGACACCCGTGTCATGGCGACCATCAACTGGTCACTTGCTGATCTTTTAAAAGGAGATGAAGATGAAAAAGAGAGAACCACAAACATGTTGATGAGCGCGATGAGCGCAACTTCGGGTAATAGAGATGTGCGACTCCACGACGGGTTTTTCGGTGATATTGCGAATTGGTTCGCGGGAGCTGGCGCGTCAATCGCGCAATTTGGCTGCACATTTATATCGCTAGAGTGTTGGACACGGGAGTGCTTCTGCAATAGTTGTGCATTAACCGAGCCCATGATGGGTATGTGCGCAGCGTGGCCCAGTGGCCCTGAACCAACCAGCAAACCAGCTAATTGGCCGACTGGCGCGTGTTGGCCGACAGCAATAAATGGGGGTTGCTATTGAAGGCAGCAGGTAGACCCAGTAGCAAAGAGCGCTCACAACGTAGCAGCGCATAGGTAGGGCGGTATACCCAACAGATTCAGTACACCCCCCGTCATCAACTGGGGGTGTTTGCTTTAAGGGATGCCCAAGCGCTTTAGGATGTAATAACGTCTTAAACCACGCTAACCCAACCTCTTAACCAAATCCTCCGCCCTTAGATGCGTATAACGCCTCTCTACGCAACGGCGTGTACCTTACCTACGCTGACTCCTATCTAACCTCTTATGTGATCCATATCACATTTCCCAGTTGAGCCACCACCACGACAGGCGTATGCTTTCAGGTGTAACAACAGGAGACAGCCATGAGTAAAGAAAACCTAGACCAATTCATTCAAAAAGTCACAGACAGTGAAGAACTCCAAGCCCGTATTGGTGAAGAGATGGATGCCGACTCACTGATTGCACTGGGTGCAGAGCATGGTTGTGAGTTCACTGCTGATGATTTAACGGCAGGTGCTGAGTTAAGTGACGAAGAGTTGGATGGAGTGGCGGGAGGGGCTCTGACCGTCTTTACCAATGTGGCTTCGTTTAAACTAGATGGGACTAAATACCGGATTGGGACCAAACACGCTCCCGGCACTGCCAAGTACACGAAAGTAGAGTGGACTTAGTTAAAGCCTGCATCAACAACCTGACCCTCCTGCTGGTCGTCAACCGGCAGTGAGGGTGTTTAGGTTATCCCGGTGTTTGAAAGCCTAGGGTTTGTCTAACTGTTGATGGAGCACCGTTCGGCCAATTGAACCTACCAGACATAGCAGAAAAAGCAGAAACCTTTACGGTGTTAGTGGGATGTTGGGAATAGGGTGGTGATTATCTGAATCTTCGACTAGAGTCGGGCAATACCCGCAATTGGCCCTCATGCAGAGGCTGGTAGATGCTTATAGGCCAACCAGAAATGTAGGGTACAAGACTATGGTATATCGGCAATCTTGTAACAGCAACCCCTGTTATATCAGACACTTACATGCACGTTTCGGTAGAGCCCTCAGCCTCCATTTCCTAAAAATCTCGTACTCCCGATTTATCGCAATCCTTTTCTGATAGGTTGCAGGATCGCTGCCGGATAACAGGTTGAGTTCTTCTCGTTGCCCCGTTGTCTTGTTGTGCTGTAGGTGCATCCTGGGCCATAACTTGCCAATTTCATACGTCGCGGTGGCTAGGGGTCGCTCACAGGTACTCGCGCACTCTAATTTACCGAGTTCCTATTATGGGTTTTATTTGGTGCGGGATTGACCGATCAATTTGGAGGGCCTTCGATACTGGTAATTTTGGCCTAGGCCCTGTATAGTCGCGCCTCCTCCGATTAAGGAGGCATTTCGTTTCTGACCTTTCGATGAGTTTTTATCGTCGCCTGTGCTCTGGTTAGCAACGTTCCATGGTCTAAAAGGCAACACGCCCGCCATGGTCTGGATCAGCCAGAACAAGTGAGCGCCCAGAACGGCCCCTCACGCCTAATCCCTTTTTACACTTACCCGGCGCGCAGGCCGATTGGAACTTATTGTGCTATTTGAAGAACTAAAACTCGATTCTCGTTTACTCGACGCTGTAAAAAAATCTGGCTTTACCGAGCCTACCGATATTCAGCGCGAAGCAATCCCGGTGGTACTCTCCGGGGAAGACCTGATGGCATCGGCCCAGACAGGCACCGGCAAAACCGCCGCATTTGTACTACCGGCGCTACAGCACCTTCTAAAACCCTCAAAGAAATCCGGCATCGGCCCGCGGGTGTTGGTTTTAACTCCAACCCGTGAACTCGCTATGCAGATCAACGAGGATATTCGTCAGTTCAGCCGGTTTTCCAAAGTCACGACTGGCTCGATAGTTGGAGGCATGTCCTACGCGCCTCAACTCAGAATGCTTCGAAATCGTTTGGATCTTCTGGTCGCAACTCCGGGACGATTGATGGATCACATGGAGCAAGGCAAAGTGGATTTTTCACGCCTTGAGATGTTAGTGCTCGATGAAGCTGATCGAATGCTGGATATGGGATTTATTGATGCGGTCAAGAATATTGCTGCGAAGATGCCCGCGACGCGCCAGACGCTTTTATTTTCCGCAACGCTTGAAGGCCCCGTGCTCAAAGTAGCTAACCAGCTACTTAGAAAACCACAACGCATTGCTTTAGCGGCCAATAATGAAAGCCATAAATCGATTCAACAACACATTCATCATGCGGACAGCAAAGCTCACAAGCAAGAGTTGCTGGAACACCACTTGAACGATGGACAACTAACCAAGGCTCTGATTTTTACTGCTACCAAACGTGGCGCCGATCAACTGGCAAAGGTTTTGCGATCAAAAGATCACAAAAGTGCCGCACTGCACGGTGATATGAGTCAAAACAAACGCCGCCAGACCGTTGAGAATCTTAAAAAAGGGCGGGTAGAGATGTTGGTAGCCACGGACGTTGCAGCTCGCGGGCTTGATATTAAAGATATCAGCCATGTAATTAATTTCGATTTACCGATGGTCGCTGAGGACTATATTCATCGAATTGGTCGAACGGGCCGGGCAGGCGCCACCGGTTGTGCGATCTCCCTTGTGGGATCTTCGGATTGGCCCAAGTTGGGTCAGATCGAAAGACTGACGGGCCAGAAGATCAAACGCGAAGTGATTGAAGGCCTTGAGCCGACAGCCTCCGAACCCAAAAACAAGCATGGCAACAAGCCTCGGCCCAACTCCAAGCGCAAGTTCAGCCGGAGCTTTAAATCCGAGAGCCCAAGTAAGCCGGGTCATTGGAGAAAGCGATCTGCAGGACCTAAGCGAGCAAAGCAACAGCGAGTAAAAAAGGCGGCTTGAGTAGTCGAGACTCGAGACCCTTAGGGAATTTTTGAGATTGTGACCTCGGTGCCATGCGCCGAGGAGCTCTCTCCCATATCGGTCTTTGTGGGCGCTTGTAAAATGTTTACGTTGGCCGCTCGGGGCTCTGTTTTAAGCCAGCGACTCTTGTAACTGAGTAGCGCTCCGGGTGTGATCGCATCGGAGAGCTTAGCAGTAAGATCCAGCTCTCCCAACTCGTTAGAAAGGCGGACACGGTCGCCATCGCGGATGTTAAACGCGCCGGCTGTCTCCGGGTGAATAACCACAAGCGCCGGACCGAGTTGTTTTTGGATTCTGGGGTCGTTGCCAAAGCTGGAATTCATCAGCCATTTGTCTGCGGGTGAAAGTAGCCGAAGTTTACCGTGCGCAGGCGCAGAGTCGATGCGCGGCTGCGGTAGACGTGGATGACCATCTGCTTCTGCACGCTCGCTAGCGAGTTCAATCTTTCCACTCGGGGTAGGGAATTCTCCTTCGGACCAGAGAATTAAAGGCTCGACACTAATATGGGCCCAGCCGCGTTCGGCGAAGTCCGGCCACGCATCCATGATGCCTGCCGCTTTAAGGGTCGAACCTAGAATTGCGTGATCGTCTTCATAAAGGGCCGGGTCGTCTAAGTCCATAGCCTTTGCTAGTTTTCGAAATATCTCCTGATTGGGCAAAGATTCGCCCAAAGGTTCCTGACACTTAACCTGGGCGGCAACGGTGAGATAAAAATACGAGGCACAAAGATCATCAAACTCGAGGAAGCTCGCTGCAGGCAGAACAATATCGGCATACTCGGCCGTGTCGGTCATGAAACAGTCAATCACCACTGTAAAGAGATCTTCGCGGGCCAGGCCCTTGCGGGTCGAAGTCTGATCCGGATTTGATGCAAGCGGATTACAGTTCCACACTAAAAAAGAGCGGATCGCCGAAGAATCCTGTAACAAACTAGGCATATCCATCTGGCTAACAGTATTAGGTTGGCTTTGCGGTTCCGGCTTGCGATAGATAGGTGCCGTACCTACCCGTTCAGCTATAGCGAGAGTATTGTTGAGATAATAAAAGCCCGTGCCGGGCTTACCAATATTGCCGGTCAGGGCCGGTAACATGGCGCAGGCCCGAAACACATTACCCCCTTGCGGCTGGCGCTGAAGCCCTTGTCCCAGCCAGAGCAGCGATGGTCCTTTTGCATAGGAGCGTGCGGCGGCTTCGATCAACGCGGCTGGAACACCGGTTGCTCTTTCACCCCACTGGGGCGTGCAAGCTTTGATCAACGGTAGCACTTCCGCGTACCCTTTTACACGAGCGCTCACATACGTTGAATCAACAAGGCCTTCACACTGGATAACGTGGGCAATTGAGTAGGCAAGGGCGGCGTCGGTGCCGGGCCGTAGTTGCAGGTGCAGATCAGCTGCAGCGGCCGTTTCGGTCCTTACAGGGTCGATGACGATAACTTTCGCGCTCTGGCTATACAGCCAGTTCTGGTTTACATGGGGTCCGCAATGTGACGGGTTGGCCCCCCAAACCATTATGCAGGCACTGTCTTTTGCTGTCCGAGGATCAAAGCCTGTCACGGAATCTCCGAAAACGTAGTTCAGAGCCGTGTGCCCCGCGGCATTACAAACCGTATCTGGGTCAACCTCGGTTGCACCAAGGTGGGTAAAAAAACGGCTTGGGAAGCTCCCGGCAATCACCGAGCAGGTCCCGGTGTAATGAGTATGGTAAATCCGGTCAGGGCCGTACTGGCGGGCCGTGTTGGTTAACTGTTCCGCTATTTCCTTGATCGCGAGATCCCAGGAAATTCGTTTGAACTTGCCTGAGCCTTTAGGCCCGATACGTTTTAGGGGGTATAGCAAGCGTGTGGTTTCATCAAGCCATACGCCGTTATAACCAATGGCGCATTTAGGGCAGAGCGCTCCTCGGTTAGACGGGTGCTCTGGGTTCCCTTTCACCTTAATGACTTTCCCATCCTCTTGGTCTACTAAGATGCCGCAACCGTCGTAGCAGTCCCTGGGGCAGGTTGTTTTAATCAAACTTGAATTGGTTGTCATTGCATGTCAAGTGATCGCAAGATATTCTCGATTCGGCTGTGGAGTTAATCAGAAAGCAGGATCATAAAGCAGCAATCGACGTTAGTAAAACCACGATGTTTTTTGTCTGATGCCGTGCGTTGAATGAAATGTATTAAAGATTATGGTCCTCCAATACACCCTTAGATGTTTTATATAATCTAGTAGACATTGCCTGACCCAGCCAGACGGCCAGAGCAAGCGCCCATAGGGCGCGTCAACCCTGAGACGCGAATCGGTAATCAAAATGTTGTCGCCAGACAGGTTAGAATTCACCCATGAATCTGAAGCGACGCTCCATATTGGGATCTGTTTTTTAGAATTTGTCACAACTAAAACCAATATACCGACAGACATTCGTCTAACTACGCTACAAACACTGCTATTACAGTGCCGATAGATTGCCCGGGTGGCGAAACTGGTAGACGCAAGGGACTTAAAATCCCTCGGCCTTACGGCTGTGCCGGTTCGACTCCGGCCCCGGGCACCAACCTTGACCTCGAACGGGCGAGTTAGCCCGGGATCTTTGGACACCGTTCGATGTTTTGGTTTGCGCGCTTAATCCCAATCGCAACCCTGGTGCTCTGCTTGCCAGGCCAGAGCCAATCTAGTGAGGGGATAGCTTTTATGAGGTTCGCAGGCGACTCGGAATGGGGCTATTCTGTAGTTCCCGACCCAACGGGACTGGGACCGACCGAGATGGTGGAGCGATTCGAATTGCGCCCTGGCGACTGCACCTCTGTGCCTCCTTATGACGACTGCTCATTAGGGGCTGAAAGAGCAGAGCGGGCTCAAGCCCGCCGCCCGAGCGAGGCAGTCTCGGGGCCAGAGTGGTACCGCTGGAACATTTTTTTCCCGGAAGATTTCATCAATACCTACCCGGCCAAAACCCGGCACGGGCAGTTTATTGACCATGGAAAACAAGATCCAGCGTGGGCTCTGGAGGTCGGCAGTACTGGCGTCCTGTGGCTGGGAGCTCGACTTATTGAAGAAGCGCTTTATTTTTCGTTGATCGACGAAAATGAGCTTCGCGGCAAATGGCATGAGATTATCGTTCACGCCGTTTGGAGTTCCGATGAGGGTGAGATCGAAGTGTGGACAAATGGTCAAAAAAAGGCGTCTTATCGAGGACCTACCTGTGTTCGGTGTCGGGTTTTCTTCAGTTATGGCGTACACCGGATCGGTGTCTCTGTTTTTCAAAAAAAGTTCCCGGGCAGCGCTCTTCCAGTCCAGGTTGTGTTTTATACGGAACCGGAATCAGCATGGGTTGACCCTCACTGGATCACACCAGAACCCGATACCGAACCGGAAACAGAGTCCGAAAACTTTCAAAAGGCAGTCGAGCCTGGTAGTGGCAGCGCTAGCTCGGCAGTGGAGCCCATGGTCGTTTCCGCCGAGGTAGAAACCAGCCTTGACCAAACAACGGTATCGAAGGCTCTGGACGATTCCGAGGTGGGCGAGGCAACAAGTTCGACCGATGACTCTCAAGCAACAGCTCAGAAAGCCGAAACCAATAAAGTGAACGAGGACGATCTTCCGGAGGGGGGCGAGGCGCGTGGCGACAATCAGTAGTTGTGTTAACTCTGGATTTAGGAGTCCTTGATGAAAAAATACTTTATCTCCCCTGGCGATCTTCTGCGGGATTCGTTTTTGCTCGGGCAGAAAATCATCGAGAGCGGATTCCGCCCGGACTTTATTGTGGGTATCTGGCGTGGCGGCACGCCCGTTGGGATCGCAGTCCAGGAACTTCTGGATTATGCCGGCATAGCGACTGACCACGTGGCTATTCGGACATCCTATTACAAAGGTATTGCTGAAACGGCCGAAACGGTTCAGGTTCACGGCCTAGGTTACTTAATTCGTAAAATCAATCGGGACGATTCACTCCTGATCGTCGATGATGTCCTCGATTCTGGGAAGAGTATAGAAGCCGTAATAACGGACCTTAGAGCTCGTTGCCGGCGTAATATGCCCTCGGACCTTAGGGTCGCGACGTGCTGGTATAAACCCACTAAGAACCAGACCGGCAGGATCCCTGACTATTTTGTCCACGAGACTGATCAATGGTTGGTTTTCCCTCACGAGCTGCAAGGGCTGTCCGCGAAGGAGGTCTGCGATGGGAAACCAGGCATTTCGGACATCGTGATGGCCTTAGGCCTTAAGTAGAAATGGTCGGGGCAGGGCGCGTAGCTCAATCAACGAGGCGCAATGCGCGCCTGGGGTAAGGAAACGACAACTTCTACACCACGGTCACCAGCACGGTTTCGCGCCACAACTGTTCCGTTGTGAAACTCCGCAACCAGACGCACGATGTAAAGCCCTAGACCTAGGTGCGTTTTTCGTGCATCCCGGGCTCGGGAGACCATCGGGTCAAAAAGCCTGTCAACAATCTCAACTGGGAGAGTCGCGCCATCGTTTGCAACCGTTAATTCAATACCATCGGCATTCCTTCTCAGGCTGACAACGATTAGCCCTTGGTCTGCTCCGAACTGGACTGCGTTATCGATCAATTTATCGAGCATCTGGGCAAGGCGGTCAGGAACCCCCTCAATAATCATAGGTCCAGCCACACGGGTGGAGACGATCCGATGTTTCGGGTTAACGGCCTGGTATCCCTCAACGCAGCCGTCAATCAAGGCAGCAAGATCAAATCGCTCGTCCTGCTCGCGGCTCAAGGCCTCTTTCAGACTCGCCGCTTCGGTCAGACTTGTGATGATTGAGCGAAGTCGGCCAACGCCATTTCGTGCTCTTTGCAGATGCTTATCATCTGCTAACTCGCGGTGGTGGTACTGAAGATTTTCAAGGGACGAGTTGACAACATTTAGTGGATTGTGGAGTTCGTGCGCGAGAGTGTCAGGTAGTTTCTCCAGGTAGCGAGTGTATTGGCCAAGATTGTGAAGCAGTCCAGAGATACTCCTTGTGAGACTGCCAAGTTCATCACTGGAGCGGGCACCGGGTCGAATTTGATCTTTGAGCAGTCGGCCTTCCGGTGTTGCTGCTTGCTCGGTTTCACGCTGTAATCGCCCTACGCGATAGGTTAATCGAGTCGAAAATACCAAGATCGCCACCGACAAAAAGAGAAAAACCCCCAAAAACAGTAATGTAAAGCGCTGCAGGGTTCGGTATTGCAAGGACAGTAGCTTGTTCCCACTTTGCTTGATCAGGACCGCGCCGTCGATGCTTCCTTGGGCCCAGATTGGCGCTGCGGTAACAATGAGCTTGGCATCTCCATAGCGACGCCGTTCAGATTTTGGCTCGCCCTCGGTGAGTACTCGCCCGAGAAGCCGGTAATCTTCCTGGCTTGAATCAATCGGCATATCCTGAAAACCGCGCGCCGGACTCCGGAGTATCCATTCGTAAAAGCGGGTAATCGCGGACTCGACGTTGGGGAAGGACCAGGCGAACTCTTCACTGTCAAGATCAAACCCCTCCCGCGCCGGAGGGAAGATAGATCCGACCTGTGCGCGAAGCCGGTACCCTCGATCCCAGATGGTTATATTCGCTTCCGACAGGTAAAGTGGTTGAATCAGTTTTGTCAATTCGGGGGTAGCAAGGCGGACCCGACCGATCCCAAGCTGGCTGGGATCTGGCTCGGTACTGATCACCCGGCTAACAACACGACTACCAATATCGTCGACATCAACTATCTCAAATTTGAGCCGCGCGCCGACACCCAGTAAGTTGCGAGGAATGCGCAATTTAATCACGTAACCCCGGTCTGTAAGATCAAGCACCCCGGCCACCTCCCGAACGGCGTCGCCACTTATCGCTTCGCGCCAGTTATCTTTCATCAGATAAATGCTGATCCGGCCAGGCTCTGTGGTTGTAAGCAGGTAACGCGAGACCGCGCCCGAACTCGCCTGGACAGTCATCCGCAGTTGATCGCTGTTGTTAAGCGAGACAAGGTCCGGGTCCCTAAAGATGATAATGTCATCGTCAATCTCGAAGTACGCGAAAAACTGCTCCGTGTCGATTGCAACACCGTGTCTAACGGCCAGGGAATCTGGTTGATACTCTGGGCCACATTCGAAAAGACCAAAACCCGTGAAATTAGTGAGTTCGCCGATCGCTGACACCCAGCCGGAGGCTGCAGCGTCGATTGATAATGATTGCTCGATCTCGGTTGGCAAAGGCCTGGATGTTCGCCCAATGACCTCTGGCACCCCAACTCCCGGGTCAAATAGATCGCTTCGGTTCCCAAGTAAGCTTGAGATACCTTGAGTCGTCAATTCCAGCGCTTGTTCTTGACCCTCAAGCAGGAACCTTTCCATCTCCCGAACCGACTCGTAGCCCATCCAGGGTATAGCCAACAAAGAGACGACCAGCAGCAAGAGCTTAGTACGAATCTTAAGCCCGGGCCGGATACCAGACGCCGCTCGGCGTTTCTTTTGGTCGACCCGCTTCGTTGATTCTCGCAGGGCTTTGAGACCAATCACTCGCGATCACGCTCCCACTTGTAGCCTGTCCCATGGACTGTCTGGATCCGGTCAAAGGTCGAATCCAGTTCGCGAAATTTGTTACGGATCCGTCGGATGTACCCGTTGATGGTATTTCGCTCGACCAACCCCTGGCGAGTGACATCACTTAGCGCCTCATAACTTTTCACATGGCCGGGATTTCGCGTGAGTGATTCGATAATCCAGAACTCTGTTAACGTCAGACTTACTGGTTGACCCTGCCAGTGCACTAACATGCTGTTTTCATCCAGTTCCAGATCACCGACTGAAAATACTGACGACTCGGGTGAGCGGTGTTGCAGTTGTTCGGAAATTCGTAATAGGGCGTGGACTCTGGCGACCAAAAACTCAAGGCTAACCGGCTTGGTGATGTAGTCCCATGCCGTCATTCGTTGCGAGGAGATTCGGTCCGCATCACTGTTGCGCGCCGTCAGGAAAATCACTGGCAAGGTAGGGCTGAGTTTTCGTAACTCCATGCAAAGGTCGAAGCCGCCATCCATGTCTTCCCCGAGCATGATGTCGAGCAGCGCAAGGTCAGGCAACTCACGCTCGAAACCAGCCTCGGCGCTTGGCTTATCCGCATAGGCTCGAACGTCATAGCCGTGCGCGGTGAGAACATCGACGTAGTTCTCCCGCTGATCCCGATCATCTTCGACTACGGCTATTACGGTTGCCATAAGGACTCCATGACAGAAAAACCTCGGGGTTTTTAGTCCTGGGAGCTAAATTCGGCCCAATGAGGCCAAGTCTCCACTTTGTTGCCACCCTTTTACCATAGGTTACGCCCGGAAAGACCCCTTGAGGGGTCTATTATTGCAACCAATGCCCGAAAACGCTTCGCAGTAAGAGAAACAAGCTTGTGACTAATAAAGTCTTTATCCCGCTGAGTGATGACCTGATTTATGAGCACCCAGAGCTCATCCTCGGGCCGATCATGGCTTTTGATCCTGCCAACCGGCAGGATTCAGGATCGTGCGACCCAAGGGTGAAAGTTGACCGACTGGTTTCTGCAGCAAGGCGCTCGGAACGAAAAACAGCCAAGACACCCACGGATAGGGCAGGGGCGCACTACTACCGTTGATCGTGTCACTTCAGTAGGTCAATAAAAACCGCGGCATTTGCCGCGGTTTCTCATTTAGTTGCGCAAACCTCCGGATTCTGATGATTCACGACCTGGTCGAACCGGGCGTCCGGCGCTCGGGCGCAAACGAGGCGTCGTGGCGCGGTCAGCCCCTCCCGCTTTATCGGTTTCCATATCGACGGAACCTTTAAACGAGCAGCCGTCTTCGAGGACCACTCTGGGCGCACGGATGTCCCCTTTAACTTTGCCACTGGGGCTGATGACGACCTGCTCACTGCCGTGCAATTCACCTTTTACCTCACCGTCAACACGAATAATGCGCGCGTTAATATTCGCTGTCACCCGACCATTGACGCTGACTACCAGGTTGTTGTCCTTGAAGTTAACTGTGCCCTCGATAGTTCCATCGACAACCAGATCCTCCTCCCCAGCGACGTCGCCGTGAATGACAATTGACGATCCGATCGTAGCCGGTTTACGGTTGCCTGGGGGCGCCTTGGTAGCGACTTTTTGAGGGGTCGCCTCGGTGACATCGTCCTGCGGGGCGGCTGTACCGCTAATTTCTTTTTGTGTCATTACAACAATTTCCTCGGTTTAGTTTTCTGGAAACGGACCGCTTGAAAGCCCTTGGGCGCGAGTCGGACTAGTGGCTTTCCGCGTCTACAGTCTGATTCTGGCTGAGCCCGGGGGAAGGGTCAAACGGTTTACTCTAAATCTGGCGTGTTGTGGAAGCTTGGCGGACCCATCGCCGACTTTACATAATATACATTATACGAATCATAATCACAGGGAGTTGTAACCAAAGTCAAATCAAGGAGTGGTCCTAAACCATTATTACGCGCCCTTCTTCGAGCCGGATTCCAGGCTAAGCCGGGTGTCGGCACGCCCCTTGAAAAAGCTCAAAGAAGTTATTTGAGGTGAGCTCGGCAAAAGCCTCTATTGAGATCCCCCTGAAATCCGCGATTCGTTCAGCTGTGCAGGACACGAAGGCAGGCTCGTTGGTTTTCCCTCGATGGGGTTCAGGCGCAAGGTACGGTGCGTCAGTTTCGACCATTATCCGATCGTCCGGTACCTTAAGGGCGATCTCCCTTAGCGCCTGGGCGTTCTTGAATGTCACAATTCCAGAAAAGGAGATATAAAATCCAAGATCAAGAGCCGCTTTTGCGGTTGCCCAATCTTCAGAAAAACAATGCATAACGCCCCCGGCGTCAGCCGCATTCTCAGACCGCATTAAATCAATTGTGTCCTTACGGGCATTTCGAGTGTGGATCACAAGGGGTTTCCCAGTGCTGTTCGCAGCAGCAATATGTGCTGCAAATCGGTGTCGCTGCCAGCCAAGATCCCCCGAGCTTCGAAAATAGTCAAGTCCGGTCTCCCCGATACCAACCACCCTCGGATCGGAGGCAAGCTCGATTAAGTCGGCCAGTTCAGGCTCTTGTGCGGGGACAAAAGCAGTGTTCGGGTGAATCCCAACTGTTACAAAGATGTTTGAATAAGGCTCCGTAAGCAACAGCATATTCGGATAATCTTCCAGGTTGACGCATACACAAAGGAGGTGTGACACCCCGGCTGCGTCGGCACGCCCTAAAACGTCAAGGAGCGAATCACCCAGTTCAGGAAAATCAACATGGCAATGAGAGTCAACTAGCATACGGTGAGCCGTTCGGACAAGACAAAAATCTAAACAAGCCAGGCTTTACAGGGTGTGGGTCGCACTGCGCCGCGAGGCAACGCCCTTAATCAGTTCTTCAATTCGCTCATTGAGCTTCTGGGCGTCGGCCCCTTTGAAATGAACCCCAATTCCTTTCGTACGGCTTGATTGAGCTCCGGACGGCGTTAGCCAGGCTACTGTCCCAGCGACTGCAAACTGCTCGGATTCGAGCAGTTTTAGGACCAAAAATACCTCGTCTCCCATGGCATAGTCGGTTTCGGTCGGAACAAATAACCCCCCTTTTTTCAAAAAAGGCATAAAGGCGGCTGTTAGTGTACGAACGTCCTTAATAGAGACGGAAAGGACACGAGGCCGGGCCGCCTTGGCTGGAAAACCCGCCGTCAGCTTCGCAACCTGGTCCTTCGATTTTTCGCTCATGACTCCCTCTCCTCGCAAATTCGGGTACAAATATCCTCGAGAAACAACTGCTCGTCAACCGCGCCGGTCGGATTAACCAGAAACCGCCCTATCTCTACAAACGCCTGAATGCATGATTCTCTACCGGAAAAGGTCGATTCACTACTACAAGAACGAGAAGACCCAACGCCAATTGCACGCTGGCGAATTTGGGCCAACGCGAGGTGTTGCAGTATCCGCAGTGCTGTTTGGATGCCGACCGCTGAACATTCCTGCGCCAGCAATAATGGATTACCTCCTGCCAGCGAAGGCCTATGTAGTTTCTCAATAAGCCCTTGAAAAAGGCCTTGCTCGCCGGCGGCAACGATGCCGTTAATCTGAAGTGGGCCAAAACCACAGCGGGCAAAAGGCAAAACATCAATTGAGGTTTCGGGATACCGATCACCCAACCACGATCTGATCACTTGGGGATCTGGTGTTGGACACTCGAGCTGAATACACCGACTCCGTATAGTTGCAGCGAGCCTGTAAGGGCGAGCACTTACGAGAATGATGTAGGTGTCGGCAGCGGGCTCTTCAAGCAGCTTGAGTAGCGCGTTCATCGAATTCGAGTTAAGTCGGTCAGCGGGCACAATCAAACTCAGTTTACGCCCCGCCCGACCGGACTTAGTAGTAAGGGAGTCACTAAGCAAACGAACAGCATCAACCCCAATCACCCGACTGGGCTTGCGGGTAGAGCTGGCCCCTTTCTCAGACATAAAATACCGACTGGCATGCCTTTGAATAGGCTCAGGTTGGTTGTCAATTTGCGTTTCGGGCACAAGCACGTGAAGATCGGGATGCACACTGTTTTTCAATAGTTGACAGCTGGCGCATTGGCCGCAGGCTTGGTGTTCGTTTGGTTCTGTGCAAAGCAGCAGGCGGCTGAGTTCTAGTGCAAGGTGACCCTTCCCGATTCCTGAATTGCCGGTAATCAGGATTCCGTGCGAAAGGCTTTTCCAGTGTGCGCTCACCTGATCCCAGGCCGGCCTAAGCCATGAGAGTTCCTCAAACTCAACCATCTTCGCGCTCGATCAGGTTGGAAACCAGATCCCAGATCTGTGTGTGAACGCTTTCAACAGATTTAGTAGCGTCGATCATCCGAATCCGATCAGGTTCATCACTTTGGCGATCCAAATAGGCCTGGCGGACACGCCGCTTAAACTCAAGATCCTGCTCTTCAAATCTGTCGCTGCCTTGGCCGCGGCCAACACTCCGTTCTATTCCTTGTATGACAGGAAGATCTAGCAACAAAGTAAGGTCGGGCCGCATCCCCTCTGTAGACACAGCCTCTATCTGCTGAATAAATCCCACAGGTATGCCCCTACCCCCTCCTTGGTAGGCGTAACTGGCATCGGTGAAACGATCACAAAGCACCCAGTCGCCGCGCAGGAGAGCGGGCCTGATGACTTCACTGATATGTTGCGCCCTTGCCGCGAAGATAAGTAGTAGTTCGGCCTGTTTGCAAAGTGCATCGGATTCATGCAGTACCCAGCTTCGAATCTGCTCTGAGAGCCTGGTGCCGCCGGGTTCTCGGGTTAAAATCACACGCCTGCCCAGCGCCTCAAGATCCCCGGACAAAAGAGACAATTGGGTGCTCTTCCCTGCCCCGTCCCCCCCCTCAAAACTGATGAACTTTCCCGTCAATTTCGTAGAAACAAAGCGTTGATGTTTTGCCTAGTTCCGAAACTGGCGCACGGCAGCATTATGCTCTTTAAGAGAATTGGAAAACTGGTGGGTACCATCACCTTTGGCAACAAAATACAACTCCTTTGTTGTTAACGGCCTTACGGCGGCTTCCAGCGCAGCCCGGCCCGGCATGGAAATGGGTCCTGGCGTGAGCCCCGCCCTGGTATAGGTATTGTACGGGGTGTCCTGCTTTAGATGGCTACGTTTCAAGGGGCCTTTCAGGGAGTCGCCCAGGCCGTAAATGACTGTCGGGTCTGCCTGTAGGCGCATCTTTCGCTTAAGGCGATTGTGGAAAACCGCGCTGATCCGTGGCATCTCTGATGACCGCATAGCCTCCTTTTGAATGATGGACGCAAGGATCAGAGCCTGGTATGAGGTATCTAGAGTTATATCTGATGCCCGCAGCGCCCACACCTCCTTTAGGTTCCGTTCCATTTTGCGTGCGGCCCGGTTAAGAAGATCCAGATCCGACTCGCCCATGACGAAAAAGTAGGTATCAGGGAAAAAAAGCCCCTCCGGTGAGTGTGCTGTCAACGACAGATTCTCACGAAACTGCCCTGGCGTAAGTGAGGCCAATTGTTGGGACAGCTTAGTTTGCTGTCTAAGTTTGCCAGTTAGATCCTGGTAGCTCCACCCCTCCAAGAAGGTGATCTTGTGCTGGTAAATATCCCCACGGCTAACTTTCCCAAGAATACGGGCCGGCGATTCGTGGGGCTCGATTTGATACTCCCCGGATTTCAGCGAACTAGCCGTCCCGCTTAAGATCGCCCACGCAACAACGGGCCACTCTTCGCGGGCGAACTCCTGTTTGACCAATAAACCCGCAAACTCGTAAAGACCTGTGCCCGGCTCGACTACAAGGAATTGCCGGGGAGCATCGGACGGGGTTCGGACACTCTGGTGAAGATAGAGCAACAAAGCTCCTGCGCAACACAGGAAAACGCCAGTGAAGACCGTTACAAGGGCCCGAAATGGCCACCGGAGTCGCGCTGTATCGGCGGAGGGGCCTTGATTACTCAAAACGCTACCGCCGGAGACGATTTACTCAGGAAAAGCCGCGAACACAAGCGTTCCGTTGGTGCCACCAAAGCCGAAAGAGTTTGAAATGGCGGTGCGGGTCGTGGTCTGGCGAGCCTCATTGGCAACATAATCCAGATCACAGTCCGGGTCCGGGTCGGTCAGATTGATAGTAGGCGGAAGCGCCTGATGATGAAGGCTAAGCACGGTGGACACCGCTTCGACGCCGCCAGCTGCACCGAGCAGGTGGCCGATCATCGACTTATTAGAACTCACCCTCAGATTGGAAGCATGACTTCCAAAAGTCTTTTTCAGCGCTATGGTCTCGGCGAGATCGCCAAGCGGTGTTGAGGTCCCGTGAGCATTGACATAATCAACGTCCTCTGGGTTAAGCCCTGCATTCTTAAGTGCGTTTACCATACACCTGGCGGCCCCATCCCCGCCGGGGGCTGGCTGGGTCATATGATGCGCATCGCCGCTCATGCCAAAACCTACCAGTTCCGCGTATATCCGGGCCCCGCGGGCACGTGCGTGCGCCAAAGACTCAAGAACAAGAATTCCCGCGCCTTCACCCATTACAAACCCGTCCCGTCCGCGGTCCCATGGGCGACTCGCTTGGTCCGGTTCCTCGTTACGGCGGCTAAGGGCTCTTGCGGCGGCAAATCCGGCCAGCGAAGTTGGTGTAATTGCAGCCTCCGTGCCGCCCGCTACCATCAGATCGGCGTCGCCGAATGCCACCATCCGGCCGGCCTCTCCAATCGAATGCGTGCCGGTCGTGCAAGCCGTAACAATGGCGAGGTTTGGGCCCCGCAGGCCGAGCATTATCGAAAGATTGCCGGAGACCATGTTGATTATGCTGCTGGGAATATAAAAAGGAGAAACTCTTCGCGCGCCCTTAGACTGAAGCGTTTGAGTGGTATCCTCAATCGTCTTAAGCCCTCCAATCCCCGCACCAATCAAAACCCCGATTCGATCCAGGTCTATTGTGTCGAGGTCGACCCCGCTGTCTTCGACTGCCTCAAGACCAGCACATAGCCCAAGCTGAATGAACCGGTCCATCTTGCGCGCATCTTTGACGGACAGCCGTGTTTCCGGGTTAAACCCGGTGGCCTCGCCAGCAATGGAAACGGGCAAGTTTTCGGTGTCGAAATGGGTTACTGGGCCGATCCCATTATGCCCTGCCAGAAACGCACTCCAGGTCTCGCTAGCGCTCAGGCCTACGGGTGAGATACACCCGATCCCCGTGACTACTACTCGGCGGGCATTCAACATAACATCGCGCGATAAAACGACGCGGCCGTCTGGGGCAAGAGCATCAGACGGCCGTTTGCTTTGAATTTAAAAGGATGCTTGCAATCGTTCTTATCCGCTGGCATTAGCCTGGATGAACTGGACTGCCTGCTTTACCGTTGTGATCTTCTCAGCTTCGTCGTCAGGAATTTCGGCATCAAACTCTTCTTCGAGAGCCATAACTAACTCAACCGTATCAAGCGAATCGGCACCGAGGTCATCGACAAAGGATGCGTCTGCCGTTACCTGGTCTTCGCCTACACCGAGTTGCTCAACCACGATTTTTTTAACGCGTTCTTCAATACTGCTCATCGATTCACTAACCTCCTGGTTTTATTTGCTAACGCCGTTTGATACCGGCTACGCGGGCTTTGAATTTTGTTGCCTGTAGTGCAGAGCGCGAATTAAACCGTATTCGCCCGGCCAAGTCCAATATTCCTGCTCTGTGGCCGTTAACGCCGCTGAACTCTGTCGGGTGCCAAAAACTAGATTTTCTTAAACTAAAACAGTTAGATACACAATATTATTCAAGATGACATGTGCATTCCACCGTTAACATGCAGAACTTGGCCTGTGATGTACGAAGCCCCATCGGAGACCAGAAAACCGACTGCCTTAGCGATATCGCTGGGCTGGCCGAGCCGTCTCTGGGGTATCGCCTGTAATAAACGGTTTTTTTGTTCCTCGGTCAGTTCGGCAGTCATATCAGTCTGGATAAAGCCTGGGGCAACGGCGTTGACGGTGATGCTTCGCGAGGCGACCTCAAGAGCTAAGGATTTAGTAAACCCGATAATCCCAGCCTTAGTCGCCGCATAGTTAGATTGACCGGCATTCCCAGTTGCCCCAACCACAGATGAAATGTTAATTATGCGGCCGTATCGTGCCTTGGTCATTCCTCTAAGACAACACTTTGAAACCGTAAACACAGATCTCAAATTAGCATCAATACACTCATCCCACTCGGCATCCTTCATCCGAAGCAGTAGGTTATCTCGCGTGATCCCAGCATTGTTAATCAGGATTGTGATTGCACCTAAGTCTCTGGTAACGCCAGCGACGACTTCCTGGACCATCTCAGGCTTAGTGACATCTAGAACCACACCGCGGCCTTTGCCTTTATTTTCAGCCAATAAGGCCTCGTAGGTTGAGACCCCCTTTTCTGTGGTTGCCGTCCCCACGACCGTATAGCCAAGGTCGGCAAGTTCAAGCGCAATCCCGCGACCGATACCTCGACTGGCCCCCGTCACTAGGCAGACCTTCGGTTGGTTGTCTCCTGTCATGTGCCGCCTCCTTAGTAAAACCTAATCAATACTCAAGCAGCATGCTGCCCCAGGTAAAGCCTCCGCCAAATGCCTCGAAAATAATCTTCTGTCCGGGCTTAATCCGGTTGTCGCGAACCGCCTCGTCGAATGCCAGTGGAATCGATGCGGCAGAAGTATTACCGTGCCGGTCGATGGTAACGATGACGTTGTCCATACTTAGATCAAGACGCCGTGCAATAGCCCGAATAATACGAATATTTGCCTGGTGGGGAACCAGCCAGTCGATCTCGCTTTGGTCGCAGTTGTTGGCCTGTAGCGCCTCGAGGACCGCATCCCCAAGAGCGGTGACCGCCCACTTGAATACTTCTTTTCCTTGCATTTCGGTATACGCCCTGCCAGTAAGGATTTCCTGGTAAGCCGTCGAGACGCCAACGGGCACGCACAACAGATCCTTGAAGGCTCCATCTGCATGAAGGTGGCTTGACAGAATCCCTGGCCGGTCCGACGCCTCGACGATCATGGCGCCCGCACCATCGCCAAACAACACGCAAGTTGATCGATCTTGCCAGTTGAGAATTCGGGAGAATGTTTCCGCACCGACGACCAATGCGCATTTACTGCCGCCCGTTTGAATCTGACGGTAAACAACATCTAGCGCATAGATGAATCCCGCGCAGACTGCCTGGACATCAAACGCCGGGCAACCATGAATTCCAAGACGATTCTGAAGGAGGCAGGCCGTACTGGGGAATACCTGATCTGGTGTAGTGGTGGCTACAACGATGAGATCGATGTCTGCAGGCTTTCGACCGGCGCTTTCAATGGCGTGACGAGCGGCGTGTTCTGCAAGATCACAAGTAAACTCGGAATCCGCTGCAATATGGCGTTCACGTATTCCACTGCGCGAATAAATCCACTCGTCGGTAGTGTCGAGAAGATTCTCCAGCTCGCGATTGCTGAGAATCTTCTCTGGAAGGTAACTTCCCGTCCCGGTAATGCGGGCAAACTTCACACCGGGGTGCCGCCCGGCGCTGCGGACTCGGCGAGATCCGAGCGGATATGGAAAACGAGGTCCTTCTCGACGGCAAGGCGGGCCACTTCAATCGCGTGAAAAAACGCCAGCCCGTCCACATCGCCATGGCTCTTAACCACTGTACCATTAAGGCCGAGCAGCATGGCGCCGTTATACCGCCGATGATCGATTCGATCCCGAAACGACCGTAACACCGGTGCCGCGAACAAGGCAGATAATCTGCTAAAAATGCTCCGGCGAAACTCCTCTCGCATGACTCCAACAAGCATCTGAACTAGTCCCTCACTGGTTTTCAGCGCGACGTTTCCTGAAAACCCGTCCGAAACGACAATATCGACAGAACCGTTAAAAATATCATCGCCTTCAACGTAGCCGACGTAATTAAGGTTACTGTCTTTGAGAAGCTCAGCTGTTTGTTTAATTGTGTCGCTTCCCTTGATATCTTCACTTCCAATATTGAGCAGCCCAACCGTTGGTTTCGAAACTTGTTCGAGTGTGCGCACCATACTATCGCCCATAAGGCCAAACTGCAGCAGCATTTCTGGAGAACTGTCAATGTTTGCGCCAAGGTCAAGGACATGCACGTGCCCATGCGCTCGAGGTAGTGCGCTGATGATTGCCGGGCGATCGATGCCGGGGAGCATCTTTAAGACGAACCGCGCGGTCGCCATCAGTGCCCCGGTGTTTCCAGCGCTGACACAAGCGTCTGCCTTGCCCTCTGCCAGCAAATTGATGGCGACTCTCATAGATGAGTCTTTTTTGAATCGAAGCGCGGCTGCGGGAGACTCATGCATATCTACCGATTCGGACGCGTGAACAATTTGCGCGTGATCGGTATGTTTGAGATCTTTGATTGCGGCGCGAATCTGGGCCGAGTCGCCGACCAGCAGGCACCGCAGGTTCGGATAGCGCGTCAATGCCTGGGCCAGGCCGGGCACGGTAGCAGCCATGCCGTTGTCGCCGCCCATCATATCTATAGCTAAACTGATACTCACGCGTGATCTTGAGTTTAAGTCACGGCGAAAACAGACCGGGCCTCAGGCGCGGTGATGGGTCTACCCTACTTCTTCGCTATCCTGAATTACTTTTTGGCCACGATAATAGCCGCTGGCCGTGATATTGTGGCGACGGTGAAGCTCCCCAGACACAGGGTCGGTCGACAAGGCTGGCTTGCCGAGCCCATCGTGGGAGCGGCGCATTCCGCGCTTGGAAGGGGTCTTTCTATTTTTTTGTACGGCCATGTGCTTACTCTTTGTTTAGAATAAAGGGATCGTCCGGCCAGCGCCTAGGGTCTGACTGATTGAAACGAGAGGATCTTACCGGTCAGATTAACCTGACCGCTAGGCTATAATTTTAGTTTGCCAACGGTTTCGTGTCAAAAATAAAACAATTGCCAGCCCTGGTTTTAGCATCTTCGTCCCCATATCGGCGCCAATTACTGAGTCAGTTGGGCCTCGCCTTTAAGGTCCACCACCCTGATATCGACGAGAGCACGATTCCCGGCGAGACAGCCAGGGAATTGGTCAGCCGGCTGGCGACCGAAAAAGCGTTGGCTATTTCAGCCGACGCCCAAGGCGGACTCATTATTGGATCAGATCAGGTTGCAGTCCAGGGAGACAAAATTGAGGGAAAGCCACGCGACCGACAGGATGCAATCCGGCAGCTGAGCGAAGCGTCAGGGCGTGAGATAACCTTGCAGACCGGCCTTGCGCTCCTTAACTCGACCAGTGGTCGGGTCCAAGTAGACGTTATCCCATACAAAGTCCGGTTCCGAAAACTGACCCTACCCCAGATTGAGGCATACCTCGATGTGGAAGTACCTTTTGGTTGTTGCGGTAGTTTGCGAGCTGACGGATTGGGCATCGCCCTGCTTGAAAGCCTCACTGGAGATGATCCCAGTGCACTCATTGGGTTGCCCTTGATTCGTCTTGTCGAGATGCTGGAATCGGAAGGGGTCCGGGTGATCCCAGAGCCAGATTCAATAAAGGCGTAAGTCGCTACCAGACGTGCTTGCCTTTAATACGCTCATAACCCTTAACTCCAGCTGATCCAGCAGCTTTAGTTTCCAGTTGGGTTGTGCCGAGAAATCAACGATTTCGGGGGCGCCGACCACATCACGGGCGACCTCTCGGGCAGATCCGAACCCATCGGCAAGGCCAATTGAAATGGCGTGCTCACCTGTCCAAACCCTCCCGGAAAAAACCTCTGGATCCTCGCTCAGCCGGCCCCCCCTCCCTGTTTTGACCGCGCGAATAAATTGCTGATGAATGGTATCCAGCATGACTTGCAGGTATCCTTGCTCCTGGGGGCGCGAGGGCGAAAATGGATCAAGCATTGCTTTGTGTTCGCCGGCAGTTAGTACCCTGCGTTCGACCCCAAGCTTTTCGAGAGAGCCGACGAACCCAAAGCCGTTAATGACCACCCCGATTGAGCCAACGATGCTGGCTGGGTCCACGAAAATCCGCTCAGCGGCCACCGCGACGTAGTACCCGCCTGATGCACCGATATCAGTAATTACTGCATAAAGCGGGATTTGGGCATATCGATCCCTCAGCCGGCGCAAGGCTCGGTGCAGCTGGCCAGACTGTACGGGGCTGCCGCCAGGACTGTTGATAAGTGCAATTACACCCTGGGTTCCTGGCGCCGCGAAAGCTTTTTCAAATTGAGCCTCAAGAGTTGAGGCAGAACTATCGCCATCAATACCGATAACGCCCGATACCTCAACGACTGCGGTAAAGGTTTCGGGTACTGCCTCGCCCTCAAGCCCCGATAGAAAAACTATCGCGGTTGCTGTGCCGATGACAACGACTCCAACTCCTAGTCGGAACCAGCGCCGCCAGACACGGTCTTTGCGGTATTCTTCCAGCAGGGTCAGTAATGCTTGCTCGCTTGCCGCTGGCCCACCTTTGGCGGACGACGGCTCTATTGGCCTTGGCGCGTCGGAAACCTGATCGTTATCTGATTCTTTCATGGATCGTCTTGCTTCATAAAAACCTTACCAACCGTGGGTCGCTTAAACAACTAACTTAGCCTTAGGTTGGGAAGATGACTGGTTACCCTATATTATCAACACGTTAGCCGGTTTAAAAAACACCTAATTTTAGAATCCGCTAGGTTTTTTTCAAAAATAAAGCCAGTGCCTGCTATTTTACATAGCGTCGCGCCAAGTATTGGACAGCGCTAGCCAACTTTTCACGTGTAAATTTTATAGACGACGTACAACAGGCCCGCAGCAGCACTGAGCTCCATAAGAAGCACCCCCATGATCATCCATCGATTGAGCTTACGTTTGGGCAAATAGGTATTGTTCTTCTGGGCAATCTGTCTCTCTTGCTCATAAGTTAGTTCAAATTTCGGCTTTCTGTCACTCATCATTACTCCAAGTTAACCGGTTGATCGGGCGAAAACAAGGTTTACAGCGTAAAGAAAAAACGAGTATCTGCCAGGCTTGCCACTGGCCTGGTCAGTCGACATGGCTCAGTCCTGGGTATGCCGTCGGTTAGTCGGCCACTTTCTCGATGTATCGTGCGCAAACCCAGGCGTAGGGGGTATCGTGGCGCAGATTCTCTCGTGCAACTATTCGCCGGCCCTTGCCGGCGCTGGATGGAGCCCAATAGAACTGACCGCCTTTGGTTGCAAACCTGGGTAGTTTCTTAGTCCTAACTCGAAAAATCCCGCGCTACAACAAGGCTAGTAATTGACCTAGCTAAGTCTAGCGGGCCTGAGAACAAAGTGCAGAAGGCTCTAAGTGTTACGCCAGTTCTAGAGCCGGCCTACTTTAACCAATAAACGGGGTCGACAAGATAGATCTTTTCGTCTGCCTCTTCTATAGCCAGTACAGTCAACGATTGACCGCGACATGGTCCGCTAGTGCAGCCCCCATCTGAGGGATCGTAGAGGGCGCCGTGGGTAGCGCAAACGATCTGTCCTCCATCGGCATCGAAAAAATGTCCCGCCGACCAATCAAGCTCTAATTCACGGTGAGCGCAACGGTTGATAAATCCAGACACACCTTGGCTATGTCGAATGATGAAGGCCGGCAAAGTCTGATCCTTGCATTGGACTTCGAACCGAAGCCCAAGGCCTCCGATAGAGATCTTTGTGGACTCGCATAAATATGCCCGCACAGACTAACTCGAGCGACTGTCCGCGAGTTGTGTTTGCAACTGCCCGAGCACGCTATCTAGCTCCTTGGGTAGCGGCGCATGAATATCCAGTTGGCGTTTGTCGATTGGATGCTGAAAAACCAAGCGATCAGCATGCAAAAACTGACGGGTTAGACCGAATTTACGAATATGCCGGTTAGCATCGGCGGTACCGTAGACACGGTCTCCAGCCACCGGAAGGCCAATGGCTTGGGCATGTGCCCGAACCTGGTGTAGCCGCCCGGTCCTGATCTCGACATCCATCAGGGTGTGTTCAAAAAACCGGGTAACCGGGTTGAAAATACTATGGGCCTCCCGGCCCTCGGAACTTACTTCGGACCGCTTAATCTGGCCGGGACCCCGGAAGGTTTGCAGGCGATGTTTCAACTCGCGCTTTCCTCCGCGCCAGCGCCCCACAAGTAACGCCTGGTAGGTTTTCTTTATTCCGGCGTCACGTTGTGGTTGACGCAAAACGGCATGCATGGCCCGAAGCGTCCGGGAATCTTTAGCCAGCATCAGTGCGCCCGATGTATCCTTATCCAGTCGGTGGATCAGCTCTAGATGATCCTTAGAATGGGCGCGCATGAACTCGATCAGCCCGCCGCGAAGGCCCGTGCCGCCATGGACGGCGACTCCAGCAGGCTTGTTGAGGACCAAAAGGTGTTCATCTTCGTAAAGAATAGCCTCCCTTAGATCAATCAGATTTTGAGTGATAGCGTCGACGCCGGGCTCCGGCCGCCTAAGCGGGGGTATACGAACCCGATCATCCAAGGCGAGTCGGACGAACGGTCGGACTCGCCCACCATTAACCCGAACCTGCCCATCTCGCACGATCCGATAGATATGAGTTCGAGGAACACCCTTGAGGTGCTTGATCAGATAATTATCGAGTCGTTGCCCTGACTCCATTTTGGTCACTGTAAGGGTTTGCGAGGGCGTTTTCGGCCGTTGCGGTTGCGTGGGATGCGGTTCGCTCATTATCTAATTGAAAAAACGACAGGTTTTAACTAGAATACTACCCTCTTCTGTAGAGCAGAAGTACGCCAGTGTGGCAAAGGCGCAGTGCAAACGCACTCGCGGGGCCGGGGAGTCGGACAAAGGCAACCCACAACCAGCCTGGGTGTGATCTAATTTTAGGACACACCCGCATGGCGCAACAGCCCCCAGATGCTACGGTGAGGAAGGCGGCCCAAAGACAGATTTGGGCGCTGATGTAACGAACAGGATATTGTCCGCGTGAGAGCACGCGGGCCAAGTAAAGTGGGTTAAAGGCCCCGTCGTCGACGGGGCTAACACGAGCAACCTGCCTCAGGAGTTAAAGAGGCCTAGACGGAGTTAATCCCGGCGATGATCTAAACCGCCCGACAGGAAATCGGTGTTGCTATGACGATTCTTCTGTCGACTCAGGGTTGACCCCGTCGCCGAATGCCCATCACCCGCCTGTCGTTTCTTCCTTTTCGTTCGCCCGCCTTATGTTTCGCCCGTGCTTCCCTGCTCCAGAGGGAAAAATATACAACACCCCCAAGCTAACCTGACCACGAGTCAGTAGCCAAAATAGCCGCCACAACCGGCGCCTTCGGGGCAAAACGGAACACGAAAATGAAACGAATGCTATTTAATGCCACCCATGCTGAAGAACTGCGCGTGGCAATTGTCGATGGACAGAAACTTATAGATTTAGATATTGAATCTGCGTTGCACTCACAACGCAAAGGTAATATTTACCAAGGCCGGGTAACGCGCGTCGAACCTAGCCTAGAGGCCGCCTTTGTTGACTATGGAACCGAGCGCCAGGGGTTCCTGCCTTTGAAGGAAATCTCTCGGTCTGATTTTCGCAATTTCTCTCCCGCGACTCCTATGGCGCAAGTCCGTATCAAGGATGTCATTGAGGAGGGGCAGGAGTTGCTGGTTCAGGTCGAAAAAGATGAGCGCGGAACCAAAGGTGCCGCGCTGACGACTTTTATCAGCCTCGCCGGCCGCTACCTGGTCCTGATGCCTAACAACCCTAAAGGCGGTGGAATCTCGCGACGTATCGATGGCCCCGAGCGGGCCGATTTGCGGGATGCCATGATGGGGCTTGAGGTGCCCACTGAGCACTCCCTAATCGCCAGGACGGCGGGCATCGGCAAGACTCCCGAAGAACTCCAATGGGATCTTAACTTTCTGATGCAACTCTGGGGCGTCATCGAGGAAGCGACCTCGAGCAAATCCCCGCCTTTTCTGGTGTACCAAGAGAGCAATTTGATCGTTCGAACTATCAGGGATCACCTGCGGACCGATATTCAGGAGATTTTGGTTGATGAGGCGTCGGTTTTTGATAGAGCATCGCGGTTCATGGAACAGGTTATGCCGCAAAATGTCTCGAAACTTAAATTGTATGAGGATTCAGTACCATTATTTTCTCGGTTTCAAATCGAACACCAAATTGAAAATGCGTATGCTCGTACGGTCAAACTGCCTTCTGGCGGGGCGCTTGTCATTGATCACACTGAAGCGCTCATCTCGATAGACGTGAACTCGGCCCGTGCGACCAAAGGAGCCGATATCGAAGAGACAGCGCTTCAAACGAATCTTGAGGCCGTCGATGAACTGGCCCGGCAGATGCGAATTCGCGATCTAGGCGGACTCCTAGTGATTGATCTGATAGACATGACCTCCGCCCGAAACAAAAAAACAGTCGAGACACGCCTTGAAGAGGCAGTGCACAACGATCGGGCCCGCATTCAGGTCGGGCATATTTCCCGATTCGGCCTGCTTGAGATGTCCCGCCAACGCTTGCGCTCTTCAATTAGTGAGTCAAATTATGGTGTTTGCCCGCTGTGCGATGGTACAGGGCAAGTGCGCCATGTCACTTCTGCCGCGCTGAGTTTCTTGAGAATTCTTGAGGAGGAGGCGCTCAAAGAGAATACCGAGGCCGTCCTTGCCGAATTACCAGTTGATATTGCCACCTACTTGCTGAACGAAAAACGTCACGAGGTTAACCAGGTTGAGTCACGTTTAGGTACACGTATCGTCCTTATTCCCTCGCCCGATTTGCAGGGCTCCCAGTTTAATATTCAGCGATTGCGTAGCGAGGATATCGATGCGACCGGTAACACACTTGAAAGCCATAAAATTCGAATTACACCCGCTAGTGAAAACGAGTTGGAATATTCACTGACGCATCGAAAGACTCGACCGGCCGTAAATGTAGATCAGATAGATACACCTCCACCGCCGGTGCCTAATAGCGCTCCAGATAGCGCCAAGCCGGATGGTTTAGGTTTATTAACACGAATCTGGAACCGACTTACAAAGGGCGCCGAGACCCCAGAGCCTGAGAAGAAACCGGAAAGGCCGCCCCAACGACGGGGTAGACCAAACCAAAGTCGCTCTCGTGGTCGGCGTCCTGGCGGGCGTAGAGATGGGCAACGCCAGGAGCGAAAAGAAGGCTCGGAAGGAGGCCGCAACCGCAACGCTCAGGGACAGGCTAATACCGACCGCAAAACCCAAAGTGACGCAGATAACGCCTCCGGTTCGACCTCAGGTCAAAAATCCGGTCAGCGTCGATCGCGCGGAGGTAGAGGTCGTTCTGGAGGGCAAGGCCCACGCCCTAATTCTCGCAACCAACAACAGGAGCGGGCAGCGAAGAGCAGTACTGACTCATCGCCGGCGCCTGCTTCCGCCGAGTCGGGCAAAACCGGCACCGAAGGTTGACCGGGACGTGTGATCGTTATTTTGTACCCGGAACGGTATCTTCACAGCGGTGAAACAGGGCGACGGATTCTATGTGCGCGGTATGTGGAAACATATCCGCCAGCCCCAGTTTCACCAGCCGGTAGGCCCCAGATTTGGTAAGAGATGCGGCATCTCGCGCCAGTGTTGCTGGATCACAGGATACATAAGCGAGAAAACGCGGCTTAACCCGTTCGTTGACAAAGTTCAATACCTCTAGGGCTCCACTTCTCGGAGGGTCAACGATGACCTTTGAGAATTGTCCTGGATCCCAGATCTCCAAATCTTTGCTACAAAGGTCACGACACTCAAAGGCGGTGTTAGAGATTCCATTTCGGTGGGCGTTGTCACGAGCTCGCGAGATCAAGCTTGGGCTTTGGTCTACTCCGAGAACCCTCTTTGCCCCACGGGCTGCCGGTAGCGAAAAGTTACCCAGTCCGCAAAATAGATCTAGTACCGAATCCGTTGCTCCAACGTCCAGCCAGTCTATAACCATCCCCACCAGCGCTTGGTTAACCAGCCGATTAACCTGAATGAAATCGGTCGGCGAAAAACCGACCGAGATTGAGAACTCAGGCAAAGCGTAATCTAAAAGCACGGGTTGAGCTGGAAAGATCGCTTCAACCGAACCTGAACCGCCGCTTTGGCTGTAGACCAGTAGGTTATTTTCACGAGCAAACTGTTCCAGACGGTAAGTGTCTGCTGTCGTTAAGGGCTCGAGGTGTTGAAAGACCAGCGCGGTTGCGTTATCCCCCACGGCCACTTCGATTTGCGGGAATCGATCAGGCGCACTCATCCCGTGCAAAAGGCTTGGTAGTGTCGCGAGAACCGAGTTTACTGAAGGATCGATCACCAGGCACTCCGCCAGCGGTATGACATATTTATTATTTCGCTCACGGAAGCCAACCAGAATTCCGCCCTTTTTGGGTACAAAGCGGACGCTGAGTCGCGCCTTCCGACGATATCCCCACGGCATAGCGCCAATGGGGTTCGTTACCCCCACTGGACCAACGCCGGCCTTGACCAGTGCATCAAGGAGGGTCTGGTGCTTAAAGGTTAATTGAGCGCTATGCTCAAGGTGCTGTAAGGCACAGCCGCCGCAGGTCCCAAAATATTGACAAGGTGCTTTTGTCCGATTCTTTGATTGGACGATTATTTTATTAACCAGCCCTACCGAAAAAGAACGCCTAATTTTGGTGGGCCGAACGATGACGGTCTCACCCGGAAGTGCTCCCTCAACAAACCACACTTTACCCTCGACCCGGGCGACCCCTCGGCCATCATGGCTTAAAGAGTCGACCACCGCCGGGAAAGGGGCGATCTGATTAGCTGACACTACCCAAGGCCGGCCAGCGCGCAAGGAACTCAGATAGGTGAGGTCTGCTACTGTCCGCAAGAAGATCCCGCAGGCGGTTTTGCTCGCGCTCTAATTCCTTTTGGTTAAGAACACCGCGAATCTGTTGAAACCGCAGGTACACCAGGTAGGTGTTCAAGACGTCAGTTTCGCAGTAGTCCCGTATTGCATCAATTTGCCCGGAGCAGAAGCTTTCCCAGACGTGAGCGCCACTCATCCCCATCTTTCCAGGGAACCCAAGCATAACTGCCAACTCATCAAGGGGAACAAACGCCCTTGGTTGATACCCGGACAAGACGTCCATCAGATCAAGATGCCGGGCGTGGAATCGACTGAGGTAGTTATTCCAGCGAAATTCCCGATCGATATCGCCGCTGTCCCAGTAACGCGCCGATGCAACACCATGTTTCAAAGCACGGTAATGGATGACCGGGAGATCGAAGCCGTTGCCATTCCAACTCACAAGAACGGGAGCAAATTTCTCTATTCCATCGAAAAACCGTTCCAATAATTCTTTTTCCCCTGAAGCGGGGTTACCTAACGACCAAACTTTAAGATTGTCGTTGCTACGCAACACGGCTGATATTGCGACTATTTGGTGTTGGAAATGAGAGAGAAAGTCTGTCTTTCCGGTTTTTTGTGTACGCAGTGCCCGCATGGCGAGGGCAACGTCCTCGTCACTTAGGCCTTTAAGATTAAATAACTGTCTACCGGCCTTAACATCGGGGACGGTCTCGATATCAAAAACCAGAACATTGCCCCCGAGCATCAAGGCCTCCCTGCGAGCCGCACTACACCATTAACCGAAAAACTGATCTCCTCAGCGGAGGATAGCATCCCGCACTGCGCCCAAGTTTGACGCCACCCGCAGGGGTTTTGGGCTTTGACTAATGGCCGTATCTGGATCTTTAAGCCCGTGACCAGTTAAGGTGCATACGACCACGGATTGGTCCGGAATTGCAGATTCGCCCAAAGCCGAGATTAAACCGGCAACAGAAACTGCGGAAGCGGGCTCGCAGAAAATGCCCTCACGTTGAGCCAAATACTGCTGAGCATCGAGAATTAGCTGATCTTCGTGTGCTACAAACCAGCCCCCCGACTCACTTCGCGCGGCCTGCGCAAGATCCCAGGATTGTGGATTACCGATACGTATCGCAGTCGCAACAGTCTCTGGGTCAGCAATAATCTTGCCATGCACAAAAGGCGCAGCCCCAGCTGCTTGACAGCCAACCATGATGGGCAGTTTATCGAGGTCGCCGGTCTGATGATACTCGGTATATCCCAACCAGTAGGCGCTGATATTGCCTGCATTACCCACGGGAAGAAAGTGATAATCGGGTGCTCTGCCCAAACTGTCGACGATCTCAAAAGCGGCAGTCTTTTGCCCTTGCAGGCGGTAGGGATTGACCGAATTGACTAATGTCACTGGCGCCTCGTCAGGCATCGCTTTCACTATCTGCATTCCTTCGTCGAAGTTCCCGGCGATCTGAATGACCCGCGCCCCGTGCATCATGGCCTGGGCCAACTTGCCAAGCGCTATCTTCCCATCTGGAATCACAACGAATGCCTTCATACCCGCCCTGGCAGCGTAGGCAGCAGCCGCTGCGGACGTATTACCGGTGGATGCGCAGATGACCGCTTCACTTCCCTCATGGGCGGCCATCGTAATCGCGACCGTCATCCCCCGATCCTTAAATGAGCCTGTGGGATTGGCTCCTTCCACTTTGCCGTAAACGACAATTCCCCGCTCTGGATCACACAGGGAGTTCAAACACACCAGGGGTGTAGACCCTTCCTGCAAGCTAATAGGCTTGACAGAAGCTGGCAATGCAAGCCTCGCCTGGTACCGCGAGATCAACCCTGCGCCAATATCACTCATCGACGGAGATCTCCAGAGTTTCCAAGCGAATCCTTGTTGCCGCCCTTGCAATCGTTGAAAGGGCCTCAATCTCCAAGACGGCCATTGCAACGTTCGCTTCCAGCGCCCTATGGGTTACGATCACAACTGGCACATTACCAAGCGCATCGGCACTCCCCTGCTGTCGTATCGCCTCAATACTTACCTGATAATCCCCGAGAATACGGGTAATGTCAGCTAGCACTCCCGGACGATCGTCGACCGTTAATCTAAGGTAATGCGCGCAGACTATCTCCGATAAGGGAACGATTCCAGGCGCGGCAAGTGCCGCGGGTTGAAATGCCAGATGGGGCACCCGATTACCTGGGTCAGAGGTCAGCGTCCTGACAACGTCAACCAAATCTGCGATTACCGCAGACGCTGTAGGTTGGGCCCCTGCCCCGGCCCCATAGAGAAGCGTCTCTCCCACGGCGTCTCCATTCACGACGATAGCGTTCATTACGCCGGAGACGCTTGACAGTAGATGATCGTCTCCCACCAGGCAGGGGTGCACGCGAAGATCCAATCCATTGGGTAAGCGCCGTGCGATGCCGAGGTGTTTGATTCGATAACCAAGTTCGCGAGCATAAATAATGTCGTCTTGCGTGATATCGCTGATACCCTCAACGTGTACAGACTTAAAATCAAGATGCACGCCATAGGCAATGGACGCAAGAATAGTAAGCTTGTGCGCGGCATCTACCCCCTGCACATCAACACTGGGATCTGCCTCGGCGTAACCGTTGGCCTGGGCTTTTAATAGGACCTCCGCGTAGTCAGAACGGTCGTCTTGCATTCCGCTGAGAATAAAATTGCAGGTGCCATTGAGTATCCCAACTAGCCTTTCTACCCGGTTGCCCGCCAGCCCTTCTCTTAGGACCTTAATCACGGGAATGCCCCCGGCGACGGCCGCTTCGAAGGCGACGACCAGTCCTGCCGAAGAGGCTTGGTGAAAGATCTCGTTTCCCCGTGTTGCGATTAACGCTTTGTTCGCGGTGACAACATGTTTCCCATGATCAAGAGCAGCGCTGATCAGGTCAAAGGCAACATCACACCCACCAATGAGCTCAATAACGACGTCAATTTCGGGGTCTTCAACTATTTCATGCGGATTGGCTGTAAGCGAAATACCTGCAGTGTTACAGTCACGCGAACGCGCCAGATCGCGAACGGCTGCCCGGGTAACTTTGATCTCCCGGCCTGCCCGACGCGAGATCTCTTCACCATTGCGCCGAAGCACATCTACCGTTCCGGCGCCTACTGTGCCCAGGCCGATAACGCCGACACTAACTGGTTTCATATGATCTCAATCCGAAGGAAAGCCAAGGTATTCGACTGCGCAAGAGCGCTCACGAGCGTCGGATTGTATCCCAAACTTCTTTGGGGTGATTCTGCTGTGAGCCACTCGCTTGCAGGTGTTGGCCGTTGAAGGCTTGGCAAATCGTAAAGGATCGTTGACCCATGGACTTGCAAGTTGAGAGCAGCGCGAATATCAGGGTCATCCAAGGGTATGACGCTGTTTCGGTCTCGATCGGGTCAACGTTGTGCAGCACGAGTTTTTTGCTCTCACCCAGCTTTGCACCGCAAGACTGGCCGGTAGCAAGTTTTAGGTTATTTTCGACCGAACAACTGCTAGCGCTTTTTGACCTTTCCTGGGAAGTCTTGATAATTGGTACCGGATCCACACAGCAGTTTCCCGGACCTGAACTACTTGAAGTTCTCGCAACCGAGGGTCGTGGAGTCGAGTTTATGAACTCTCGCTCAGCTTGTACGAGCTACAATCTGCTCGCTATCGACCAGCGATCGGTCCTCGGCGCAATTATTTTACCGTTATAGGGCGTTGCACCCTTTGCCTCTAACGGCGAGGCAAGATTGTTAACGGGTCAATCGGTTGCCCGTTGCGACGAATTTCAAAATGGAGCCTAACGGAACTGGCGCCGGATTGACCCATTTCCGCAATAACCTGGCCGCTAGAGATCTGATCCCCCTCGTTAACGGTCACCGCGCGATTATGGGCATACGCGCTAAGAAAGGTCTCATCGTGTTTGATGATTAGCAATAAACCATAACCCCTGAGTCCCGTTCCCGCATAAACGACCTTGCCGTTGGCAGCCGCGCGTATTGGACTTCCATCAACACCTGCAATATCAATACCATTCTCCCCCGCCGCATCATTAAAACGGGTGATCAGGTCGCCGCCTGCTGGCCACACCCAGCCTTCTGCGCTGTCTGGGGTCTTGCCGTTGGCGGGCGGGACGGTCTGGCCGGCTGAGGGTTCGCTCGACGTGGTTGGAACCACTGCGGGCGGGTTGCTAGCCGAAACGGGTCTTTTTGCTTGTAACCCACTAACCACTTCGGAGGTCGAAATTTCTGTGCCAGACATTTCCCCTCCAAGATAGATTTTTTGACCTACCTGAAGGCTGTACGGGGTTTGCAGTTTGTTCCACCGAGCCACATCACGGTAATCTAGGCCGGCCGTCCAGGCGATAGTGTAAAGGGAGTCTCCAGCTCGAACGATACGCGCGGTATGCTTGGTTCGGGCATTGGTTAGATCACTGACTGGAACCACCGGGCTACCGGTGCACCCCGCCACAATCCATGCCAGGCCTAAAATTAAGGCGAAGGCGTTAATCAAACGGAAATTGGTATTAACCACTTAGCCACAGAAGGCCCGAAACCAATACAACTACCGTGACCCAGCCGATGGCATCGACATGGCGGCGTAATTGAGTTTCGAGTGCCTCGCCTCCCAAAAGAATCAAACCCGCGACCAAAAAGAATCGCGCTCCACGCCCTACCAATGATGCAAGCATAAAAGGTACCAGGCTCATGCCAATTAGGCCGGCACTAATAGTGAAAATCTTGTAGGGGATCGGGGTAAAGCCGGCAACAAACACAACCCATACCCCGTAGATCTCAAACCATGTACGTGCCCGCTCAAATGCTGACCTGGCGTCATAAAACTCGATGATTGGCTCTGCCACAGTGCCGAACAGAAATTTTCCAATGAGATAGCCGAACAAGCCGCCAGCAACCGACGCTACTGTTGTCAAACCAGCCAGAAACCACGCCCGATCGCGACGAGCCAGAACCATAGGCGCCAGCATGACATCGGGCGGAATAGGGAAAAAAGACGATTCAGCGAAAGACAAAGCCGATAGATATCTTGAGGCGTGGCGATGAGTTGCCCACCGAAGCGCGGCGCTGTACAAAGGTGTAAAGATCTTCACGAAATAATTCCAGACACCATCGGAACAAAAACCACAGAAACCGACTCAAATCGTCGGACGGACCCGTGTGTTTTTTTCCAGTACACCAAGGTCTGGTGTTGCTCCTCGCCTTCTGGCGCAACCAATATGCCTCCTTCGGCCAGTTGATCAAAAAGAATGGTTGGCACCACGGCCGGCGCCGCCGTGAGAATTATTCCGTCAAATGGCGCATTAATTGTCCAGCCCGAAGCACCATCTCCATGACGAAAACTAATGTTGTTAATTCCAAGTGGCGCCAAGCGCAATTTTGCCGCATCCAACAACTGTTGAATACGTTCGATGGTATAGACTTGGTCAGCAAATCCCGATAGCACAGCCGCCTGATAACCCGACCCGGTACCAACCTCCAAGACTCGACCCAGATTATCGCGATTCGATCGCAATATCTGACTCATAAGCGCCACTATAAAGGGCTGGGAAATAGTTTGCCGGTACCCGATCGGCAGGGCGGTATCCTCGTAGGCGCGACTCTTAAGCGCATCCTCTATAAAAAGATCCCGCTGAACGCTGCCCATCGCTAGAAGCACCTTTTCGTCAGTGATGCCCTTGTTTCGTAGCCCCGTGACTAGTCTTTTACGGGTACGCTCGGAGGTAAAGCCATCAGTTAACGTTGCTGATTTGTAACTCACGATCACGGAGCCTGTAACCATGACTGAACCTGATTGACATGCTCGTGACGGGTCAGATCGACATGAAGTGGGGTTACCGAGACGAAACCCTCACGAACTGCAAAGAAATCAGTTCCCGGCCCGGCATCCTGTTCCGAACCAGAAGGGCCGACCCAATATATTTCCGAACCATAAGGATCTTTGGCGCGTATCACTGGTTCAGATTTATGCCGGTATCCCAGTCTGGTTGCCTGAATCCCCCGGATCTCTTCTATCGGCCGATCCGGTACATTCACGTTGATGATAGTGTCAGTTGGAAGTGGGTGCCTTGCAAGCCGCTCCAGAAGCTGTAGCGTGACCTGCCCCGCCGTATCGAAATTGGTCGGGTGGGAGCCAACCAACGACACGGCAATCGCCGGCAATCCCAAAAAGCGCCCTTCCATCGCCGCCGCTACGGTTCCTGAATAAATCACGTCGTCACCCAGGTTAGCGCCATGATTGATCCCGGCGACCACCAGATCCGGTTCATCGGTCATCAATCCGGTTAGGGCAACGTGGACACAGTCGGTTGGCGTGCCATCCAGGTAATAAAAATGGTTTGGCGCCTGGTGAACCCTCAGCGGCCGCGTCAGAGTTAGAGAATTGCTGGCGCCGCTACGGTTCCGATCAGGTGCGACGACGAATGTTTCAGCTATTGAATTCACCGACTGGTACAGCGCTAGCAGCCCAGGGGCGAGGTAGCCGTCGTCATTACTGATCAAGATTCGCATAGATGGTCCGTTGTTAGGGCGAACCAAACCACACGGCTCTCCAGCCCTAATTATCCCAGAATTTATATCATTCGGGCTAATGATCTTGCAATTGCATAATCCTTACAGTGCACCTAATTGATTAACCCCAGCGAACCGCTAGGGCCAACCTGATAGACTGCTTGGGACTTTAAAAAATGGTTCCAAGATGAATAAGACAAGCCCTCGCAGCAACTCGACGGGCGACTCAGCCGAGTACAGGGAAATCCGATCGGTTACGCTAGTTGGAAGCGCCTTAGATGGCATTCTGGCTTTAGCAAAGGTCGCGGGGGGTTACTTTGGTCACTCCCAGGCGCTGATTGCAGACGGTATTCACTCTTTTTCAGACCTTCTAACCGATCTGCTTGTCATTGTCGCGGCTCGGAAAGCCAGCCATCAAGCTGACCGAGAACACCCCTATGGCCACGGCCGCATCCAGACGATTGCAACCGCCCTACTCGCAGCCTCACTTGCACTGGTCGCCTCTGGCGTTGCCTGGGATGCTGTAAACCGGCTGACAGGCCCCGATGCGCTACTCCAGCCGGGTTGGGAAGCTCTTGTCATTGCCGCTGTATCTGTAGTTGTGAAGGAAGGTGTTTTTCACTACACCATGCGCTCCGCGAGGCGTTTGAACTCTTCTTTGCTGCGTGCCAATGCCTGGCACAGTCGGACCGACGCCCTTTCTTCGTTAGTGGTGATAGCCGGAATAATCGGCGCTATGCTCGGCTTGCCCTGGGCCGACTCGGTCGCGGCGATTGGAGTCGCAACTATGATCCTGTACGTCGCCTTCCGTATTGGCAAAGAATCTGTCGAAGAGCTGATCGATACGGCGGTGGACGCGTCAACCCAGGAAGAGGCCCGCCAAACGATTATGGCTGTTGCGGGCGTGCTTGATGCTCACGAACTAAGAACCCGCCGCATGGGCTCCAAAGTGTACGCAGATGTCCACATCCGCGTTGCGCAATTTATCAGTGTCTCTGAAGGGCATCACATCGGTGACAAAGTGATGAAAGCCTTAAAGGATCGTTTTGAGCGAATGATTGATGTAGTTGTACATATTGATCCGGAAGATGATTCTGTACCTCCTGTTATCGATACACTACCACAGCGGCCTGAAATCGAAGGTAGTGTCGTGAGCGTATTAGATCGTCATGGCCTTGCTTTGCAACGACATGGTGATAAAGGCTATTCGGGCCTGATTCTTCATTTTGTCGGCAATCAACTCAATGCGCAATTGGTTCTACCCCTGCCGCAAACCGGCCAGACGGACGCGATCGCTGAAGTTGCCAGTAAAATTGCAATCGACATTGTTGCGTCTACTCCAATCCACCGGGCGGAAGTCCTGTTTTCCCCAACTGCGCACCCGTGAGCTGGCCGGTGAATTGACCTCATCACTGTAATCACTTTTTTAAAGAATGCGCCGCCAGGACCGAAGCACAACTTCGCCTTTAGCGGGAAACGTCTAGCTCAAGAATGCGTCTTTGCGTCGCACGCTTGACCGTGACCGTTAGTCCGTCGACCCCAAAGGTTTCTCCGCTTTTCGGTATTCGCTGCACTTTCTCCAAAATCCATAGACTCACCGAATCTGTCGGTTTTCCGGACAGTGGCGTGCCGAAATATTCCGTCAGCACACGTAACTCTGAGGTACCCTCGACGGTCACGCTGTCGGGGCCATGCGGGACCAGATCGAGCGGCGCGATATCGCTCTCGTCATAAATCTCGCCAACCAATTCCTCCAGCAAGTCTTCGAGGCTAACAACCCCCTCCATGAGACCGTGTTCATCCACGACAACTGCGAGATGGTGACGCTCTTGGCGCAGCGCGGAGATGCTATCGGTCAGGGACTGTCGGTCCGGAACGAAATAGGGCGGACGGGCGAGATCAACCAGGCAGACTTGCCTATCACCAGAAACCAATGGCCTAAGTACGTCGCGAACGTGAAGCATGCCGATAATTTCGTCAGGATCATCGTCATGCAAAGGAATACGGCTGAACGGTGAGGCCATAAGCTGACCTACCGCATCGGCTAGAGCCATTTGAGCGGGAAGGCGAAAGACTTTGTGCCGTGGTGTCATCACATCGGACACTGAAAGATCGCTAAAGGCGAAGGCTCGCTCGATAAGCTGTTTCTCACCCTCCTCGATCGTGCCCTCTTCTTTCCCATAGCCGGCCATGCTGATGAGCTCGGACTCGGTCACCACGGGTTCCTCACTCGTTCCTGAGGCACCATTGCTCATTACGAGAGCAATGCGTTCAACCATGATTCCAATCGGAGCGCTTAGGTAGGCAAAACCGAGGATCGCTGGCGCGACTGCAAGAGAAATTCGTTCCGAGTAGCGGGTAGCCAAACTTTTTGGCGTGATCTCTCCAAAAACAAGAATAATAATCGTCAGCACTCCCACTGCTACACCAGGACCTGCGTCGCCAAACTCGCGTGTGGCAATCACCGTCGCGAGCGCAGATGCGCTGATATTCACAACATTGTTACCAATAAGGATCGCAACCAACATGCGCTGGGGCTGCGCCTTTAGTACGCACAAGGCTCGGGAGCCGCGCCGTCTGTCGCGGGCAAGGGCATCCGCACGACCAATAGATAAACTGACCAATGCCGTTTCTGACCCGGAAAAAAAAGCCGAAAGAAAAAGCAACAGCAGCAATAGCAGGCCCTCACCCATGGCTTGTGGTCAAACGATCCCTCTCATACACGAGTGAGCACCTGAATCTGATGGGCCAGAGAATCTACAGTGAAAAATTAGTTGGCGCATGAGGCAAAAAGGGGAATCCACCCGAGCGGCTGCACAAAAGCGTAAAAAGGCGCTTTCAGTTCGCTGTCTGAAGGCTGCCAGCGTATTCAGTGATAAGATCAATTTCGCTAAGAAGAATTTCAAAAGGCGGATAGTAGGGCTCTACATTGGACCACCGCGCATAGCCGGGTACTCGCACAAAAACCGGGTGAGGACGACGGGCGTAAAAAGTCTGAAAGCGTTCACGCCAATCGGCGCTCTTGACCATCCAGGTAAAAGATGGGCTGTTTCCAATCCCGCCCATGCGATTGTAATCCCCGATGACGTGGCAGCGAGAGCAATACTGCCGAGCGAGTTCAAAACCGCGTTCGATTTGAGAATCGGCAAAAACTGTGAATGGCATGCAAAAGATCAAAATGATTGCCCAAGTCCCATGGCGATCAAAAAAGCCGCAAGAATCCGAAGAATTCAGGTTTTTACTCAATATCGACAAACTGAATCCAATTATTCGTGTCATCAACTTGGCCGTGTTGGATCCCAAGCAGTGACTGAAAAAGTCGTTGGGAAAGGCTATTAGCCGAGGGCGGACAGGCGCGGATATCAAAATCTTGATATTGGATCGAATCCACGGGCACAACCACTGCTGCCGTGCCCGCTCCGAATATCTCGAGCAAATTTTCCGACTCGGCCGCTTTACGAAGCTCCGCCATAGAAATTCGCCGGGCAGTGGCTTTTATCCCCCATTGTTTCAACAACGATAGCACGCTGTCGCGAGTGACCCCAGGGAGAATCGTTCCTGAAAGCTCGGGAGTGATCACCTCGTCGCCAATGCGAAAAAATATATTCATCTGCCCTGCTTCCTCTGCATACGCGTGCTCATCGCCGTCTAACCAGAGTATCTGGTCGAAACCTTCTGAAGCCGCTTCAAACATTGGTTTTAGGGTCGCGCCATAATTCCCGGCAGTCTTCGCAGCGCCGGTTCCGCCCGAGGCTGCTCGTGTATACCGATCCTCCGCCTTTACTCTCAACGGTCGACCATACTGCGCGAAGTACTGGCCGACCGGGGCGGCAACGATCACCAAGGTGTATCGATTGGCGGGGCGAACAGCGAGATGTCCTTCTGTTGCAAAGATCATTGGCCGGATATAAAGCGCCTCACCGAACTGTGCCGGGATCCATTTGGCTTCTACCGCAACGAGTGATCTGATCCAGTCTACTAACTGAGCCGGGTCGGGAGCGGGAATACACAGCCGATTACACGAGGCAGCCAAGCGCTGTGCGTTTCTATCAGGGCGAAACAACCTTATCCGATTGTCGCCAGTTCCCCGATAGGCTTTAAGCCCCTCGAAAACGCTTTGCCCGTAGTGGAGTCCAAGTGCAGCCGGATCCACTTTAAGCGGCTTGCGTGGCACAATCCGGGGAGATTTCCACTCGCCGTCAGCCCAGTCACATAAAAGCATGTGGTCCGAGAAGGCGTCGCCGAAGCCCAGACTGTCAAAATCTGTTTCGGCGTAAGCGCTTTGTTCGATGAGGGTTACTGGAATGTTACTTGTTTTGGCCATAGGTCAAATACGCCTTACCGGCTGATGTGCTTGCGAATAAGTTCGATTAGTTCCCTAATTTGGTCAGCTGTGAGTTTAGTTGCAGCCGAAAAAATAATTTTGCCATCTCCTGACACCCCGAGCACATGGTAACCCTGATCCACAAGTCCCCACTGAGAGACAAAAGCACGATTCTTATCCCGTACATAGACCGTATTCGGGTATTTCTCCTGCTTTGCCTTGAGGATCAGGTCGATAGCAAAATCGGGCTTCCAGGATGCTGCCATATTGATGGCACCAATGGTAGCAAAGTATCGTGGGTCAAATTCCTCGTCCGCGAGCGCTTCTTCAACATGGCTGTTGACTTTGACCTTGTCAGGGTCGACATACATTAGAACATGTACCTTGCCTGTCAGTTCTGCGCTTGACCAAGCGCTCCCGTCGACTCGCCCTCCTGCTTTTCCTTCCAAAACTAAAAACGGGGGGGCCTCACCGATTTTGAGATCCGCCAGCAAAGCCGGTGACGATAGAACTAAGATAAACAAAAGTATGTGTTTCATATAGACTGCCTTATGGCTTTCGATTTTTGAATTTTGAATTTTGTCCGGCGATTAACCAACTGACATTTCCCATTCAAGCCTCATATTAAACCGGGAATGGTCGTTTTAAAAAGTGCTGCTTTGATTGCGCACCCCATTAAAGTTCTGTGCGAGTATTTCTGCGCATCAGGCCGCACTTGCGAATGCAAACTGGATTGCATCCTTCTTCCCAGGCCTGTGGATAGATACGACGGTAGGGCTCCTCCAGAAGAATCTCCTGCAATAGTCGTCGGTTAATATTGTGCTCTTCGTGGCTGAGCTTTGCCCTTGAGTACATATGTTTTTCGTCATCGGAACCTTCGACCCAGCAGCATGCCGATACGCTACCATCGGCGACAATGTACGGCCGATTCTCATTAGCCGATTTACAACTGATTGGCTGCGTGGCTTGGGAATCGACTGCTTTCGTCACCTGCTGTGGAGCATTTTTTCCGGACGCAAGACTAACAATATCGCCACTAGAGGGTTCCAAGTGGCGAATTGACCCATCTGGCATCTGGTACACGAAAGATTTGCTGGGCCCAAAACGGATTGTGTCGATTACCTGAAAGCTTCTGAAACCCATCTTACGACTAAGTGACAAGGCCTCCGCGAGCTGGTGTTGATTGTGTTTAAAAGGAATAAAGTGCCATTCACCATTGGCTCCGGTATCAAGGAAAGCCCGCGCATTAGCCATAATCTTTGAGAAACGGGTATTAATTCGGTAAAGATGATTCGTATCAGCTAAGCCGTCAATGTGGAATTCTACAAAAGATGAATTAGAACTGAATATATCCCCGAGTTTTCCCCACCAATCTTCACTTCGAAGCCCGCCGTTTGACGAGAGAATGAGCTTTATGCCGTTGTCAATAAAATACTGACAGATTTCAAGACATTCTCGTGCCGCTGGAGGGTCCCCCAACCCGCCGCAAAGATCAATGGTGTCGACACGCCGGCAGAAGTCCGGGGGGAAATTTCGCCTAATCACGTCCAGACTCAACTCGATGTTTCGGACTTTCCCAAAGTTTGGTCGACAACGGTCCATTTCAACGGTTCGTCCGCACATCGGGCACCCCGCATTACACTTATCAGTCAACTCCAGATGGAAATTCAACGTTCGAGAAAGGCTGAATAGTCCGGGGTCTAAATCCTTTTCAGGTGCAATCGGCATATCTGGTATCTCAGTGTTTTCCAATGTTGGATTTGCGATACATGTAGTAGCGGCCAGCAGCGACGCCAACTGGGAGTTGAATCGCGATCCAGTCACTACAGTTGAACAGTTGGTCAGAAAGAACTATGGCGTCCTCGGCCAATAATGCCGAAATTGCTGGCCCAATCTGGGCTGCCAGAGCCTTATCGACGACAAGATTCCCGCTGCCAATGTCGCAATGCGCTAACGCAGCCGGCTGGCCAATTCGAGAGGAGGCCTTTTCTAGCGTTTCCTTGAAGTTCCCTTGAATCAAAAATTCGACTGCTGGAGTGCAATCGGGATGCGCGGCGGGCCTGCGTTCAAATACGTAGATATCGCGATTCGGGGTTATCTCTCGAAGGTGATCGTAGGTGCGGCCATTTCCCAGGCCCAGTTCGAGAAACGGCCCTGGGAGCTCCTCTACGTAGGCGACCGCGGCATTCAGACAAAGGCGCTGGGCCTGCAACCGTCGAATCGCACTATCTAGTCGGCTCACGTTTGCGACTGCTTTAACTGTATAGAACAAGCAGTCGCTGAGCGGAGGGTCGGATTTGGCATTCTCAGCTCAGCGAAGAGGGGCAATAAATTTCGAATCCAAAATTGGTCGGGGCGAGAGGATTTGAACCTCCGACCGCCGCACCCCCAGTGCGGTGCGCTACCAGGCTGCGCTACGCCCCGATATTTTGCGACGAATTCTAAAGCACTAAGGTCCCAGAAGTGCGGAGATTTCTTGCAATTCATCGACAAGTTGAGCCGCCACCTCATCGCCGCTCGCGTCAACGCGTTTCGGTTCGCTCCCTTTTAATTGGTTGCAGGCGCCGCTGATGGTGTACCCCTCTATATAAAGTAGTTTCCTAATAGTCCGAATGAGTTCAACTTCGTGGCGCTGATAATAACGTCGATTTCCACGTCGCTTGACCGGCTGCAGCTGAGGGAATTCTTGCTCCCAGTAACGAAGCACGTGGGGTTTGACGGAACACAACTGTCCAACCTCCCCAATGGTGAAATATCTTTTTCCCGGAATCGGAGGAAGCTCGTCCGAGCTGGGGTCTAGCATTGTCACGACGTATGGCCCCTACCGATGCTCGCACTGATCGTGGTTGTATTGTCGCTAATCTGCTCCCTTACCTTTTGGCTCGCACGATAGGTCACCACCCGCCGTGCTGATACTGGCACCTCTTCCCCTGTTTTTGGGTTTCGGCCAGGCCTGCTGTTTTTCTCGCGAATGGTGAACCCGCCAAAGCCTGACAACTTAACACTCTCTCCAATTTCGAGCGCTTGGCGAATCTGCTCAAAAAACAGATCTACAAATTCTTTCGCTTCTCGCTTATTTAACCCGAGTTGGTCAAACAGCGTGTTCGCGAGAGTTGCTTTAGTAATAGTGTGTGTCGCCATTGTATTTAAATTCCAGCCTACCCTGCCCTCAGTTCTCCGCCGAGGTCGCTCGTTATCGCGGCGATAATGCGCCCGGTAATGTTGTCCGCCTCCTCATCTGTAAGACTGCGGGAATTGGATTGCAACGTCAAGCGGTAAGTGACAGATTTCTTCCCTTCTTTGATACCTTTGCCACGATAGATATCTACAAGGTCAAGGGTCACCAGCAATTCGCCAGCCGACTTGCGAATGCACGACCGGATTTTTGCCGCAGCGATATCGTTGGAAAAAACAAAAGATAAGTCACGACCGATCACCGGAAATCTTGAGGCTGGCGAAAATTGTGGAATCTTGGCCTTATTTATTAGGTCCCAATCTAATTCGAAAGCAAAAATCGGAGATTCTAGTTCAACGAACTCCTGCAACTTTGGCGAAATTCGCCCGATCCAGCCGCAGGAATACCCTTCGACCCATATTTGTGCGCACTGCCCTGGATGATAAGCCGGGTTCGAGTTTTGCTCAAAAGTGGTGCGCCTTTTCGGGTCTGCTAGCCTGAGAAGTGCCTCGACATCCCCCTTAACGTCGAAGAAATCGATCGGTCTGTCCGGCCTATCCCAGGATCGATCCAGTGCCATGCCCATAGATACCCCGGCAATTCTCTCAATCTCGGTACGGCCCCGCCCTTTCTTTAGGTAAACATGCCCAGTTTCGAAAAAGCTGACGTCCCTGATTTGCCGCCTCGCATTATTGGAAAGCGCCTCAAGCAATCCTGGTAAAAGTGACAGACGCATCTGCCCCAGGTGTGACGCAATTGGGTTACGCAGATCGATCGCCGGCACACCAGGCGCAACCAGCACCTGCAGAGCAGGGTTAACAAAGCTATAGGTGATAGCTTCATAATATCGCCTATCGACCAACAAGTCCCTGGCCCGATCAGCGTTCAGAACCCTTTCAGCGGCGAGCCCAAGGCCAACCTGAACTCGCGGCGTGCGTGGTTTAAATTTATCGTAGCCAACGATACGCGCTACTTCCTCAACGAGATCATGCTCGCCGGAAAGATCAAAACGATAACTAGGTGGGATAACGGTCCACCCACCCGATTCAACTTTGGGACTCATTCCTAGCGAGTTGAAAACAGCTCGAACCTGACGCCCGGGAATCTTCTCGCCTAGTAAGCGCTCAAGTCGGGATTTGCGCAAGGTTAAGGGCCTGCGAGGCGGGAGTTGGCGCTTGATAGTGCGGCCGAAGATCGGTCCACAGGCTCCACCACAGGCGTCCACTATCAGCTCGCTCGCTCGCTGAATTGCCACTGCGGGTAATTCGAAGTCCACACCTCGTTCAAACCGATGGGAGGCATCCGTTGCCATGTTGTAACTTCTGACGGTTCGGGCAATCGCAGTTGGCGCGAAAAATGCGGCCTCAAGCATTACGGTCCGAGTCGTGTGTGTAATCATCGTGGCCATACCGCCTTTCACGCCGGCAAGCGCGATCGGTCCACGATCGTCCGCGATAACCAGGTCTTCTGGTTTCAGGCGAATAGCCACACCATCGAGAAGTTTGAGCCTCTCGCCTTTGATCGGTGCACGTACGGTAATTCGGCCCTGAAGGCGCTCGGCATCGAATGCGTGCATTGGCTGACCGAGTTCAAGCATGACGTAGTTGCTGATATCCACTAGTACATCGATGCTGCGGATTCCGCACCGTCGAAGTCGCTCCCGGATCCAATCCGGCGAACGCGAGGTAGTATCTAGCCCTTCAATGATACGACCCATGTAGCGGGGACACTCAGCCGGGCAAGCTAACTCAACTTCGCGCCTAAGTTTGCTGCGCGCCCGAACCCGTGCAAGCGACGGGATCTTTAGGCGCCCGTTTGCAACCACGGCTGCTTCGCGGGCGATCCCGAGCAGACTGAGGCAATCGCCCCGATTAGGCGTTAGGTCGACTTCAAGCAATTGATCACCCAGGTCGAGATGAGCGTTCAAGCTTGTACCGGGTACCAGCGAGGGGTCGAGGTCGAGCAATCCGGACACCGAATCGTCAATGCCCAACTCAGCGCCCGAACAAAGCATGCCTGTAGAGACTTTGTTGCGAATGGTGGTCGGTCGGATAACTGAGCCGTCTGGCAGGATGGCGCCGGGCATAGCTAGAGGAGCGACCATCCCGGCACGGGCATTGGCAGCCCCGCAGACCACCTGGATCACAGACCCGGAACCGCTGTCGACCTCGCACAGCGATAAACTGGCAGCATCAGGATGCGGTCTCAAATGAGTGATCCGCGCAGCAATCACCTCCTCTGACACTCGTGGCACCAAAGCCAACGCACCGGCTTCTAGCCCTGCCGCTGTGAGTCGATCTGCCAGAGTCACAAAATCCAGGTCGAAATCGACCCACTCACGCAGCCAGTTCTCACTAATGATCAATTCCCGGTCCTCATTCAGGAAAATTGGCTCAAAAACGCCACTTCATTTTCGAAAAATAGGCGCAGATCATCTACACCGTAACGCAGCATCGCTAGGCGCTCGATTCCTAGCCCAAAGGCATAACCCGTGAACTGCTCATTATCTATTCCAACCTGGTGGAACACCTGCGGGTGCACCATGCCACAACCCAGAATCTCGAGCCATCCAGTTTGTTGGCAAACCCGGCAGCCGCGCCCGTCACAGAATACACAACCCATATCGACCTCGGCTGAGGGCTCGGTAAACGGAAAAAACGATGGCCTGAATCGAACCGGGAGTTGCTGCTCAAAGAACTCTTGAAGAAAGAAGGTGAGCACGCCCTTAAGGTCGGCGAAAGAAATATCGGTGTCAACCGCTAGCCCCTCGACTTGATGAAACATCGGTGTGTGAGTTACATCCGAATCGCACCGATACACCCTCCCCGGCGCTATGATCTGAAGTGGCGGCTGATGGCACTCAAGATAGCGTATCTGGACTGGCGAGGTATGAGTTCGAAGCACCACGCCAGGCGATATATAAAAAGTGTCATGCATCGCCCGGGCGGGATGATCCTTGGGAATGTTTAACGCCTCAAAGTTGTGGAAATCATCCTCGATCTCCGGACCATGAGTCACATCAAAGCCTGCGCGCTGGAAGATCCGTTCTATTCGCCTCACGGTTCGGGTAATTGGGTGAACCCCTCCTAAAAAGCCGCGCCTACCCGGCAACGTCACATCAATGCGATCTTTCTGGGCGTCCGAAAGTTGTTTGCGTGCCGCCAGTGCCTCCCCTTTTTTGGCCAGGGCGCCACTAATTTGATCCCGAGAGCGATTTACCGCTTGACCGAAGGCCTTTCGGTCGCCCAGAGGCAAGCTGCCTATTGATTTTAGTTGGGCGGTTACCGAACCGTGACGGCCTAAGAATTCAACTCGTGTTTTTTCGAGTTGACGCGAATCCGCAGCCTGGTCAATGGCTGACAACGCCTGGCCCAATAACGAATCCAGCGTTGCGTGTACTTTCCCGGTCATCGCGGTTTCAGCGCCTCCAAACAAAAAGGGGAAAGGTTCTGGCAACCTTTCCCCGGGGTGCGACCGCTGGACACAGGGCCGCTGTTGTTACGGGTTTCAGGCCGCTAGCGCGGATTTTGCCTTTTCAGCGAGCACTGCAAATGCGTCATGGTCGTTCACGGCCATGTCAGCAAGTATTTTACGATCAATGAGGATGCTGGCCTTACCTAAACCATCAATAAGGCGACTGTAGCTGAGGTCATGAGTCCTGGCTGCTGCGTTGATACGAACGATCCACAGCATCCGGAACTGTCTTTTGCGTTGACGCCGATCTCGGTAGGCGTACTGATCGGCCTTCATTACCGCCTGGTTAGCTACCCGAAATACGTTTTTTCGGGCGCCACGGTAGCCTTTTGCACGGGAGAGGACCTTGGAGTGCCGGGCGCGGGCCGTAACACCTCTTTTTACTCTGGGCATGATGCTTTCTCTAGGTAATTTTGGCTTGAATCATTAACTGTAGGGCAACAAACGGCGAACTGCAGCCTGGTCAGCCGAATCGACCAGCAGGCTTTCCCGCAACTGACGTTTACGCTTAGTCGATTTCTTGGTCAGGATATGGTTCCGAAAGGCCTGTGAGCGCTTGAACTTGCCGCCCGCAGTCTTCGTAAATCGTTTGGCAGCTCCACGATTAGTTTTTAATTTTGGCATTGTCGATATTTCCGTAATCAGTTCTTTGCCGGCGCCAGCACCATTACCATCTGCCGACCTTCCATCTTTGGCATCTGTTCTACCACTCCGATATCCTGTAAGGCGCCCTCGACCCGATTCAGCATTTCCATCCCAAGCTCCTGGTGAGCCATTTCTCGACCGCGAAAACGCAGCGTGACCTTAACTTTGTTACCAGCTTCCAGAAATTTGGTTAGGTTGCGAACCTTAATATCGTAATCGCCGATATCGGTTCCGGGGCGAAATTTGATTTCCTTTACAGTGATCTGCTTTTGCTTCTTTTTGGATTCCTGTTTCTTTTTGGATTTCGAGTACAGGAACTTCCCATAGTCCATGAGTCGGCAGACTGGCGGCTCCGCATTTGGCGCTATTTCCACCAGATCCATCCCGCGCTCGACAGCGATGGCTCTAGCCTCGATGGCAGTATGGATCCCCAATTGTTCACCCGAGTCTCCAACTAGGCGAATCTGAGCGTCGACGATATCCTCGTTCATCCGCTGTTGTTTTGCTACTGCTATCGGCTTATCCTCCAGAAATATTAACGCCGTGCATCGGCTTCAAGGTGGAGGAGTCTTTCGGACAACTCATCTACCGGGATTGCTCCCAGATCCTCACCTTCACGCGTGCGCACGGCGATTTGTCCTTGCGCCATCTCCCGGTCACCCACAATCAGTAGATACGGAATCCGTCGCAAAGTCGATTGTCGAATTTTATAGCCTATTTTCTCGTTTCTCAAGTCACATTCGACTCTGATGCCCTGTTTTTTAAGAGATTTTTCTGTTTCCAACGAATAATCGCGTTGTCGATCAGTAATATTAAGAATAACAGCCTGTACCGGGGCCAACCAAAAGGGCAGTTTGCCCTCGGTATCCTCGATCAGAATCCCAATAAAACGTTCCAAAGATCCCAGAATGGCCCGATGGATCATAACCGGTGTGTTTTTGGACCCGTCCGCCGTAACGTACTCGGCATCGAGTCGACCCGGCATCGAGAAATCTACCTGAATCGTCCCGCACTGCCATCGCCTCCCAATCGAATCACGTAAAACGAACTCGTGTTTGGGGCCGTAAAAGGCACCCTCTCCTGGCTGCACAGTGTACGCGATACCTTTTTCTTCGAGCGCCAATGCAAGCGCTTTCTCGGCGCGGTCCCACAACGCGTCCTCGCCTACTCGCTGCTCCGGGCGTGTCGACAGAGCTACTTCGATATCTTTAAAGCCAAAATCCCGATACATCCGATAGGTGAGTTCAATTAACGTCGAAACTTCTTCTTGTAACTGATCCTCAGTGCAAAATACATGGGCGTCGTCCTGCGTGAAACGCCGTGCACGCAGCAGACCGTGGAGCGTGCCAGAGGGTTCCTTGCGATGGACAATTCCAAACTCAGCGATCCGGATCGGGAGGTCGCGGTAGCTGCGTAAGCCCTGATTAAAAAGCTGGACGTGCCCGGGGCAGTTCATCGGCTTAATCGCGTAGTCACGATCATCCACCTGGGTGGTGAACATATTGTCCCGAAACTTATCCCAGTGCCCGGAGCGCTCCCACAGACTTCTATCGAGCATCTGCGGTGTGTGCACTTCCTGATACCCATACTCGTCAAGCAACTCTCTTACATAACGTTCAACCACTGTGTACAGCGTCCAACCGTCCCGGTGCCAAAAGACCATTCCTGGGGCTTCTTCTTGAAAATGAAACAAATCAAGTTCTTTACCAATCCGTCGGTGGTCGCGTTTTTCGGCTTCTTCAATACGGTGTAGATAATCCTGCAGAGATTTTTTATCCGCCCAGGCCGTCCCGTATATACGCTGCAGCATCACATTGCTTGAGTCGCCTCGCCAGTAAGCGCCAGCGAGTTTGGTCAGTTTGAATGCTTTAAGGTGACTGGTATCAGGGACATGGGGTCCGCGACACAAATCTACGAAATCCGCCTGCTGATAAAGCGAAAGCTCTTCTTGGGCGGGGATTTCTTCGATAATTTTCGCCTTATATTCTTCGCCAAGATTACGAAAAAACGAAATCGCATCATCTCGGGCCATCGTTTTTCGTTCGATGACCGTCCCTTTTTTTGCGAGCTCTGCCATTCGCTGTTCGATACTTTCAAGGTCGCTCTCAGAAAAGCCTGGCGCGTAGGCAAAATCGTAATAAAAGCCGTCTTCAATGACCGGGCCTATAGTTACCTGGGCGTCGGGGAAAAGCTCTTTCACGGCCTGCGCAAGCAGGTGGGCGCAGGAGTGGCGAATAATCTCAAGGCCTTCGATGTCCTTTCCAGTAATGATGCGAACAATCGCATCTTGGTCGATTTCAAAAGATGAATCGACCAGTTTGCCGTCAACTTCTCCGCCAAGGGTCGCCTTTGCAAGACCCGGACCGATATCCGCGGCAATCTGGGCGACGCTGATTGGCGCCGAATATTCGCGTGTGCTGTTGTCTGGTAATGTGACCTTCATTGTCGCGATAGCTTTTGTGTTCAGGTTGTAATTCGGGAAAGTAGAATCGTAATCCGAAAAAAGGTTGCCGGCACGGGGCCGGCATTACCAGACGAGGTCGTCGTGGCTGAAATGGTAGGCGCGAGTGGGATCGAACCACCGACCACCACCATGTCAAGGTGGT
>Ga0209043_1000091_pt1 | contig 56757 bp, 48 predicted proteins | sample SaaInlV_100m_DNA_3_FD_184654 | JGI IMG/M metagenome (GOLD analysis project Ga0209043, IMG submission 184654) | Marine microbial communities from expanding oxygen minimum zones in the Saanich Inlet - SI037_S4LV_100m_DNA (SPAdes) (version 2) | ecosystem: Environmental > Aquatic > Marine >... | reverse complement strand
ATCCCAGTCGTCCTAATCATTGATGAAGAAGGCTACATCATCGAGAAACAATCAACTGGCACCCCGACAGACGGTTGGGCAGAATTTGATGGTAAAATGGAGGATATCTTGTCATCTAACGCTTCGGACGAAGTAATCTCTAACTTAATCTCTTCACGACTTTCTTGGGAAGTAGTAATCTCTTCAACTGCAGATACTCCAGACCAGTTAGCATTAGAATGCCTCGACCATAACGGTTTAGCTCGTCACGACCACGTTACCTTGCAAATTTACATTGATGACGAAGCATACACTGTTGAATCTGCTGTGGGAATCCAGACAGATATTTGTAATGGAAATGAGAACAACATGCATACGGTTCATACCCACGATGATTCAGGAAGGTTACATGTCGAACTCAATGAACCGGGAGACATAGCTCTGGGTGTCTTTTTTGATATCTGGGGTCATCATTTTGATGAAACCGGGATTTTTGATTATCGAATCAACGCCACACACGAAATAGTCATGCATGTCCATTCAACAAGTGAAAGTGCGACAGAAGAAAACCGAGTTACCTCATTTGATGATTATCTATTACAAAATGGCGAAGTGATAGAAATTCATTTCCGGGCCAAAGACAACTAAGGTGTGAAACAGCCTTCGAAGAATTCCGCTTCTGAGGTGTCTTTGATTTCTTGCATTCGGTGAACTGTAACATCAATACGCTCATTTTCAATATATGTCTTACGAAGTTCATGAAGCAGGCTTCTTTGAACATCCACTAGATCTTCACCATACAATATGCTGAGATGATGATTCATCTCTCCACTTACCGATACTGTGTATTCTACAACCCACTCTCTGAGTGGTTGACTTTCATCCCAGGTCACGTCTTCCCATGTTTCTGCCATTATACTTACATTGACGGGATAGGTTATCAATCCTATGTAGTATTGCATCAAGAATCTTCCGGATAACAGAAAAATAATTCCGATTCACTGCACTTTGACGCGCAATAATATCATTCTCGGACTTTACGCGGTAAAACCGCAACAATTCCAGCCCCAGCCGAAACCATGAGTGCAATTGTGGTGAATGACCATGATTGAGGCACCTCACGTGTTCGATATGCAAATTCAACCGCACCGTAGGTTCCAAGAGAAGCATCGAGGTTTTCGATGGCATGCTCTGTGCTTTCATGTATTAGAATAACACTAAATTCCTTTTTGTCAGCAAATGTGATTTCAAAATCAGCATCGCACCCAGCACTGACATTTGAGGTAAGAATTCCGATTTGTGTTTCTATGGTTGATGTATTGAATTGACATTCTGCTGTGGCAATGAGTACTCTATCTCTACTTGAACCGCCGGGGTTGATGGTGTTTTCAGGGACTGATTTATCATGTTCCAACACCAAAAAAGTCAGTTGTGACTCATTGAGGTTCAGCCCAGTAGTCTCCATCGAAATGACTCGGGCTGTAATGCCCTCGGCATGTCGCAGAACTTCGAACTGAAGAATCGATACATGTTGACGGGTTAGCTCAAGGTCGAGAATATCTCGCTGAACATCACTCCAAGCATCGATGCCAGACCTTGGGTCATTTCCTTCAACAAAAAATGTCGGAGAGGGAATTGCATCGCCATGTTTCAATGAAAGGCGTTGAATACGGTGTTGTGCAGCAGGTGGCTGAAAGGCATCTTCTCCATCAGAGGGATGATAGGCGACCATTGCAATGCGAGAGCCGTGTGAATCTGATACACTCTCAAGATAAGGGTCGATTTCAGCACAACTTGGACACCATGTGGCCGTAACTTCCTCAACTAGAAGCGTTCTACCCATCGGTTCAGTTGCTACTGGGCTAAGGAGTGTATTGGAAGGGTCGACAACCTGTGCTTGGACCAAAGTACTCCCTGAGGCCATAAGAAGTAGGAATAATGTGCCTACGAGAGCAAATGTGGAGAGTTTCACCTTTTGTCCACCTCTCACCATACCATGGCGAGGATACCACCCCCCTTCATCTCTTTGTTCCAGCCCTGAAAAAAAGCGAGGTTTCTTCAATAGGAGCGTGGCGAAGGGGAATAGGGAGGAATGAGTATGGCTGACCACTGGATTGAAAATCACAAGCGTGATTCTTGGCGACGACAGGCCAAGGCCAGCGGATATAGAGCCCGTTCTGCATTCAAATTGAAGCAGATTCAAGAACGTTTCAATCTCCTTCGCGAGGGTGATATCATCCTCGATGTCGGATGCCACCCTGGTGGTTGGGCTCAAGTAGCAACAGAATTGGTTGGAGAAACAGGATGGGTTGTTGGTGTCGATTTAGAAGCCTGCCAGCCAGTAGAAGGTTCGATACTTCTAGTTGGAGATATTACTGACCCACATACCCAGCAACGTGTTCTCGATGAACTCAAAGAACGCCCACTTAACTCGATAATCTCTGACATTTCACCAAATATTACTGGTAAATGGGACATGGATCAAGCTGTTGCAATGACATTGGTTTCCTTGGTTTTCGATTTCTCTCTGCCTTTGCTATGTAAAGGTGGTTCATTTGTGACGAAATTATTCCAAGGAGTAGGTGTAGAGGAATTAATTCAGGTCATTAAGCCATATTTTTCAGATGTTCGCCGTTTTTCACCCCACGCATCAAGAAATTCATCTTCTGAAGTCTATTTGATTTGTAGAAATTTTATGCCTTGGAAGTTCAAAAAAGCATGTGTGCTCGAAGAGTATGAGGCGGCTTTGAACATCAAACTCAGTGGTGATGATATTGCTGAGGCCCCTGATATCATCACTTCGTCCTTTTCAGTTCGGAAAAAGAAAACCGAATAGTTTGATGTGCATTGAGGAAAATTCCACCTCATGGAAAAAAACCAAACCGCGCATAAACCACAAATCAAAACATCTGAACAACGACAAAAAATCATCGACCTTCAAGTGAATCGTCCGGTAAGGCGACTTGAATTGGTTGTGCTCCGAATCTATCCTCGAAGAATGGTCTATTCTGAAAACTATGTTGGGCCTGTTGCTGCAGCATGTGGTCGAGATGAAACGGGTTTGGTCGGTCTTGTATTATGGGGTGAACAGATACAAAGAGTTCAGGTTGGCGACATTGTGATGCTTGAATCGGGATGGTGCCGTGAAAGAAAAGGAGAACTTGTTGTCAGCACAGGGAAGAACGGTCGTTTAAGTGTTCTTGGCCGCTAGAATGCGATAACTATCGAGCACTTGGCGGACCCGTGTTATGCTTTTTCGCAGAGAATCCGAGGTGATTCAGCACGCAACCATAAAGAAGGGGAGGGCGTGGGCCATTTGTTCCTGAGGACCTATTATGACTGAAAGAGCAGCCAATTGCACATCATCCGGTGTCCCACTTGAAGAAACCGGTTCCACTTCATTTCCTTGCCCTGGATGCGGCGCTGCCATCGGCCGCAGTCCTCGATGCCGAAATCAAGGTGTTCTCTACACCTGTCCAAGTTGTCAATACCAGGGGCCCTGAGGTGATTCTATGGGCATGGTAGCAATGACATACAAAATCAATCCTGATGCAGAATCCGAGAATGTTGATGCAGATGCAATAGCAGCATCAGTTCAATCACTCAGTGATGATGTTTACAACGTTCAATCAGTCGAAGTCAAGCCTTTGGCTTTCGGACTCAAGTTTGTTCAAATCCACGTGGTAATGAACGATGGCGAAGGTTTGGCAGATGCTTTGGAAGCAAAGATATCTCAAATCACTGGCGTCGGTGAAATTGAAGTCCTTTCCATGGGTCTTCTTTGATTCCACTCACAATTGGTGCAGTGGGCAACGCATGAATTCTCTTAGCAAAGTGGTAGCGTAGCTTCCAGATGAAAGAATGAACCTAAATCGTATACAAGCGCCTTCAGGATGCCAGCGGCTGTTGCCGGCAGGTCCGGCCTTCCACCGTTCTCCCATTGAATCGTCATTGGCAATCGGGACGCTATCAACGCTCATTTCTTTGAAACTGGTAACTAGAGACCTCCGGGTGCCTCGTGTAGATAGCCTTGGAATTGCTTCGATCTTCCAAGTCACATCAGTCAAACCCATATCTTGGATGATTTCTTTTTCAATATCTCCAGTCAATCCATCACAGGTCTGAATCTCACTACCGGGGAGTGGTCCAGTTGGTGCTAGGCGCCCAAGTTGACAATTCCGAATAATTCGTGGAAGAGTTCTTTCTTCAACAAGGACACAACTCGGTGCATCCAATTGTCCTTTCTCATCTATGCGTCCGACAAAGTCTCCTGCTACTGGTGAACTGATCGGATGGTTAGCAGAAAGTCGTGAGTGAAGCGATTTGTTGAATACAACAGATTGCAAAGCATGAATCGTCATCAATTGCAAATTCCCTGGAAGTTTACGAAACGCCCCGATATAATCGTCAGGCCGATGAAGAAGATGTTCAACCATTTTTCTTTCAAAGCCGAGCCATTTCGGAGCGAGTTCAAGTCCTTCTTTGGTCGGGCCATTCTCTCGAACATGCTTTCGAAAAGCTGCCACATTTTCATTTTCTGAGTTCCCTGCCATCGAGATGTAAGTGAGGACTGCTTTTTTCCAATCTTCACTTATGACATGTTTACCCACTTCGGCTGTCACTGGCCGTCCAGCACCGAACCTTTGTGGGCCAATCCAATTTGGAAACGTGTCTTCGCCAAGTTTTGATGCCATTTCCTGTTGAATCAATTCTACCTCTTGCAAGGCTTCATCGACAGTCATTGGAGTCCCATCTTCGTGAGCACAACCTCGTATGACTATTGTAAAGCGATTTCCTCTATGGTTTCCGAATCCAATTTTTTGATGTGTTCTACCAAGTACCTCAATATCTACATCTGGGATATCAACAGCAGCGACTTTTGCTTGTGGTGCATCAATGACGAACAATTGTTGTGTTACCGCTCGTTTATCTTTAGTTCCTGCAAAAAAGATTCTATTGCGTGGGATTGAAAGGGCCTTAGCGAGAGTATTACAGAATCGATTGGTCTCCCAATTCGTCAGCATAATTCGAGCGACAGTAAATCGGCCCTTGTTATCAAGATGGACAGGCGTCGAGATTTCTTCAACTCGAAAATCAGCAACTCTTGCTTTCAAGACGCCGCCAATGCCTTGTGTATCTGTGGCATAGCCGTCAAGTCCGATAGATTCTGCAAGAGAATCTGTCCATGTAGTCATTGCAACACCCCATTCAGAGGCTAATGCTAGAAAATTCAGTTGCAAGTCCAGATACAATTTCCTTCAAGACTTTGCCCGATGCGTTTTTTCCAGAAGTGCGAATGTAAAATTCAGGGTCATCTAATTCCGGATGGCCAGGGAAATAGTTTGCATATTCGACCTTACTGCTGCAGTTAAGGCGTTCACGAAGCATTTGCAAAGCGGTATGGCTTTCACCAATGACACGCAAGCGAAGTTCATTCTTTTCATTGAGTAGGACTTTAACAGGCATTGCAATCGTTCTTGCGACCTACCACTTTGTTTTGAACCTTCTCCCTTGATTCGCCTATAAATCGTGTTGGAAATACCATCGGTGATTGCGATAAAAATGCTAGAAAGCCACTTCTTATCGAAAAACGACCCCGCCTCTTTTTTAGTGTCTTTGCGTCGCACACGCAATGGATACCTCGTTATTGGAAGAACGGATGGCCGGTTTGGCTTCCACATTCCGAAACTTGGCACCTGTAATACTCGTTTTAACTACTCTTTTCACAGTGTCATTAAGCGTCCATCTAGTTGTATCTCCTCCAACATTCAATACCGACCTTGCTGATTTCGCACCAGACTCAGAATCTCGAGATGCACACGATCAAATCCATGAATATTTTCCGAATGAGGCAAGACCTCTATTCGTTCATGTAGTTGCTAAAGATGGCTCAAACATACTCTCTATAGAAAATTTGCAAACCATGAATGACCACCTTGAACACATGGGGAATGAATCTTCAAATCGTCAAAATGCGGTTTCAGTATGGACTACAGCGCCGGGGATTGTACAAATCGCTCTCGATGAAGAGGCCAATGGTACAGACTTGGAATCAATCCAATCATGGACTGAAATCCTTGATCTTCTATTTGAAGAAGATACAGTCTGTACTTTGACAGCCGATGACCAACTTCTCTCTGCAGCACGATATGCTTCATCAGCACTTCTCAATAGCGATTTGAATGTTGATGCTAGTTGTGAATATCTCAAGAGCGGAACTGGCGATGGTGCTCCAACTGCCTCTTCGACACTATGGGTTTTGGAAATTGACCCAGATATGGGTGAAGAACAACGAAAAATCATCCAAGACCAAATTCGTGTGGAATTTGCTAAACTATCAGAATCTTCGGATTTATCCTATGGAGTAGCATCACTTGACCTCATATCTTACGATATCGACCAAGGGACATTCGATAATTTGGCTTTACTTGTCCTCCTTGCTTTACTTGTTGTCGTTATCCTATTAGCCATTGCTTTCCGTTCACTCAATGATGTTGCATTCCCTCTTATTGGCTTATCATTTGCATTGATTTGGACATACGGTGTTCTCAATTACCTCGGAGTCCGTTTCACCGCACTGGAAGTCGCAGTAGCCCCACTGGTTCTTGGCCTCGGAATTGATTATGCCATCCACTTACAACGTGCATTTTCTGCAATACGAAAGGAACAAGACGACCCTTCCGAAGCCTGGTTACGCGCCTGTGCCCGTCTTTCCATCCCACTCTCGTTAGCAGTTATCACAACTGTGGCAGCATTTTTAGCGAATGTCATCTCTCCGTTACCGCCATTGGCAACCTTTGGTTATGCTCTTGCCTTTGGAGTCCTTTGCGCTTTCGTATCTTCTACTGTTGTTGTTGGCGCACTGCACGTAGTGCGCAAAAAGGTCTCAAATGCTCAAGTGGCACACGCAATTACTATGCCTAGCCTTGTAGGAAAAATTGTTGGAGTCCAACAGAAGCAACAGGTAACGGTTCTGCTTGTGACCATTTTGATTTCCGGCGTCGCAATATTTGGAGCAGTTTCATTGGAAACTGATTTCGATTTAGCTGACTTTGTCGACCCTGATATGGAAATTATGCAGGTGCGTGAAGACATATCGACAAATTACGACAGTGCTGGCTGGAAGTTAATTTATGTCCTGTTTGAACCAGTAGGCGAATCCACTTCTATTCCGGGTGATTCACTGATGTTGAATGAGTTGAGGGGGTTGCACAAGGATTTGGAATCAAATCACGATGTCGTTGGAACTGATAATGCACCCGCATCCCCATCTTATGAAGGGCCTTATGTTGTATTAAGAGATGCGATATTGCGCAACGAATCCTTTGGAACGGCTCATAATTTAGAAGTATATGCTGGAGATGTTTACATCATCAATAGTTCAAATGAATTACAGTTATCTTCGGTATTTTTAGAACTTTCAACCAACCAAAGTGTGGCTGATGCTTTGACGGGGGAAACTTGGGCACAACGTATCAATCAAACAGTATATTTGACAGATGGAGAAATCACTTATTTCAGAAATGAAATTCGAGTTGAGGCGTCGACCTCTGCACAGTCTCAAATTGTAATTGACAATATCGAAGAGCAACTTGGCAGTAGCTCTCACCCAGGGACGCTCCGATACAACCTTGATTCACATGCCAATTTGTATGTAACTGGTGATTTAGTCATCCTTCAAACTGTGCTTGACGGTTTGAATACGTCCCAAATCAAATCAACAACGATTTCACTCTTTGTATCAATGCTTGTATTGTTGGTCCTAACTCGTCGTGTTGTTCCAGCACTCGCAGTGTTGCTTCCTGTTGCTCTCGCATCACTTTGGGTCGCAGGCTCAATGTTTATTCTTGGATTGAAATGGAATGTATTGACTGTTATGGTCACGGCATTAACAATAGGTATCGGAATTGATTATTCGATTCACATGTGGCGTCGAATCGAAGTTGAACTTGCTAGGAGAGAAACACACTGGGAAGCCTTACGTGCAGCCCTTTCAACCACGGGAGTAGCACTTATAATGAGCGCATTGACTACTGTTTTCGGTTTCCTAGTATTACTGTTTTCACCGATGCCAGTCATTCAAGACTTTGGTTTAATCACCGCCGTCACCGTCTTCTTTTCCCTAATACTCGCATTGATCCTATTGCCAGTTTTGATTGAACTCTCTGCACGAAACAAGGAAGAAATTGTAGAAACACCAGAGTCAACAATCATAGAGGGCTAATCAGCGAACTGCTAATGCATCGATTATTTCCTTCATTGAAAGGTTCTGTTCCCTTGCAACTAACGCAAGGCACATCCAAATACTGACATATTGCAATGCACTTTGTTTGCGCTTTGCTCGCCTTTCAACTTCATCCAGCGATAACTCCGAGGATTTTGCTATGAATTTTGACAAGCGATGGGAAAGTTTGGCCCGCGGGTCACTAGAATCCGAAACTAGGAGCGTAGATTCTTTGCTAGTGGCAGGTTGTGGTGTCGCGACTGCGGGCTTTTCTCCACTAGAACTTGGCTTATTTTGGCCCCCATCTGGATGGGCGGGATGAAGTAATCGTGATGGCCGAGGAAACCAACCGAGTGGAGATTGTACATCTTTGAGAGAAACTGCAGGTTCGAGTGCATCTTCTTCACCAGTCAGCCAACCCTTGCCAATCAGAGCCTGTACCACCTTCTCGGCAACATCAGGTGCTACCCATTCCATGTCAAACGAAAGTATTCGTTCAATATCAAGTGCATCAAGTGTCCCACCGTTTCGAAAGCAGATAGCAAGAACGCGTCGAATATCTTCGATATCATCACTCGCCATAGTGTTAACATTCCCTTCCACTTCAAGAAGTTAAGCATTGAAATTATTCTAGTCGTGTGAAGGATTGATCGGGATTTTGCATCCACTTTCCACACGATACGCCGGCGTAGAATGTTTGACTACCCTCATATTGGTATTCTCCACCACCGGGGAGTTGAGAATAATCAGTAACCGAGTCACCAACCACTGGAGTTGCAGGAGTAGCAACAACCATTTCCGCTACCGGTGAAATTACCGTTTCAGGTGCAGGCTCAGGACTTTTTGGTGGAGGTCCTTTGAGATTGGCTGGTACCTCCTTTCCTTCATCCTTACGAAGTGGTGGGCCCTTGAGCGGTTTCTTGGCAGGAATTTCATCCTCAACTAAGATATCGTCTTTTCTTTTCCGGAGCAATACAACTGAGATTCCAACAACGAGTAGAAATCCTCCACCAGCTGAAATTGCTATCACTGTTCCAGATAATCCCTCACTTTGTGCGGAATAATTTACCGACCACAGATTGTTAATTTCACTGAGTTCCCATATTTCTTGCTCAGGGTCAACTTCGATGAATAATGTCCAGTCGCCATTTGGTACGGTAATAGCGCTGCGGATATTTACTGCTGTATTTTCAGTTATGCTTGGCAAAGATTCACGCCCAACAATTGTTGATGTTTCACCTTGGACGATGCTAATGGTGATGTTGAACGGCACTTCAATTCGTTCACCAGAACTAAGAATTTTCATTTCCAAACGTAATTTAGAACCCGGGCTGGTATCACCCTCAAATTCAACAGAACTAATGGCTAAATCGGGCCCAATATTACTGAGGGAAGAGATGAGCCAAGGGTCATTGGGAGAGTTTCCATCGGTTGATGTGAGTTCCCAACCTGCATCGTCACTACCGCTACCCCAACATGCGATGTTGGATTGTGTAGAGAGCGTCGAAGGGTCGCCTTGTTCGGCAAAATTATAGGTGAAACTGAACATGGTCTTTCCATCATAAATTGTTGAAGATTCACGGCTAAGTGTGATGATTGGCCAATCAAAATCAAGTGCCTGGATCTGACAGTTGAGCGTAAGGTTCTCAGTCCACGAATTCGCTTCAGCAATATTTACTCCTATTTCGACACTATCCAAATGGTAACGTGACACACCACTTGTCAATGTTGATGGGAGGAGAAGAGGAGCCTCGCCATCCAAATACATGCTTGGCAAAGTGGTTGAAAACAATTTTTCAGAATCATAAGGGTCCCATATTTCGAGGACTGTTTGATGCCAAAGACCTGAGCCCATCGGTGTTTGTATTTGTGTTGATAATTTCCCATCAATAACTTCTGCGGAATAACTACTGGAAAAGAAATCATTCTGTATTTTTCCACGCCAAAATACGGATACAAAGCCGTTGTAAGACGAATTACTTACAAGATGATTAACAGTGGCATTCAGTTGAACATGCTCCCCAGAAATCATACTCCATCCTGCAACGAGTTCACCTTGAACTGGCCCTTCAGAATCTCGAAGTAGTTCAATGTCAACTGCAATCTGGCGCTCTAGAGACCATTGCTCTTCTAGAGTAAAGATATTGGTTCCATCATAGTCGTCAATTTGAACTTCAAGATGGCCCACATCAAGAGCAGAATTTACAAAAGTCCAGTCCACTTTCCCGACAAAATATATGGTCAAATTATTGTTTTCAATAACTGCATAACACAATGCTGCCACTCGAATTCTGGCATCCATTTCCTCACAGGTATCCAAATTCTTATTGTATCGCATACCAAGTGTTTCGTCATTTCCAAGTTCAATTCGGACATGGGATATATCTGAAAGATTATTACTGTCACTTACGACTACTTTCCATCCAATATCTCCAGTTGGCTCGAGACGCTGCAATCCGTTTTCCATAGTTTCAAACAATGGCTCGATTAGAGAAAGATTTGCCTTTTCAGGTGTACGACTCATCCATGAAATGTATCCATTATCAGGAGTAAGTAGGGCATCACGAATATTTTTCCCGGCCAAATTTTCCCCTTCAAGAGTTATGTGGACCATTTGGTGGTCGAAATTTGCCGTATCATTAACCGTCAAGTTGAGCACCCAATATAGGCCGATATTTGTGAAGCCGAGAGGATATTGAACGGATTCAGCAAAAGAAAATTGGCCATCTGAATTACTGTCATGCAATGCTTCAACCCAGACAAAGCCTTGAACTGTATCCTCACTAAAACCACCAATATCATAGAATTCAAATTCGACATTTCGCTCTGGATTTTCATTGATATATGAGCCGGATGTGGGAGACACCATCGTTTGAAGTGGGGCATCAACATTGAGAATAAATTCCTTGGATGAGGGGATGACATTGAGTACAAAGTCATCTTGAGTTCGTGCTTCTAGCCAAATTCGAGCCTCGCCAGAACTGGCATTTGGAAGAATATAACTGGTCTCAGTTTCAAGGCCAGTTTGTAGTGTAAACCACTCGCCAGTCGAGTTGAACCATCCAAAGTTAGGACTTTCCACATCAACGTGCAGTCGTGCTTCGATGGTCCCATAGAGGAGGCGTGTTGCGGTTGAATTGAAACTGTGGTCTATTGTGACATCGATTTCTGCACCATCTGGAAAAACCTCGCCAGTTGATACTTCGAATCCACCTTGGCTGGAATAGGATGAAGAATAATCTATAACGTGAACATCGAGGATATTTTCAATCGAGATAATTGCTGGGCTCCTGTAACTGGTTTGATGGAGTCCGTTGGTTATTATTTCTATAGCAAAGTAGTCGCTTGGAAGGCCTTCCTCAACTGAGATAGTCCAATTAATTTCGTCACCATCTGGTGTTGAAGATACTTTTTGAACAGAGATTTCATTCTGCTTCAAGATTCCATCGACATCGTCAATTGAAAATGTGTCAGTATCGACATCCCATACAATTTTAGCAGCATTGCTGTTTAACAAGATGAAACCATCACTATTGGTTGAATGTAACAAAAACGAGTAGTTTGAGTTCGCTCCATATGCAGAATGGAATGATGTCAATTCTATAGGAGCAGCATTTGGATGGAGCGAAACAGGTGGTAGACTGAGTAAAGTTGCTTCTTCAGAATAAATCTTGACATGATCTAAACTGGGTATTTCCCAATTGTTTAGTTCAGTAGTATTGAATTGTACTCGATATTGGAAGAAGGAATTTTCCAGTCCAAAAAGCACTAATGAATGATTTCCAACATGGAAATATTGTGAGGTGTTTTGTGGTCCGACAGGGAGCCAATTCGATGTTTCGAGTAGGCTTGAGTCTACTCCAATTTTATATTGCAAATTAAGTTGAGTATCTAGTGGAGTTTGTCCCGATAATTCCAGCCATACCGGTGAGCAGGTGCCTCTAACAGTTTTGCGAAGGTCGAGGATATCAGAGGTGAGCCAACCATCATGTTCGTCAGGATTTTCAAAATACTCCGATTGGTCGAGGTAATTGTTACTCCAAGTCGAGAATCGGAACGAAGATGAATCGCCAGACGCATAGAGGATAGTACCATTTGTGCCAGTTATTGTATGGTCATACATATTTACCGGGAGTTGGGAATGCTCACTCATCGCTCCAGTAAGTGGATTGTAGCCATAAACATCCTTTGAAAATGAATTCCATCCAGTTCCTGTAATACCCCCGGAAATAATAATTTCATCGTTGTGAACTGTAGCTGCATAGGCTGCAATTTCGAAGGGTAATACGGAATGATTAGCCCATGTGTCGGTGAGAACATCATACACTTCCGTGTGGTTGGATGGCTCGGAAACATTTTGATTTATTGTCGGGTCAAAGTAGGTTTCTATTCCACCAAGTGCATACAATTTGCCATGATATTCCACCAGTTCAAAAGAATGACGAGATACACTCATATTTGCCATTTCATCCCAGGTGTCGGTATTTGTATTGTATCGCATGAGTCTGTCAGTTGTATCCGACCTGTCTTTGCGGCTCACACCCCCTGCGACATAAATGAAATTCCCAACATTGTCGACTCCTGCTAAACCAACGGCCTTCCCACTCGGCATTGATGTACCTTCAATCCATGTATCATTACTAGAATTAAATATCTGGACGAGTCCTTCAGAACGAATCTCAGGCGTGTTGAATGGATGATAATCACCGATTGTGTAGACCTTGTCACCTACAGTGGCACAACCAAAGTACATTTGTGTGAAAGGCATGCTCTCCTCACTTGGACCCCAACTCAAATTGACTAGGTCGAATGTTTCAACAAAATTTGTCTCGGCCTCATCTCCGGATTGCATCGGATTTGGGTCTGCCCTACCACCCATCAGCAAGACTTCATTGCTCGAAGGGAGATGGGCTGCACAAGCGCCAGTCCTGGTAAACATGAGCCCCGTATTGGTAATTGGTTGCCAATTGATTATTGGATGGTCTAAGATTGCCTCACCTGTTGCAGAATCAATGGTAATGTTACTCGGAGTAAAACCGTCTGATTCATTAAATTGGTCATCTAAGTGAAGGCTTGGTGACACTTCGATTTCATCTGGCAATGTTGAGCCACTTGTACCCGTCATGACAGAGTGTAATGGCGTAAGAAGCATTAGCAGCATCATCGCCATTACGGGAAGCATCTCGCCATATCTGTCGCTGCCCATGAATCTTGGTGCTGCCGTCGCATGAATATACTTACCCTCTTCCCTTTGAACAGATTACAAGAGTTCAATAACAGTGGGTCTGAACTGAGAGTGAATCAAGCATAGATTCATTGACTTAGGGGATATGCGCCCAATGGAGGAGAGAAATTTGTCACGTGAATACATAGCACGAGACCCACGCACTGGTCTCCCAATAGCCGTTGCAAAGCGCCGAAAGTCAGCAAAGAAAATCAAGGTGGAAAAAGGACCTTGGGTTGCTCTTTCTGATGAAGAAGTCTTTTCTTTACTACAGGGTGAAATTTCAACTGCCTCGGTTAGATGGAAAGACCAGAATGTCAATCTGGATCGCACATATGCCATTCGTGCACTGGGTCGTTTCCATGGTGTGCGAGTTCATCAAGCACATTCACTGCTTCTTGAGGGATTGGAATCTGATGAGGTTGCAGAACGTGTCGCCTCTTTGGAAGTTCTTCCCGAGGTAGCTGTTCTCAAATCAGATGAACTATTTGATTGGCTCTCAGTCTTGTTAGATGACCAAGATATCAATGTGCGAAAAGCCGCGAGTCGTTGCTTAACCCTCACCTCGCCGATTTTCCCTTCTGGTGTTTCTACGATTTTGGCAAATGAACTTCGCTCACCAGTGCGAAACCGTAGTGATGCGGCTTGGGCTGGTTTGTCTGGATTGTGTGAAACATGGCCCGAGGTGGTCGTGGACCATGTTGATTCTCTATTATTGGAGGAAGATATGCAACTCCGCAAGAAAGCGACAGCACTACTCAAGAAAATTATCAAAAAGGGCGATTCTGCAGTCTGGGATTTGATATCATGGTCTTTGAACGATGCTGAAGTCGAAGTTCGACGGGTGGCTGCAAAGAACCTCCCTGCACTTGCTCGTCGCGAATCTCGAATTGCGACAATGTTCGCAGAGCGTGCGCTTGTTGATTCCGATTCGGAAGTAAGATTGAGTGCGATAAAAGCGGTTCAGGTGCTGGATACTGATCATGGCCGAGCCCGTGAACTTGTCGTTCGTGGCACTACATCCAAAGACCTCAAAGTTCGCACAGCATGTATCGACCTATTGCCGCGATTATTTGGAGACGAAGTACTACGAAGCATGGCTGAAGAGTTGCTTGTTAAAGAAACGAATGAGAAGATTATCGCCTCGCTCAAGGAGATGGTCTTTGATGCATCATTGGATGGAACTGAAGCACAAAAAAATGCTCAATTAGCACCTTCGGCGCCCGTCCCGGCTCTAGACAGAGAAGTCGCAGAGGCGCAAGGTCGCCGCGTAGGATTGGAGCCGATGCGCTCTACAGAAACCGAACAATCTTCAGCGGAAAAAGCACCTTCAGCAGAGGGCGCCCCTAACATTCCTGCTGAACCAACGCCTACTGAACCCGTTACTGCGCCGGTGTATCGTGCTGTAAGTCAAGATGAATTGATGGGCTATGACGATGATTTTGAAGATGAAGACGCCGATGATGATGATGATTATTTCTGATATCACATTGAATTATCACATTTGTTTTTCCGTTAAGCATGTCGGTATGGTTAAGAAGGGTGTGTCAGTGGGCCGATTGCTTAAGGTGAATATAATGGATGACGCATTCAATGATAAGGCTGAGCAATTCGAACGCTTGTGGGATGGAATCACCCCTAAAGGAATCAACCGAAACAAATCTTTGAAGTTCCGACAATACATTTTGGAACATGTTCGACAGATGCGCAGACCCCTTACCCGAGACAATGCACGTAAGTATTGGATGGGTATTCTCCAAGCAGAAATCGCTGAACGCGACAACTTTTGATTCCACTCGATTGGGTTGCCACCGTCTCGGCGACCCACTCGAAACACCGAGACGGAGATGATCATATGTTCACCAATACCCGCTTCGACTCATGGGACCTTCCCCAAAATATTCTTGACAGCCTTGAAAAAATTGGCTGGGAATGTGCAACACAGGTTCAAAAAGACACAATTCCAATAGCTCGGGCTGGTCGTGATGTCATTGGACAGGCTCGAACAGGTTCAGGTAAAACCGCAGCCTTTGGATTGCCAATTATTGAACGCTGTCAGCCGACAGGAAAATTGCAAGCATTGATTCTTACTCCAACCCGTGAGTTAGCAAACCAAGTGGCCGAAGAGTTTCAAACACTCCAAGGTGAATCAGGCCTCTTGATTCAAACCGTCTATGGTGGAACTGATTTAGAAAAGCAAGCCAAAAATCTCAGTGGTGGCGTTGACATCATCGTCGGAACACCTGGTCGTGTCATGGATATGACCGATAGAGGGCATATCAACCTCGAAGTTCCAACTTTGTTTTGTCTTGATGAAGCAGACCGCATGCTTGACATGGGTTTCTTCCCAGACATTATGTGGGTCATTGAACGCATGAATCATCGAGAACAAACTCTACTCTTTTCTGCAACATTCCCCCAAGAAATAATTGATGCAGCCCACGAGTTCATGGATGAACCTGAATTTGTTCTGACAAATACAGAGGAATTAGATATCCCTCCAATTGATATGTATAGCATCAAAATTGGCCGTGCAAACAAACTTTGGGCACTTGGAAGATTGATGTGTCGTATGGGTGATGAAGACCAAACTATTATTTTCTGTAATACCAAACGCATGGTAGATTTAGCAGTTCAGAGATTGAATAAACATCGATTTGTTGTCGAAGGATTGCATGGAGATTTGAGCCAAAATCAGCGTGAAAAGATTCTCAACCGCTTCAAGGAAGGAGAAGTCAAAACCATTGTCGCTACAGATGTCGCAGCCAGAGGAATTGACGTCGATGGAATTACGCTTGTTGTCAATTATGATTTACCCGTGGATTTGGATTCATTCATCCATCGAGTTGGACGAACCGGTCGAATTGGCCGCAAAGGTGAAGCATGGAGTTTAGTTTCTCGAGACGATGCACCTCAACTTTCCAAGATTATGGCAACCTATGGATTAGATATTGTCGATTCCGAGGCCCCTGAATTACCAGAGGGGCTCGACCGAGACCCAGTATCTCGACAAGATGACTTTGGAGAAACTGCAGATGTCTTTGGCTTCGTCACTCTTCACCTAAATATCGACCATTCATTGGCAGGTTCTCCTCGTTCAGTAGCACATTGGTTCCAAAGTTCATTGCGATGTGATGAAATGGCAATTGGAGATGTTCATTTCGATGACGGCTCGACTTTCGTTAGCATTCACACCAGTAAGGTCGGACTCGCAATTAAGGCGCTAGAAAAGCACGAGATGGCTGGTCAAAGGGTGACTGGAACCGTCTTTGAGTAATCATTCTTCTTCACTGTTCTTTTTCCAAGAACCAGACTTTTTCTTTGAATGGCGTGATGTCGGTGTGTGTTCTGTACTTTCTGACAATTCAACTTGCTTTTGACGTTCTGGTTTCTCCGGCCAATCCCCATTTTCATCTGGACGCTGTATGACAACAGAAGTTGTTCCAAGAATCAAAAGACCGAGAGCGGAGAGTGACCAAGCATAACCAATGGCATCATTCCAGCGATTCTGAGCTTGTCCACACTCAGAGGTCACAAGTTCTGAGAAATAGCAGAAATCAAGGGTTTCTTTGGCCGCCATCGCTTCCTCATTTGAGGTCACATTATGTGCTGCAAAGATTAGGAGTAGGACAGCACCTGCAAGCAGATAATATTGCTTTGGGGCCCATACATTTCTAAATTTCAAACGCCATTTATCATCACCGGCCGCACTTGCATCAAGTGTCCGAGCAGGACCTCCAACCTTCCAAAACCAAACCACCCACATCGTAACGAGTACCAATAAGAACCCCCATTCATAGACCGCAGAATGAAAATTCCACATACCTGATAGACATTCTGCTTGGTTTGGATTTGCCGTACAGTCATTGACAGCAATCGGGAAAAACATCACCAGCCGCATGATATTGAGAACATAGATAATACTACACATCACTATGATAGAACGGATTTTTAGTTTCTGTGGGACACCCTCGGTCATGACTACCAATGTCGATAAGAAGATCATTTCATGGACACCTGCACATTCATCAGAGACATACAAACCAACAGTGTCGTAATTCCCTGGGAAGTCAACATGAACAAAATCAATTCTAGTCATCCAACCATTATGCATCGATAAGGAAGAAGCGACATATTCACCATCACTATACAAGAAATTAGTCATTGCATTCCACAACCATGCCTCGGTAACTTGTAACGGTGCCAAGGTGTCAGAGGGTTGGGTCAAAAACCAGTAAAATGCCTCTACACAGAGTAAGGCCAAGGGTATTCGTGCATAGCGTAGCCCAAGTTGAGCCACTTCCGACCATTCTAAATCCTCTTTTTCGGAGGGGGACTTAGAATTCTTGCTCATGGCTTTGCGTAGGTGTCCCTCTTCATCAAGGTACGGTTCACTCTAATCAGATGAGTTTGAAGATGAAAGCCAACTTCCACATTTGGGAGGACTTGAAAAGGATGAGGGCTAGCGCATACCATGGTCGAAGTTGTTTCTCTAGGAGAAGGAGCTTTGGTTTCACCGACACATCGCCTTGATGTGATTGGTTTTTTCTGCCCTGTTCCCGTTTCTGAAGCGAAAAAGGCTCTTGCAAGCATGAATGCCGGACAGATTCTCGAAGTGCTTGCTGATGACCCCGAAACTCTACATGATATGCCATTATTGACAACACGTGGAAAGCACCAGATTCTTTCGGTTGAGGAGAATGCAGGCGAACTACGCTTTTTGATTGAGGTGATTGTGTGAAAGGAATAATTGAACCTATTGAATTGGTCGAAACTAATTCAATTCCAAGTGAAGCCAAACTTCCTACAATACATGGAGATTTTCAAATCCGAATTTTTCATGAATCCTCCACAGGTTTGGACCATGTCGCCCTTACATTGGGTGATATGAAGGGGGCCGACCCGGTAATCATCAGGGTACATTCAGAATGTTTGACGGGAGATGTCTTGGGAAGCCTTCGTTGTGACTGTGGAGCGCAATTGGATTCTGCTTTGAAGACCATCGCCGACAAAGGATGGGGATGCTTACTCTATTTGCGTCAAGAAGGCCGAGGCATCGGATTGCATGCAAAAATTCAGGCTTATCACTTGCAAGACAAGGGTGCTGATACCCTAGATGCAAATTTGATGCTTGGATTACCAGCCGATAATCGTGATTACAGCATTGCCGCTAGCATGTTGTCGTCCCTTGGAATACCTCGAGTAAGTCTTCTTTCCAATAACCCAAACAAAAAAGAGCAGTTGGAAAGACATGGCATCAATGTCGTCGATTTGGTTCCGTTGGTGGTCGGTGTCAGTGCACAAAACCGATTTTATTTGGAAACTAAAGCCGAGCGAATGGGCCACCAAATTGACCAAGAACAACTAGAAGGAAATTAAAGGGGCCGTGACCGAGAATCGAACTCGGGCTGGCAGAACCACAATCTGCCGTGCTAACCCCTACACCATCACAGCCATGAGAGGTAAGTCGCGGTTATCCGCGTGGTATTTCAACAATCCGCAGAAGGAATCATCTATCCGAATCTCAAATCGATGAAACTAAACACCCTCTCATTCAAGTGTATTCGTTGTTCTCGCCTTTACATGGGAGTTTCATATTCGAAGAATTCGACCGTAATTTTTATGCTCTTTTTATTGCTTCTTGCGCCATATAGCGCAGTTTCTGCACGTTCAGTTCATCAAACTAATCTTGTCGATATTTTCCCTGAAGGAGATTTTTCACACACTGAAAATTGGACACTCGGAGCATTTACCTCTTTTTCTGAAGACCCAGCATCCTATACAGATGCCATGGTCGCTGACCAACGTCTAACAATGATTCACCATCGTCCACTTAATCAAGACAGCATGATATTTTGGGCACAATCCTCTCCAACCGACTCCAATAACTCAATCGGTACTCCCGATGGTGCAACATCGTGGTCGACTGGACCTGAAATAAAATTATCTTCATTCAATGCTTTTGGTTCCACGGGCTATGATATTTTGGCCGTCAATGTTGTAGTTGCTTTTTCAGTCCCAGACCCACTGTACCAAGATTCGGTGCGATTTTCACTCAATTATGATGGCCAATATGAGCCACTTACCACTTTTGCGCACACTCAAGGTGCTCTTGATTATCTTTCAAATTCTTGGACATACAATGTGACAGAACTAACCACTTGGGATTGGAACATGATACAAAACTCGGTCATGACATTGGATTATGTCTCGGTCGGAACAACCGATGATTCACAATTAAATGTCGATGCAGTTGGTATTAAAGTTGTCATGAAGACACCATGGTATGGTGGTGAATACGGTTCTGCTCAAGCTCAATTCTCGGGTCATGATATGCCAATCATTGGACTTGATTTGATGTTGGGTAGTTCAGAAAATATGGCGCTAGCAGAATGCGGCCTGCAATCTAGCATACCAGGTTCATCTGGCCGTTGGACTAGTGAAATTATCGAAACACCCCCAAACCAGCGTATCGGAAGACCACACTTCACTTTGGACAATGAATCACTTGACGACGTGATACTGGAATATTCTTTTTCAGATGATGGCATTTCGTTTTCTGAATTTTCCGCAATGGATGAGCATATGTTGCTTCCAGACCACCCTTTCACTCAACTTCGAATATCTACAATTGAAGCGTGTATTACTTCGATTACCGTCGATGTGAATGACCCAACTCTTTCATTGCAAGGTCGAATATTCGGTGATGTCGATGGTCTTGACTCAGTTTATTCACGTTGGCTACTATTTGTCAATGATGAATTGGTGACCAATCAACCGGTGGCATTGTCGCCCTCCTTATCCCTCTCATTTCCAATTGGCAAATATATGTCTGCTGGGGATACTTCGGTTAAGGTTGAACTGAAATCTTGGTTTACTTGGGATTCTCAAGGTAATGAAAGTACCACCGCCTTTGAGGTTACTTCTATTTCGATAACCGGTGGTTACGAAATTGAATGGGATGAAAATCCTGTATGTATTCCCGTAGGAGATCAATCCTTGACCGAAGATGGAGGTGGACGCATTTTGCCATTCTTATACCGCTGTACCGATGACCGAACGTCTTACGAAAATCTACAAGTTGAGTTTTCTAATTCAAATCCGGAACTCGTCGTGGTGGACTTAACCGAAGGAGATGTACGTCTATCACTTCAACCAGAATCTTCGGGGCAAGCATCAATTCAAACCACGGTCTCGGACTCGGCGGGTAATACTTGGGTCGAAGTGTTCATTGTCAATGTGCAGAACATTGACGACACACCAGTCCTTCAGGAATTTCAATCACTAGTTCCTGTTGAATTATCTATTCCGACAGAGATTGCTTTTGATTATTCTGATGTAGATTCGACAGGCCTAACAGCATCCTCCAATCGTTCTTGGATCACCGTTGATGTATTCAATAAAACACTCATGATCAACGCACCAAGCCCTGGTTTTACTTCAGCCCTTATTTCTCTTTGTGACCAAACATCGTGCCACGAACGAATCCTTGACCTTGAAGTTCTTTCTCTGCCCGACCTTATTGTCGAAGAAATTGACCTTGGAGATGATGTGATTCGTGCTGGCGATATAGTCTCCATCCGAGTACTTGTCCGAAATATCGGCCAAGCCCAAGCAAGTTTGATTTCAGTTAGATGTGAATCAAATTCGGAATTAATTGATTATGAAACCCTTCCACTGCTTGAACCGGGCAATGTCGCATATGTCACATGTGATTGGCAGGTTCCGGAAGGCAAGGAGCAGGTTCAGATTCGTGCAGTTATCGACCGAGGTTTGGAAATTACAGAAGGTCAAGAAGATAACAATGAAGGCTTGTTGGCTGTTGCGATTGAACCTGCACTAAGTTCGAATAATGTTCAATCAAATAGAGCGGCTATTTCTGACGGAATGTTTTGGGGTCTTACGATTGTATCTCTTTTGGCAATCGGTGGATTTTTCGTTTTCTTAACTCCACCAAAAATCAAGAAATTGCAGTGAATTTATTGTCAGTGTATTCCGATTCAAAAACACCCTCTGATGACGGATAACGCGAAAAACACCCTCAAACTTGATAGGGGGACCGTCTCACAAAAACTTGCTTTGAGGCCGTGGGGGCCGTTCAACACCCGTTGACAAAGTGGATGTGGGAATCATGTCAGTATTGAAAATACGAATAGAAACAGACGAATATATTTACGAAGAATACGTTGAAGCTTGAGAATCAAATTTGATTCACTCTGGAGACTTCCAGCGGCGAGGGTATAACCCCTCATCGAGCAAGACCATATTTGGTCGAGCAACTTCACCTTCGTTAATAGTAGCGATTTCATCAGTATTGAGCGTGAGCGTTACAATTCCAACAGCCTCGCCTTTAAGCGTTTGAATCATTATTTCTTTGCCAGCCTTTACACCCGATTGAATGTTGATGAGCCCAGGTCGCAAAAGAGGTGCACCATGGGCCAAGGCAGCAGCAGCACTGTCCTTCACAGTAGCAGTTGGCAAGTCAAGCAATATTTTTTCAATCGGATGAATGATTCGTAGTAGTGCCTCTGGTTTGTCGCACTCTTTCCAGAGCCAGACTGCATCGGCCAATTCTTGCATAGTGATACAGTCTTCTAGGTTGAATACACCAGAAGTTTCTCGGCGTAGTTCCTTCAACTGAACTTTCATGTCCAAAAGCAGACCGAGATCACGTGCCATTGTACGAATATATGTGCCTGCTTCACAATGGACACGGGCTATCATGTCATTTCCTTTGATTTCAATATTTTCAAAGGTGAAAATTTTTCGAGTTCGAACTTGAACCTTAACGGCAGAAACTTCCGGAGGGACATTGTAGACACGGCCAGTTAGTTGTCTCATGACCTCTGCAAGCCGACTTTGGTCCGGCAGTGTTGCAAATCGAAACACACAAATGTAGGTCTTCTTGTGTGTGAGAATTTTTTTGGTCACTTTCATTGCCTTTCCAGCCATCAGTGGTAGGACACCTGTTGCAAAGGGGTCAAGGGTGCCACCATGGCCCAAACGCTCTAGACCAAACAGGTCACGAGCCCACGATGCAAGTTGATGAGATGTTGGCCCTGCAGGTTTGTCGAGCAGAATAAATCCAGACGCAAGACGCTCTTCAACATCTCGTGCATCAGGGTTCCCGCCAATTGCGGGATTGGTCGAAGCGGTGGTGTCAAGGATGTGTTGTGTCATAGGGATTTCTCCAATATTTCGATAGCAGCAGCAAGAACTTCTTCACTGCCAAGGTTTGTTGCGTCAAGTAATGAGGTATAGGGTTCACGCTGCTCAGGGAGTAGTTGATACAGTTCCATAAATCGTCCAGCATCAATGTTTGAACGTTGTTTATTGGCAATCAGTGCCTCTTCTATAGAATCTCCTTCACGATTTGCCACACGTTTTGCTCGTTCATGTTCATCCACTTCAAGCCAAAGCCGAACACATGGAATTTGCAATCGATATGCCCACCATCCTGCTAATCTCGATTCAACAATATCTGCAGAATCGGAGAGCATTTGTTCTTGTAGAAGTTTGTCTAATGCACGGTCAACTTCAAGGTCTTGTTCGCAAAGTATTCCAAAGTCATGAAGACTCATTTCACGTCGTGCCGCTTCATTTCGAAAAATGTCGCCACCGTTGAGTGAAGTCCATCCAAAGTGTTTGACTAAACCACTAACTAAGGTACTTGTGCCGCTTCCCGGATGGCCTGAAACGGTAATCCGCGTCATTTCTACACCCACTCATGACGGCAAACATCACAACGTCGACTTCGAGCTCCAAGTTTGGTAACCATCGTTAAGCCACATTCAGGACATTCATTTGAATCACTTTTCGTGGCCCTCTCACCCACATCTTCTTGTGGAGATGCCCTTGACTGCTTTCGTTTGTTGTGGGAATTACGCTGTCCTCGTTGCTGTCGGCGCCGAGCATCACTGTCACGTGAACTGGTTGATGAAACAACTAGATGGAGAAGTGGTTCTTTGAGTGTTTCACCAGAAGTAACTAACGGGTGACCTCGAAATCGGAATAGTTTGATGTGGCGGTCAATGATTCTTCCAAGAGGAGCACTCATACAAATGTAGGCGCAAATCCATGCAGGGAAAAACAGGAATTTATCTTCAAGAAGGTTCCATTCTGATGCCCAAGGTAAGGAGACATAATCCACTCTAAAATTCTCAACTGCCATGGTGAGCCAAGCAAAAATCGCAATGATGAAAACCATCGTGAACATCATGGGTTTCATTGCACCCATCTGTACTTTCAATTGCTCAGGCATCATTTGTTGTTGCAGAGTTGTCGCCTTTTCTTGTAGAATAGGGTCGCGTGACATGCGTGCATCGTTCAACATTTTTCGAACTTGACCCTGGCGATGGCCAATATGTGCTTGAGCCATTGGGTCGGTGAAAAAATTACGCAGAACCGTATTCATGGTCATCGAAAAACTTCCCAAGATTAGTACAGTGAATACAAAATATGCCTCTTCAGGAAGAATCGGTGACAATATAGGATCTGCAATATCTCCTAATGAATTGCGAATGCTGGGATTCATAATGAGGAATGTCATCATTACCATGATTCCAAGCATCATCAGCATTGATCCACCCGGTGGTTGGGGTGGCGGGGGTGCATTCCCGTTCGACATAAACTGAGGGCGGCGCATAGAGGGCATGAAGGTTCGCTTGGATTTCTCTTGAAGTTGGCGACTTCATTCATTCATCGCCGAGGGTTTGAAACGATGTGCCGGCATCGGTGAGTCATGCGCCGAAGAGAACCGCTGGATTTAGACCGAACTTGGCGCCATTCAGTACCAGTGCCAATGCCAAATCGGCCGGTCTGTGTTACTTTGGATGAAGCAGTTGAGCAATTGAACCGCTTGGCTGCAAATCCTCGTGTTTTTCTTTGGACTGATGCAGAACGCCGATGCCCTCCAGGTTGGGGTTTCATTGCCAGTGTCCGTCAAGGTATTCCACCCGAAGGAATTGAAGCAGAACTCAAAGCATGGATGGGTCAGTATCCATCAGCATGGTTAGCAGTTGATATGCGGGATGGAGTGATAACACCCTCAACAGAGCGTTCATTGGAGTTAGTTCTGTCAACTGTAAACCGACCAATTCTTGTTGTCGTTAGTAGTTCTTCAAACAATGAAAGTTGGCCACAATGGGTCTTACCCGAATGAGCGCATTGACGCTCACATCATCTATCTGAATCACTCAAAGGTGAATGAACAGACGCATGTTGTTGCATCATGTGCATTCATGGTCATACAGATTGGACATGCTTTTTCAGCTGCGGCTTCTTCAACTGCTTCTTCAGTAGCAGTTTCTTCTGCAACTTCTTCAACTGCTTCTTCAGCAGCCGGTTCTTCTGCAACTTCTTCAACAGCCTCTTCAGCAGCAGTTTCTTCTGCAACTTCTTCAACAGCCTCTTCAGCAACTTCCTCAGTTCCTGCTTCAGCATTCCAGGCATCGGCAGCTGCTTGAAGTTCAGCCTTCTTGAGATAACCATTGTCGTCTAAATCATAGTTAGCAGCATGTGCAACGAATTCATCACGATTACTGACATCAATGCCAGCAGCATCCATGACACGAAGAAGGACATCTTCTCTCCACGAGACCTTTGGTGCAACTTCTTCTTCAGCCTCAGGTTCCTCAGAAGCCTCTTCCATAGGTGATGCAATATCTTCGGTTTCAACTTCATCACCAAAGTGAACGCCGTGGAATCGGTTTCCAGCTTCACCATCGATAACTCCGGGACCGTTGATTTCAAATGAAACTTCAAGACGTTCGCCTTTTTCGACAATAGGGATTGTCCAAGTGATGTGAGTACCACCTTCACCAGATTCAGTAGCCATTTCACAATCATCACGCTTGTCATTGTTTCCACGAATCAACCAATCTTTAATTTCGAATTTTTCAGGAATGATATCGCTGAGGATGACATCTTTCAATGCAGTATCTCCATCGTTGGAGAATAGAATCAAAACCTCGTGACGTCCCTTTCCACCAATCTTTTGTGTTGTCTTTCCAAAGGAGAAGTCACGTCGGTTGTGAATCACACTAATTGCTGGTGCTTCAGTAGTATCTCGTGTGCAAACAGGGCCGTATCGTTCTGCACTGAATTCAGTGCGAGCAGGTGCGGTAATGTTTGAATTATCAGGGGATGGGTCAGGAGCAATCAAATCATATTCGACAGTCATGGCTTTACCAGGCTTGAGGCCAACTGGGCCACGAGCGCCTACAGTGAGGGTCAAGGTGTGACCATCACCATCTGGTGAGCGGTTTGTCTTTTCTAGAGTAATACCGCTGTTTATTTCTGCCTTAATTTGTTCAGCATCGAGTTCTTTGCCATTGATTTTAATGGTCATAGCAGAGACATCAGGTGCATCGAACAATCCAGGAATATCATCGGTAATTCTCATCAAATTGATATTAGATGAACCGTTATTTGTCAAGGTCAAAGTCGCAGAGACCTTTTGGGACCTATACGAACGTAGACCCGTAGTAGAGTATACTTTCTCGAGGTTTGCTTCAACAACTTCGAGAGTCTTCGATTCAAGACTGATTGAACCTTCAGTACTTCGGCTCGCACGAGGAAGAATTGTGTAAGCAAGTTCGGTTGCAAAGTCTGGCTTTGATTGCGCCATGACAGTGCGTTCTTCACTTTCCCACTTACCATGGGGTTTGACATCTTGTCGAACATCACTGATGTCGAAAAGGAGGTCATCGCTTCCCTTCATTCTAACTTGAAGTTTCACTAGATCAACAGCAAATGAAGAACGGTTTTCAAAGGTTGTACGGCAAAGCCAATTGTCAGGGCGTTCATCTTCTCGTACCCGCATGTAAGAGAATCCACGGCAGAAAGCGTCGAGTTCTCTAAAGTTCAAGTCTGAAAGTGTTGAGTTCGAGGTATAGGTGGCAGATGCTACACCAGCCTTGATAGACTTAGTTCCAGATACAACGATAGTTCCTTCAATGCTCAAAACTTGCTTTTCTCCAGCAGAAAGTGTCCCGACATTCCAGGTTATTGTGTCATCCTCTAGTGTAGCAACTCCAGTGCTTGAGAAATTAAATTCCTTAGGCAGTGGTCGAAGGACAACAACATTATCGATTCCAACGGAGGCTGTGTTTTCAACTTCAATTTCCAAAGCAATTGGTCCACCTTCTTCACTTGATGCTACGGATAGTGAATGTTCTTGAGAACGGGCAGGATTTGTGTCAAGTCGTTCACGTAGGACGAGCATTCTCTTTCCATTGACCTTGTATTTCATACTATAATTTGCTCCAGCTTCAAGTTCATCGACCGAAACATTGTCGCCGCCAATATCTGTTGCATCAGCATGGTCTAGCATGACATCGATATCGTAGATTCTGTCTTCTGCAGAAGGATTGTTTACCTTGAGAGTTCCCTTTACAGTTTGTTTAATGATTTCTCCTTCAGCACTCAATGTCGCCTTTTCGACTTCATGAAGTGTGCCTTCGAGTTTGTCACCAAGAACTTCGTCAACTTCAGCACTGCTTCGGATGACTGCTCCTGCTTGCTCACCCATGAGATTGTCAGGGGCTCCTAGAACTGGGTCGTGGGTAAGTGAGTCGGGTATAGCAATCTCGGAATCTTCTGCTACAGGTGGTGCCGGTGCGCCAAGGAGGGCAGCACTGTCAACCATTACTGCCGAATCTTCAGCAGGTGCTTCTGCTTCCATTTCAGGCATAGGTGGTGCCGGTGCGCCTAGGAGTGCAGCACTGTCAGCCATTACTGTTGAATCTTCAGCAGGTGCTTCTGCTTCCATTTCAAGCATAGGTGGTGCCGGTGCGCCTAGGAGTGCAGCACTGTCAGCCATTACTGTTGAATCTTCAGCAGGTGCTTCTGCTTCCATTTCAGGCATAGGTGGCATTGGTGGCATTGGTGGCAAACCTGGCGGAGCAGGAGGTGCGTCCATTCCAGGCATAGGTGGCATTTCTGGTGGGGCCGGAGGTGCATCCATTCCAGGCATAGGTGGCATTGGAGGCATTTCTGGTGGAGCAGGAGGTGCGTCCATTGGTGGAGCAGGAGGTGCGTCCATTCCAGGCATAGGTGGCATTGGAGGCATTTCTGGCGGAGCAGGAGGTGCGTCCATTGGTGGAGCAGGAGGTGCGTCCATTCCAGGCATAGGTGGCATTGGTGGCATTTCTGGTGGAGCAGGAGGTGCGTCCATTCCAGGCATAGGTGGCATTGGTGGCATTTCTGGCGGAGCAGGAGGTGCATCCATTCCTGGCGGAGCAGGAGGTGCTTCCATTCCAGGCATAGGTGGCATTGGTGGCATTTCTGGTGGGGCAGGAGGTGCTTCCATTCCAGGCATAGGTGGCATTGGTGGCAAACCAGGTGGAGCAGGAGGTGCGTCCATTGCAGGCATTGGAGGCATTGGAGGCATTGGTGGTAGGTCGGCAGGGGCGGCAGGTGCTTCCACTCCAGGTGGTGCTGGAGGCATTGGTGGCATTGCTGGCAGTCCCGGTGGCATAGGTGGTTTTTCGTCGCTCATTTGGAATTCCTCCATGTATACCGCATAAGCGGCAACACCTCCATATTCAAAGAGCACATAACCGTTCTCCCCTATAGTTTTGAAAAAAGTGGACGTTTGGTGAGTCAACTCTTGGTTTTTCCATCATGTTGATGTAGGGTGGTTCGGAGGAGTGGACATGGTCGGAATGGATAGTGGCACACCCCCAGTGCTCTTTGTTGTTGGAACTGCAGGTGCAGGAAAGTCTTCTTTGGTGACATCGTTTCAACGTTGGTCCCGATTTTTGGAAACAGATGCCATAGCAGTAAACCTCGACCCTGGAGCAGAACGTGTTCATTACGATGCTGAATTCGATGTACGAGATTTGATTTCACTAACTGAAGTAATGTCAGAATATGACCTTGGACCGAATGGTGCACAAATTCTAGCAGCCGACTTATTAGCAGCTCAGGCAAGCGATGTAGCGGAACAATTGCATGCATTGTCGGGCGAAGTAATGATTGTTGATACTCCAGGGCAAGTAGAACTTTTTGCATTCCGTGAGGCAAGTAATCACTTGATTGAAGTGATTGGACGAGAACAATCAGCAATTATCTATTTGTTTGATCCAATGCTTTCCCGTTCACCTTCTGGATTTGTATCACAAATGTTACTTTCCAGTATTGTGGAATTCCGACTTGGCCTACCAACCAAGAATTTCTTATCAAAATCAGATTTGCTTGAGCCAGAAGAATTGGAAAAGATTCTCGAATGGTCCGAGCGTTTGGAAATTCTTGAAATGGCTCTTTATGATGAGGCTGGAGGACAACGAACAGAGTTTGCAATTAATCAATTGCGTTTGATGCAAGATTTTGCTCAAGCACCCGGACTCACACCACTTTCTTCAGAACTCGAAGAAGGTCTTGCCGACATCCTCACCTTTGCTCAGGCACTTTTCGGAGGCATGAGTGATGCCCGTGATGGTTTCGCCAGCGACATTGAGCATGAAAAGAATTGATTGTCAATCAAGCACCTCATAACACTTAGAAGCCGTCTTTCTATGGAAAGGTGCATGGCACAACATTTACTCGCAATCGACGATGTCGAAGAAGACTTTGAAATGATTTTGAAATGGGCAATTGAATTCAAGCGGCTTTGGAAGCAAGGCGATGAAGTTGCACAGAATTTTCTACCTCTGGACACCCTTGCCATCGGTTCGATTTACGAGAAACCGTCAACCCGGACGAGGGTATCTTTTGAAGTAGGAATCAATAGATTGGGAGGCTACCCACTGACACTTCTCAAGAATGATATTCAGTTAGGTAAATCAGAGACTGTGGGTGACACATCACAAGTACTTTCCCGTTTTTTAGGTGGAATGACCTACCGTTGTTTTTCACATGATGATGTTGCAGAACTTGCACAGAATGCCGATGTCCCAGTAATTAATGCCCTTTCTGACAAGCATCATCCTTGTCAAGCAGCAGCAGATTTAATGACAATTTTAGAGCATTTCGATGACCGAGAGGAATTGAAAGTTGCTTGGGTTGGAGATGGTAATAACGTTCTTCACGATTTGATGCTCGCATGTGCAATGCTTGGCATTGATATCCATTACGCAATTCCAAAAGGTTACGAACCGAACAAGGATGTAGTTGAGAGGACCAAATCTATTGCTGAAAAGAATGGTAGTCAAGTTGTTGAAACCAACGACCCAATCGATGCAGTTAGTGATGCGCATGTGATCTACACAGATGTGTTCATTTCCATGGGAGAGGAACACCTCACCGATAAAGTCGAATCATTTGATGGATTTCAAATTAATGAAAAATTAGTTTCAAACATGAATGATAGTTGGAAATTCATGCATTGTCTTCCTGCGCATCGGGGTGATGAAGTTACCGATTGGGTCATGGACCACAAGCAATCAATTGTCTTCGACCAAGCCGAAAATCGCATGTGGGCTCAGATGTCATTACTTGCTTACTTAGTGAATGAAGGCGCTTGGGAAGCGATGGGCGAATTCATGAATCTTGATTGATTCACAAATACATCGTGAGAATAAACCCGAGCAATCCTAGCAGCATTGCAATACGGATTCGTGCAGAAACTTGTACATCTTCACCCTTGTACAAAGGTCCGTTGAGACTGATGAGAATAAAAATTGCAGGGGTTTGAAGAATCAATTGGCCAAATGCAAAAGGACCTTTCCAATATGGGATATACAAACAGACCAAACCCGCGATAATTAGGACATAGGCTACCATTCTAGCATTTTCCAAACCAATCTTCATGGGTAATGTTGAACGGACACCTTCATCGGCTAACATGTCCTGACAATCCTTGACAATCTCACGAGCAAGGTTGGTGAAGAATACAACTCCCGCAACAAAGGCTACAAGCCAAGAAAGAGAATCCACTGTTGCTGCACCATAGAGTATTACAGCAGCTACCATCAATGAGATGGAGATGTTCCCGATGAGACCTTTGCTTTTGGTTTCAGGGCCTAAATCATAGGTGAGCATCATTACTGCAGCAATGATGTAAATAGTTGACAAAGGCCACCATGTTGAATTATTTTGTGAAAGTTGAATCGACCCGTAGACCATTGAAGACAGACTCAGTATCCAAAGTCCGATAACAAATCTTTGTGCCGCTTGAATCGAAACACGTTGTGATGGTATTGGGCGTGCTGGATGAGCTTGAGCATCAATTTCAGCATCTTTGATGTCATTCATTGCATTTCCTGCCCCCATGAATGTCAAGACTGCGAGAACTTGGACAGCAACTGAGGTTATTTGCTCAGAATTCAGCGTAGCATTCAATCCAAACAGAGCGCCAAGGGGTACTGTAATCGCAGCAAGCACCATGTTTTTTGGGCGCATCAACTCAATGAACGCTCGAACATCTGCCGCCATACTTCAGCGTAATGTGTGAAGGTTTTCATCCCTTTGCTTCAAGCAGAAGCGATTGACCAAATACAAACTCGCATTCTGAAACCACCGATGTCAGTTCCTTCATCGAATCCGACTTTGACAAATCGCCGGTCACGTGCTAGAACATTGCCTAGTTGATTCATAGTTGCACCCCAGCGGAATCGCTTATTGACATGATCCAATATGTCGCTGGTGTTTGCTTCACCTACTGTTGTAAGGTAGGTCGAGATTTCTTGGCGAAGGCGCTGAGTTCTTCCCATCAAGCCTCACCTCGAATGGCGATTTGACTACGGCGTGTTAACCGTGCAACAGTGCTACTGATGATGGCAGTTCCTGAACCACCAGGTCGGTGCCAAGGTTGCCACCCAGCAGCGGCAAACCGAGATGGGAGCTTGCCGCTGGGGTGGGCATAGAGTGTCGTAGATTTCTCTGCCCATGTGGGTAGTTCTTTCTTTTTCGATGAGCATTCAAGGTCAGCGAAATTTATCTTTTCAAGTGTCTCTGCATTGTTGTGCATGAACCAAACTTCTCGGCGCCAGTATATCAAGCGAATAAACACCCCTCAAGTTAATCTAAACCGGGCATATCCTTGCAGCACTGTGTTTTTCACTTTAACTGGAAACTGAAAGTGAACCAAAAGTTATTGATTTTGCATTGAATATTTCGGAAACGAATGATTGAATGCGTGATGGCTAAATACGAAAGGTCGGTGGCAAGAACACTCACGCTCGTATAGTGTAGTGGCCCATCATGAAGGACTCTCATTCCTTCGACCCGGATTCAAATTCCGGTACGAGCACTAAAACCATGGTATTTCCAGATAGTTTCCAGGTACGAGCACTACGATTCATTTTTCATTCCATCGTGCTCGAACCGACCGTTCGAACTTCCTTGAACTGAGAGATGATTGAACCAGTCCAGTTCTCAGGTTCAGGTACGAGCACTACGATTCATTTTTCATTCAATCGTGCTCGAACCGACCGTTCGAACTTCCTTGAACTGAGAGATGATTGAATCAGTCCAGTTCTCAGGTTCCGGTACGAGCACTAAGCAATCTTTTGATGATATTCGTGCATTTAATTTAGTAATTTCTTTTCCGCCTTTTCAATACTTATTCGCACTGCCATTGCTGTATCTGGAGTTACTGAGATGGAAGTGATCCCACAATCGATTAAAAATTCAGGGAACTCTTCTGGATAGTCGGAGGGTGCTTGGCCACATATCCCAATTTCTAGTCCTGCATCTGTGAATTCTTTTATCGCTTGTCTAATCATTGTTTTTACAGCAGGAGAGCGTGCATCCACCGGGTGTTGGTACCCCTCCAAATCATCTCTTGAGACTGCATATACAGTTTGCACTAAATCATTTGAGCCAATTGAGCCACCATGAAGTTCCATTCTGGTAATGAAATTTTTCGCATCCAGCACATTTGAGGGAAGTTCAACCATCACGAATAGCGGAACACCATCATTTGGTCCTACATTATTGGCTGTGAGAAGATCTTTGACAGCCTCGCCCTCCTGTGGGCTTCGGCAAAACGGAACCATCAGTTGAAGATTATCTAATCCAAAATCATTCAAAACGGAATCCATCGCTTCTAATTCCATTTCAAATGCTGGCTTGAATTTTGGGTCTAGATAGCGTGATGCACCACGCCAAGCAATCATTGGATTCTCTTCTTTAGGTTCAAAGATTTTACCACCTAGCAATTCACGGTATTCATTTGATTTGAAGTCAGAAAGGCGAACTAATACTGGCCTTGGATGGAAGGCTGCGCAAATCAAACCCACGCCCTCACGTAATTTGTCAATGAATAAGTCTCTCTTGTCTTCATATGCCCAGGCTCTTCGTGCAATTACTTCCACTGCTGCACGAACGATTGAGTTGTCCTCATCTGCCGATAATGCTTCAGCATATGGTTCCAGACTTGTAGAGATAGTTCCATTTTCTAGATATTCAACTAGAGCCTCATAGTGGACAAAGGCCAACGGATGAATACATACTTCGGAAGATAATACGAATTCAATTCTCGCTAATCCTACGCCATCGACAGGTAACTGTGAGTCGATTAGTGACTTGGTTGGGAATCCAACATTCAGTTTAATTTTTGTTTTTAATTTAGTATCACTCTTAACTGAAATCACATTGATATCAAAAGGATGGTCTCCCGCATATACATATCCTGTATCGCCTTCAGCGCATGAACCTGTAACTATGCAATGGTTGACAAGATTCATCGCTCCAGTACACCCGACAATGGCAGGAATTCCAAATTCTCTTGCAATTATTGCTGCATGAGAGGTACGCCCTCCTTTTCTAGTGATGATTAATGAGGCTTGCTTCATCAATGGTTCCCAATCAGGAGTTGTCATTTCAGTAACGAGTACATCGCCTTCTTCAAACACTCGATTTTCATATTGTATCTCTTCGAGAAGAACTCCCTCAGAAATTTTCTTTTGCATAGCTCTCTTCTTTTCTAAAACTTCGCCATATGAACGATAAGTTCTAACTCCGCCGCTAGCGATTCTATTACCAACTGCATGACCTGTTGCCAATACTTGTTCCGTTTCTTTCAATGTGCTAATCAGTTTTTCATCCATTGAATATATCTTCAATATTGCCTCATCACTGCGAGCAAATACAGTCTCTGGTCTTGCCTGAACAATGAATAATTGACCACTCTTTCCATCCTTAGCCCATTCGATATCCATTGGCATTCCATAATGCTCTTCTATCGATAAAGCCATTTGCGCTAACTCTCTGCATTCAATATTATTCAGTGCCCATTGCCTACGCTCTTGAAGTGATACTTGACTAACTTCAACATCGTTAACACCATCTTGAGCATATACCATTCTCCTATCCTTTGAACCGAGAACTCTGTTTACGATTGAGAATTTATTTCTCCTCAAACCTTCTTTCCAAACTGTAAATGTGTCAGGAGTTATTGTACCTTGAACTACCAACTCCCCTAATCCGTAGGCTGCTGCAATGTGAATAACTCCTTTATGCCCAGAATCTGGGTCAATTGTGAACATCACTCCGGAACAAGCCAAATCAGATCTTACCATCTTCATTACGACAACCGAAAGGGATGATTCAAGAGGATTCATTCCCTTATCCAATTGATAGCCAATTGCTCTCTCAGTGAATAAACTGGCAACACATTGCCGCCATTGACGAATAACTGCCCGTTCTCCACTAACATTGAGAAATGACTCGTATTGACCGGCAAATGATGCATCAATCGAATCTTCGGTAGTTGCTGATGAACGAACTGCAACATCAGTTCCTTGACCATATTCATCACAGAGGATGGAGTATGATTCTATTATCGCTTGCCTAATTTCCTCAGGCACAGGAGTTTGTCGAACTATAGCTCTAGCCAATTGAGCCCTTGAATGTAAATCCAAATGGTCACTTACATCTGCATCTTCCAGAACTGCTGCCAATGCAGATGAAAGAGTGGTGCATGATAATGCTGATTTTCTTATTTCTTCAGTACCCTCTGGCTCGGCAACATTCTCCCATGTCGATTCAGGAACTTCACAATTAACAAAAATAGAATACGCATCAGTAGTGACGTTGAACCCGTTAGGGATTCGTATTCCCGCTGAAGAGAGGTTTCTGTGCATTTCTCCAAGAGATGCGCCTTTGCCTCCTACCGTCGCAGTATCCTCTTTACCTACTTCCGAAAACCATTTTATCAATTTATTATTAATCATAATATGCACTCTCAATTTACTACTGGTAATCAGTTGTAATTGCATGAGGTTGATAATACTAGGGTAGTGTAATAATTAAACTTCAGTGCCAAGGGAACTTAATTGATAAGTAGTGGTACCGCTATTTCACCACATGACTTAATTCAATGGGGTTGCCGATTGACCATGAGAATGAAATTATTTTTAATGCGCTTTAAATTGGCGCCAATAACATGATTTAGTGGCCCGAATACTGCAAACAATTAGATTGAATTATTGATTTAATACGGAGTGGAATTGGATCTCTCAAATAATATTGCTATAATTTAACTGTATTCGCAAACACCGAGTTTCTCCTTGGACACCTACCGCTTTAATAATTACACCTTCTTGTGAAAGACATGGCTGCTGTAATTTGTGGATATGCAAGATCTCCTTTCACCCCTGCTAAGAAGGGAGCCCTGTCGGGTACCCGACCAGATGATGTCGCCGCCGAGGTGGTAAAAGGGCTAATTGATAAAACAGGATTGGACCCAAATCTAATCGAGGATATTATTCTTGGTTGCGCCTTCCCTGAGGCGGAACAAGGGTTTAATCTAGCACGAATGTTATCATTTCTTTCCGATTTACCACCATCGGTAGCGGGGGTCACAGTCAATCGTTTCTGCGGGTCATCGATGCAAGCAATTCATGATGCTGCAGGACGTATCGCAATGGGATCTGGAGATGTATTTATTGCAGGAGGCGTTGAATCCATGACTCGTATCCCAATGTCCGGATTCAATCCAATGCCAAATCCACGGCTGGCGAAAGAGATGCCAGAGGCATACACCAACATGGGACTAACTGCAGAAAATCTTGCTAAAATCTATGAAATCGAGCGGGAAACTCAGGAAGAATTTGCAATTGAGAGTCACCGTAGGGCTACAAATGCAGAATTTGGTGGTGTAATAATTCCAATCACAACAAGTGACGGGGTAGTGTCTAAAGATGGCTGTATTAGGGCGGATTCCGATTCTAGTTCTCTAGCCAGACTCAAACCGGCTTTCAAATCTGATGGAAGTGTAACAGCTGGAACATCTTCACCACTCACCGATGGTGCAGCATTCGTACTTGTATGCAGTGAAGAATTTGCTCTCGACCAAGGACTTGAAATTTTAGCCTCAATAGAATCGACAGCAGTATCGGGTTGTTCCCCTGAGATAATGGGAATCGGTCCTGTATCTGCAACTAAGAAGGCATTACTTAGAGCCGGACTGAGTCTAGAAGAAGTTGATGTGATAGAACTTAATGAGGCCTTTGCGGCACAATCTCTTGCAGTAATTGAGGAACTTGGCCTAGATATTTCCAAGGTAAATATCGATGGTGGTGCACTCGCTTTGGGCCACCCACTTGGCGCTAGCGGTGCAAGAATTGTTGGTCGTGCGGCTACTATCTTGGCGCGAAAAAATGCGAAAATCGCACTTGCGACTATGTGCATAGGTGGCGGACAAGGCATTGCTACAATTCTCAGGAAGGTGGAAAAATGATTCTTACAATTGAATCTCCACATCAGTCCGTAAAGAAACAACACAATGGCGGCATCAATAAGGTCGCAGTTATTGGAAGTGGAATTATGGGTGCAGGAATCGCTGCGCATTGTGCAAATGCTGGATGTGATGTACTGCTATACGACATCGTTCCAAGCGGGGCAGAAGATAGATCAGTGATTGCTCGAGATGCTATATCAGGCATGAAAAAGAGCAACCCTGAAGTCCTAATGCATCCTTCAAATGCACAGAGAATTCATCCAGTAAATCTAGAAGATGACTTACCACTTCTCCAAGACCGAGACTGGGTCATCGAGGTCGTTGTTGAACGTATTGATATCAAGCATACCATCTATTCCAATATTGAAAAATATCTTTCTAAAGATGCAATTCTATCTTCAAATACCTCTACTATTCCCCGTTCGTCCTTGGTCAAAGGTATGAGCCCTTCTCTCGCTTCGCGATTTCTAATAACTCATTTTTTCAATCCCCCTCGCTACCTACCCCTATTGGAGATAGTAGCGGGAGAAGAAGTCCAGGAGGACCTTTTCCATAGAATGAGTATATTTGCTTCTGAGAGACTTGGAAAAAGAGTTACTCTTTGTAATGACACTCCTGGCTTCATCGGTAACCGACTGGGTATTTATTTCGTACAGCGGGCAATTGCTGCAACTCTCGATTATGGATTCACTGTGGAGCAGGCTGATGCTATGCTTGGTCGCCCAATCGGTCTTCCAAAGACAGGTGTTTTTGCGCTAATGGACCTAGTTGGGATAGATATTATTCCTACCGTTGTTCAAAGCATGGTGAGCAATCTACCACTCGAAGATTCATTACACAATATCGCCGGAAGAGGAGAAGAAATCATCGAGACGATGATCTCCCAGGGATATACAGGACGTAAGGGCAAGGGAGGATTCTTTCGCCTCAATACCGATGGTGAAACTCGTATCAAAGAGGCAAGAAGCCTCATCGATGGAACCTATTCAACCGCAAATCGTCGAGCGGCATTCACCTCGGCAAAAGTCGGGCGTCAAGGCCTCAAGCGTCTAATGACTCATCCCGATGAGGGCGCAGCCTTTGTCAAGGAAATATTGCTAGATACATTTGCATATGCATCTTCACTCGTACCAATTGTAAGTGAGGATATCGGTGCGATAGACGGTGCGATGAAGGTAGGATATAATTGGAAGAAGGGTCCATTCGAAATGATGGATTCTATCGGACTTGAATGGCTTGTTGAACAGATGACTTTGGCTGAAATTGAAATCCCACCATTCCTCGCACTCGCAGCAAAAAACGGTTCATTTTATGGAATTGACGGAGGAGAAATAACTCGGGTCAGTTACTCTGGAGACCTCATCCAAATTCTCAAAGGAGCTGGAGTAACCACTGTTGCAGATATCAAACGCCGTCGTGGTAAAGCGATTCGTAGGAATGCTTCAGCAAGTATCTGGGATGCTAACGATGGCGTTCTACTGGTTGAATTTCATTCCAAGATGAATGCCCTTGACCCATTAATCATGGAAATGCTACTTGCTGCAGTTGACCTCTCAGAGGGCGATGAATGGAATGGAATCCTGATTGCAAACGATTCTGCTAATTTCTGTGCTGGTGCCAACTTAGGACTGGCGTTATTTGCTGCAAATCTCGGTGCATGGGGTACATTAGAGGACTTTATTGCTCTGGGCCAAGACACATATCAGGCGCTAAAATATGCAGATGTCCCCGTGGTATCTGCAGCAACAGGAATGTGCCTTGGTGGTGGATGCGAGATTCTACTCCATTCCGATGGAGTAGTTGCACATTCAGAATCATACATCGGTCTTGTGGAGGTCGGAGTCGGAATTATCCCCGCTTGGGGCGGTTGTAAGGAGATACTTGCAAGACTCACTCAAGAAGATTTAGTTGGTTCTGGACCAATGACTGCACCTATGCAAGCCTTCGAAACTATTGGTATGGCTAAGATCGCTAAGTCTGCCCATCAAGCTAAGGATCTTGGTTACCTAAGAGCGAGTGACCGTATCACAATGAATCGTGATAGTGTTCTATCTGATGCCAAATCTTTCTTGCTAGAGTTGGCTCAGGATTATTCTCCTCCTAGTCCCCATGTCTATCGCCTTCCGGGGCCTTCAGGCAAAGCCGCACTCAATATGGCATTAAACGACCTTGCCGCTGCCGGACATGCTACTCCACACGATTTGACTGTTGTCGGAGAACTTGCGCACGTGCTAACTGGTGGTGATTGTGACCACACCGTTGAATTAAGCGAGGATGACATTCTTGCGCTCGAAAGAAAGGCAATCGCAAGTCTAGCACGTAATGAACTCACACTAGCAAGAATGGAACATATGTTGGTTAAAGGTAAGCCTTTGAGGAATTGAGGAGGGTTGAATATGACAGTATACAAAGCCCCACTTGAAGATTATAAATTTCTCTTCCACGAAGTATTCAATGTAGTGGATGTTTGCAAACGATTAGGGTATGACCAAGTTGACCAAGAACTCATCGATATAATGACCGAAGAATGGTCTCAATTCGTTACCGATGTGTGGAAGCCATCAAATATTGATGGCGATAAATTTGGTTCACAGTTGAAAGATGGAGCAGTTATTTCTGCACCTGGATTCAAAGAGGCGTGGAAACAAACGGTTGAATCAGGATGGCTACAGGCTGTTTGTAAAGAAGAACATGGTGGCATGGGGCTACCTCTCTTCTTTCGCAATGCAATGGATGAACCTGCCATTTCGTGCAACATGGCAATATCTGTAGTAGCTGCACTGAGTTTAGGTGTTTACGACCTCATCATTAAGCATGCCTCGCAAGAAATAATCGACCGCTATGCTATTTCGGTAAGTTCCGGTGAATGGTGTGGTACTATGTGCTTAACTGAACCACATTGTGGGACAGACCTTGGTCTGATAAAAACTAAGGCTACACCACAGGATGATGGTTCCTTTTTGATTACCGGAACAAAGATTTTCATTACAGCCGGAGACCACGATTTATCAGATAATATCGTTCACATGGTACTTGCAAAACTACCAGATGCACCCGAAGGTTCCAGAGGAATATCTTTGTTTCTTGTACCAAAATTCCTCGATGACGGTGATGGGCTTTCCAATAAAATTAATGGTACTTCTGTTTCTGGTATCGAAGAGAAAATGGGTCTCCATGGTTCACCAACCTGTGTACTCAATTTTGATTCTAGTAAGGGGTGGCTAATGGGTGAGGCACACACCGGTATGGCCAAGATGTTTGAAATGATGAATCGAGAGCGATTAGCCACTGGAATGATGGGGCTTGGTCTTGGAGAAATTGCATATCAGAATGCTCTGGCATGGTCACTAGAACGAAGCCAAGGACGCGACTTGCGCGGAATGAAAGATTTAGATGCGCCAGCAGATAATATTCTCGTCCACCCAGATGTACGCAGAATGTTGCTTAAGGCAAAGGTCAACTGCGAGGGTACAAGAGCTCTAGGCACATGGATAGGTATCCTTCTCGATGAAATGAATAAGGGGGATGGAGAATGTAAAGAAAATGCAAATGCATTGATCGCCCTTCTTACACCGGTAATGAAGGCATACTCTACCGACATTGGTTGTCAGAGCGCTTCATTATCGATTCAGGTGATGGGTGGCGCAGGCTACTGCACTGAATATGGTGTAGAGCAATTCTATCGCGACGTAAGAATCGCCCCTATATGGGAAGGAACAAATGGCATTCAAGCTCTAGACTTAGTTGGGCGCAAAGTTACTCAAAATTTTGGGAAAAACCTCCGTCACTTGTTATGGCCATTGCTGGAATTCATAGAAGAAAACCGTGAGGTTGATGGAATGGTGGAGTTCAACAAACCTCTTCATCAGAGTGTGAAGGGCTTACAACAACTAACTCTTCTACTCATGGCTGAAGGTGCAGGAAACCCACATTTCCTAGCAGCAGGTGCCACAGATTATTGCACTTATTTCGGAAATACCATGCTTGCATACCTATGGGCTAGAATGGCAAAGGTTTGTCTTGCTGCTAAATCTGCAGGTACATCGACCGATTTCCACGATGCCAAACTTGCAAGCGCAAGTGTATTCTTTGCAGAAATTCATCCTGATAACGCTGGACTTGTAGCAAAAATCATGGCTGGTCACAAGCATTTGATGGCATACCCGGAGGCTGCATTTTGATGAAGATGCAATACCCAGAAAGCCGAGGTGCTGGAGCATATTTAGGTAGTTCAAACTGGAGATTAGTAACGCCTTGGGCAATTCTATGGCTACTCATTGTAGTCGAATGTATATTGTGGTATCAGGATAGTCAAATCTTAGTGAATATTCTATTTTGGACACTTGCAATTTCAATAGGTTTGAATACAGCATATTTAGGTTTTGAGTCAAGGGTACTAGCGGTGTTTTTCAAAGTACATCCATACGCTGGAGCTGACATCTCCAATCCAGATTGGCGCATAATCGAATTCACTGGCTGGGGCGGAAATGAACCGATGGGGTATTTTCTTCCGGCCAAAGGTGATTCGAAAGGTTTGATTTTGTACATGCATGGATATCGTTCATCTGTTGGGTGGGCTGAGAAAAGGATTCTCCATTTGCGTGACCAAGGATTCGATGTAGCAGGTATCGATATGAGAGGCCATGGAAGATGTGATCTGAGTCGAGATTGGACATTGCTAAAAATAGCAACTGATATCGAGGCTTTTCTTGACTGCATACTTGCTGAATATGAAGAAAAGCCACCTGTACATTTCTATGGCCATTCGATGGGCGGATTTCTTGCAATGAGGCTATCTAGTAAAAAATCGGGATGGTGGGGCGAAAATCTTGTTTCGATAATATTAGAATCCCCCGTTGCATCCATTCCAATGCTTGTCAAAATGTGGGCTGGACCATTGTGGAAACCCAGCAACTTCCTAATTCGTAGAATTATCCGTAACGAAGCAATGCGGATACATCCTGATCTTCCAATACGGTTTATGGATGCAAAAGTACCACAGATTGGAGTTACTAACATTCCAGTACTTACTCTTCAATCCAAAGTCGATGATACACTTGGAAGGTCGCATTATAATACAGTAAAAAAGCATTTCAAAAAGAATCGTGAAAATAAGTTTCACCTAATTTCGGATTTGGAACACACAACGACTCTCGATTCTACTACTCGAAAAGAATTGGTAGAAAACTGGCTTAGTGAGAGGAGTTGATTTCATGAATAATGAGAAGAGATTCAACAAGGCTGTAAAGGAAATAATGAACCTAAGCAATCGGCCCGATGACAAGACTCTATTGCTGCTTTATTCATTGTATAAGCAAGCAAAAGATGGTGATGTAAATGGTGGATTGCCGATTAATGGAGGAATCCCTGCAATCGCAAAATATCGAGCTTGGAAAAAGCAAAATGGCAAATCTTCCGAAGATGCGATGTCAGAATATGCAGACCTTGTAGCGATTCTTTTCGAACGTTCAGAAAAAATATCGAATATCGAGTCGTGGAAAGGTCGTACGGTTCTGATTAGTGGTGCTAGCCGAGGCCTCGGTCGCGCAATGGCACTACGTTTTGCTGAAGATGGAGCGAATCTAGTACTCCTCGGTCGCACCCTTGAATCAAATGATGATAAGGGCTCACTAAAGGATACTGCTAAACAGGTAGAATCACTTGGTGGTAAGGCTGTTGTTGCAGTTTGCGATGTTCGGAACGATGAGGATGTTATTGCAGCCGTACAGATAGGCGTGGATTCGTTTGGCGGGATTGATGCAGTTATTTGCAATGCAGGAGCACTATTTATTGCACCATTTGATGAAACCCCCATGAAAAGGTTTGATCTTGTACACGAGGTAAATGTCCGTGCCTCTTTTTCTCTCTGCCAAGCAGCACTGCCTCACTTGCGTAAGAGTGATAACGGCAGAATATTGGTGATTTGCCCACCTCCGTCTTTGGACCCAAAATGGTACAAAGGCACAATCGCATACACGATTTCAAAATTCTCAATGTCAATGCTAGTATTGGGGTTGTCCGAGGAATTATCAGGTGATGGAATCGCTGTCAATGGAATGTGGCCTGCTACAACAATAGATACCGCAGCAGTTCGCTACAACAAAGCCCTCGGTGGTGAAGAAATGATTAGACATAGTAGAAAATCGACAATTGTAGGTGATGCAGCATTCATAATAATGAGTAAATCAGGAGAAATTACTGGTGGATTCCATACCGATGAATCAATACTTAGGGGAGAAGGCGTTGAAGATTTCGACCAGTATGCAGTCGAGCCAGGTATGACATTACAACCTGACTATTACCTCTAATCGCTTTGCGCATCTTGACCGGTTGATGATTGGGACTGTTTTGCGAGTTTAGTAAAGGAATAATTGATGAGAGGCCACGATAGACCACCAACATGGCCGAAGTGGATATTGAACCAGGTTTTATCTCCTTGATTTTTGAACCGACTCCTCCAGTTGAAATGCTTGAGCGGGACAGGCGGAACTGACGGAACAAATGGAACAAACGGTGCTGATGGTGCTGATGGTGCTGATGGCATGAACGGGACAGACGGAACTGATGGAACAAACGGAACAAATGGCCACACCGCCCTCGCGGTAACAAGTACTGAGTCACCCGGCACAAATTGTGCAGATGGTGGAATCAAGATTGAAGTAGGTGTTGACGACAATGATGATGGTGCCCTACAAGCAAGCGAAATTGATCAAACTATCTACGTCTGCGATGGTGCAAACGGCGCTGATGGAACAAACGGCACTGACGGAGCAGATGGCGCTGATGGAACAAACGGAAGTGCCTCAGCCAGCACCATGCTAACAAGTATCTCGACTCCTACTTTGACTGCTTGTGATGCAGGTGGAAGAGTCATCAAGCAAGGATTGGATAATGGAGATGGTGGCGGAACTGCGCAAAATGGAATTTTGGAATCCGGTGAAGTAGATTATACCACAACCTATTGTAGTAACTATCTTTTAGGCATGGTCAAAGATATCAATTCAGGCTCAACTAACAGTTCTCCTCAATACCTAACTGCAATCGGCAACACGCTCTATTTCAAAGCGACTGACGGCACTAACGGGTCCGAACTATGGAAGAGTGACGGAACAAGTTCAGGCACCGTAATGGTCAAGGATATCAATTCAGGCTCAAGTAGCAGCATTGGCACTCCATATTTCACTGCAATCGGCAACACGCTCTATTTCAAAGCGACTGACGGCACTAACGGGTACGAACTATGGTGTGCTGAACTAGCATCTTACGGTTCAGACGTGGCAGTTCACCATGAAATTGCCTACAGTTGAGGCAATGAAAACCACAAGGGATTCTCTTGTAGCCACATGTGTATACATGGTTACGGAAGGACTTGGAATTACCCGTAAGGAAGGTTTGAGTTTTCCGGTACGAGCATTCGATGTATAACTATTCATTGTACGATGCTGTGTGGTATGTTTGTCCACCAATAGATATCTGAGTTACACGGTCTGTAGCAATGTTTCTGTATTCCTCTTTTTGCATATCAAAGACAATTTTAAGATTGTATTCTGATGGGTCATATGACATTTCATCGCTTACTCGCCGAGGGTTTTTTTCATCTCCATTTGGCCCTTTCCAAACTCCTATCCGTGCAGTCATGTTGCGAAGGGTTCCATCCCGCTTTTCAAATTGAATACTAAAGATCGTGTTTTGGTTTTGATCTGATAGTTCTAGAATTCTTGATTCAGGAAGAAACTCTCGACCTGATGTTGATGGTTGCCCTGGGACGTATGCTCCGCGAGGTGGAGGGGGAGGTGGGAGTGAAGCAATCTGCTTTTGAGTTAGTATCGCGTGTAGTGTTCTTGGTACTGCAGCCGAATCGATATCAGCGCGGCCCAGAAGCAGTATCATGCTGGCAATCATATCGGTATGCAAAGGACGGGAACGGGGATGTATTGAACGAACACATGCATTCTGATTGTTAAGGTGAATTGGAAGGTGGTCTGTGTTGAATCTCGATTTGATTCCAAAATCCATGAAGGCGGCCTCAAGTGGGAAAATTTCAATCGTTTGTCCATTGATGGTCCGTTGAAGAGAAATATTGTTTCCTACAGATTTGGGCGTCCAAAGAGTACTTGTGAGGATGGTTTCGCACCAAAGTAAAGCGCGTTGCACTGCATCGATTTGCTTTTTTTCAATACTAACTGGACATTTTAGAAGTCCAAAAGGAGTCTTATGAATCATAGATTAGTAAAGAATTCCACTCCTAATAAATAAAGAGTTGAATATTATACTCACATATATTCTACGACTGTTGAATTCAGAGATACTTTACCACACTATTTCCAGATAGCATTCCGGTAAAAGCATTTTTCTATAGAAATAAGCATTTGATGAATTTTTAGATTTTGCATCCCAAGGGCTATGTATCGTCAGCCATCACACCGGGATATGAATAAAGCACACGCCTTGCTTTTTGCCTTGATGATGATGACTGTTTCTCTTGCCGGATATTTTCTTGGAGGTGATGAAGACTCAACCAACGAAGATATTGAATTGAAAGATGAAATACAACTGCTTTCTGCCGTTTTGGAGCAAAATTGGGATATTGTTGATCACAACAGCGGAAGATTATGCTCATTAGCCTTAGATGCAACAGGAAATGTCCACGTTTCTTATTATTCTCAAGACCAAATGCTCAAGTACGCAGTCTATGATGGAGTTTCTTGGGAAATTTCAACTGTTGAGAGCCAAGTTACGGAGGCGAGCTCCTCAATCGCGATTGGGTCAGATGGAGACATACATATTTCATATGTCGATAATTCTCGCATCCTCAAATATGCCCGCCACGATGGAAATAATTGGGACATATCATCAATAGATGGTGGTGGTGAATCATCTCCTCATCACATTGAAATGGTTTTGGATTCGAACGAAAAAATTCATATTGTTCACCAGGGCTATTACCCAAATTCCTCCGATTCTCTAAGATATACAACATATAACGGCACATCTTGGGAAACTTACAATGAGGGAATTAATAATTTTAGTGAAATTCAATTATTAGAAAATTATTCAGGATATGCCGGAGGTTCGCCCTCAATTGCAGTAGATCTCGATGATAATATTCATATTTCTCATGAATACGAGGTAATGGATCAATTTTATCCACACAATACCAGCACATCACTCATACACTCAACTTACAGCGAATCAATATGGAATCATGAAATCATTGATGGCGAAACCAACGCCGAGGGAAATTGGCATGGTTATGAATCTTCCATTGACATCGATTCTCTAGGTAATGTGCATGTAATGTACTCTGGTTATGGGGAGACTGCCGAAGATAAAACGAACGGTTCAATTCTCAAATATGCGCATCTAAATTCTGAGTCATGGATCGTTTCAACTGTTGATAATTCATCAGACAATTCGCCATGGGAGATAAGTGATTTAGGCTTGAATAGTGCATTAGTAATCGACTTTAACGATAACCTTCACGCAACTTATTCGGGTGGCGATGATGACCCCATGTATGCTACCTTGATTAATGGCACATGGGAACTTACATCTTTAGAATTACCATATACTGAAGCAAATCTTGGTGTACGTCTAAATGGGGATTCATCTTTTGCAATCAGTTCAGATGGTACTGCACACGCAATAGCCTTTGACGACAACCACGTTTCCGATGAATATTTATTGAGATACACATCTTGGCCTTTGGACTTAGATGGTGATGGGTTTGCAGGTCACGAAGACTCATGTGCAAACACTCCTGGTAATTCCACTAACGACCGTTCTGGTTGTATAGATACAGACGGAGATGGCTATTCAGATCCAAATACAAATTGGACAATTATCGATGGTGGAGATGCTTTCATATCTGACTCAACACAATGGAGTGACCGAGATGGAGATGGATATGGAGACAACATAAATGGGCTTAATTCTGATAATTGCCCGGACATTTGGGGCAATTCAAGCCTGCGGGGATGTATGGATGCAGATAATGATGGAGTTGATGACTCTCGAGATGCCTTCCCGAACAATTCTTCAGAACAATTCGACGCTGATGGCGATGGTTTCGGAGATAATGTTGATGCCTTTCCTAATGATATATCGGAGTGGATGGATACTGACGGAGATGGAGTGGGAGATAACATAGACGGTTGTCCAGATGAGGCAGGTAGCCCTGCGGGAAATACCCCTGGCTGTGAAGGTGTGAAGGATGATTCAAGCATTCCAGGTTTCGGGTTAATTCTCACAATTTCATCCATGCTTGGAGCCGTTATTATCATATTACGTCGAAATTAGTTTTGCGAGTTAATCCAAGATTCATCAAAGGAATAATTGATGAGATGTCACGGTAGACCACCAACATGACCGAAGTGGATATTGAACCAGGATTTATCACGTTGGTTTTCGAACAAACTGCTCCCGAAGAAATGCTCTCACGTGCAAAATCATTCTATCATCAGATGAATGAAAGAAGAACAACTCGTCATTTTTCATCCCAAGAGGTGCCTCGTGAATTAATTGAATTAGCGATACAAACTGCAAGTACTGCTCCATCAGGTGCTCACCTCCAACCCTGGACTTTTGTAGCCATATCAAATTCACAACTCAAAGCCCAAATCCGAGTAGCTGCGGAGCAAGAAGAACTTCGTACCTATGAAGAACGGATGCCAGAGGCTTGGTCTGAACTTATCCGACCCTTAGGCACCGACCATGTCAAAGAACATATTACCACTGCTCCTTGGACCATTGTTCTTTTCCGTCATAGTAAGAGATTACGTACAAACGGTGAATGGGGTCCAACATACTATTCACAAGAATCCTGCGGCATTGCTGCTGGTTTACTGATTGCATCCATTCACAATATGGGTCTTACGACATTGACCCACACCCCGTCTCCGATGAATTTCTTGCGAGAACTACTTGGACGACCTGACCATGAGCATGCCATGCTCCTGATGCCGGTTGGCTACCCATCCGATGATGCTCAAGTTCCAAACCTTCAACGTAAGTCACTGGAGGAAGTTTCAACATTTTTCGACTAAATTCGATTATGACGCGCTGGTGCAAACTTTCTATACTGGAGTTTTGAGGCCTTACTATGGATTCATCTAGTACTTTTTGGGACAATGTAGAATCTCCTGATGACAATAATTCCGAATCTAAGAATGAGGAGGAATCGACCTATCTTGCACGGGAACCTCAAGAAATCTCTAAGAAAATTATTACACTGTCAACATTGCTCATGTTTAGCATACCATTGCTACTCCTTAGTGCACCTTTTGCATTAGTTGGAATGGGGGTTCTTGGTCAGGATGAATGCTGGGGCGATTTGGAATATCTAGAAGACGGCAAATTGCATTGCGTTGAAGGTGAAAAATCTCCTAACCCCACTTATTCCTTCAGTGAGACACATGTAATTGTTACACACAGCCAAGGTTATTCAGATGTGCTCCGTTGGGAAATAATAGGGGATGGTGGAGTCATTGGATATGCATACTACGATGCGTATTATGATGAAGAAGAGCCATGGTTTTCCCATGGTTATTGTGAATGGGAGGGTGGTGAAAACGTTGGTAGCGAACAATGGTATTGTGGAGTGAATGAAGAATCAGTCTCACGTTTTGGGTTTGAAAATTGGTATTATTATTGTGAATATCAAGAGATGAACTGGTATTGTACCGATTCATTCGGTCAAAGCGCCAGTTTTGCGGATACGTCCGATGAAACACGTGCCGATGCCAATGCCCTAAACAAATGGGTCTATAATTGCCTACCAGTTGTGACCAAATCACCATTTGAGAACACTTCAATGATTGAAATCACCGAAATTGAAGCAAAAGTGGTATTGCCGCAATGGTGCTTTGAAACACCAATCTTCTCTGACAACGAAAGTGTTGAACATATACTTCCGTTCAATGGAGAGGCTGTGTACTTGTATCCTAATGGAATTGGCTATGGTTCAATTGACTTGCTTCATTATTCAAATGATTCTTTACGCTACCAAATGATTTCACTGCATGATTATAATGAAGATGGAACTCTCACGGAAGAAAGTGAAGAATCTATGCAATTATTTGGTTCATTTTTCCCTGTAGTGATTGTCATAATATACCTCTCAGGCGGTTATTTGCTGTATGCCCTATCAACTGGAAGAACCTACATTGAGCACCTTGGCACTGAAAACACGCTTATCGTTTCTACAAGTTGGAGAAACAAACCCCGAAAAGTGAAGGCTACTATCTCTCTAACATCAAGTTCTCTTTTGCGCCATTATACGACCAGTTCTACACATACTGATTCAGATGGTCACTCCTATAATTCAACATCTCATCACCATGAAATTACACATTTTGACCGACAGTCTGATGAATTGCCTGGTGGATTTAATACTGAAGAATTATTGAAATTGACTGGACTAAAACTCGCTCAGTGTTGAATTTCAATCAAATAGTTAATTATTGACAAACGCTAGGATGGTTTGTTCTCATGTCGTTTCGAGTTTGCATCTCCTGCAATGGTATACGGGTCTACCCCTATGCTGGGTTTATGACTGGACAACGTTATCAATGCCAAGATTGTGATGAAATTATGGTTATCCCTCTTGAATTTGAGAATGAGTCCGACTATCGAGAATACCTTTCTATTGTATCTGAAGAACAATAGTCAACATGGGCCAAACAATATAACTCCCTGCTCCAAGTAAACACTATGGATGCTGAATCTTCTCCTTCGCATCTAAATTTTGAGAATGTTCCTGCTGCACCAAATTTGCCACCTGTAGGTGGATGGAAAAGAGTTATTTTGTTGCGATTACTTGCGACAATAATCATTGGTTCAGGAATCTTAATTTCATTTGAAGGAGTTACGATAGTAATTTTCTTATTCATTATCGTCGTTCCATTTGAAAGATTATTCCCTCGTCAAAAGCATCAAGGATTTAGACGCCCACATTTGGATCTTGACATAGGTTATGCAATGGCTGCACCATTTCTCAATATAATTGCCCTTACAGTAGGTATTTTTGTTGGAATTATCTCTTTGGCATGGATACCTGGATTATTGATTGCACCATATGTGGCAATGATTCCCAGCCAATACAAATTGATTGCTGGAATTCTGTTGTTCGATATGACTACCTATTGGGCTCATAGATTCTACCACGAAATTCCAATACTATGGAAATTTCATTCCATTCACCATTCTACCGAACATATGGATTGGGTTTCGGGTTTTAGGGCACATCCATTCGATGGAACATTGATTGTACCTGCGATATTTTTTCTTTTCGCAGCGGGTTTTTCAAACGAGCAAGTTGGTTTTCTTGCAATATTCCAAATCGTTTTCGGATTATTCTTACATGCCAATGTACGCTTTAGATTCAAGTTATTCGACCGTTTCATTATGACGCCAGAATTCCATCACTGGCATCATTCAAACGAGGCTGATGCGATATGGTCCAATTATTCCACATTCTTACCCCTATGGGATATGTTGTTTGGTACTTACTTTATGCCGAAGGGTGATAGAAGGCCGCAAATATATGGTGTAGATGAAATCGTTCCAATGACCATGGCTGAGCAGTTAAAATATCCATTTGAAGGAGTGAGAAATCCCCTTTCATTTTTACGCCACCCCCTGCGTTCTCTTTGGTACCTAATTAGGCATCCATTACGCTCTATAGCTCGATTCTTCAGGTTTAGCGGTAGGATGATAAAAGGATATTTGGTAATATTAAAACTAATGTTTAGGTCTGCTACAAGGCCATGGGGCGAGAAATATCCCAGTGCGGCCCGGCACATAGAAAGAGATGAAAGTTATTCTCGCAAACTAGAAATTTAGATTTTGAGTGAAATAATTCACTCTTGAAAACGGCATATATTGCTAGTTGCCACGGGGAACATTGATAATAGATTCAAACAGAAATATGCATGGATGGGATGCATATGGTTGAGCGAAAGCAGGATGCTTTGAGCACAAATTTCCTTTTGGGATTGATGGATGATGAACAAGAAAAGAAAGATGAAATACACATTGATGTGCGAAAAGCACCGAATGTAAAAGGTGACCAATCAATAGCACATCTTGCAAATAGAATTGTCGACGAAGTCCGAGTGACTACCCCGCGACAGCGTGCACAAAGAGTTCTTGATAATGCTGGCCTGTCGCCGAAATCCAATGTCACTAGAACTTACAATACTCATCTTCAGCATGTTGGTCAAAGAGCCCGAAAGATGCCGTTGAATCAGGAGCCTTCTCGCAGAATCCGAAAGGTCAAGAAACAACCGGAACCTGTTGCACGTCGTCGTTCAATGCGTGGCCCACCTCAAATGACTCGTTCACGCCCTTCCATTGGAATGGAAGATGAAGTACGCCGTTCAGCTAGAGATAAATCGAATGCCAAGGGGAAGCGTAGAAAACGCCGTAGCATATTCCGCAGATAATGTGAGAATTACAACAAAGGGTGAAAAGGGGGAGTCCCCCCCGCAAAATGGGTGAGACCATGGATATTGCCAATCCTAGTGAAGAACATGCTATGCTTCGTGAAATGGTTCGCGATTGGACAAAAGAGCATGTAGAACCGCAAGCACTACGTCACGACCGTGAAGAAATATTCAATTTACCATTGCTCCGTTCTATGGGTGAAATGGGTCTGTTGGGCCTCAGTGCTGAAGAAAAATATGGCGGCTCAGGCCTCGATGCTGCTGCATGTGCAATTGTTCACGAAGAACTCGCAGCCTCAGACCCAGGTTTTGCTCTGGCTTATCTTGCTCATGCTATGTTATTTGTCAACAACCTTGCCTTCAATGGAAATGAGGAACAGAAAGCGCGCATACTCCCTCAAGTTTGTTCGGGTGAATGGATTGGCGCAATGGCAATGTCTGAACCAGACGTAGGTACTGATGTTCTTGGATTATCAACTACTGCAGTTCAGCAAGACGATGGCACTTGGAAAATCAACGGTCGAAAGATGTGGATTACCAACGGTTGTCTTGACGATGAGGGAACACCTGCTGATGTTGTTTGGGTTTATGCAAAGACTGGAACCGATGACAAAGGCCGAGTCCAAATGTCAACATTCCTTGTTGAGGCTGGAATGATTGGATATAGTGTTGGACAGAAGATCATGGACAAGACTGGAATGCGCGCTTCAAACACTGCTGAACTTGTGTTTGAGGATTGTGTAGTTCCTGCAGAAAATCTCGTAGGTTCACCGGGTGAATCTCTCCTCCACATGATGGCGAATTTGGAAGCAGAACGTTTGACTCTTGCCGCTATGGCCTTAGGAATTGCTCGTCGGTCTCTCGAAGATATGAATCGCTATGCTGCAGAACGCACAGCATTCCGTTCTCAAATCCGAGACTTCGGACAAATGCAGAGATACATTGGAGAATCATGGTCTAAATATCGTGCTATGCGCGCCTACATCTATGACACAGCAGCCCATATGACACTTGGAAAGCCAGGTCATCGTCTTGATTCCGATGGAGTCAAGTTGTTTTGTGCTACCGCAGCTAAAGAGATTGCAGATGCTGCTATGCAAGTGATGGGTGGGTACGGCTATGTCGGTGAATACAACGTCGAACGACTTTGGAGAGATGCCAAACTTTTGGAGATTGGTGGTGGAACAATCGAGTCACATCACAAGAATATCACTCGAGACCTTTCAAAAACACCCGATTCGATTACTCGATAATTTTGAACCCCCTATTACAGGGGATTCACTATGGCAAAATGCCGGTTATTCTAAATCCCTCCTAATCTACGCTTTACTATGACTGATGAATCTTCGGGTGATTGGTCGTCAAAGGTAAATAAATTATCTTCTAAATCGAAGGAACTTGCATCAAAGGGACTAGAAGGCACCAAAAAGGTGGGTAAGTCAATTGCTGTCAAAAGCAAAGAAATGGCAACGAAAGGTTTCGAAGGGAGCAAATTAGCAGTCCATAGCATTTCGGAAAAAAGTCTCGAAGTTATTGAAAAACGAAAAGAGAAAAAATTAGTGGGAAAAGAGCCCTCGCAGTTTGAAGTGAAACCATTGACTAATGAGATTCAGGTTTATGACGGCCAAATAGAAGAAACGCCCACTCACGAAGATTATTCGCGCTACACGGCAAATGAACTCAAAATCCGTTTGAGGCTTCTTGGTCTCGCTGTCAGCGGCAAAAAGGCCGTTCTTGTTGAGCGATTGAAAACCTCTCTAAAAGGAAATAAGAAGGAGGAAGAAACTTCGGTCTTGGATGACTTGGAACTAAAAATTCAACGTATTGAAGAAGAATACCCCGAAGTTCTCAAGCCTTTGCCGCCTGATAGTGATGAGAAAGTCATACAAAACATGAAAAATTCACTCTACTATATGTGTGGTTTTACTTTTATGATCTATTCGATTCTCCTTCTTTTACCGACTGCTCTCGGCGATATGCTGGGTAAGAAAAAATATGGCATTTCAGTCATCGAATTTTTCTCGCCTTCATGGTTTTCACCAGAACACATACGGCCATTGAGTTCTCAATTCCATACACCCTTTGTTGTAATTGGTGCTTTCATTGTATTTTATTCTGGAATTCTTCTTCTTAGAAAAAATCACTTTGGAGCAACTTTACTGGGGTTGTATTTTATCGGAATTCTGTTTATTGGCAGATTGATTTATTTTTTCCAATCAGGTACTATGATGAATTCAATAGATTATTTCAATGCTTTACATGATTTATTTTTAGCATTCATAGTGATAGGGTTTGCATTTTCACCTCGATTCTTTTCCCCACTCATCGATCCCGAAAATCTTGAAAACCACACAATTACCTCGGATGAGGCATTACTCAAGGGAGAGAGTCCAAATACTTCTGAACGCTTAGGGCATATTATCCAAGAGGGATTTCAAATGGATTTTAGAGCAGAAGTAGCAAAACCAAAGCCTCCTAGAGCACGAGCAAAATTTGAAGGACACGAAAAGATTCTTCTCTTAGTATCCTTCATACTTTGGCCATTTACTATCTTCATGACTATGTCATACGATGGTGGATTGTCCGCATACATGGAATACTCCAGTGGTATCGTTCAAGTATTATCTGTATGGGCACTTTCACTCTTAACACTCATCTCACTAATCCGTTTTGACCGATCTGCGCGAGGAAATGGATGGTATGCTAAGGAAAAAGAAACATATGTTGGTATGATGGATCTATACAGTAAGGCCCAAGCAAAGCACTACGAGTATGTGGAACTACGTGCAGCAGCGGAAGCCCAAGAGATTTTGGAGAAGTATCCTCAACTCGATAAAGCAAAGTCTGCTACAGCGAGTAAGGCTTGATTCCGTATTCGACAGGTTTGAATCTAAACTCCGTCAATACTTGACCGGTATGACTCTCTTGGATTAGGGGTTGAGGTTTTGAGGTCTTGTCTCATGGCACAACCATGCGAGACCAACTCAAAGAGATTCTTGGATTGAAAAAAGTCCTTCGTAGCGGTTGGTTGAGAGCAGGAATTGAATCTCCAGAATCAGTTGCTGCGCATTCATGGGGTATGTCAGTCCTCGCACTCAAACTTGCGCCACCGCATCTGGATTTGACTCGAATTCTTTCTTTGTGTATAGTTCACGATGTCCCAGAAGTCCGTGTCGGCGATTTGACTCCACACGACGACACAACCTCAAAAGCGGAAGATGAGCATAAAGCAATGCAAGAATTGGCACCTGAATGGTTGTCTTTGTTTGAGGAATATGAACTGGGGAAAACTCCAGAGGCAAAATTTGTCAAACAACTCGACAAACTCGACATGTCGCTTCAGGCTGAAATATATCAGTCGGAGTATGGTATCTCGCTTGAAGAATTTACTGAAAGCGCCCGACTGCGCATCAATGATGATGAACTCAAAAACATTCTACCTTGAGCGATTTTGAAGTCGAGGTTCCGACAAAAACAAAAGGGTGAGCCGACCGCCTGTGTATCATAGCCCGATAGTGTAGGGGTCCATCATAACGGGTTTTGGTCCCGTTGACCTCGGTTCAAATCCGAGTCGGGCTACCTCTAAACATGATGATGTCAATTTTCATCGGCGCCGTTCGAACAGTCCCATTCGCCGTCGTTAACCCATGCATCTGGTATAGATTCTCCATTGCCACAATCAAACCATCCGTCAGCGACAACATCCCCAGTCTCAGCAAACACAAAGATGAACACAAGCCAGAATAATTGCGGTAAAAGAGTTAGAACGAGGGATACAAGAGAAATGATCCAACCGGCCTTTACCATTCCTGCGTCTTTGTGTCCCTCCAAATGTTGAATTTTTAAACGGCTCATATAGGCCAAAATAACTGCTGGAATTACGAATAGAAGATTACACAATCCAAAGAAAGGTATCCAAGCACCACCAAGTGCTCCCATGAGAGCCAGCGCCGCAAAAACAATTGCGACAATAGCAATCGTGTTTGTCTCCCCATTTGCCTGAATCTGAATATTTTGCTGGCCCGGCTGGTTTACAATAATTCCAGCATCGACATCATTCATGACTGAGTCCAATTCATCATCTACACCCCATTCAAATTCTCCATCGCAATATGGGCACGCAAATTCGCCAGATGCGTCATCATCAAGTTCAATTTCTTCTTCACAATGAGGGCAGAGTATTTCGACCATGAGACAATTTTTGAATGCCACCATTTAAGATTTTAGCCGTAAATTGCTGCATAAACCTCGGGCAGGTTCATCAATCAATTCGTCGTGGGACGGTTGAGTGAGTCAGATGGACATCAAGAAAATAGCAGTTCTCGGAGCCGGACAAATGGGAAATGGAATCACACAAGTTGCCGCTTGTGCAGGTTACAATGTTACCATGATTGATATTCAACAAGAATACGTGGACCGAGGAATCGCAGCCATAGAAAAATCACTGGCGAAACTTGTCTCAAAAGAACGAATGACCCAAGAAGATGCAGATGCCTCACGTGCTCGAATCTCTCTTTCAATAGACCGTTCGGTATGTGCTGATTGCGACCTTGTCATCGAAGCAGTACCTGAAATCCTCGACCTTAAAGTGAGTATTTTTCAAGAACTTGATGACATCTGTAAACCCGAGACAATTCTTGCCTCAAATACTTCTTCGATTTCTATTTCGACCATCGCTGAAGCAACCAATCGACCCGACAAAGTAATCGGTATGCATTTCATGAATCCAGTTCCAATCATGAAACTGGTAGAAATTATCAATGGTAAAGAAACAAGTGAGCAAACAAATGCCGCTGTGATTCAAGCATCAGAAAATATGGGTAAAACCGCTCTCTATTGCAACGATTCACCAGGATTTGTATCGAACAGAATTCTCTGTCCTATGCTTAATGAAGCAATATTGACGCTCCAAGAAGGAGTAGCCCAACCTGATGCCATAGATGGAATCATGAAACTTGGAATGAATCACCCTATTGGTCCTCTTGCTCTTTGTGACTTGATTGGATTGGACACCGTCCTTCACATCATGAATGTCTTGCATGAAGGTATGGGTGATGACAAATATGCACCAGCGCCTTTGTTGGTTCAAATGGTCGAAGAAGGTAAGTTAGGCCGAAAGTCTGGTCAAGGATTCTATTCATACTGAAGGTGGGTGTTTGGGACTCAAAGATAAGTTGCAATTTTGGGCTATAGGCCAATTTTTGTCGACCATTGTCTCCTCTCCAGAACAACCTATTGCTGATCGGAAAGAGGCAGATTTACGGCTCGACACCTTAGGTAGACTTGCAGTATTACGTGCAGGCCTTGCGGGTTTAATATCAGGTCTTCTGGTTGTTGCAACCGCTCTTTTCCTCAAAGATTGGGAAGGTGCAAATGGCTTGACTGGTTTGGGTTTTATCACCATAATCGCCATCGTTAGCTGTTTGACAACTGCGCTTGAATTGATTTTCCTTTATCGAGACTCCTTGGGTACTGCTGCACGAATGGCGAGAATTCTTGACATACCTCAAGAAGAACTGGAACAAGTTGAACTTGAAAATTCCATTCCTCATTGGCTCATTCACGCCGCCTTAGGGGCGCCAGGTTTCCATGGGAAGATGTTTGGAATTGACCCCTTGGCTAAAATTGGTAAGATTGGATTGAAAATTCGTAAAATCCTTAAGAAACTCAAAATTGTTGCCAGTGCAACTGTTTTCAAGATGATTTTACGAAGAATGTGGGTACGACTTCTTGGAAGAGTCGCCCTTCGAGCATATGTTGAATTGATTTCTTTGCCGGTATTTGTTGTTCTGAATATGTTTGGTATGCGGTCAATGATGGACGATATGCGTTCTCGATTGGTCGGTCATGAACTTACGCCAAAACTCATTGCCCATGCTTTCCCAGAGGGATTGGAAAATATCGAACAAGGGCTTCTCCATGCATTGCATATGGGCATGGAAGAACAAATTACAACCGCACGATTTATCCATCCAAATCAAATCCGCGTGCTTGAATTGCTTGGAGAACATCAGAACATCGAAATCAAAGTAAACGCAGATGAACAACGTCGGGCTGACCGTTTCTTATTGGCTGTCTTTTCGATGTCTGGTAAAAATTCATCACGTTGCAAAAAATTAATTCGAAACTTAGAATTCAAACTTGGCGTAGATGAGGTTGAACTAGTCCGTCAAGAAATCGACGATGCAATTCACGACCTCACGCCTCTGACGCGAACATGGAATTAATGATTAGCAACTGAAATGCACTGTTGGTAATT
>Ga0209043_1000082_pt1 | contig 59242 bp, 47 predicted proteins | sample SaaInlV_100m_DNA_3_FD_184654 | JGI IMG/M metagenome (GOLD analysis project Ga0209043, IMG submission 184654) | Marine microbial communities from expanding oxygen minimum zones in the Saanich Inlet - SI037_S4LV_100m_DNA (SPAdes) (version 2) | ecosystem: Environmental > Aquatic > Marine >... | reverse complement strand
GAATGGTTTTTCAGTAGCAATTCATCTGACCCTGCAACGGTTGAAAAATCTATAGAAGTCGAGGAAGTAGGCGGTTTTAATATTGTAAGCAATATCACTTATCATTATTCATTAGGAGACACCCCTCCTTACTTTAAAGTTGAAATATCTAATACTTATTCTAGTGATTTTGATAGCGAAATAATTCATATTTATATTGAAGGAGTAGGGAAATATCGATGTGAAGAACAAAAATGATATGATGCTTGAATGATAAGGTAATATCGGATTCACAGATAGTAAAAAGTTATCTATACAATTTTCAAACGATCAAAAATCCTATGAATATTGCGCCATAGGGTTGGCGAATACCTACAGATGAAGATTGGGATGAATTAGGGAATTATTTAGAAAGCTCTCAGTTTATTAGTGGGGGCTTATCCGTTTTTGAAAATGAGGAATTATTCGTTCTACCTAACTGGATCCGATTTCAATATGATTACGGTGAAGGGTTGGGTGGAGGTCTAGATCATTTTTGGTCATCCTCTGGTAAATTATGTGAAGTTAAATTTGCAGGATGGAAGTATTCCGGGACGTTTCTTATACATATCCTAATCCATTTAATCATAGAGTTTCGATACCCTTTGCTTTGCCTCTTTCCTCGTACGTTGTAATTTCCATTTATAATATCATGAGACAAATCGTAAAGACACTTACAAAGGCACAATTATCACTTGGGAATCATTCGGTTCAGTGGAACAGCTTAAATGATGCTGGAGAGAAAGTCCCAAGTGGCATGTATATTGTTAAAATGAATGCCATTGCTAGCGATGGAAAGAACTCGTTTAACAAATCACAAAAAATAGTCTTGTTGAAATAAGGAACAAATCAGATGAATAAATGCACGTTAATCCTATATTTTCTCGTATTTGTAGCTTGTCCTAAACAAGATGGAATTATTGAAGATGGCGATTTATTTTGAAAAAAATTATTAAGAATATTTGTTTGATAACGTTTGTAATAATTTTAACTACCGGGACATTATTTTCAGACAATACAGATATTAGCGGGTCATATATAAGTACAAATGATGAATATATAGCTGGCTTAACTCAAGAAATTTCATTTTCATTACATATTGAGTCTTCTGATGATGAATATGTTGACTATATAAGTATGACGTTTCCCTCTTCATGGGCAATTAACAATGCAGACGATATTAATTATAAAATTGCCACGATTAATTCCAATTTAGTGGAGTGGGGGGATGATAATGATTGGTATGGAGATTTCCCACCTGACGATTACAATTTTATAATTGAGGTTAATGTCCCTTATTATGAATCAGGCGACATAACTGTTAACTATCATTTATCTGGAGATATGGATGGTGATACGCCTCACGAAATAAATTCAAGCCTAACAATTCAGGAAGAAGAACCTTTTGTTGATCTTATTTTTAATTCCATATCAATTACCCCAGGCTCACCCCAATATGAAGATGAGTTTTATGACATTGAAGTTGTTATAGAAAATATCGGGAATGCAAATTCTGATTTTACTTGGCTAAGTGTCAATATCAATAATGTTGCATCAGAAAGTGAATATTTTTATACATTTCAGATTTATCCACTTAGCCCTGAAGAACAAATAACTATTTATTTCCAAATTTCATACTATGATAATACACAACTTTATGTCTATGGCGAGAATACATTATATTTCCATATTGATGAAACTGAAAATGAAAATCCGGAAAATAATAACACTGAATTAGATGATATTGGATGGGTTGAAAATATGACAATCCTATCTTACAACTGGCCTGTTGACTCCATAGAGGGGACAACACCATTGAGTAGTGTGGTAAATGAATATAGAGATGGTTCTAGAACACATAAGGGTGTGGATATTTTAGAGCCTCAAGGACAACCCGTTTATCCTGTTTCTTCCGGTAAAGTATCAAATGTTGAGAATCTATTTGAATTAGGCTTTAAAATTGAAGTCAGCGATGAGTCAGGATATTCTGAGGGAAAATTCGTCTACACACATGTGAACCAGGTAAATATAGGACATTGGGTTTATCAGAAAACAACATCCAATAATTTAGAACCACTATCAACAATTTTTAACTATGCAAACTCCCATTTACATTTTGAAGATTGGACTTATGAATTCGATAATAGTTATGCCATTAACCCACATCATCCTGAAATACTTGATAATACCGGATTTGCAAATCAATGGTATGGCGATGGACAAAACCCTGTGTTTTCAAATGAAGAGGGTGGATTAATTATATTAGAGAATGGAACCAGCAATGTTGTAATTCAACATAACCAAATTGATCGGGATGTTGATTTTGTGATAATTGCTAAAGACATAATTCATGAAGATTATCGGGGCGGTCTTGCAAGGATTCGATACAAAATAGATGATAATGACTGGGTTGAAGATGTTATTTTAGACGAATTGGTTTATCCCAATGCTGTAGTTCCCTATTTGTATTGCAGTACCGATTGTGATGATACAGATCCATACACCAATAATGATTTTGTACGCTATTTTATTACCAATAATATCTCACCTTACGCCGGAGGAAATTACCAAGGTGCTTTTTATCATGATGAATCCATGCTGGGCACCCACACTCTTACGGTGGAAATTGAAGATTTTCAAGGAAATACCATTGACCATTCTTGGGTAATTGAAATTGTACAATCAGCTTATTAATTGAGAGGTTTTAGAATGAAAAAATATATTTTAAGTGCAGTCATTTTCTTGACGTCATCCTTTTCTCAAACATTACCGGAAGTGGGCGAATTTCAATTGATCTATGAACACACCCTACCAGAAGAGACAGTAAATGTAGGCTATGGACAACCCACATTTGAAGAATCAGGAAAGCTAATGGTCAGAAAAGAAACTATCAGGAATAATGAGCGCAAAGCTACAAATAAATTATATCGGTATTCGGACCAAAGCTATTTTGTAGAAAATACAATGGTTACTACAAATAAGCGAAGAAATGTAAACGAAAACAGCAATAAAGCTACATTTTTTAATTTATACCAAAATTTGGGTATGATCAGCAAAAGAGAAGTAACCATCGCAGATACAGCTAAACACTATTATTCCGAGACCGGATATTCAGATGATAATCTGCATGATTCATTAGAAGTTTCTGTCCTTGATCTAAACGGAAATTTAATACATAGCTACAATTATGATGGATCTATGGGACAAAGCCTTGCTTCGTTTACTCTTGATGGAAGACAATTTCAGTATAGAAATAATGCGATTTGGATAATTCATCCAAACGGGGAGCCTATAAAACTAATAGACAATATCCCTGGTGTCCCTTGGGGTGGTGGTGCAATGGTATATTATAATTTCAATAATCAAGATATGATACTTAATGGGAAAATTGAAGCTTTGAATTACCCAAAACAAAAATTATTGGCAGTCATTGATGGGAATAATAATCTTTTGTGGAAAAAAAGAATAGACCTGGTAGGTCGGGATGAACACAGATATATTGGGTTTTCAATGTCGGGGAACTATTTCAGTATTATTAAACCGGTTCGACAAGACCGTAATAGACTTATAGATTTAGAAATAGTAAATCGAATCGGGAGTGTGGTTGCTTTTTATCCATCCATAAAAGGCGCCTTTGGCAACCACTTTCAAACAATCTCAGAAGATGATAAATATTTTATTTCATCCTATAATTATAATTCCATTCTTGTTTATGACTTACTCACAGGAGAACTTATAAATACATTCAAGTTTAGTGGCGGACAATCAGTAAAACAATTTACCTATAATGGCGAGAATGAAAAATTGTATGTATTATTTTCTTACCCCAGTGGAAGAGGCGGTGGAAGATATTTAGGCATTTATCCCATTGATGGCAATGCAAAAAATCCGTTTTTACTCATCAACATTGGTGAATTTGATTTGTCTAATTACATGGCTGGTTATTTATCTGTATCTGGAGACGGAAATGAGGTAACTGTGAGAGTTGCAGATACAATCAAAACTTATCAATTAACACTTGAAAACTAGGAGAGGAAATGATGAAAAACTATATGCTAACTATCATCTCGCTTGTAATAGTTGTATCTCATGTTTATGGGAATGACCCTATTACTGAATCTGATTATCTTCTTATAACTCATCCAACTTTATCGGGAGAGTGGATTGATGATTTAATTGATCTTCAAACAGAACGTGGATTTAAAGTTGGGGTTTACCAGGAATTGGAAAATGGCGTAACCACAAATGAAAACATACGTGCTTTTATTTATGATGCTTACTCTACAGGAGTGCAGGTAAAATATGTTCTTTTGGCCGGTGCAGGTGCTACAATTTATGACGGCACATTGGGCTTTAAAGGGTATGCAGGTGATTCTCAAAGGACAGAAAGTAATATTGTTAATGATGATGAAAACAATTTTATACCATTTTGTTATGAAACCCATGATATTATTTATTGGGGAGAAACTCAAATCCCAACGGATGATTTATATATTTGGGATGAAAATAATGAATGGCTAAATGGAATTTCAATCGGCAGAATACCAGCAAGAACAGAAAATGAAATGAATATTTTTATTACAAAATTAAATGAATATTATTCCACATTTAAATTTTACAATCATTGGCAAGAAAACAGCATTTTTTTGAGTCAAGATTTTGACTGTGATATTACCAACTGTGATGGTTTTAGATTAGATCAGATGTATGATGCAGTCTTTGACTATATAAATTATGAGGAAATAAATGACTCAATATATTTTATAAAAGCTACAAATTTATTAGAAGAAACAAGTGCATTTTATCAATGCGGTGAAAAAGAAATAATTTTTGAAAATGAAATAATGAGTAAAATGAACAACGGAGTGGCACTAATAAATTATATGGGGACTTCAGCGGGTCCCAACCATTTAGGTGGATTTTTATGGGCGCAAGATACAGAAAATCAAAGCAATTTTAGTTTATTAACAAACAGTGGGAAGTACCCGTTCTTGAATGGAATGTCATGTAATATCGGGCGAACACAATTCCCTAATGACGATTTCAGTCTAATTAGAGATTTGTTATTTCTTCCTAATAAAGGTATTATTTCTTCTTTTGCACCAACAATTCTTACAGAACAATGGGGATGTCAGGAGTTATCAAAAAGGTTTTTTAATATAGTCTATAATGAAAATAGTATTATTACAGGAGAAGTAAGTCATAAGTCTAAAATTGTTTTAGAGGAAGAAGTCTCCGTAAGGACTTGGATGAGTCGTGGTTTTATTTTATATGGTGATCCATCTATGCCATTGTCATTATTCCAGCATAAAGAAACAGATATATTAGAAAACACTGTTTGGAACGGCAGTATTGTGGTTGAAGGCAACATAACCATTCAATCGGGTGCTACCCTTTCCATTAAACCAGGTACAGGAATATTTTTCACACCGGGTTCACATTTAATGATTGCAGAGGGTGCAACCTTGAATGCGGTTGGGACTGAAACATTCCCAATCGTTTTTGCACCTGCCACAGAAGACGAGTATGATAATGACTATTGGTTTGGCATTAAAAATTGGGGTGAAATAAACTTAAACCACTGTGAAATAAAAGGTGCAAGAATTGGCTTGAATATATCTCAAGGGAGCGGAAATATAAGCCAAACATTATTTAATAAGAATACAACGGGTTTAAATTTAATTTATTCAGATTATTTTACAATTGACCACTGCACTTTTACAAAAAATGAGACGGGTGTTCAACTTCTTTATTCTTCTCCATATCTTACTCATAATTTTATTTCAGACAATAGAGATTACGGTATATATGCTTATCGTTCAAACAGTAAACTGCGCAATAATACAATCCAGAATAATGGAATTTATGGTGTAAAAATATCTAACCGAAGCATGGCAGGATTTATTGCTAATCATCCAACAGATAGTCCAACAGTGAATAACGTATTTGAGAACAACGGGGTTGCATCCGTAAGGATAGATGCCAACTGCCGTCCGAACTTTGGAATGTACCGGGAAATAAATGGGCAAACCTATGGTGGCTTTAATCATTTTATTAACCATGACAATAGTTTTAATATATTGAATAATTCCCGGCTTGTTTATGCAGATGTGAATTGGTGGGAAAATATGAATACAATTGCAACAGCATCAATTCATACAGACCCCACAGCAGATCGATTGTTTGGTCCACTGGCAAAAACAACCGGCTCCGATCAAGATCTGGTTCCACCTCAATTAGAACAGGCATTACTCTTGGAATTAGACAGCAACTTTACAGAAGCGCTTCCATTATTTCAGTCAGTTATTTCGGATGAACCGGATGGTGACTTTTCTGTGAATGCCCTTTATGGCATTATAAGATCTTACACAGGGTTGGAAAACGATGATGAATTAGATAATGAATTATTGGATTACTTTTCTGAATATCCTGATTATCCCATTGGCATAGCAGCTTATGATTACAGCATTACCCAAAAAGCACATTTAGAAGATTATGATGATGCAATTGATAGAAGTATAACATTAGCTGAAATTGTAGAAAATACCGAGAATGAAGCACATGTTTTACTTGAACAAGGTATTCTTTATGAACTCATGGAAAATAATGGTTTGGGCGATGCACCAAAACAAACCCAATCCCTTACAGAACTCGCACAAAGCAACTACACCTTTATTTTAGAAAACTATCCTGAATCATCTGCCTCAGAAATTGCGGCCTGGCTTTTAGGAGAGAGGCATATAAATAATGTGGATTACTTTGAAAAACAAATCATCCCGAGTATTTATTCCATGAGCCAAAATTATCCCAATCCTTTTAACCCAATCACAACCCTAAAATATGAACTGCCGGAACGTTCCAGAATCAAACTGCAAATCTTTGATATTTCCGGACGATTGGTGAGCACCATTACAGATAATGAGCAAACTGCAGGAATCCACATCACCCAATGGCGTGGCACCAATGAACAAGGTGAAACCGTTAGTTCTGGGATGTACTTTATTCGTCTGGAAGCACAATCTAGAATAAGTGATAAACATTTTCAGAAATCACAGAAAATAATTTTATTAAAATGAAAACACTTATCATATCCCCAACGTATAACGAACGAAAAAATATCACCATTCTCGTTGAAGCTATTTTCGGCATAAATCCAGATTATCACTTACTGATTGTGGATGATAATTCTCCCGATGGAACAGCTGACGTGGTGCGTGCTTTGCAGAAAATTTATCCCAATCTTTTTTTAGAAGTTCGCCCAGGGAAAGCAGGTTTGGGGACGGCTTATCTTTTTGGATTTCAATGGGCCTTAGATAATGCTTATGAACGCATGGTGCAGATTGATGCAGATTTATCTCACGATCCCAATGATGTACCAAAATTATTAGCAGGATTAGATGAGAACGATTTGGTGATTGGCAGTCGATATTGCCAAGGCATTTCTGTGGTCAATTGGCCATTAAGACGATTATTTTTGAGCTATGGTGCTAATTTATATTCACGGATTGTTACAGGGCTTCCACTAATGGACAGCACGGGCGGATTCAAAGCGTGGAGTCGAAAAGTATTAGAAGCGATTGATTTAAACGATGTTCGATCTCAAGGCTATTCTTTTCAAATAGAAATGAATTTCCGTGCGTGGCGGAAAGACTTCAAAATCCATGAACATTCTATCATTTTTGTTGATCGAACCATTGGGGAATCAAAAATGAGCAGAAATATTATGTACGAAGCCATTTGGATGGTTTGGCGATTGCGGATTTGGAGATTTTTTGGCTGGCTGTGATTAGTTGAAAGTCGTAAAGTCGTAAAGTGGAAAGTCAAAAAGTCGAAAGTCGTAAAGTCATTAAGCTCTCCATTTGTATCGTAACGCTCAATGCTGAGCGGGTCATTCAAAATTGTCTCGATTCTATTCCTTCCGCTCTGGGTGATTTTCCATTTGAAATTATCATTGTGGATAATGCATCAAAAGATGGAACTATATCTTTAATCCAAAATCACCATTTAGACATTAAACTCATCCAAAATAAAAAAAATGATGGATACACGACGCCTATGAATCAGGCATTACAATGGGCAAAAGGCGATTACTTACTTCAATTAAATCCAGATGTGGTTTTGAGTAAGGGTGTTTTAGATGGGCTCATCAATTATGCTGAAAATAACGTAAAAATTGGTCTATGTGAACCAAAAGTATGCCATGAGGACGGAAGCTTTCAAAAATCAACAAGACGTGGATTAGCGCGACCTTGGGCTGTATTCACTTATTTTACAGGATTGAATCGTCTTTTCCCCAATGATGCACGATTTACGGAATATCAATTAAATCATTTGGATGAAAATAAGATTCACCAAGTCCATGGTATTTCTGGCACATGTATGTTGACAAAAAGAGCCGTATTTGATGAAATTGGGTATTTAGATGAGCGCTTCTTTGCTTATCAAGAAGATTCTGATTTTTGCATTCGGGCAGAAAAAGCAGGATGGGAAATTCATTATAATCCCAATTTTTTCGTAACGCATTTTACGGGGCAAGGTGGCTCCGATTCTGTGTCTTTTCTTGCTAATTTTGAGTGGCATCGTTCTTATTATCGCTATTACCGAAAGCATTTTTCACAGGATTATTTTTCGGGTTTTAATGCCTTTTATTACAGTCTTATGATGCTAAAATGCGTATTTTCGGCGATCAAATTAAGCATCATAAAATCATAAAAATATGCCAATGCCCTTAAGCAATATTGTCCAAATTGTCCTCTCATCAGCTGTTTTAGGATTAATTTTATCTACTGTTTTTATGTATTTAGCGCCAATAGTAGGGTTAATGGATGATCCCAAAAGTGCAGAACATAAATTACATCATAAACCGATTCCTTTAGTCGGTGGTCTTTCTCTGATTTTGAGTTTATGGATTGTATCCAGTTATTATGAAATTGCTCATCTAAACCCAATTCGTGGTATTATCATCTCTACTTCACTGATTTTTATTTTTGGATTATGGGATGATCTAAAAAATTTATCCCCCTGGATTAAACTAAGTGGACAAATATTCGCGGCCTTATTATTAGTGCAATTTGGTGTGCAAGTTCATCTATTCGATTCTCCTGAATTTTTCTTTACACCCAGTGAGCCATGGGGGAATATACTCAATACTGGGCTCACGATATTTTGGATTGTTTCTATTGTAAATGCCTTTAATTTTATTGATAGTTTTGATGGTCTAGCGACGGGATTAGCTAGTTTATCTTCCTTATTCTTTTTGATTATTTCTTTAGAATCAGGACAGAGTGAAATGGCGGTTTTGTGCGCCATAATATTAGGGGGAACCATGGCGATTTATTATTTGAATTCTCATCCTGCAAAAATATTTTTGGGTGATTCTGGTTCTCAAATGTTGGGCTTCATCTTAGCATCGATTGCGATTTTATATCAACCCCATGCCGTGAGTCAATTATCTTCTTGGTTTGTCCCCATTATGATTTTTTCTGTCCCACTATTTGATATTTGTTTGGTTTCCTTTTCTCGATTACGGCGAAAAAGAAAAATTCATTCTGCCTCACGAGATCATACATACCACCGCTTAACTGAACGAGGTTTGGAATTAGAACGAGCCGTTTTATTAATGCATGGCGTATCATTGTTTATAAGTGTTATTGGATTTTTATGTATAAATTTGCAGGCATTTTGGGCAAATGCAATTTTTATATCTTTCATTGCTTTTGCCGTTTATGTATTTTTTCTGTTAGATAAAAATTACGAATAGGAAATAATGGAACAATATTATTTAGATTTTGAAAATCCACTCAAAGAAATTGATCTTGAAATTTTGGAATTGGAATCAGAAAAAGATTCGCCCGATGGACAAAAAAAAATCGCTGCACTTCAAACAAAACTAACGAAACAAATTCAAAAAATTCATGGGAAACTCTCTCGTTGGGAAAAAGTTCAATTAGCCAGACATCCACAACGTCCCTATACGCTGGATTATATTCAGCATTTAGCACCCGATTTTATCGAATTACATGGGGATCGACATTTTTCCGATGATACGGCTATTATCGCTGGGATTGGGCATATCGGCGAACAGAAAGTAGCCATACTGGGTCAACAAAAAGGACGAAATACAAAAGAGAATTTATATCGTAATTTTGGCATGATGCGTCCAGACGGCTATCGAAAAGCAATGCGCATCATGAAATTGGCTGAAAAGTTTAATATCCCAATAATTTCTTTAATTGATACGCCTGGCGCTTATCCAGGATTGGGTGCGGAAGAACGGGGGCAAGGTGAAGCCATTGCCAAAAATTTATTGGGAATGTCCGCACTTCGCGTCCCCATTATTTCTATTGTGATTGGTGAAGGAGCCAGCGGAGGCGCATTGGGCATTGGCGTTTGCGACCGAATGATTATGTTAGAAAATACATGGTATTCGGTGATTTCTCCAGAAGGCTGTGCGTCTATATTATTTCGGGATGCCTCTAAAGCACCTGATGCTGCGGAAGCCCTAAAAGTCATTCCCAATGATTTAAAAGAAATAGGCATCTGTGATCGAATTGTGGAAGAAGTCAATGGGGGCGCTCATCGAGATTTCAAATCAACCGCAAATATATTGAAAAAAGTGATCCATGAAGAATTGGATGCATTAAATGATATCTCACCAGAATTATTTTTAGATAATCGTATCGAAAAATATGATAAATTGGGATACTTTGAAACGGAAACCGAAGCATAAAAATTTCATGCTAAACTATGATTATCATTTAAAAGTATTTTATAAAGATGTGGACCAAATGGGTATTGTCTATTATTCTCGGTACTTTGAATATTTTGAGGCGGCCCGGACAGAAATGCTCGCCAAAATCGGTTTAGATTATGATAAGGTTGAAACAAATGGCGCCATGCTTCCTGTCATAGAATCTCATGCCGAATATCAAAAAGGGGCAAAATTTGGGCAAAATCTTTTGGTAAGAACAAGTATTCAAGAAATGCCAAAAGTAAAATTAAAATTTGAATATCAAATCTATTTAGCCGATTCAGAGGAAAAACTTATGAAGGGTCATACGATTCATGCATTCACCAATTTAACAGGGAAGCCCATCCGAATACCAAAATATATATCCAAAATCCTTAAAGATAAAATGGAGTCCACGCATGAAGCATAAAATCATTTTTCTAGTTTTTTCACTATTTTTCATTAATTGCGAAAGTAATTCAAGCTATCCTTGGATCTTAGACCAATCTTATAATGAAATATTAAAATCAGCTGGTGATAAACTCGTTCTTTTGGATTTTGAAACAGATTGGTGAAGCTGGTGTGATCGGCTGGATGCTGATACATACTCAGACAAAAATGTTCAATCTTTTGCTAAGAAAAATTTCTTAAGTCTCAAAATTGATGCAGAAAAAGGAGAGGGAATTGCTTTAGCCAAAAAGTATGCGGTTCGAGGCTATCCAACGATTATTATCGTGGATGGCAAGGGAAATGAACTGGATCGTATTGGTGGATATTTACCTCCAGAGCCATTTCTTGAAGAGCTAAAACGTATCCATCAAGGCGTAAATACTTTGCCGGCTATGATTCAAAAATATGAGGCAAATCCAAGCTCCTTTTCTTTGGCTTATGCTTTAGCGGAGAAATATGAATCTATGGGTGATATGCTATCTGCGAAAAAAATGATTCAAACTATTTTGGATGAAAAAATCGATTCGCTTGGAATGGCTCAATTTAAAAGCATACTATATGAGGCAAGAGTAAACAAAGATGCTTCTATTCTCATTGCGTTTGCAGATCAAAATCCTGAATATTCTCAATGGAATGCAGCTCTTTCCAATGCGAAAAATATTGTGAGACAGGCTGGAGATAATCCACAATTGGAAGCGGATTTATTTTTGCGATTGATACAAAAAGTAGAAAATCCCCGTCCGGATGATTTGAATGCGTTTGCCTGGCGTATGACAGAATTAGGAAAGAACCTTGATCTTGCTTTAGCAAAAATTTCTTTGGCGATTAATTTGGAAACTGACATAGAAAAAAGAGTAATGGAAATGGATACCAAAGCGGAAGTTCTGTGGAAATTAGGTCGAGTCGAAGACGCTATAGTCGAAATTCAAAAATGTATCAAAGCTAAACCTGACGATTCCTACTATCAGGCGCAATTAGCAAAGTTTAAAAAGTAAAAAGTGTGCCTATCATTTAAGGGACTTTTTAGTTCAATAAAAAATTAGATTTGTTATTCCGTGCGAATACACGGAATCGATATTTTGATTTATCAATGGAAAAAGTGGATACCGGATAATTCTTTCAGAATTTATGGTATGACAATTATTTGATTAACATTACAATTACATTCGATAGACTGGTGCGAGCGTATCTGGTGCGGGATGATTATTGACAGTCTTTAACGCTGTAATCAGAATTTTCCGAGTCTCTGTTGGTTTGATAATTCCATCATCCCAAAGTCGAGCACTGGCGTAATAAGGATGTCCTTCTTCTTCATATTTTTTTAAGATGGGTTCCTTCAATTCTTTTAAGGCTTCATCAGAAATTGTCTTCCCTTGTGATTTTAATTGTTCTTGCTTGACGGTCGCTAAAACATTAGCTGCTTGTTCGCCACCCATCACGGAAATTCGAGCATTGGGCCACATCCAAAGAAATCGCGGCTGATAGGCTCTGCCAGCCATGGCATAATTCCCCGCACCAAAACTGCCACCAATTATAATGGTTAATTTCGGCACATTTGCAGAGGCAACAGCTTGGACCATTTTTGCTCCATTTTTTGCAATGCCACCTGCTTCTGCTTTTTTTCCCACCATGAATCCAGTGATATTTTGTAAAAAAAGAAGAGGGATTTTGCGTTGGGAACACAATTCTACAAAATGCGCTCCTTTTAAAGCGGTTTCACTAATGAGCACACCATTATTGGCAACAATACCAACGGAGTAGCCTCCAATTTTTGCAAAGCCCGTTACAAGTGTTTTGCCATAATCGGCTTTAAATTCTTCAAATTCCGAAGCATCAACCAAACGAGCGATAATATCTTTTACATTAAACGTGGTGCGATGACTTTGGGTCAATATACCTAATATTTCATCTGCGTTGTAAAGAGGTTCTTCAAATGAATTTGAATCCAAATTCGCTTTACTTTGAAAATGATCTATAATCCCACGAATTTTCCCTAAAGCTTCTTTGTCATTTTCAGCAAAATGATCTGCAACGCCCGAAATGCGAGTATGAAGTTTTGCTCCGCCCAATTCTTCCGCTGTAGCTGTTTCTCCAATGGCTGCTTTCACGAGAGGAGGTCCACCTAAAAATATGGTGCCTGTTCCATTTACGATAATGGCTTCATCGCTCATAGCAGGGACATAAGCACCCCCCGCAGTGCAAGAACCCATCACAGACGCAATTTGTGGGATTTTTGCCGCACTCATTCGGGCTTGATTATAAAATATTCGTCCAAAATGATCGCGATCAGGAAAAACTTCATCCTGTTTTGGTAAAAATGCACCGCCACTATCTACGAGATAAATGCAAGGTAAATGGTTCTCCATTGCGATTTCTTGGGCACGTAAATGCTTTTTAACCGTCATAGGATAATAGGTTCCACCTTTGACCGTGGCATCATTTGCCACGACCATGCACAAATGTCCGTGAATAGAAATAATGCCCGTGATGAGTCCTGCGGATGGCACATCATCTTTATAGAGATTAAATGCGGCTAAAGGGGAGAGTTCCAGAAAATCCGACCCTGAATCCATTAAAGATTTAATTCGGTCTCTCGCGGTCATTTTACCCTTATCTTGATGCTTCTTGACTCGATGTGCTGGTCCCATTTGTTTGATTTTTACAATGATATCATCTAAAGATTTAGTTAAAGCTTTATGATGTTTATAATTGGATTGAAATTTATCCGAAGATGAATCGATTCGTGTTTCGATTTTAGCCATGGTTTACAATATCCTTTTTCAAAATTGATTGAATAAATTGTGCTGCTAATTCTAATTTTTCTCTATGAACTCCAGTCTCTAATTTAAGGGATTCACATAAATCTAAAATGGATTCAGTTGCAATATTCCCTGATGCACCTGGCGCATAAGGGCAGCCTCCAATTCCTCCTGCGGATGCATCAAAAGTGGTGAAACCCATTTCTATAGCTTTTTTGATATTATTTTTTGCGTAGCCATACGTATCATGAAAGTGAAGAGCGAAATGAGAGACATCAAATCGTTTGAGAATCTCAATAAGATAACGCTCTACTTCAGATTCGCTTGCTTTTCCTATGGTCTCTCCCAAAGAAATTTCTTGAATGCCCAATGACAGTAATTTTTCGATAATCGGGAAGAGCAAGGTAACATCCATTTTACTTTCATAAGGACAGTGCCAAACGGTGGAAATATATCCACGAACACGTAAAGATTTTTGCTCAAAAATATGACGCATATTTTTGATTTTCTGTAAACTTTCATCGACAGAGCAATTGGTATTTTTTTGAGAGAAAGATTCACTCACTGTGGTAAATACAGCTACCGATTGGTATTGAGCATCAATAGCAGATTGAAGCCCAAATAGATTTGGAACTAAAGCTGTGTATTGACTGCTTTCATTTTGGGTAATTTTAGCTGATACTTCTTTTGCATCTACAAGTTGGGGAATCCACTTGGGTGAAACGAAACTCGTAACTTCAATTTCGGGTAAATTTGCTTCTGATAATAAATTGATAAATCTGATTTTATCTTCTGTCGAAATGATTTTAGAAACACTTTGTAAACCATCACGCGGTCCGACTTCAACAATTTTTATTTTCGGAGTTTGTGGAGACAAATTATTCCTTAATCCACTTAGGTTTTCTTCTTTCTAAAAATGCGGACAACCCTTCTTGACCTTCCTTTGTGGAACGAATATCTGAAATCACATCTTTTGCGTCTAACGTATCCATATTTTGAAGATAGTTTTTGAATGTGGCTTGGGCTTGGGGACTTCCTTTTTTTAGTTGTTTAAGTATCTCCTCTAAGGTTTTTTCTACTTCATTTTCGGGAATGGCATATTGAACCAATCCAATTTTTTCCGCATGTTTTCCATCAAATCGTTCACCGGAAATGCCTAAAGCGCGAAAGGTAGAAAGTCCAATTTTTTCAATGGTATAAGGACCAATTACAGCAGGAATAATTCCAATCAAAACTTCACTGAGAGCAAAGATTGTATTTTCTTCTGCAATCACAATATCGCATACATTACACAGACCAAATCCACCGCCAAAAGCGTGTCCATGAACGACAGCGACCACTGGTTTTGAGCAGGTATTCACAGCTTCATACATATCCGCCAAGTATTGGGAGTCAGATTGATTTTTATCAGCGGAATCACGTCCAGCATCTTTCATGTGTTTAATATCGGCGCCAGCACAGAACGATTTTCCTTTCCCACGCAGGACAACAATTCGCACATCATCTTGACTCGATAAGCGATGAAAACAATCCCTCAGTTCTTTTAAGATTGGAAGATTCATTGCATTTCGAAGTTCGGGGCGATTGAGTGAGACATGTGCAATATCGTTGTTTATCTCAAGTGTAATGAAATCATAATTCATAAGAAATATCCTGTTTGAAGTTCAAATACATCTTTAAATTTACTTTTAAATTTAAAGAATCGCTCAAATAAAAAAGGCTCGGAAAACCGAGCCTTTAAAGTGGGAAATTTCTTAGGAAGAATGCTAGAAATAATATTTTCTATTATCAATTATTTCGGCGTTATTTTTTAATTCCCCTAGCCAAGCTTGAAAAAATTGATTCTGTTTTCGTGTTAGCAAATCAGTAAATAGTTTATCTTTTTGGATCACAAAGCTTGCGGAATCAAAGTCGCTTACTTCCAACAATTCAATGATTGCGTAGCCACGTTGAGTTTCGATAGGTCCAATGATATCTCCAGGTGTTGCTTGCAATAAAGCACCCGTCACATAATTACTTCGTCCGATTGAGGTAAAGCCATTGTCCAAAGTGTTAGTTTCCTTATTGACTTTATCGAACTCTTTTTGGTTCTTCATCATGTTTGCAAAAGATTTATTCGTGGTCGCTTCTATGAGAATTTCACCAGCCTTAGATTTCGCCAATTCGTTCTCTTTTTGCGTGGATAATATGCGTGTGATATTAGCTTCCACTTCAGATAGGGGCGCAACGCCTGCTTTTATGACAGAATCTGCAATGACTACAGCAAAATGCCGATCCGTTTCATAAACGGATGAAACCGTATGGATAGGATTATCAAAAGCAAATCTAACGGCAGAACGAAGAGAGCCAATCTGAGGCAAAAAAGAGGCGTCTTCTTTAATATTATCAGCACGAATGGGTGCTACTTGATGTGAATCAACGGCCACATCAAAACCCTCATCTTGTGCATCATAAGTAAAAAGGGTAGAAGCTTGTTTGAGCTTGTCTAAGGTCATAGCGCTGACTTCATACTTTAAGAGAATATGGGCTGCATTGACTTTATCTTTTCCATCTTCTGTTTTTTTGTCTTTTACCCAAATAATGTGGTACCCAAATCGAGATTCAACTGGACCAACAATAGAGCCTTTTTTTGCTAAAAAAGCGGCTTCTTCAAATGGCTTTACCATACGCCCTTTTTCGAACCATCCCAAATCACCACCCTTATTTTGACTTCCTGGATCTTGTGAAAATTCATTTGCCAATTCAGAAAAATCATTGCCACTATTTGCTTTTGCATAAACTGTTTTTGCCATTTCAAACAATCTCAATGAATCTTCTTTTGAGGCATCTTTTGCCCATGAAACCAAACGCAGATTTCGGAGCTGGCCTCTTTCAAAGTCCGATGAATTTTCTTTGTAATAATTTTCAATTTCATTTGGACTTGGTTTTTCTGCCAATTTTGAAACAGCTTGATTCGTTACATGAACACCGTTTATGGTGTAGTTTACATTTTTATGTGCAAATTCATCTTTCACATCTTCTGCTGTTGCAACAACAGAAGCGGTTAAGTATTGTTGTAATTTATAGTTGGGGAGATAATTATTTTTCATAAATGATTCAATCGGCGCCCACTCGTTCCCTTGCGGATTTTGAATCGCTTCTTGATATTTGCCATAGTCGAAGACACCATCCGTCATAAAACTTGGATTATTTTGCAAAAAGGGTGGAGGATTGTTCTGCAAGTGAAAGACCACTTCTTTGTCACTTGCAGTAAGGTTTAATTTTTCCACCTCTTGTGCCACAAGAATTTCACGAATGAGATTATCCCAGGCTTGCGCCCTCGCTTGTTCAATATGTCTGTCTGTAATTTGTTGTCCACTGTTGCGGATATTGTCCAAATTTTGGCTTACCAATTGATTAAAGTATTGAGGAGAAACATCTTGATCATTGACTCGTGCAATGACCTTAGTGGGATCAGCACGATTAAATAGTTGGTCGATGATATCCGCACCGCCCACAAGTCCACCCACAGTCATACTGAGGATAAAAAGTGCTAACACTGCCCATAAAACTGCATGCATTTTATTTCGCATGGTCGTCATTACTGCCATAATATTTGTCCTTTAAAAAAGTTATTTGATTGATAAAATGGACGGGAATTTAGGGAATGAAGTTTGATGAAACAATCCTTAGACTATTGTATTTTCAGCTAATGAAAAATAATAATATCTATATCTCAGAAGTAATGAAACATGGTAGGCCTAATGTTTTAAAGTATCATGAATGCACTTTATCATCTTTAAAAGCGAATGAATTACAAATACAAGTTCATTATTCTGGAATCAATTTTGCAGATATTTTGGGCAGAATGGGATTGTATCCATCAGCACCAAAACCACCTTACGTTCCTGGGTTTGAAATTTCAGGAAAAGTAATGGCGGCGGAAAACGATTCTCATTCTCATTGGATTGGAAAAAGTGTCATGGCAATGACACGATTCAATGGGTATTCATCCGTTCTCAATATACCAGAAAATCAAGTGTTCGAAATTGAGGAATCATTTTTAAAACAAGGTGCGGCTATCCCTGTTAACTATTTAACTGCTTATTTTATGATGACAAAGCAAGCCAACCTACAAAAAAATGAATGGATATTGATTCATGGAATCGGTGGTGGCGTGGGAATTGCTGCGCTTCAATTGGCGAAATTTTTAGGTGCTAACATTATTGGAACTGCCTCTAAGCAAAAGCATGAACGTTTGCAAGGAATGGGAATTGAGCATTTAATCGATTATCAAAGAGAAGATTTTTATGAACAAGTGATGAATATCACAGATGGAAAAGGTGCGGATGTAATTTTAGATTCGTTGGGAGGAAAAGCCTTGAAAAAAAGCTATGATTCATTAGGAGAGTTTGGTCGGCTCGTGACTTATGGCTTTTCTCAAGTGGCGTCAGGCAATAAAAAAAACTGGCTAAAAATTATTCCTGAATATTTAGGCATGCCCAAATTCAACCCAATGAAATTGATGATGGAAAACAAAGGCGTTTTTGGTTTCCATTTAGGTATGCTAAGCCAACGACAAGATTTGATTCAAGAGATTTCTCGCCACCTGATACAATGGCTTAGCGATGGAAGGATTTCACCTGTGGTCGATAAGGTCTTTCCCCTAAGTGAAGCAAAAGAAGCGCATCAATATATTGCGGATAGAAAAAATTTTGGAAAAATATTATTAAGCCCTATTTTTGATAATAGTAAGTAGTATGAACTTATATAATAATTAGATACGTAATAAAACTTAAAGAATAAGATTAGATATAATGAAGCGCATATATGTTATCGGATTATTATTTAACATTTGTTTTGGTCAGATAGAGCAAGCCTTGACTTTAGATGATATTTTTGATGGAAAATTTGAAACGGCTCATGTAAAAGTACAATGGATTCCTGGAACTGATTCCGCCATTTCTATAAAATATGATTCCACGTTAAAGACAAAACATATTCAAAAAATTGATATGCTTTCAGGCGATACGACAGAATGGATTCATGGTGAAAATTTAAGCTGGAATGGTGAAATCATATCAATATCGGGTGTCAGCTTTGACGCTAAAGCAGAACAAATGCTCATTAAATCAAATGTAATTGCCATTTGGCGTCATTCACGAACAGCACAATATTTTGTATATAATATAAGTAATAAATCCATAATCCAATTAACCGATGGTGAACAACTTTCAAACGTGAAATTTTCACCCGATGGGAAATGGCTTGCTTATTGTAAATCTGATAATAATTTATATGTAATGAACATAAATCGGCAAAGAGAAAAGCGACTCACACGAGATGGTTCTTTAACAATTCTCAATGGGAAATTGGGGTGGCTTTATGAGGAAGAATTTGGGCTTTATGATGGATTTGAATGGTCGCCTGACAGTAAGAGAATTGCTTTTTATAGAGAAGACCAATCCGAAGTGAAAAAGTATTCTCTCTTTAGTGACGATTCTCTTTATCCGCAAATAACAGAAATACATTACCCAAAAGCTGGAGAAACAAATCCATCGTTAAAAATTGGAATCATTAATCTTAAAGGCGGAATAAAATGGGTGCCTATCCAAGGAAATAATAAACTGTATTTGCCACGCATAGATTGGAGCCCAGCTGGAGATTTATATATCCAATCATTAAATCGATTGCAAAACCATCTGCTTCTTCGGAAATATGAGTTGCGAACACGAAAACTAATTACTATTTTGAGCGAAAATTCTGAAACTTGGGTGAATATTCATGGGAGTCCATATTTTTTGAAAGATGGATCATTTCTATGGCTTTCTTCTCGAAGTGGATATAAACATATATATCGAATTGCGAATCACAAAATGAAAGCGGTGATGAGCGGGAAATGGTCGGTTTCTTCTATTGGATTTATTGATGAAGATAATAACAATGTCTATTTTTCGGGAAAAAAAGATTCGCCATTAGAGCAGCATCTTTATGAAGTTCCGATTTTGGGAGGAAAAATTGTAAATATCACGCCAAAGAAAGGGTGGCATTCTGTCAGATTTTCGCCAAAGGGTAATTTTTTCGTTGATTCTTTTTCTTCCACCACTCAATTACCGAGCATTTCGCTTAAGGATAAAAAGGGAAATCAAATCCGTATTCTTAAAGAAACAAACATGATGCCATTTGTAAATCTTCCGTTAACGTCTCCAAAACTAACCCATTTTAGAAGTGATGATGGCGTCGAATTAGATGTGTCCGTTACGCTTCCTTGGGATTTTGATTCAACAAAAACATATCCCGTTCTCATTTATGGTTATGGGCTTCCTAATTCCCAAACGGTTACGAATAGATGGGGAGGATGGCGATATATGTATCATCAGCTTTTTGCTCAAAAAGGATACATTGTAGCATCGATTAATAATCGACAAGTGGGCGGATATGGACAGACATTTATGGATAATGGATATGAAGATTTAGGTGAATATCTTATTGAAGATCATATCAATCTTGTGAAGGCCTTAGGTAAAAACGATTGGGCGGATACATCTCGTGTTGGCATTTGGGGATGGAGTGGCGGTGGATATTTGGCGTCGTTAGCACTTACAAAAGGTGCTAAATATTTTGATGTAGGTATTGCAGTTGCGCCTGTCACGGATTGGAAATATTATGATTCAGCCTATACTGAACGATTTATGGGAATGCCGAGTGAAAATAAAAAAGGATATAAAAAAGCCTCCGTCATGACTTATGTGGACAGATTTAAAGGTAAATTGTTGCTCCTTCATGGAACAGGTGATGACAATGTTCATGTGCAAAATACGCACCAGCTTATTAATGTATTCATTAAAGAAGATAAGCATTTAGACACGCATCTTTACCCTGGAAAAAGTCATGGTATTTCTGGTGGTAATACGTCTAAGAATCTTTATAGAAAAATGTTATATTATTTCTTTGAAAATTTATAGAAAAGCGTGGAGCCAGACGGGATCGAACCGACGACCTTCCCGAAATCCTTCGGGACGCTCTTTATTTTTGATTAATCAGGCATTCAATATATTTACGACTTTTTTTTGATTTAATTTCGCTTTCTCTTATCACTGCCTCACTTCGACTCTTAAATATTTCTGTAAATTTCAATTCCCACGGTACACCAGATTTTGTTGATAATTCATAGCCATTATTATGTTTGACCATTCGACTATTAATATCCTTCGTATGTCCAGTATAAAATCGCTTTCGTGATTTGCTGTATAATATATAGACAAAATATGTCATAATGTGGAGCCAGACGGGATCGAACCGACGACCTCTTGAATGCCATTCAAGCGCTCTCCCAACTGAGCTATGGCCCCATTTCCTAAGGAAACTTACATTGAAAAAAGTGATTATTAAAAATAGTTTATACAAATAATAGTTTATAAATTCACCGACTTTATGTGGTTCGATTGAATTGCAATAGAAAACCGGAATAATTTAGGGAGTTTACTTTTGGCTAAAAAAGAAAAAAAGAAAAAAGTTGTTGAAGAAAAAGCTGTAGGCAAAAAGCTTAGTAAAGCCCAAACAGCAGAACCTAAAAAAAAGAAAAAACGAGCAAGTAAAGTTTCCAGTGGGAGCATTAGTATGTATCTTGCTGAAATTGGTCAGTTTGAACCTTTGCCCCCAGAACGGGAAGTTGAGCTTGCAATTCGCATCCAAGATAATGATGAATTAGCCATGAAAGAGTTGGTGGAAGCCAATCTCCGATTTGTGGTATCTGTAGCTAAAAAATATCAAGGAAATGGATTATCGCTTGCTGATATAATCAATGAAGGAAATTTAGGGCTCATTAAAGCTGCGAAGCGGTTTGATCACACACGTGGATTTAAATTTATTTCATACGCAGTTTGGTGGATTCGTCAATCTATATTACAAGCTTTAGCCGAACAATCTCGATTAATTCGCCTTCCTTTAAATCGTGTTGGAACCATTACAAAAATCACACGTGCTGCAGAAAAATTAGAAGCTGAAATTGAACGTCAACCCAAAGGAGATGAAATTGGAACACAGTTGGAAATGGGTGGAGAAGAAGTCTATCAGGCTTTACAGTATTCCCGCCGCCACAGTTCATTGAATTCTCCTTTTCAAGAAGGTGAGAGTAGCTCCTTGCTTGATATTATCGAAGATACAGAGGAGGCGCCACCAGAAGCACAGATTATGAAAGAATCTATGACTGAAGAAGTATTATCTTCTTTAGATACTTTAGCAGATAGAGAGCGTTCTGTCTTAGAAATGTATTTTGGTATTAGCCGAGAAAGCGCAATGACTTTAAACGAAATTGGAGAAGAATTTGATTTAACACGTGAACGTGTTCGCCAAATAAAAGAAAAAGCTATTCAAAGATTGAGACATCGTTCTCGAAGTAAATCACTTCGAAGATATTTAGGATAATTAAAAAGGGAAGAAATTCCCTTTTTTGTTTTTTAGTATTGTTTCTAAAATAAATATGTTTTTTATATATTGAATTTCCCCATATTACAGTATAAAAAGATAGAGATATCCTGTATAATTTTGTAAATTTTCCTGTTCATTTCAAATGAAAATGAAATGCTTGAGATATAGTAACGTAGGTTAAATGGAGGAAGATATCATGAAAAGAGGACTCATCCTTATATTTGGTTGTATGGTTGCAAGCATTTATGCAGATAATTGTGTAAAATGCCATACTGACATCACACCCGGAATGGTAAAAGATTGGAAAATTTCCGCACATTATGAAGAAGATGTTTCTTGTGCAGACTGCCATGGTGAGGAACATCAAAATAATACTGATTTTGAAAAAGCTGGAATTCCCACACCTGAAACTTGTGCAGGATGTCATGAAGATCAAGTAAGCCAATATAAAAAAGGAAAACATTCGCTAGCTTGGGCTGCGCTAAAAGCAATGCCGACAACACACTTTAAGCCAATGGAATTAATTGATGGAGGAAAAGGTTGTGGTGGATGTCATAAAATAGGTATTAAATCAGAAGAAGATATCGCTCAATTAAAAGAGGATGGACATCATTTTGGTTCTGGTTCTTGTGATGCTTGCCATACACGCCATGCCTTTTCATTAAAAGAAGCACGTCAACCGCAGGCGTGTCAGACTTGTCATATGGGCTTTGATCATCCTCAGTGGGAAATGTATTCAACATCAAAACATGGCGTAAGAGCGCTTTTAAAACAAAATGGAGTGCTTCCAGAAGATACAGCAGCGCCTACTTGTCAAACGTGTCATATGAAAGATGGAAATCACGAAGTGAGAACGGCTTGGGGCTTTTTAGCTGTTCGCACCAATGGTTTAGAGCGTTATCCAGGTGAAAGCGATGAATGGTGGGCAAATCGTGTTACTATTCTTCAAGCTTTAGGTGTTTTAGACCCAGATGGAAACCCAACGCTTCGATTAGATGTAATAGCAGGAGCACAGGTCGCCAGATTGACAGCAGAAGGATTTGATAAAGAACGAAATAAAATGATTGAAATCTGCAGTGAGTGTCATTCCGAAAATTATGCACGTTCAGAGCTTGAAAAAGGTGATCAAATTATTAGACGTGGCGATGAATTATTAGCCGAAGCAATTCTAATCATTGCAGATTTGTATAAGGATGGCTTATTAGAAAAGCCTGAGCACTATACTTACGATTTTCCTGATTTGTTGGCATTCCATGATGCGCCTACACCTATTGAGCAAACGCTTTTCGTAATGCATCTGAAGCATCGCATGCGACTTTTTCAAGGTGCATTTCATAACAACCCTGATTATACACTTTGGTACGGTTGGAACGAAATGGTGATGGATTTGACTGAAATAAAACATGCGGCAAAAGAGATAAGGAAAGATGCTGAGCCAAATAATGGCGGTTTCTTTTCAAAAATATTTAAGTAAATCGTAAACCTATTACTATAATTTGTAAATTAGCGTGCCCCTTGAAGGAGGCGCGCTAATTCTTGATTAATAAAAGGGATAATTCAATGAAAATAATACAAATTATATTGTTAACATTCATGATTGGTGTCATATCTGGTCAAGATTATGTAGGCACGCATAAATGTAAAATGTGCCACAAAAAAGATAAAACAGGAAACCAATTTAAAATTTGGTCAAAAAGCCGTCATGCAAATGCATTTGAAACACTAAAAACTGATGAAGCCATCAAAATTGCAAAAGAAAAAGGGTTGGGAAATCCTTGGGAAGAAGAAAGCTGTGTTAAATGCCATGTTACAGGACTTGGAAAAGGTGGTTTTGAAATAAAAGATGCAAAATTTTGGACTCAAACAAAAGATAATGGGAAACCAACTAAAGCGGTAAAACGTATGGAAAACCTAAAGGGAATCGGTTGCGAAGTCTGTCATGGGCCAGGTAGTAAATATAAATCAAAAAAGAAAATGGTCGCTATTAATAAAGGAACAATGGATGGTAGTAAATTAGGCTTAATTGAGCCAACAGAAAAATTATGTATTCAATGTCATAATGAGGAGAGCCCCAGCTATAAATCTTTTAATTTTGAAGCATTTTATCTTAAAATAGCTCATCCAATAGCAACGCACTGATAGAGGATTTTAAATGAGTCAAACAAAAAGATCAGAAGTTAAAAAAGAGCGACGCTCTTTTTTAAATACCCTTTTAAAAACAGGACTCGTTGCTTGGGTTGCATCTGTGATTTATCCTGTTGCACGGTTTCTTATCCCGCCTAAAATGGCAGAATTAAATGTGAGCAGTATTGAAGTCGGTTTGATATCGGACTTTCCAAAATCATCCTCTAAAATTGTAAGATTTGGTCGAAAACCCATTATTGTTATTAGAAAAGAAAGTGGCGATTTTAAAGCATTGGAAGCAACATGTACTCATTTAGATTGCAATGTTCAATTCAAATCAGAGACTGAACAAATTTGGTGTGCTTGTCACAATGGACTTTATGATATTGAAGGAAAAAATATATCGGGACCACCTCCGAAGCCATTGGCGCAATTCAAAGTAGATATTGCACGAGAAAAAATAATTGTTAGTCAAATGGATTTAAGTTAATATGAAAATATACGAATGGATAAATGAGCGAGTAGATATAAGCTCCATCAAAAAAATTGCATTAAAAAAACGCGTCCCCATTTTTTATGGAACCATTTGGTATTATTTGGGTGGTGTATCGTTGTTTCTATTTATGATTCAGGTATTTACAGGAATATTACTCGTTTTATATTATCAACCTGGCGCTGAAACAGCCTATGAAAGTGTAAAATTCATCATTTCACGCGTTGAATTCGGATGGCTTATTCGGGAAGTTCATAGTTGGAGCGCTAATTTATTTATCCTTTTCGTTTTCTTTCATATGTTTACGGTGTTCTTTGCAAAAGCATACAGGAAACCTCGAGAAATGACCTGGATAAGCGGTATGATTCTATTACTTCTAAGCTTAGGGTTTGGATTTTCAGGCTATTTATTACCATGGAATGAATTGGCGTATTTTGCGACAAAAGTGGGCTCTGATATTGCAGGCGCTATTCCTATAATTGGTGATTTCGCCTTACGATTACTACGATCTGGCGATGAGGTAAGCGGAGCAACACTTACACGCTTTTACGGAATCCATACGGCCTTATTACCAGGCATCTTTACGGTGATGCTGGGTTTGCATTTAATTCTTGTTCAAGTGCAAGGGATGAGTGTTCCACCTGAGATTGAAAAAATTCCGGAAAAAGAGAGAAAGTCAATTCCATTTTTCCCTGATTTTGCTTTACAAGATGCAATGGCATGGTTGATCGTTTTAAATATTATTGCACTTTTGGCCGTATTTTTCCCATGGGAATTGGGGCCAAAAGCGGATCCACTCGCTTCGGCTCCAGCGGGTATTAGACCTGAATGGTATTTTATGTTTATGTTCCAAACTTTGAAATATATTCCAGCACACGTCTTATTTATTGAAGGCGAATTATTTGGAATTTTACTGTTTTCAATTGGTGGATTTATTTGGTTTATGGTTCCTTTTTTGGATAAAAAAGCACACGAAGGCATTCGAACTCCATTTTGGACATGGTTCGGTATTCTCTTAATTATTTATATGATTGTGTTCACAGCCTGGGGGTATTTGACATGATAAAACGTTCGTATTGGCTATTGATAGGCCTTTTATTTTCCTTCTCAACGCTCATTGCTGATTCTACGCTTAAAAAAGATGCATGTGTAAGCTGTCATATTGAAGTAGATGAAGAGAATGACGACGAAGATAAAATTGTCTCATATTATAAGTCAGACTTACATGTAAAACTTGGATTTAGTTGTGCGGATTGTCACGGTGGTGATCCAGAGGCTTATGACGATGAAGATGAAGCTATGTGGGAAAATGATACTTTTATTGGTGTCATCGAAAAAGAAGAGCAACTGGAAGTTTGTGGAAAATGTCATAGTAATCCTGTGTTTATGCGTCAATATTCCACCGATATTAAAGTGGATCAAGTGACTCAATATCTAACAAGTGGACATGGTATCGCATTGGAAAATGGTAATGAAAATGTAGCCGTTTGCTCTAGTTGTCATGGCGTACATGGGATTCTTCCTGTAGATGATCCTCGTGCACCTGTTTACGCAAAGAACATTCCAAAGACCTGCTCAAAATGTCATAGCGATGAAACTGTAATGTTTGAGTCGGGACTCCCAACTAATCAATTTACAGAATATGAAATGTCTGTCCATGGAATGGCTTTATTGGATCGCGGTGATATTGGGGCTCCCGCGTGTAATGATTGCCACGGGAATCATGGTGCTTCACCTCCATATGTGAGTAATGTGGATCAAATATGTGGCACGTGTCATTCAAATAATAAAGATTTATTTCAAAAAAGTCATTTAAATGATATCTTTCTTTCGAAAGGATTGGGACAATGTGAAGCTTGCCACGGAAATCATGATATTGCTAAACCGACAGATGAATTTTTAAATTGGGCCGACGAATCAACTTGTAAGCCCTGCCACGAAGATTCTCATCCCGCAAAAGCATTGGCCTTATCTTTTTATCAAACTATTGATAGCCTTAAAACTGGCCTTGAGCATGCACGAAAAATGGTAGAAAAAGCGGAACATAAAGGAATGATTGTTTCAAATCTTCTATTTGATTTAGATGATGCAAAAAAGGCTTTAATTCACACGCGCACGAATATTCATTCATTTAATAAAGCATTTGTGGATACTGGCGCTGCGCCAGGGTTCCAATCTATCCAAGCTGCAATAATTGGAGCTAAGGAATCCTTAGAAGAAGTAGAATATCGAAAGAAGGGACTTTTTATCTTTTCATTGATTATCACTTTTTTTGTAATCGCCATTGGTTTTAAAATCAATGAATGGAAAAAGCAGAGAGAATCTGCAAGCAATTAAACTTCATTTTTTCTTAGAACTATGTTTGTTCTCAGCACAGGAATCATAAGCATATAAAATAGCCACACAGCTATAAGTCCAATAATACCAGAAATACCAAATAATGGCATTATCCATTTGGTTCCATTTGGAAATATGTCCATTAGTTTTGTTGGTAATAAGGTCGGAATAATCCGTGAAAATGCGGAAAAATTAATCAAAACAGCTAGCAGGGTAACTAGGTGAGGCTTGGTTAATTTCATTGCACCCGTCATGCCAGGAATCATTCGCAATGCCATTCCCATAATTAATGGTGTGGTGAATCCTACCAAATAAGCATGACGAATTCCGTCTCGACTTAATTCCGTGGGGAGATGGAAAAATAAAGCAAAATGTAGATATGCATCCAATACTGAGGCAAAAATGAGCCAAATGAAAGCAGATTTAATGAGCCACTCAAATCTGCCAAATTCTCCATAATCAGGAAAATATAGGCGAGGCGTTTTCTTGTGAGGTATTTTGGCTTTTTTTTGGGCTTCGACCCAAGTTGGTTTTGTTTTAAAAATCACATTTAACTGATAAACAAACCACATAATAATTATGTTTTTCATAAACCCTATTATATGATAGTAAGGAAGAAGAACGCTACCATTTTCATATAATTGAAAAGCGAGTTTCAATCCAAAATATAAAATGATATTGAAAGAATAGATTTGCGCAAATAAATGCGTATTCCAAAGTATTGCTGGCAGTCGCATGAATAATGGAATTGCCCTCAATCCAATGGCAAAACAAATAGGAATAATTATTAAAAATATAAATATATCGACGATAAATAAATGCCAATTGGGTAGGAGTATCGTTTGATTATTTGAAAATAAAAGATAAGAAAGTGTAGCGTGACCTATACCGTATATTAGCCATCCAATCATCATTAAAAAGAAAAAGATACGAATGTTACGCATGGGTTTTTCTTTATAGCTTTTCATGTGGCTTGCAATTTTGAAAATAGTCTTTAAATAAATGAAAATGCCTATTAAAACCATTAAACCAGACAAAGTAATGCCAATAGAAACAAAAGATGTAAATTGTTTTCCCCAAATATGAGGAAGTGTGCTATGAGAAATATATTTAAGAATTAGTCCGATTGTTATCATAATCCAAATTTGATGAACTTGTTTTGAAATATTTATTTTATAATGAGCTAATCTTGGTAAAAAATAAAGAGAAATACCCATGATAAAAAATCCTGTCCACCCAACAAGTTGAATATGACCATGTGATTGAACATAAGCATGAAATCCTTTTCCCAATGGATAATCAAAACCAATAAGAAAAGCAACATGAGCTCCGAGACTAAAGCCAGCAATCCCTGCTGTTAAAATGGCAGTATGGATAAATAAAGTAGGAAATTTTGGGTAAGTTTCTGAAGCCACATTCAATTGAAATTAATGATGAATATTTCTTAAAATTAAGAATGAAATTTTATTGAGAGTAGATTTAAAGATTAAAATATAAAACTGGCTAAGCAATTATGCTTGTGTCTCTGAAAGAAAAAGACTATTGATTCATAAGTTTTCTTTTCTCAATAACGCGATGGGCTAAATCCTCCAAATGCTCATCTCCAAGCATTTCACGAATTTGGGTTCGAATAGGCTTCCAGCGATGATGTAGGGGGCAGGGTGTAATATCACTACATTTATCTAAGCCAATCACGCACTGCTCCTCAGTTGGAGGCGGACCATCGACAGCATTTACAATTTGATTGAGAAATATTTCTTTTGGATTTCGTGCTAAATTTATTCCACCATTTCTACCACGTGTAGCCACCACTAATCTTTGCTTCACGAGTGTTTGAACAATTTTAGCCAAAAATTGATAGGGAATATCGTACGCTTTTGCGATATCACTAATCATGATTGGTTTATCTGGCTTGATTTCAGCAAGATAAATGAGTGCTTGTATGGCATATTCTGCAGATTTACTATATAGCATAAAGTTAAGCTCCGTTATGTCCTTAGTATTATGCGAATTTACCATAATGTTTATTCCGAATCAAAGAGTTTGATACAATATTATGGCACCAAACATAATTATTTTTTAATGTTACAAGACGAGGCCGAAGAAACTCTAATGATAGGATGGACCCAAATAGCAAAAAACCATTGTATACAACCTTCATTAGGGATTCACAAAGATTAAAGGTAAATATGGCCTTTTTCATTATCAATCCAACTTTTTCATTAGAGTCATCTCCAACCTACAAAATCATATTTCAAAAGTAAAATAAATCTATCAATAAGATTTCGCAACCTCAGTTTAGCTATAATATACTAAAGAAACAAGAAAATAGGATAAGATAATCATAAAATATACTTATTTGATAAAAATGATTTAGGTCTATTCGAAGCAAAAGTCTAATTTATCTTCAATTCAATAATGGAAAAACAATGAAAATCATAGTATGTGCACTTATCTTAATAAATTTAATATTTGCAGTAGATTTACCACCGGAGAATTTTACACCCGATCGCTCGTATGATGTGCAGCATTCAAGAATCGAAGTTGAAATTCATTTTGAAACAAAATCTATTTCTGGGGACGTTACACATACGATTCAAAAATTAGATTCAAAATTGAGCATCTTAATATTGGACGCGGACGATATGGATATTTCTATTGTTTCAGTGAAAAACAAACCGAAAGATTTTTACCAAGCTGATGGGAAAGTTTATATTACTTTAGATAATAATGATTGGACACATGAAATGTTGACGATAGCATTGAAATTTGATGCTTATCCCAAGTCAGGTCTCTATTTTATAAAACCTGATTCGGTTTATCCAAATAAACATCTGCAAGCGTGGACACAGGGCGAAGATCAAGATAATCATCACTGGGTTCCATTATACGATTATCCAAATGATAAAGCCACTTTTGAATGTATTATTACAGTGCCTGACTCTTTAATTGCTATTTCAAATGGTGAACTCATATCTGAAACAAATAATTCAAATGGCACAAAAACGTTTCATTGGCGAGAAAATTATCCCATGGTCAGTTATCTTATTTCATTTGTTGTTGGGAATTATGAAAAAGTTGAAGATAATTTTGAAGATTTGCCTGTATCCTATTGGGTTTATCCAGAAAACAAACATGAAGCCATGCGATCATTTGGAAAAACGCCAGATATGATATCTTTTTTCAATGAGAAAACGGGCGTGGATTATCCTTATGAGAAATATGATCAAGTTATTATCGAAGATTTTATGTTTGGCGGTATGGAAAATATAACACTTACCCATAATACAGATCGCACCATGTATGATAAAAATGCCAGCCCAGATGTGAGCAGTGATGGTTTAGTTGCACATGAATTGGCGCATCAATGGTATGGAGATTTGTTAACAACGCGAAATTGGGAAAATATTTGGCTAAATGAAGGATTTGCCACATTCTTTTCTAGAGAATATCGTCGAAAGGATTTAGGCGATGATGAAGCTGACTACATTCGTTTTGGAGAGATGAAGGCTTATTTAGCCAATGACAAATGGAACCGACGACCAACAGTTTATCATCGATATTATGCCAGTATGGATTTATTTGATTCCCATGTATATGCCAAAGGTGCTTTAATCTTAAGTATGATTGAAAATGTCTTAGGTGAGGAATTATTTTGGAAAGCGATTCAAAAATATACAAGCGACAATAAATATAGAAATGTTGAAACATCAGATTTTAAGAAGGCAATCGAAGAGACAACAGGAAAAAATCTTAATTGGTTTTTTGACGAATGGGTTTATAAAGCAGGATATCCAGAATTTGAAATTTCATGGACATATTCTAATCGAACCAAAATGGTTTCTCTCGAGATCAAACAAATCCAAGAATTAAAAAATAATTCCCTTTTTAAAATGCCTGTGACCATTATGATTGATAATGAAGATATTGTTAGAGAGGAAATTTGGATTGAAGGAACAGAAACAAAAATTCAAATTCCATCAGAAAAAAGGCCTCGCATGGTTCTTTTTGATGAAGGACAGCTTATTCCAAAGAAAATAACATTTAAAAAATCGGTTTCTGAACTTATTTATCAATTAAAAAATGCGCCCAATGTTTTGGACAGAATAGGGGCTGCGCATGAGCTCAAAACAAAAAAAAGTCGAAGAAAAGTTGTAGATGCATTAATTGAATCTATCAATCATGATTCTTTTTGGGGCGTGCGGAAAGAGGCGGTTATTGCTTTAGCACAATTAAAGCCCAAAAAGGGAAGTAATCATTTCAGAGAAGCTTCAAAGCAGCAAGATAACAGAGTGAAACGTGAATGCGTGAAGGCTTTGAAGCAATATAAGAACAACGATGAATCGATTCTCTTTTTAGAAAATATCATCAAAACGGAAAATAACTATTATCTGATTGCTGATGCTTTTTCCACTTTAACTGCTTTAGACTCAAATTCAGCAAAGCAATTTGTTGAAACATTACTCAATCGAGAGTCTCATAACGATGTGATTCGAAAATCAGCCATTCAATATTTTGGAAAAATAGAATCTGAAAAAAATTTCCAAAGATTGATTGAATTAGCTGAATATGGAGGAACCAGCTGGACGGCTAGGTCGACAGCTGTGAATGAATTAGGAAAGTATGTAAAAGCACACCCAGAATTGCTAGAAAAATTTGTTAAATGGCTAGATGATCCTGATTATTATGTTCGAATTAAAGCTGCACAATTGTTGGGGAAATATGGTTCTGAAAAGCATAAAGATGCATTGGATCAATTAGCTTACCGCTATCCAGCAAGTGAAAAAAGTGTCCGATTCGCAAAAAATGCCATTGATCGTAAATTAACTAAACCAAAATCAAAATTTGAAATTGAGAATGAAAAGCTGAGAACTCAACTTGAAGAAATCCAATCTGTGTTAAAAAAATGATCGATAAAATTAGTGCAACAAAGTTCTTGGAACATTTAGGTTTTTAAGCGTAAGATATACGCGTAGATGAAAAAAACATTATCCATACTATTTATTCTCTTGTTTGCTGGTAGCACTATTGCACCTTTATTTGCAATTGATACCTGCAACATGCCGTGTTGCGCAGTTGAAGTAGAAACTTGTTGCCAAATAGAAAAGCAGATGGATTGCAAAATGGAAATGACGAATTGCGACACACGCATTTTAGTAATGCTTCCCAGTGCACCATTGAATCAAGTTAACCAGGAAATTGTTCCATTGATTCAATCATTGACACCAAATATATTTTCATTTATTCAGGAAACAATCACACTTACGGTTTTGAATCGTGCATTGATTCCCAAACCACCCCCTGCATTTAATATTCCCTTATTGATTTAGAAATCTCCTTTATTTAAACGGATAATACCGTTGACGGGATTTGTGCGTCTTGTATAAATCTCTACGACTATTTTAGTCATTAATGAATTAAGGAGAAATATGAAATCATTTCATCAATTAAAATACATCTTTGGACTTTTTTTGGGAGTCGGACTGGCTTTTGCCCAATCTAGTAATTCGAATGAAATTTTAAATCAATACATTTTAGCAGGATTGGAGAATAATCCATCTATACAACAAGGTTTCAAACAATGGAAATCAGCTGAAGCTAAAATTGCATTCGCTAAAGGTTTGCCCAATCCATCAATTTCTTTTGGATATTTTTTGGAAAATGTGGAAACAGCTGCAGGACCACAAGAATTTAAAATTGGGATAACCCAAAAAATCCCTTGGTTTGGAAAAAGAAAAGCTGATGAAAATGCTCAAACAGCAAAAGCAAAAATGGCTTTTTCTCAATTAGAGAAAAAAAGATTGGCCATTACACATAACATCCGAAATATTTGGTATGATTATTATTATCTAAAGCGAATAACAGATTTGACTCAACAGAATTTTGAATTAATTCAAAATTGGGATTCTGTCATAAGGTCCAAATATGTTACATCCAGGACAGGACATCCCGATTTAATAAAAACGCAAATCGAACTTATTCAATTAGAAGATGATTTATTAACTCTTGAAAATCAAAAGCAGCCTTTGTTAGAATCATTCCATAGTTTATTGAACCGTGAAATATTTTTAGATATAATTGTGCCTGATTCATTTTCATTCACATGGTTGAATATGGATAAACCTAAACTCATTGAAACAATAAAATATTTTAACCCTGATTTAAGAATGGCACAGGCTGAACTTGAAATGAGCCAAGCGAAATTGAAAAGAGTAAAATTAAATCGCTTACCTGACATTGGAATTGGATTGGAAAAGATAGGAACGGGCGTAAAGGTAGGAAGTGAAATCAGTGGAAAAGATCCTGTTGTTGCGAAAATATCTCTGGATCTTCCCGTTTGGTTTCGGAAAAATAAATCAGCCATTAAATCAGCCAAGCTTGCAAAAGAATCAATTGAACAAAAAATTAATTCAGTTGAAAATGAATTGACGATAAAATTGGAAAAGATTTTATATGAATTAAAAGAATCCGAACGACAGGTTAAACTTTACCAAAATGTTTTAATTCCGAAAGGATTGGAATCTTTGGGAGCGACAGAAAAAGCATATCGTTCGGATAAAATTGATTTCCTTTCATTGGTCGATGCTCAACAGCGATTACTTACTTTTCAAATGAAATACGAAAAAGCACTGATTGATTATTTAAAAGCAAAATCTAAACTATCCGTTTTAACGGGGGAGAAAATATCATGAATTTCTTAAAAAATAACAAAATAACCATCGGACTCATTCTTGTGGCATTTTTCGTTGGAATGTGGTTTTCAGGGGAAGGCTCAACGACCAATCCGGATAAACATGAGACTCATTCGAATGAAAACCAAGTATGGACTTGTTCAATGCATCCCAATGTTCAATTACCAGAATCGGGTCAATGTCCTATTTGTTTTATGGATCTTATTCCCTTGGAATCGGGGAGCAGTAGTTTGGAACCTAATCAATTGTCTATGTCTGAAAGTGCTATGAAGTTGGCAAATATTGAAACAATTCCTGCATCAATGGGGATAGCAGAATTAGAAATTCATTTATCAGGAAAAGTAAAATATGACGAATCTCGAATTGGGAATATCACAGCTTGGGTTCCGGGCCGATTAGAACGCATGTTTGTGGATTATACGGGAATTTCCGTTAAGAAAGGTGACCATATGATGGAATTATACAGCCCTGAATTATACACAGCACAAGAAGAATTGATTCAAGCACGTAAATTATTTGATTCCAATAAAGGGCAATCGGTCATTGGGAAGAAAACTATAAAAGCGACACTTCAAGCATCCAGAGAAAAACTCCGATTAATGGGGTTATTGGATGAACAGATTCAAAAGATTGAAGAATCGGATTCACCTTCAAACTTGACAACTGTATATAGCCCAATGTCAGGTGTAGTTATTCAGAAAAATGGTGTAGAAGGTGCGTATGTAAAGACTGGAACCAACATTTATACCATTGCGGATTTGAGTCGTGTTTGGGTTATTTTTGACGCGTATGAATCGGATTTGCCTTGGCTTGCATTTGGACAAAAAGTCACATTCTCTGCTGAAGCTATTCCGGGCGAAACTTTTGAAGGTCGTGTTGCTTTTATTGATCCAGTTTTGGATGCAAAAACTCGAACCGTGAAAGTGCGTATGAATGTATTGAATCCCAATGGAATGATAAAACCGGGCATGTTTGTTCATGGAACGATTCATGCAACTCTAGATGGGGACGGGAAAGCTATTAATCCAGAATTAGCAAATAAATGGATATGTCCCATGCATCCTGAAGTTGTTCGAGATCAAAAAGGCGATTGTGATGTTTGCGGAATGGATTTGGTTAAATCGGAATCCTTGGGTATTGTGCATACACCATATCATCAACATGAGAATTTACTCATTCCAGCTAGTGCAGTTTTGAAAACAGGAAATCGAGCTATTGTTTATGTCAAAATTTCTGGAGAAGAGCCCACTTTTGAAGGTAGAGAAGTTGTTTTAGGCTCTCGTGTAGGAGATAAATATATTGTGAAATCTGGACTCAAAGAAGGCGAATTGGTTGTAAAAAAAGGAAATTTTAAGATTGATTCCGCTATGCAAATTGCTGCAAAGCCCAGTATGATGAATCCAAGTGGTGGTCCGTCTGGAATGGGGCATAATCACGGTGGAATGTCCAGTGGACAAAATCATAAAATGTCAACAATGGAAACATTTGAATCAACAACATCATTTCGAAAAGCACAAACTTTAATTACTGATGCATATTTTATAGCGGAAGATGCCTTAGCAAAGGACAATTTCAAAGAATCAAAAACAGCACTATTTGCTTTGAATATTGTTTTGTCAGCCACAACCACAAAGACTTTTGATTTATCAGAAAAAGCCACAAAAAAATGGAATGAAATTCGAAATCAACTTATTTTACTTACGAATCATGCCCAACATTGGCAAGATATTGAAGAAGCACGAAAAGCGTTCAAAGGATTAAGTCAATCTATGTTATCACTTGAACAATCTTTTAGCCATGAATCGTCTGATTCTTATTATGAAATATTTTGCCCAATGGCATTTGATAATACAGGCGCGTCCTGGTTGAGCAAAGAGAAGGATGTGAATAATCCGTATTTTGGTGCAAGCATGTTGAAATGCGGGGAAGTTAAGCAAGAATTTAATGGGAAAACCTTATAGTCTTCTCCAATGCATGTGCAGAGCGAAACCGAAGTTTATGGAAGATTTAAATGGGTAATCCTTATAGTCTTCCCTATTGTGGGGAAGATTAAGATGGGGTTTATTAAATATGCCTATTTTTAAGATGAAATTAATTAAGCGATTGAATTACTTAAAGAAAATTGATTTTATGAGTGGAATCGTTTTTATAAACCCCCTGGCGTCCCCCAAAATGGGGGAATTAAACGAATTGGTGAAATAAACGGATTGGGGAAGTAAACAGAACTATGGAAATTAAAATGATAAGAAAAATTGAAAATAATGGAAAAAAAGAATGTTAAATAATCTTATAAAATATTGTCTTAACAATCCTTTGGTGGTTGGGATATTTTTAACTGCTGTGGTATTGTGGGGGATTATGGTGGCACCGTTTGATTGGAAATTAGGTGATTTCCCCCGAGATCCGATTCCGGTTGATGCTATACCGGACATTGGCGAAAATCAACAAATTGTCTTCACAAAATGGAGTGGTAGAAGTCCACAGGATATTGAAGATCAAGTCACCTATCCGCTTACGACAGCTTTATTAGGAATTCCTGATGTCAAGACTGTTCGTTCATTTTCCATGTTTGGTTTTTCTACCATTTATGTTATTTTTAACGAAAATGTGGAGTTTTATTGGTCACGCTCAAGAATTTTGGAAAAATTGAATTCACTCCCATCAGGAACTTTACCCAATAATGTTCAGCCAACTTTGGGTCCAGATGCTACAGCACTTGGACAAGTATTTTGGTATACATTAGAAGGGCAGGACAAAGATGGAAATCCAACAGGTGGCTGGGATTTACAAGAATTGCGTAGTATTCAAGATTGGACAATTCGATATGCTTTACAGTCTGCAAATGGTGTGGCTGAAGTGGCATCTATTGGTGGTTTTGTAAAAGAATATCAAATTGATGTGAATCCAATTGCCATGCGGGAATATGGAATTCAATTGACGGATGTGTTTAATGCGGTTCGCCAGTCTAATTTGGATGTAGGAGCACGAACCATTGAAGTAAATCGCGTTGAATATATGGTGCGTGGGTTGGGATTTATTAAATCATTGGAAGATATTGAATACACGGTTGTGAAATCTGAAAATAATGTGCCCATCTATATTAAAGATGTAGCCCATGTCGCCTTGGGACCAGCATTGCGGCGAGGTGTTCTGGATAAAGAAGGTGCAGAAGCTGTAGGTGGCGTTGTTGTAGCACGGTATGGTGAGAATCCATTGGCAACTATCAAAAGTGTAAAAGAAAAGATTAAAGAAATATCTCCGGGATTACCATCTAAGACGCTTTCAGATGGAACAGTGAGTCATGTAACGGTTGTGCCGTTTTATGACCGGACAGGGCTCATTTACGAAACTTTAGATACATTGAATCATGCATTGCGAGACGAAATATTGATTACCATTATTGTGATTTTATTAATGGTGATGCATTTTCGGTCATCCTTATTGATTTCAAGTATGTTACCCTTGACGGTTTTGGTTGTATTTATTGGAATGAAAATCTTTAAAGTTGACGCCAATATTGTGGCCTTATCTGGAATTGCCATTGCCATTGGAACTATTGTTGATATGGGTATTGTGGTTACAGAAAATATTCTGAAACATTTAGAAAAATCTACTGAAAAAACAAAGGATGTCATTTTTAAAGCGGTTTCAGAAGTTAGTGGTGCTGTGATTACAGCTGTCTCAACAACAGTCGTAAGCTTTTTACCTGTATTTACTATGATAGGTGCAGAAGGGAAATTATTTAAACCCTTGGCTTATACCAAAACATTTGCTCTCGTGGCATCAGTCATCATTGCTTTAACGGTTTTGCCCGTGTTAGCCAACTTCTTACTCGGGAAAAAGAAAAAATCTATTTTTGAAATAGAGAGCCTAAAACGTTATCCCTGGTTGGGGAATTTCATGGTTGTTTTCTTGGTTATTCTCATTTTATCATCCACCTGGTCTCCATTGGGATTAACAAAAGGTTTCTTCTTAAATCTGATTTTTGTGGTTTTATTGATTGGGTTTATTATGGGTGGAATTTCGGCATTTACAAAAGTATATCCGCGACTTCTTCGATGGGCACTTAATCATAAAGCGAAAGCATTATCCTTGCCTGGGTTTATCACCGTATTTGGATTAGTCGTTTGGTTGGGATTTGAATCTTTTACAGGATGGATGCCGAATTTTATTCTATCATCACGCCCAATGGTATCGATGAATCATACTTTTCCTGGATTAGGGAAAGAATTTATGCCACCTTTGGATGAAGGTTCATTTTTATATATGCCAACAACAATGCCACATGCAGGAATGGAAGAATCCATCGATGTTTTACAAATATTAGACAAAGCGTTATATTCTGTGCCAGAAGTGGAGTCAGTCGTTGGGAAAATTGGTCGCGTAGATTCTCCACTAGATCCAGCTCCTTTGAGCATGGTTGAAACGATTGTTGCTTATAAACCTGAGTATGGATTGGATGAGAATGGAAATACAATTCGTCTTTGGCGTGATCATATTCGTTCTTCTGATGATATTTGGGATGAGTTGGTAAAAGTAGCACAAATTCCCGGCACCACATCAGCCCCGAAACTACAGCCCATTTCGGCAAGATTAGTAATGCTTCAAAGTGGTATGCGGGCTCCCATGGGTATTAAAGTGAAAGGTCCAGATTTAGAATCCATTGAAACTTTTGGATTAGATTTGGAGCAACATTTGAAAAAAGCTCCGGGTGTAAAAGCAGATATGGTATTTGCAGATAGAATTGTGGGAAAACCTTACCTTGAGATTGATATTAATCGACGAGCAATAGCCCGATATGGAATTGCGTTACAACAAGTTCAACATGCCATTGAAGTGGCAGTAGGTGGCATGCCCATTACCACGACGGTAGAAGGCCGGGAGCGATACCCTGTTCGTGTTCGATATATGCGGGAATTTCGAGATAAAATTGAATCGCTGGACGATATATTAATTCCAACGCCAAGTGGTGCGCAAATTCCACTCATTCAATTAGCGGATGTGAATTATGTCCGTGGTCCACAAGTTATAAAAAGTGAAGACACATTCAAAATGGGGTATGTTTTGTTTGATAAACAAAATGAGTGGGCAGAAGTGGATGTGGTGGAATCAGCGAAGGATTATCTCGATGCATTAATTAAAGCGGGTGATATAAAAGTTCCCAATGGTGTGAGTTACACATTTGCAGGAAGTTATGAAAATCAAATTCGTGCATCCAAGAAATTGGCAGTTGTATTGCCCTTGGCTTTGGCGATTATCTTTTTAATATTATACTTTCAGTTCAAAAGAGTATCTACCACATTAATAGTATTTAGCGGTATTTTTGTTGCTTGGTCTGGTGGGTTTACGATGCTATGGTTGTATGGTCAGGATTGGTTTTTGAATTTTAATGTTATGGGCGAAAATATGCGAGAATTATTTCAAATGCATCCAGTCAATTTGAGTGTTGCTGTTTGGGTCGGTTTTTTGGCTTTATTTGGAATCGCGACAGATGATGGCGTTCTCATAAGCACTTATTTGGAGCAACAATTTGATGAAGATAAACCCAAAACAATACAAGCAGTTCGAGAAGCAACAATTCTTGCAGGATCCAGAAGAATTAGACCAGCAATGATGACTACAGCCACAACTATTTTAGCGCTCATGCCTATTTTAACTTCCACGGGGCGAGGCGCAGATGTCATGATTCCCATGGCAATTCCATCTTTTGGCGGAATGGTTTTTGCAATTCTGACTACATTCGTTGTGCCAATCATTTATTCGATTGTAAAAGAAATGGAGTTGAAAAGATAATGTTTCTACCATCTCATATCGCATCCGGATATTTACTAGGTAAATGGATGAAAACTTCACCTTGGACAGTTTATCCATTTATGCCAGTTCTATTATTGGCATCCATTTTACCCGATATGGATGGACTTTTTTCTACCACGGTTGCCGGACACCATTCGGTATTGCATACGCCTATTTTTTGGATAGGACTTTTCGTCTTGATGGCGACTGAAGGCATTATATCAAAAAATGACAAAAAAAAATCCATTGCACTTGCATTATTATTAGGGACACAAGTTCATCTTGTCACAGACTGGATAACAGCAAGAACGGTTGGAATACAATGGATGTTTCCCTCATCTTATAAGGATTATTTTTTGTTTCCAATTCAACCCGAACAGGGGCAAGTTCCAATATGGGAAATGGGTCAAAATCCGTATTTCTCATTCTACATGGAGAATCCATTCCTTTTTTTTGGAGAAGTTGGCATCCTTATTCTGGCGAGTATGCTATATTTAAAAGAAAGAGGAAAACATTCTTAATCCATAGATTTTCATTAACAAACGAAAGGAAAACAAACATGAAAAAAACAATCATCATCGCTACAATGGGAATGATCCTCGGATTCGTCGCCTGCAGTAGTGAAGAAGCAAAGCATGCAGACGTCGCTTTAAGCACCGTTCAATGTGGCATGTGTGAAAAAACCATCGAATCGGGTATGGCCAAAATAGATGGCATTGCCAAATTTGACGTAGATTTGAACGAAAAAGTAGGTCATGTGACCTATAAAGCATCTGTCATTAATTTAGAAGCGATTGAAAAAGCGGTTTCTGCTTTAGGGTACCAAGCCAATAATACAAAAGCAGATCCAACAGCCTATGAAGCACTTGCACCTTGCTGTAAAATTGGAGGCATGCATTAATTGCCAAACCATGTCTTCATTGTAAAAGATATGACATGCCAAGGCTGTGCGGGGAAAATTCGTTCAGCCTTGGAAGCGCACGATTATATATTAAACTTTAAGATTGATGTAGAAAAGAAACTGGTTTCTGCAAGTTCTGATTCAGATTGGCATTTTATCGCTAATCTTATTCGAGAAGCGGGGTATACGCCAGAATCCATTAAAAAGAAAAAAGGTTTATTTGGAAAGTTATTTGGATGAGATCTATGAATAGAATAATATTAATCATTGGCGTTTTACTGTTTATCATTTCATGTAATGCGCCCCTTGAGTTTCCATTACCATCTTTTTTTCAAGGGAGTAAATATCCGAATATGATTAAATCAAACGACGGTTCTTTATTTATATTATGGACAAGTGAAAGTGATACGACTTCTTCAGTCATTTTTTCCGAATTTATGCAGAATAAATGGACTGAACCTTCTATCATCTTTTCCTCAAATTCTTTGATGGTAAATTGGGCAGATTTCCCGTCAATATTTAAATCAAATGGAGATACACTTTTTGCTCATTGCTTAGAAAAAAGCTCTGCAGAAACATTCGATTATCATATTTTACTTTCCTATTCAATTGATCGGGGAAAATCATGGTCCACACCACTCAAAGTAAATCGAGATCAAAAAAATAAAGGAGAGCATGGATTTCTTTCATTTTATCCATCAAAAAATGGCGTTGGAATCGCCTGGCTTGATGGACGCCACATGGGTGAATACAATATGGAAACCCATACCATGGGCGATATGGCACTTTATCAATCCTCTTTTTCTCAAGGGATATTAACAGCAGAGAAAGTCCTAGATCAACGAGTGTGTGAATGCTGCCCTACGGATGCTGTGGCTATTCCCGATGGAACTCTGATTGCGTATCGGGACAGATCTGAAAAAGAAATAAGAAATATTAATGTGATTCGAATTATCGATGGAATCGCACAAAACCCTATAACAGTTCATGAGGATAATTGGTTTATCCCTGGTTGCCCTGTTAACGGCCCCAAAATAGCAGAAAAAAATGGTAAACTAGCCATTGCGTGGTTTACGGCTCCAAATGGTGAAGCGCAGGTTAATGTGTCATTTTCGAATGATCTTGGTAAAACATTTTCTGATCCAATTCGTGTGGATGGAGGCAAGCCTCAAGGAAGAGTCGATTTGGAATGGGTCAATAATGAAACTTTAATGGTAAATTGGCTTGAAGCGAAAGATGAAATGTCATCAATTGTTTATCGTAAAATTAAGAACGATGGCAAACTTTCAGACCTATCTGTTGTGGCAACATTAGAAGGCGGTCGTGGCATTGGCTATCCTCAAATGGAATTACTACATAATCAAATCTTGTTCGTATGGACAGACCCATTACAAAACAAAATTCAATCAAAATGGATAAAAAATGACTAATCGATTTAACTATTTTCTTAAAACTGTTACACATAAAGAATAACGAATGAAAACAATATTAATCACACTTCAACTTTTTTCGTCCATAATTTTCGGACAGTATTCTGAGGAATGGCGCATCAGTCAAGACCAAAATGAAAAAGGCATTTTATATTTTGATTTAAATGAAGATGGATATGCCGATTTAACAAAAACATACTGGAATACCGTTACTATTTATGATGGTGCCAACGATTATAGTGTGCTTTGGGCAATCGAAGAGGAAAATACGGAAAACCTTGCTATTTGGGATTTATATGATTTTAACGGGAATGGCGAAAAATTGGTCATTCTAACCAGTAGCAATTTTTATAATTCTGTTGATTTTCGATTAAAAGGATACGAAAAATATGGCGATACACCTCTGTGGGGAACAGAAAGCTACGATGGATCCTTCAGATTTTAAATTTATATTGTTAAATACGCAAACTATCGTATAATTAATACAATTAAAAAAGACAATTAGTCGAGAAAACCGCAAAGTAATATTATCAAGAAGGTGTAAAAAAATTCGGTTATAATATCAATTAATTTAAATGTTTTAATGATTGACTAAACAAAATTAATTGCATATCTTAGATAGTTCATTAGGGAAGAACATCGAAATTTCGCCTTGCAGATTAATAGCATTTAATGGCTAATAGTAAGATATTCCTATCCTAATAAAGCCAATTATTAAACAATAAAAAGAGGAACTCACTATGAATTACCTACGAAATCTATGTTTATTATTATTGATTGCAACCCTAGCATTTGCAACGAGTGATAGAGATAATCCCAGGAAAAAACATCTAAAGACTAAAGATGAAAATGCAAATCAAATAAGATTTGATAAACAAGAAGATATGACTGAGCAAGAAACAATCTCAGCTGAAAAAGATAAGGAAAAACAAAAAACCGAAAGTCGTGTAATGCAACTTAGAGCAGGGACGTTAACTTTAGAAAACGTCTTCGAAAATGTGACAAACTCATCACGCAGCACACCAAATTTCACTGAATATACGGTTTGTTCTACCGGATGTGATTACGACGATGTTGCTACGGCTATAAACGATGTGCCAGATTCATCTACCATTTATATAACTGAGCCAGGAACCTATACTGTCGTAGGAGTAAAGATTACCGATAAATCGATTTGGATCCGGGGGTTGGGACCAGAGCTAAGCATTTTAAGCGGTGCCGTCAATTTTGAAGACCTTTCGGATGATATTCTGTTTTTTGAAAAAGCTGACTACGCAGATTGGACCGCAGCTGAAAACCAAGACAGGATTGCAGATAGTGTGTGGATTACTCGTGGGGATGATATGCCCATATTTAACGCAGCCGTGGAAGGTTATGATGATTGGACTAGTACAAGTGATATTCCTACAGGGACGTTGTGGGCGCAAGGGAGAACGGCAGATCTTGATTCATCCGATTACGAAAATTTTATTCCAATGACAGGTTCGTGCCCACCTTGTATAAAGGGGCAAATATTATCACTTAAGCTTCCTTACGCAGGGGTAGATAGTTCGGATGTATTTTATGATTTAGTTTTCACCCAATGGACTGAAGATGGGAATGGTGGCGGATTTGCTTATTATCGCGGTGCACCAGGAGCTGATCTTCCCTCTATGGGAGCGATGTTCACCATAGCGGACACAACAGATAATGATGAATCTGTTTTTGTCCGATTTTCGAACTTAACTCTTTCGGATGGTCAGGGTAGCAATGATCAAAGCGGGGGAGTTTACGTTGAGGAAGGAACGGGACTAGAAATCGAATTAATGGATGTGGTTGCCGAAAATCATACTGGTGGATTTTTCCGATCTGAAGCAGATGATATTGAATTATCCGTGGACAATAGTATTTTCAGAAACAATGAATCTAGTAATGACGGTGGTGTGTTTTATATTGATGGGGGTGATTTTACTTTTTCTAATTCATTATTTGAAAATAACGTTTCTAATAATGGTGGCGTATTCTATTATTATGATGGTAATTTAATTCTTTATAATTGTGAATTTAATAATAATAATGCGGGTTATAGAGGTGTTATTTACAATGGCTATGGATCTTTATCAATATCCAACTCTCAATTTTCTTACAACACAAGCTACCGAGGTGGCGCTATTTACGTCAATAGGGGGACTGATTTAATTATACATAACTCTGAGTTTACGCATAATACTTCAGGTCGCGAAGGTGGAGCCATTTATTTGGAGAACAAGGCAATTGGTTACTTTTATGAGACTGATTTCACGCAAAACTCCGCCGGCGATGAAGGTGGTGCGATTTATTTAGAGAATGATTATGACGATTTTGAATTAGATCTTGAATTTCACTTTTGTAATTTTATAAACAACTCTGCAGCTTCTGATGGTGGTGCTATTTTTAGTAATGATGACGATGATGGAAGAGTGAAAATTTACTCATCCCTTTTCGATGGAAATACTGCGGCTAATGATGGCGGTGCCTTTTATATTGATGATGATGGCGATTTTTATATTGAAAGCACCTCTTTTATAAGAAATTCTGCAGGGTATAATGGTGGCGCAATTTATAATGACGATGCAGATTCACCTGGACTCAGAATTGTTAATTCATCTTTTTCCCTTAATTCGGCAAATGATGATGGCGGTGCGATTTATAATGATGACTATTTATTCATTTACAATTCTTCTATTTCGCTAAACTCTGCTGGTTACTCCTTTGGCGGAATCACCTACGCTGATGATATGAGTTCATCGATTATAGCGAATAATACGGCTGATTCGTCCTATCATGATATTGAATACGTAAGTTCATCGGGCCATAATTTTATTGGTAATTTGGGAGAAGGAGAATTTAGCTTAGACACCTCAGGCGTGGATTGGGTTGGCGGGTATATTGACTCAATTGGAACGATAGACTCTACATCAATCGCCAATGGCGTTAATGCATATAATGATGTTTTAAATCCTCAGCATGTTTTGGTGGACGATGGTGAAACTTTACCTTATTTGCTCGCATATCCAGGAAGTTTGCTTATTGACAATGGTCAAAATTCATATATGTTTGAGGGTGCGAGATTTGAGCTCAATTTTGATATGAGAGGAATGCCACGGGAATGGCCAAACACTGCTGATATTGGAGCGGTTGAACGGCATCCCGGAGATCAGCACCAAGACCAAACTGCCCCAAATGCGGTTGATGATTTAGCCGTTGTTACGTCCTTAAATGGAGGCGTTGAATTGAGCTGGACGGCGGTAGGTGCAGATGAAGACGAAGGGACTGCTTTCGAATACGCTCTTTTTTATCATACTGAAAATTTTGATAGCGAAACTGATTCAGGATTAATGGAAATTTCTATTAACGTGTCCCCTTCAATTTCTGGATCGCCTGAAACATATTATCTTCAAGGGCTAGATTACAATACAGAATATTTCATTGCTATAGAAGTAATGGATGAGATCGGTCAATCTTCTGGATTGTCTAACCTCGCTAACATTACTACAATCGGGGCCCCGGTTGTAGAATTATCAGTAGCTGGAATTACAATTACAATGCCTCAAAATTCTGAAGGAAGTCAAATGATAACTTTATCCAACTCTGGTGAAGCAAACTTGTCTTTCTCAGGATCAGTTGAAACAGGTGATGATGGTGCAAATTCATCACTGTTATTGGGAACAGGGTCTGGTGGCGCCATGGCAGATTTGTATTGGTTTGATCCAATTACGGGCGCTGTTGATACTCTATTGAGATTAGATGGGATTGATCATTTAACGGGCCTTTCTCAAAATCCTCAAACAAAAGTTTGGTATGGATCTGAATCGGATGGTGGATTGTTTTCCTTTGAGCCGGGTGATTCAACTATCAATTTTATTGGATCACACACAAGCACAGGAAATATTCCAGATATTGATTTTGCTCCAGATGGCACACTATATGGATGGTCAGAAGGATGCGATTGTCTAACAACAATTGATTTGGAAACCGCTGAATCAAACCAATTTGGCCAGGAAATAAGTTCTTGGCAAACTGGATTTGCGATTGATCAAAACGGACAAGGCTATATGAAGGCGGGAGACAATTTTTATTGGATTGATTTAGAAACTGGATCTAGCACTAAAATGATTTCATTAGATCTATCTCCACATAATATGTTGGATATTGGTTCAGATGGACAGTTTTATACGGGAATCAGGAGTGGAAGCAACTTTATCATTGCGACAATTGATACTTCAAATGGAACTGTCAATGAGATTGATACATTAGCCGTCTCATCTGTTGCAGCGCTTGCTATTGGGGCATCTGGTTGGGCATCTTTAGATCCGAGAGCAGGTGTTATTGCATCGGATGAAACCATCTCGTTAAATATTGAAGTGAATACTATCGGATTATCGGATAGCACTTATACCGGTTTGTTATCATTATCAACAAATGATCCAAATCAAACTTCTATAGAGATTCCCATAACACTAACCGTTTCTTCTGATGGGAATCCACCCTTATTGGTCACAGAATCATTGCCCAATGCAATTGAAGATGCAAATTATTCATTCCAATTAGAAGCGTATGATGAAAATTTGGATGATATTATTTACACACTAAATACGGGACCAGATTGGCTTACAATTTCTGAAAGTGGAGAAATAACAGGTCTTCCTGATAATTACGATGTTGGAGATTCTCTTGCTATTTCAGTGAATCTTTCTGATGGAATTTTGAACACGGACGCTGTATTATCAATTATGGTCGAAAACACCAATGATACACCGGTATTAGTTAATGCATTAGATGATATTGTGGTAGATGAAGATTCGGATTTGATGGAAATTGATCTTTCTGCTGTATTCGGTGATGAAGATATTTCTATTGGAATGGACTCATTAACGTACTCTATCCAAGGATATTTAACATTCAGAAAAGTGAATAATTCAGATTGGACACTTGAAGAAAATCAAGATCGAGTCAATGATAACGTATGGATAACAAGAGGCAATAGTCAAGCTATTTTTAATATTGCACAAGAAGATGGGTATTCAGGATCGTCTGGGAGTCCTCTTGGCACTGAATGGTCTTTTGGTTATGTTTCTGAAAATAGCGATCTAACTTTCCAGGATTTTAAAGCAGGCGTAAATAATTCACCTCCCAATGCTATTGGCAAACCTTTAGTAATGCATACAGTGGACGATGACCATTATTACGATATGATGATTCACCAATGGACAGGAGGCGGAGGCGGAGGAGGCTTTGCTTACACTCGTTTAAGTCCTGAAAATGGTGAAACACCCATATTGACACCAGAAATCAATGGTTCCACACTGACTCTTCATTTTCATCCTGAAGCTTTTGGCGAAACAGAGTTGGTAGTGGTTGCAACTGATCAAGCGGGTATATCTGCATCAGATTCGATAAATGTTACAATTAATTCTGTGAATGATATTCCTGGTGATTTTGCTTTATTAAGCCCAGAAGATGATGTTATGCTTACAGATTTAACCCCAACTTTTCATTGGGAAGAAGCTACGGATATAGATGATGGACGATCTACTTCTGGAAAGACTGATGTATCGTCGACTATTTTAGGAACTCAAACAGACTCACGTTCCATTAGCGGTTACCATTTTTTTATAAGCCTAGATGATGCTTTTACAGGTATCGTCCCAGATACAGTTATGACAAACAGTTATACACCAAGCGCTGATTTATCAGAAGATGAAGCGTATTATTGGAAAGTGGAAGCTGTTGATAATGACGGCGGTGTAACCAGTTCAGCTGTGTGGTCATTCTGGATGAACCATGAAAACAGTGCACCAGAAGAGTTTGTATTGCTTACACCGGTAGATGGTGATGAGCTCACAAGTCTAAGTCCAACATTCACTTGGCACGCTAGCAGTGATTTAGATATGAATGATGTCTTGAGCTATACGCTTGATCTTGGTGAAAGTATAGATAGTTTATCATCCGTTTATACTGGAACAGATACGAGTTTTACCGTTGCTGACCTTTCAGATAACACCACATATTACTGGAAAGTTCTTGCCACAGATTTAAGTGGGGCAACCACAGTAAATACCGATGGCTATCATTCGTTTATTATTAATGGTGGAAATGATGCACCATCAATGGTTAACCTAATATCGCCTGATTCTGTGATAGTATTAACTTTAGCACCAGAATTTCATTGGACGGAAGCCATAGATCCTGATCCAAATGATTCAATTTCTTATGAATTATTTTGGATGAATTCGCTTGAAACGCAAGTTGATTCTGCTATAAGTGAAACAAACTCAATGAGTTTGGCGTTTTCTTTAGAGGACAATGCAGAATATTCGTGGTGGGTTAAGAGTACGGATGGAGAGGACGGTGTCTCTGAATCGGAATCTGCTATTTTTTGGACAGATTTAGTTCCCGAAGCACCTTTGGCATTTAATACAATTTCACCAGTAGATAGTGCAGTAGGATTAACTGAAAATGTCACTTTTTCATGGGATATTTCAGTAGATCCTGATCCAATTGATCTTGTTTCTTACACCTTGGTTTATGCAACAGATGCGAATGATAGTAGTACCTATGTTATGATTCCTACAGCTGAAGAAACAACAACGATGTCAACCTTAGCAAACAATACAGAATATTTTTGGTGGGTTATGGCAAATGATGAAGATGGATTATCAACACAAAGTAATGATGGTGAGGTAAATAGCATTGTGGTAGGGACATTAGCAATTGATCCAAATAGTTTAATCCCCAATGTTTTTGCGCTACATCAAAACTATCCGAACCCTTTCAATCCAACAACTACACTTCAGTACGATTTACCTGAAGATGCGCAAGTCAATATTATGATTTACGATTTGATGGGACGAGAGGTTAAAACCTTGGTGAATAATAAACAGACGGCCGGCTTTAAATCTGTTCTTTGGGATGCGACTAATAACTTAGGTCAACCCGTAAGTGCAGGAATGTATCTCTATAGAATTTCTGCTGGAAACTTTCATCAAGTGAAGAAGATGATTTTGTTGAAGTAATATACACTGCGATTCGAAAATTAAATAGGGACGGTTTTACTGTCCCTATTTAATTTTTAAAATATATATTTGTTATCTTCCTTTTAAATTCAATCCAATAGATTCGGAAAAATTGATTTGAAACTTTTTTTAATCTCTTTAGTAATAAGAAAAACCTTTAACTTTCTGCGATGCAAAACCGAAAAATAACTCTTGTTCAGCAACTTTTGGTCGGATTCTTTTGTCTGTCCTTAACTGTTTTTCACAGCGTAAAATCCCCCGTTTTATGCCTTGAAACGGATGGTCATGTCAATATTGAATCCAATTGTGATAGTGAATGTGATATCCCAAAAGAAGATAATCATAACGATGATTGTGGTGAATGTGTGGACGTCCAATTATGGGATTATAATTCCGATACAGCATTTATAGTTACATCAGCAAATTTCCAAATTGATTTTAATATAATCACTCATAATCCATTTTTAGATAAAAATATATTTTATAAATATTCAATATCTCAGACCATTGAAAATCCGCACAATAATTTACCACCCTTTTTAAAAAATACCATTTTGCTTATTTAGACTCTCTTTCTTATTTGGACTACATCGATTGTGTCGATGTGCGAATTGAAAAGCCAATTCACTCCAATACTATCGATTAAATAAATCGATTATTTTTTCAAACATTTTAGAAAGGTGAGTTATGCATACTCTCATACGGTGTATCCTTTACACCGCAATTACATCATTGGCAGTTTGCCAAACATTGGATATAGAAACACTAGAAAGGTTAGTGATTGAAAATAATTACCAACTCTTGGCTCGTGCAAAACAAATCAATATTCAACACGGGAAATTAAGCCAAAGTAGAAAACTGCCAAACCCAGTCTTGGGTTTTGTTTCAGGTTCCGGTGCAGACCCTGAAACATCAGGCATGATTTCTCAAACAATTCAGCTCGGCGGAAAAAGAAAACATAAAATTAAGTTAAGTGAACTTGAATTGGAAAAAGTAGAATTAGAATATGAGAAACTGAAGCTAGAAAAATTGACAGTAGCATTCCAGTTATTTGTGAAAATCCTTCATCTCCAAGAACTAAAATCACTCCAAAACGATAGAATATCTGTTGCAGAAGAATTGTTGATATCCGTAAGCAAGAAAGTGGAAGCCGGGAAATTATCTCCTGCAGAACATTCTCGCGCCAAGATCCAACACTTTCAAGAACAGATGAAACTTAACGTCTTAAACACAGAGTTGGAAAGGGTATGGATTTCAATATCAGCACTTTATGGAGGTGAAAAAACTTCATTCGATTATGCCGAAGGTGATTTCAGGCATATTCCTATAATTGCTCGATCTAATATTTTGGATAATTCACTGGCTATTAAATTGGCCGAACTTTCTGTGGATATTCAAAGAATCGCTATAAAATCAGAAAAAGCGGAGGCCATTCCTAATCTTGATATGGGTGCAGGATTAAAAAGAAGCGATGTCCCCGGAAATACATTTCAAATAGGATTATCCATTTCGATCCCCATTTTCAACCGCAATCAAGGGAATATACAAAGTGCTGTATTTGGCTTGGATGGGAAGGCGTTCGCATTAAAGTCAGTGGAATCCCAATTAATGTCAGAGTACGTAAATATTAAGAAAGAATTGGATTTACTTTATTCTGAAACTACAATGCTGAAAGAAGAAATCATTCCTGAAGCGCAAAACGCATACATAATTATTAGCGATGGATATTTGAATGGACGTTTTAGCTATCTGGATGTGGTGGATGCACAAAAAATGTGGTTTTTGTCGAGGTCGCAATATTTGGATGCATTGAAAAAATATCACTACAATATTTTTGAATTAAATCGAATCAGCGGCAATAATAATCAAACAACTTTTAAAGAGAGAAGTAATCATGAATAAAACAATCATTGGCACAGCAATTATAACAGCATTATTAACCTTTTTCGTTACACGGCAATATTTTACACCGAATGATGAAATCCATGAGGAAAATCATGCAGAAGATAATCATGAATCAGAAATGAATTTTTCACAGGAATTAATGGATGAATTCGGGATAGTTGTAGATACTGCATCCGGTGGAAATTTGGAAAGAACTATCGAATTGCCAGGCGAAATTAAAATTGACCCTGACCGTTTGGCACATATTACACCCCGATTTGACGGAGTCGTACAAAAAGTATTTAAACAAATCGGTGACCGTGTAAAAAAAGATGATTTATTGGCCATCATTGAAAGTAATGAAAGTTTAACAACGTATGAACTCAGGTCATCCATTGAAGGCATTGTGATTGATATGCACTTTACGAAGGGAGAAACGGCCCAACGTCCTGACCACTTTTTTGCTGTGGCTGATTTATCGGAAGTGTGGGTGAATTTGAGTATATATCAAAAATATCTTTCCCAAATCGAAATAGAACAAACGGTTAATGTGATTTACAATTCTGAAAATCATTCTGTTAAAGGTCAAATTTCATACATTTCTCCAACTCTGGATGAACGAACAAGAACGGCAACAGCACGCGTCATCATAAATAATGCCGAATTCAAATTTCGGCCTGGGCAATTCATTACAGGAGAAGTTATTGTAGATAATACATATTGTAATATTGTCGTTCCAAAAACGGCATTAGAAACGGTAGATGATAAACCTGTAGTATTTACAGTAGATGAACATGGGATAGAACCTAAAAGTGTTACCTTCGGGAAAAAGAATCATAAAAATGTCGAAATAATTTCTGGATTGACACTTGGCCAATCCTATGTGAAAAAGGGTGCTTTTGTCCTAAAAGCAGAATTTGGAAAAGAATCATTTGGCGGTGGGCATAATCATTAAAAAATGGAGTGGATTGACACTGTCAATCCTTGCTTCGCCAAAAATGTTGACGTCGTTACTGTGCATCAACACGATTGATTGATTCCAAAGTAAAAGGAAAATTTAAAATGAAAAAATTAATTCAATTTGTATTAGAAAATCGCTTCCTGATGGTTCTCATTGGTGTCATTATTATTGGAACGGGATATTATAGTTATAAAAATTTACCGCTGGATGCTTTGCCTGAAATAACGCCCCCCGTCGTAAGAGTATATACAATCACAGAAGGATTGGCGCCGGAAGAAGTTGAGCAATTAGTCACTTACCCAGTGGAAGTTGCCATGGCAGGATTACCCAATATTGCAGAACTTCGTTCAATTTCTACGTTCGGACTGTCTATTGTAAATGTGTTTTTTGACGATGGAACTGACATTTATTTTGCTCGTCAACTGGTGAATGAAAGGTTACAGGAAGCATCCCGACAAATCCCCGAAGGATACGGTACACCAGAAATGGGTCCCATTGCAACGGTCCTTGGTTTGGTTATGTTTTATTACCTTGAAGACGAAACTGAAACGTATTCGTTAGAAGAACTTCGCACCATCCAGGATTGGATGATAAAACCAATTCTTCGCACAATCCCTGGTGTGACAGAAGTCATAAGCGTTGGAGGATTTGAAAAACAATTCCAGGTTACGGTTCAACCAGATGCTTTACTTCGTTATAATGTTAATCTCAATAATATTATTGAGAAGATAAAAACCAATAATTCCAATGTAGGTGCTCAATATATCATCAAAAATGCGGAAGAATTTACTGTAAGGTCCATTGGACTTGTGAATTCGATGGATGACTTGGGGAAAATTGTCATTAAATCTGTCGATGGAACGCCAGTATTTTTAAATGATTTGGCAGAGATTGGTATCGGTGGGGAAATTCGTCGTGGACTCCAAACACGCAACGGGGAAAAAGAAGTTGTGGCTGGGCAAATCGTCAAATTGTTCGGCACAAATTCTTCAGTTATTATTGAACGAGTGGAAGAGAAACTTACAGAAATTAATGATATACTTCCCGATGGTGTTCAAATGGTGCCATACTACGAACAAAAAACGTTGGTGAACGCAAGTTTATCCACAGTAACAAATGCGTTGATTCAAGGGATTGTGTTAGTCATTTTAGTCTTAATATTATTTTTAAGCGATATTAAATCAAGTTTAGTGGTGGCTTTTTCGATTCCATTTTCACTATTATTTTCGCTTGTTGGGATGAACTATTTTGGAATTTCTGCGAATTTAATGTCACTATCTGGATTGGCCATTGCTATTGGGCTTTTGGTAGATGATTCCATAGTTATTGTTGAAAATATTTCACGTATGCTTCGAGAAAAAGATCCATTAAAAAGTAAAAAGCAAATTATAACTGATGCCTGTGTTGAAATATTTCAACCAGTTGTTTTCTCGACCTTGATCATCATTTTAGTATTTATTCCATTATTAACAATTCAAGGTGTGGAAGGAAGAACATTTGAACCATTAGCATACACTGTAATACTCGCACTAATTAGTTCATTATTTTTCGCAGTTTTTATCGCACCAGCCTTGTCTCATTTATTACTTCCCATTTTGTCATCTGAAGAAAATAAAAAAATATCACTTGGTGAAAAATTTCAAAATTACCTGATAAGGTTATATAAACCGGTGGTAACCTATTTTGTTTCTTTTCCTCGTGTAGCGGTAATGATAACAATGGCTTTTATAATAGTTGGGGTCATTGTTTTTCCCAAACTTGGGTCAGAGTTTACTCCGGAAATGGATGAAGGAACGACGATCGTTACTGTTCAAATGGCACCATCTATATCTCTAGCAGAAAGCAAACGCCTTGCCATGTTGATGGAAAAACGATTAATGAATATCCCCGAAATTGAAGAAGTGGTTACTGTGATGGGCACTGGAGAAGTAGGCGGAGAATATATGCCGATTAATATGGGAGATATTTATATCAACTATAAGCCAAAGACACAGTGGAACATTCCATTATCTAAAAATGAAATTGAAGATAAAATTAGGAAAAACTTGGCATCCGTTCCAGGCGTGGTTATTAGTCTAACTCAACCAATAAAAATGCTTACGGATGAATTGATTGAAGGTGTTCGGGGAGATTTAGCTATTAAATTATTTGGAAATGATTTGGAAATCCTTAAGGAACAGGGAGATAATCTTGCACGTGTATTGGGCAATATTCCAGGTGCTACGGATGTGCAAGTAGAACAAACAATTGGTTCGCCACAATTGGTGATTCAGATTAACCGTCAGGCGATTGCTCGGTATGGTGTAAATGTTTCTGATGTGCAAGATGTCGTGCGATCTGCAATTGGTGGCGTTACAGCAGGGCAGGTATTCGAAGGAATACAGCGATATAATATTTTGGTTCGTTTTCCGGAAAAATATCGTGGGAGCAAAGAATCAATTAATGATATATTGATTACATCCCCAATGGGAGCCATTTTGCCCTTATCCGAGTTAGCTGATATACGAGAAGTTGTTGGCCCACGTCAAATCTCAAGAAAGAATAACCAAAGATTTATTACCATTCAATGTAATGTATCTAATCGAGATATTGGATCATTTGTTGAAGAAGCTCGTGAGAATCTTAAAAATGAGATTAAGTTGCCTGCAGGTTATTTTACAGAATGGGGTGGTCAGTATAAATTGCAACAGGAAGCTAATAAAAAGCTCATTATTATTGTCCCAGTCATTTTGCTTATCATTATATCGTTACTATTTTTGAATTTTCATTCATTAAAGAATTCACTTCTAATTATATTAAATATACCATTAGCGTTGGTGGGTGGAATTGTTGCGTTATGGTTAACCAACCAAAATCTTTCGGTGCCATCTTCAATTGGATTTATTGCTTTGTTTGGAATTGCTCTTGAAAATGGTATGGTTTTAATAACGTATTTAAATCAATTAGTCAAAGAAGGAATGCCTATTACCGAAGCTTCAATAACAGGAGCAAAGATGAGATTACGACCGGTATTAATGACAGCACTAACAACGACATTAGGATTATTTCCATTACTTCTTGCAACAGGAACTGGAAGTGAAATCCAACGTCCATTAGCAACGGTGGTTGTTGGTGGATTAGTGACATCAACCGTCTTAACTTTATTGGTCATACCCGCATTTTATAAATGGTTTGCTGAACGACCTAATGGATCAACAAATTTAAAAAAGGAAAATATATGAGATTTTATAAAAAGACATTTATTTGGGCAGCTATACTAATGCCCATATTCCTATTGGCACACGGTGTAACGACAGGCGATGCAGGATATATCCAAGAAGTGACCGGAATCAATTTTGTTCCATTCATGTATTTGGGTGCGAAACACATGGTTACGGGATACGACCATTTACTGTTTTTAATCGGTGTAATATTTTTTCTTTACAAATTGAAAGATATTGGCATTTATGTGAGTCTTTTTGCCGTGGGCCATTCATCCACATTGTTATTAGGTGTTTTTGCCGATATTCATATAAACGCATTTCTTATTGATGCCATTATTGGATTATCCGTTGTATATAAAGCATTAGATAATTTGGGTGCTTTTAAGCAATGGTTTGGGATTCAACCTAATACCAAAGTTTCTACATTAATTTTTGGTCTATTTCATGGATTTGGTTTAGCAGCGAAAATTATTGAGTTTGAATTAGATGCCAATGGATTATTTACAAACTTAATTGCGTTTAATATTGGCGTAGAAATAGGTCAATTACTAGCATTATCAACTATTTTGATTCTCATAAGTTATTGGCGAAAACAGGGAAATTTCATTAAACACGCCTATTCAGCCAATGTTATATTAATGACATGTGGCTTTATTTTAACGGGAATTCAATTAGCTGGTTATTTTAACTCATAAAAGGAAATAATATGTTTAATTCACAAAAACCATCAGAAAATGATTTACCTACTTCGGCGCAATTATTAAAGTCAACAATTGTTGCTTTTATTGTGGCTGGCGTTTTATTGCTATTTGTTATTTTACCTGCAGAATATGGCATTGATCCCACTGGAGTGGGAAATATATTAGGTTTAACGAAAATGGGTGAAATAAAAACGACTCTAAAAGAAGAAGCATTCATTGAGCCTAAAACATTGAATGACAAGCCAGTCGAATCCAATAATGCTATTGCAAAAACGATTGAGAAAAATCAGGATATTATGGAAGTAAAAATCTCTCCTGGTGAAGCAATTGAAATTAAGCTTGAAATGAAAAAAGGATTAGTTGCACACTATAAGTGGACTACTCAAAATGGAGGATTAAATTTCGATTTGCATGGTGATGGGTATAAGGGCACCCAAAATTTCATTAGTTATAAAAAAGGGCGAATGACCCATTCAGATAGTGGTGGACTAAAGGCAGAATTTGATGGTTTTCATGGTTGGTTTTGGCGGAACCGGAATGAGGTATCTGTTACGGTAAAGTTAGAAGCGACAGGTGATTTTATCCAAATGAAGCTGATGAAATAGAAGGCGAAATATATTTTTCATATTAAATTATGTGTTGATACTTTGATAATCACAATCATATTAGCGTAATTTCTGTCCGTTTATGACGAAAAAAATGAAAGAAGCGAAGTATTTTAAAAAAATAAGATTTTGGCCATTGCAAATATACGGTTGGCTTTTATTAACTGTGGTCGCTTATTTAAAAGTTTCAACGGCTTACCCACCTTCATTTTCAGTTCTACTTTATGCAATTATGGCAAGTATGTCTGGTTTTATACTTTCGTCAGTATTAAGGACTTATTATAAAAAAAACCAAATAATAGAAAAATCCTTTAGCGAGATTATGGTTGCAGCAATTATTGGGACTGTTATGTTCGCAATGGCTTGCGCGATCTTTTTGGTTTTTATAGTTCCGAAATTGTATGTTGAGTTCCTCGTAATACATCCTTTCCCACTTGTTGTTCTTAATTTTACCTTTATTGCTCTATTATGGAACGCACTATACTTTATGATGAAATATATCTTCTTGATGATTGAGAGCTTTGCACGACAAACATTAATTGCAGAAAAAATGAAATTTGAACAACTCAAAACATTGCGTTTTCAATTGAAGCCACACTTTCTTTTTAATGTTCTAAATTCACTCCATTATTTAATTAAAGAATCTCCAGATAGAGCACGAAATATGACCATGCACTTGGCGAAATATTTTCAATATATTCTGAGTGATGACATTTCAGAAATTATACCGTTAAAAAATGAAATAAATTTAATTACAGAGTATTTTGAGTTACAAAAAATTCGATTCGAAGAAATATTTCAGACTACTATATCCTGTTCAGAAAAACTTTTGACGGTTGAAATACCTGGAATGATTATTTTCCCAATCATTGAAAATGCAGTAAAATATGGATACATTACTCATACGGATAATTATAATATTAACCTTTTGGTGCGAGAGGAAAATAAGAAATTAGTCATTATTGTCGAGAATGATGGTCAATGGGTTCAGGAAAAAGAGAAAACTAAAAATGATGAATTCGTTGAGTATAAAGGAGGTATTGGGCTACAAAATATTCGAAATCGCTTAAAACTTCATTTCGAAAATGAATGGTCTTTGTCTCATGACGAAAAAGACGGAAAAGTAATCGTTACTCTAATATTACCTTTTTTATGATGCCAATGAATATACTCATTGTAGATGATGAAATATTTGCAAGAAAACAAATTTGCGAAATACTTCAAAAGGTGTCACCAAAATGTTTGATTGCAGAGGCAGCCTCATTGTCAGAAGCGAAAAGTGCAATATCTAAAAAAGATTTTTCAATTGTTTTTCTCGACATTAATCTCAAAGGAGAATTGGGATTCGATTTAGTGCCATCAATTCCTAAGCAGACAAAAATAATATTCGTAACTGCCATGAACAATTATGCTATTCGTGCTTTTGAAGTCAACGCATTGGATTATATATTGAAACCACCCACAGTCGAACGAGTGACGAAAGCCCTATCCTTATTAAATGATGAATCTCAAGTCAGCAATAAGGCATTACCCTTTTCTATGGATGACCACATTTTAGTTCAAACCAACCAGGAAATAAAATTTATCCACATTTCTGAGATCAGGTATATTCAAGCGGATGGCGTATATACACAATTATCCACATCCGAAGCGAAGCCGATTCTTGTCCGTAAATCGTTATCAGAATGGATAAACAGTCTCCCCCTCAAAAATTTTATTCAAATTCACCGTTCAACCATCATTAACCTGAATAAGGTTTCAAAAATGTTGCCAGCCAATAAGGGAACATATAAAATATTTATTAAAGGGTGCGCTACTCCTTTTTCTGTAAGTCGATCTTTTTCGGCTGTCCTCAAAGAAAGACTGATTGTATAACGGCATTTAATAATTGACCAGGCTTTAGCCCTGACATATCTCGCCTGCATTTTCCCGCTCACATCGCCATAGGTACCATTCACAACATTATATCCCCATTCGCATCAATGTAGTATTATTCAATAATGTTATGCTTCATTTTCTAGCGTATGCATAACAGTAATTACAAATGGGAATGACTTCAGAAAATAAACCAATTTCTGTTCTTGTGGTCGATGACGAAAGACATGGCTTGGCCGCAATCAAGGATACGATCCTGGATACAAGGGTAGCCAATATTTGCGCCCAGGCGTCATCGGTAGCTGAAGCCATGGAAGCAGTAGAACAAACCCAACCAGATTGTCTGGTCTTGGATTACCATCTTTCTGATGGCAATGCTCTGGATATTGTGACTGCTTTGCACTGCGAAGACCGAACCATCATCATTTCAGCAGATAATTCCAAAAAAGAAACGATGGCTCGTTTAAATATCCCATTTATACAAAAACCGGCCAATAGCCATGAATTAAAATCATTATTTCTTTCTATGATTCAAACCAAACAAAAAAAAGGATAACACCATGAAAAATCAAAACCAAACGAAACGTAATTGTCTTTCATTTATTTTTACAACACTACTATTCACGACAACCCTTTTTGGGCAGACCTCAACAGCCCCCTCAGGAACGGGAACAGAAACGGACCCCTATTTGATTGCCACGTTAGACAATTTGTATTGGATGACTCAAAATTCTGGCGAATGGAGCAAGTATTATGAACAGACAGCAGATATAGATGCCTCGTCCACTTCTGGTTGGGACAGTGATCAAGGCTGGACGCCTATTGGTTTTTCAGGAACATATGA